>Ga0209458_1000092_pt1 | contig 50540 bp, 50 predicted proteins | sample WorMetLIZAISLAND_FD_187411 | JGI IMG/M metagenome (GOLD analysis project Ga0209458, IMG submission 187411) | Marine gutless worms symbiont microbial communities from Max Planck institute for Marine Microbiology, Germany - Inanidrilus manae... ...
GTGGTGCTATCCTCTTCCATGGTGGCTCCTGGTTCCTCCTCTGGCTCAAAGGTTTCGCGACTTCAAGCCTGAAGGGTTTCGGGGCCACCAACCCCATCCAAATGTGCGAAAGATCTTTTACGTTATCGGAGCATGAGCAGGCGCCAAAACAGCTACTGTCAAAATCATGCGAGCTTCGTCTTCAAGCGATCGTCCACTCTTCTTCGCCTGAGCCTCCAAGCTCTCGAAGATATGCTCTTCGATTTTTGTGATCGTCAGACTTCTCATGACACGCTCCATAAAATGGATGTTTGACACGGATGAACACGAATGGACACGGGTCAACAACAAACCATTTTGTTATCCGTGTTCATCTGCGTTCATCCGTGTCAATTCAGTTTGTTAGCTCCAGTTTGTTTCGTTAAAACAAAACCCGACGCCACTCGAGTTTGGGCTTCGCAAAGTTGAACAACAGGCCGACGGGAAAGCCACTCGCCTTGAGATAGTTGACCACTTGACCGATGTGGATCGGCATAAGGCTCCGCACGGTCTTCAACTCGACGATCACCGATCGCTCAACGATCAAATCCGCGTAGTAACAGCCAACATCCAAACCCTTGTAGTACACACGAAAGGAGGCATGCGACTGGGCCGCCAAGCTCCTTTGCCTTAGCTCATGGAGAAGCGCCTTCTGATAGACCGCTTCCAAAAAGCCATGCCCCAAAGTACTGGACACTGCCAGAGCCGCTCCGATGATCTTTTCGGTCAGTACCTCTGTCTGTGCATCAAGACGAGAGACTGTCACCTTGCCTTCCGTGCTCATCCGCGTTCAACCGTGTTAAAACCCCGCTTCAACCAAGCATCGGCTCACGCGAAGAGGCCGTGCAGGAACCAGTCTTCGCCGCGGCGGTAGAGCCAGAAGCGGCGGCCGTCTTCGTCCTCGACCCGGAAGTAGTCGCGCGGAGCAGTCTCGAGATCGGGAGCGCTATCGGCCCCGGCTTTGGCGTCGCCGACGCGCCACCATTCGGGGGTGATGCGCTCCGGCCCTTCGGCACGGGCGACGCGGTGGCGCAGACGGCGCCAGCGGAACTGGGCCGGCGGGTGATCGGGCAGCAGCGCAATGGCCTCGACCGGCTCGGGCCAGGGCAGCAGGCGTAGTGGCCGCATCGGCCGACCCGAACCTCTATCCGATCCCTTACCGCGCCAAGCTTGCCAGGCATCGTCGTCCTGCAGGCTTGAATCCTTGGAACCTTCGAAGGGATCGGCGGGGCGGACTGCCCGTTCCGGCAGATGGCTTTCGTAGGGCACCGGGATCGTGACACTGCCGGGGCCGAGGCGGCTGTTCAGGCGATCGATCAGTTCGGCCAGGCTGCCCGCGCCTTGCTTGATCGGGCCGTTCGCCGGGCCATTCACTGGGCCGAGGGCGAGCTGCAGGGCGCTCAACGGCTCGCTCTCGGGTGCGGCAAGCGCCAGGGCGTCGATGCCGAAGCCCGGGTCGATGCGCTCCAGATGGCCAGCGAAAAGCCGCAGGAGATGAGCCGGATCGCGGCTCGGCCGGCTGGTGCCGAGCGCCAGTTGTTGGACCGAACCGTCGACCCGGTAGAGCCGCAACGCCAGGCGCCGCGCGCCGGCTTGGGCGTCCTCCAATTGCTCGCAGAGGCCGGCCAGCAGACGCGTCAGGCCCTCGGCGATGGCCTCGGCGGTCATGATCGGCTCGGCCAGGAAACGGCGGACCAGGAAGGGCGGCACCTCGGCCAGCGGCGAGATCGGCTCCGACGTTTCGCCCAGAGCCTGATCGAGGCGCCGGGCGAGACCCTCGCCGAAGCGCGGCGCCAGGGCCGCCGCCGGGATGTCGTAGAGGTCACCGATCCGGGTTAGGCCGAGCCGCGCCAACAGCTCGCAACGCTCGGGCGGCAGGCGCAGCGCCGCCGGCGGCAGGGGTGCCAGGGCGGCGCGCAGCTCGCCCGGTGGGAGAACAATGGGCGGCAGGACGATGGCGCGCTTATCGTCGGTGAAATGGGCGAGTGCCCAGGCCGCACCGGGCGTCTCGGCCAGCGCCGCGCGCGCCTCGTAACCAAAGCGCCGGAGCCGGGCCAGCAGATCGGCAAGTAAGGCCGCCTCGCCACCGAAGAGATGGTCGCAGCCGGTCACATCGAGCAGCAGGCCGCACCCACCCCCATCGCTCCCGGCCGGATCGATCGCGACCCAGGGCGTGTAGCGGCCGCACCACTCGGCCAGCCGGGCGAGCGCCCGGGCATCAGCGGCCGGCTCCTCCTCGGCGGTCTTGAGGTTGGGCAGGATCGCCCGGGCATCGGCCAGCGGCAGGCCGGGAGCGAGTCCGGCCTCGGCCGCCGCTGCATTGATTGCGGCCAGGACGAGACGCCCCTGCTCGGCGTGGATTAGCGCGAGCGGCGCCGACCTGGCAGCCTTGACGGCCGCAGTCTCGCCGCCGCTAGACTGCCAGAGCCGCTTCGTATCGCTCCACGGCCCGGCCCGCTGGCCGGCCCGCCGGCTCTGCTGCAGAGCCCAGCGATTGGTCGCGAAGCGCGGCAGCCAAAGCGAAACCACCCGTCGCATCGTCCCACTCCATGATGAAGTCGCCCGGCGCCGCCCCACGGCAGCGCAGCAGCTCGACCCGCCAGCGCGGCCGGCCCAGAAAACTTTCGCCCGGCGGCGCGTGGTGTAGCGTTTGGCCGAGATCGGCCTGCGAGGGCAGCGGCGCCACGCGCCAGCGGGTGACGGCCGCGCTCGGTGCGTCGCTGCCGCGCCGGGCCAGACGCCGGCGGCGCAGCAGGAAGCAGGGCAAACCACCGGCCTCGGCCGCGAGCTGTAGGCGGCGGGCGGCGGTGCGGTCGAGCTCCGCCACCTCGCCGACCACGGCGCTCAGCGCGCCCGATCCGCCGGCGCGCAAGGCCTCCTCCAGGGCCCAGAGCACCTCGCGGTCGTTCCGGGCCCGCACCTCGATCAGCCGCCGCGGATCGAGGCCGAAGCCGGCCAGCCCCGGTGCATAGAGGTCGCCCCCCGGCGCCGCCCAGAGGATCGGCCCAACTGCCCTCTCCGGCAGCGCCACGCTCAGCCGGGCGAGCAGCGCCAGGCAGAAGCCACTGGCCGCGCCGTCGTCCCATTCGGCCCGCTCGCCGTCGATCTCGTGCAGCCCGGCCAGCGGCAGGCCGCCGCCCGGCAGATGCTCGTCGAGCGCCGCCTGTCCCAGAGGCAGGACCCGCAGCGGCCCGGCCCCGGCGCCACGTTCGAGAACGCGGATGCGAGCCCGCAGGGCCTCGAGAGTTTCCGGGGGATTCGTGTCAAGCATCTGAAAACCAAACGAAGTTGAACCCATGGTCAAAATATATTCTTGTTTTGTTCTAATGTTCTTTTTGACGTAAGTCAAGCCGGGGAGAACGAATAGGGGGCGAACGAACGGGCCCAGCGCGCGCATCCAGGTCCCCGCCCTGGACATCGCTCCTGGACACAATGGGGCCGCTTCGGCAGTCTCCCGCCTCCATCCGGGACAACATCCGAGCAGAGCATGAGCGATCCCCTGAGGCGGCACGGCGGTTTCGCCGACCTGGTCGGCTACGAGCTGACCGACTGGCGCGAGGACTACGCCGAGCTGAGCCTGGCCGTCGAGGAGAAACACCTGAACCGTAGCGGCGTGCTGCACGGCGGCGTGCTGACCACCCTGGTCGACACGGTCTGCGGCTACGCCGGCACCTTCTGTGCCGAGCCGGGCCAGACCCGCCGCGCCTTCACGCTCTCGCTCAACACCCAGTTCCTCGGCAGCGTCGAAGCCGGTTCGCGCCTGACCGCGATCGGTCGCCGAACCGGCGGCGGCCAGCGCATCTATTTCTCCACGGCCGAGATCCGCGACCAGGACGGCCGCATGATCGGCCAAGGCAACGCCGTCTACCGCTACCGCAGTGGCGGATCTGGAGCGCGCGGCGGGTCAGACCAACCCTAAGAGCCAACCCCAAGAGGCCCGATCCGATGGCCACCGTTCCGATTGGCCGCCGCCCCGCCGCCCTTCTCTACTTCGCCCGTCAGATCAGCCACGCCCGAAGGGTCCGCCGCCTCGTGTAACGCTAGCCGAACGACAAAGCTGCGGCGTCCGCGAGGGTCCGTAAAACCGACCAAAGCGTCGGCCGATTGGCCGCGACTACCAGACACGCGGGAACAGGCGATAGCGGGTCCGCAAGGCGTAGTCGCGATAGCCGGCCAGTTCATCCTGCAGCATTCGGTCTTCCAGGGCCGTGCGGATGACGATAACGACAATCGAAGGGATCGCGGCGACCAGGACCCAATAGGAGCCCAGGAGAATCGGCAGCGCCAGCATTGCTACGATGTGACCGCTATAGCCGGGATGACGGACGTAGCGGTAAGGGCCGGACGTTACCACGCGGTGACCGCGTTCGCGCTGGATGCGCACCATATGAGAGAAGTACGTGTTCACCTTCATGGCCCAAAGGACGAGGCCCAGGCCGAAGGCCATGGCAAACAGCGCCAGCACTTTGAAGCTCCAGCCGATGGGCGGTGACCAGTGGAAGCGGCCGAAATCCAGACCGGCGATCACCAGTGCCAGCGGAATGGGCGCGATGGCGAAGGGCAGCAGAAACTTGTCCCACACCCTAGCGTCCTGATGCCAGCGGCTGCGCTCGGCGAAAAGCTTGGCGTCATGAACTCCAAAAATGAGATAAAGCATCGACAGAAGCTGGAGCGCAAGATAGGCCCAGGCACCTGGCCAGGCAAAGGTGCCGGCCGAGCCGAACAGGAGCCCGGCATTGACGGCCAGGCCAATGCCACCGCGCAGCAGCCAGCGCGCCGTTCCGGCGACCGCTGGCTTTCCTCGACCGCGCGTGCGAGGAGTGATCCCACTCATGCGAGGGCTAAGCATCCGGCAGCACGTGGGCTATTGAGGCATCGACGAAGGCGTCGATCTTCCCGCTATCCACACCACTCGCGCGATCGCTATCGGACAGTGCTACCGTGGCTTCCGGTTTCCGTCCCGCGAATAAGGCCATGTCCCCGACTGCTCCATCCACACCCTTGCCGCCGGAGGTCACCAAAAACGCGACGCGCTTCAGCGCCCCGGCATGGGCCGCGAACCAAGAACGCAACGGCGCGGCGCCGAGCGTCGTGGCAATCTGTTGGGGCGCCTTCTCGGTATGACCGGAGCAGGAAAAGAAGACCACCAGCACCCGATGCCGCGCCATCGCCGAGACTCTTTTGCGGGAGGAACATGGCGGCGCTGGCCTCTCAGCGCCTTGAGGCAAATCAACGAACCGATGGACTAAGCAGGCCGCAGATCGGGGAGCGGCCGGCCTCGAACGTGCAGCGCGCTGATTGCAGGACGAATCTGCAGCCCTCACCGTCCTTCGAAAGTCGGCGTCTCCTTGGCGAGGAAGGCGCGGATGCCTTCGCGGTAATCGGCCGTGTCGCAGGATTCGAAGGGCTCGCGCCGCTCCGCCTCGGTGAGCGGCGTCGGGTCCAGGGTGCGGCGCACGAAGCGCTTGTGCCAGCGTGCGGCGAGCGGCGCGCCGCTGGCGATCCGCCCGGCCGTAGCCTCGGTCTCCTGTTCGAGATCATCGTCCGGCACCACGCGGGTCACCAGGCCCTTGGCCAGGGCTTCCTCGGCGCCGAGCACGCGGCCTTCGAGCAAAATCTCCAGCGCGGTCGCCCGGCCGGCAAGCTCGACCAGGGCTTCCAGCCCGCTGAACGGCAGGCAGTGGCCGATCCGCTTGATCGGGATGCCGAACTTGGCGCCCGCCCCGCAGATGCGGAGATCGCAGAGCAGCGCCAGCTCCAGCCCACCGCCCATGCAGGGTCCGGCAATCGCAGCGACCACCGGATAGGGGCAGTGCTCGAGCCCCTCGAGCGCCGCATCGACCACGCGGGCATAGCTGCGCGCCTGCTCGGCGTCATAGCGCACCTGCTGGAACTCAGCGATATCGGCGCCGGCACCGAAGGCTTTACCGCCAGCTCCGCTCAACACCACGCAGCGGATCTTGTCGTCGCGATTGACCTCGGCCATGACGGCGCCCAAGTCCTCCCACATGGCAAGGGTGAAGGCATTCAGGCGCTCCGGCCTATTGAGGGTGACGCGGGCGACCGCGCCGTCGCGCTCCAGCAGAATGAGATCGGGCATGGCGAAGGCAGAATTCCCTGTGGTCTGAGAGTTTGGGTTAACGGACTTGGACGTGACCATAGAGCAACAGAGCGGGCTACGAACAGCCGCTTGCCTCGAAACGTTCAGCACGGACAATGGGGTGGGATGCGACACCAGATCCGCCAGGACAGCCAATGACCGAGAAGCGCGCCAAGGCCAAGCCGGCCAAAACCGCATCGAGAATGCGCCGCACTCAGAGCGCCGCGGGCAAGGGCTATAGCCAAGCGAGCCGCCGCGTGATCCCCGAATGCGATCCTTGGCCGAGCGGCTCGGACGTGCGGCGCATCAACCTAGCGCTGCAAGGCGGTGGAGCGCACGGCGCCTTCACCTGGGGCGTGCTCGACCGGCTGCTCGAGGACGACAAGATCGCCATCGAGGGCATCAGCGGCACCTCCGCCGGCGCCATCAACGGCACGGTCATGGCATATGGCCTGGCGCTCGGCGGACGCCAGGCGGCGCGCGAGGTGCTCGGCCAACTGTGGCGCAAGATCGCCTCAATCGCCGCCCTCTCTCCGCTGCAACCGAGCCCGTTCGACCGCATGCTGGGCCTAGGGCGGATGGACTTCTCGCCCGGTTATTGGATGCTCGACACCCTGTCGCGGGTGCTCTCGCCCTATCAGTTCAACGCCTTCGACCTGAACCCGCTGCGCGATGCCTTGCGCGACATCGTCGACTTCGAGGTGCTGAAGGCCTGCGACAAGATGAAGCTCTTCGTCTGCGCGACTGCCGTGAAGCGCAGCCGGATCAAGATCTTCGAATTGCAAGAGATGAGCGTCGAGGCGGTGCTGGCCTCGGCCTGCCTACCCTTCCTGCACCAGGCCGTCGAGATCGACGGCGAGGCCTATTGGGACGGCGGCTACATGGGCAACCCGGCGATCTTCCCGCTGATCTACGACACCGAGGCGCGTGACATCCTCTTGGTGCAAATCAATCCGATCAACCACGGCGACGTGCCGCGCACGGCGCAGGAGATCATCGACCGGCTGAACACGCTCACCTTCAACTCGAGCCTGATGCGCGAGATGCGTGCGATCGCGTTCGTTACGAAGCTGATCGACCAGGGCTTCGACGACAAGGGCCGGCTAAAGCGGCTACTCATTCACGTGATCGAGGCCGAGGACGTGATGCGCGACCTCGGCGCGTCTAGCAAGCTGAACGCCGACTGGCAGTTCCTCAAGCACCTACACGACGTCGGCCGGCAGCGCGCCGACGATTGGCTGGCGCAGAACCGCCAACACCTCGGTCAACGCTCGAGCGCCGACATCCAGGACATGTTCCTTTAGGGTCGTCCCGCCTCGATGGCGTCACGCAGCTTGCGGGCGGCTGCTTCCGGGTCATCGGTGGCGCAGATGGCCGAGACCACGGCGACTCCTTGCACGCCTGTCGTCATGACTGCCGCCGCCTTGTCGCTGTCGATGCCGCCGATTGCTACCAACGGCAAGTCTAGACAGGCGCGCAGTCGGCGGAGGCCGGAGAGGCCGATGGCCTCGCCGGCGTCGGCCTTGCTGCCGGTCGCATAGGCGGGACCGATGCCGGCGTAGTCGACGATGGCCGGATCAACCGTCGCCGCTTCCTCCGGGTCGCCAGCGGAGAGACCGAGAATACGCTCCGGCCCAATCGCGTTTCGGGCCGCCTGCGGGTCACCGTCATCCTGGCCGAGGTGCAGGCCATCGGCCTCGGCCGCGAGGGCCACGTCGAGATGATCGTTCACGATCAGCGGCACGCCGAGAGGTGCGAGGAGCGCCTTCAGGGCGCTGGCCTGCTCGACCATCTGTTCGAAGGGCGCATCCTTCTCACGCAGTTGCACCAGGGTGACACCACCCTTGACCGCAGCCGACACGACGTCGGTCAGGGCCCGGCCGCCGACCGCGTCGCTGCCGACCACCAGGTAAAGGGTCAGATCGAAGGCGGAGCGCACCGCCGTGCCCGCAGCCATCTCGCCCTCGCCGGCTTGCTGGTCAGTTTTTGCATAAGCGTCTGACTCTAAGAAAGAAACCGCCTACTGAATGCGGGCGGCACCATTCAGGGTCGCTTCATCCAGATTGTAGAGCGCATCGATCAGGCAGGGGCGGAAGCTGCCCGGCCCCATCGCCTCGGCCGCCGCGATCTCGCCGGCCACGCCGACGATCGCAAGCGCATTGGCGGTGGCCGCGACGGCGTTTTCCTCGACCGCGCAGCAGGCGCTGATCACGCAGTTGAGTGCACAGCCCAGCGCGCTTACTCGCGTCATCAGATGGTCGCCATTGGCCACGGCCACGATGTTGCGCCCGTCGGTGATGTAGTCGACCGGCCCGGTCACGGCGACCACGGCGCCGGTCGCGCGGGCCAGGTCGTACGCCGCATCGAGCGCCTCGACCGAGTCGATCTCCGCATCGTGTCCGAACTCCGTCTGCCCTCCGCCGAGCGCCAAGATCTCGGCGCCGTTACCGCGTATCACGCTCGGCTGCAGCCCCGAAAGACGCTTGGCCGCCTCGGCGCGAAAAGCCGTGGTGCCGGCGCCGACCGGATCGAGCACCCAGGGCTTGCCCTGCGCCACCGCTTCGTGCGCCGCCGCCGCCATGGGATCGATCATGGCCGCACTCAAGGTGCCGATGTTGACGGTCAGCGCGTCAGCGAAGCCGACGAAGTCCTCGACCTCTTCCGGTGCGCGGAGAGTTACCGGCGCGGCACCGACGGCGAGCAACAGGCCGGCGGCAAGATCGATAGCAGCAAAGTCGGTGATCGTCTGAACGGTCGGCGCCTGCCGGCGCAACGCCTCCAAGGTGATCCAGGGCCCCTGGGACTCGCCTTCGGGCAGCAGAGCGGCCAGAGCCTTGCTCATCGACGGGTCCTTTTTTCGAGCAGGGCTCTCATGGATGGGACTTTGTCCCGTTGATTGACGACGACCGCGACCGAAGACACAAAAGAAGCCTTCCCCAAATTTGAGGATGGCACCTTGCTCGCGGCCTGTCAAAGTTTCGCGCGCAAAATCGAATCGCAAGCGCGATTCAGTCGTGCAGACCCGGCATCATGCGCGCGAGCGATGCTCGCCACGCGGCGTCAGAGCATCAAAATCGAGAACAGCGTCAAGGCCGCAAAGGTCGTGAACAGATCCAGACCACCGCCTTGGGCGAAATAGCTGCGCTCGAGCAAGCGGTCTTCGCCGCGGCAGGGACAGGTGAAGCTTTCGACAATGAAGTAGCCGCGCTCGTGACGACCGATCTCATAGTGCCCGCTGTTGCCGCAGATGTCGCAGACTCTTGTCATCGTCCTTACCTCCGGGACTGGAGGTTTCAAGGATATGCCATCGCTTGCACCAATGGCCGAGGCATGTGGGGGAAGGGGCAGGAAGACACTTCCCCCAATGGGATGACGACGCGCCGACGGGAGCTATCGGTCGTTTGACGGGACGCGGCCTAAAGCGTCTTGAGATACTCCAGCAACGCGTCCATCCGGTCCTTGTCCCCCGCCAGCTCATCGTTGCCGTAGAGCGGACCGTCATGGCCGGCATTCGAGTTGCCGGGCAAGCTGGTATCAAGCGTGAAGGCGCCTTCGTTTTTGAAGCCCATGTCGACAGGATCGAACTCGCGCGTGCCGACCTTGAAAGTCGTCTCGCGCTGATCAGCCGGCAGAAGCAGTTCGCGCATGGTCCGCACCGATCCGTTGTGCAGGTAGGGTGCGGTTGCCCAAATCCCGTTCAACGGGCGGGCCTTGTAGCAGGGAAGAGCACCGTCGGGGAAGCAGGGCGGCTTATCCGGGTCAGCTTTCGGCGGCTTGAGTTTGCGGTCTATCTCCTTGAAAAATTTGCGAATTCCGGTCTTGTTGGCCTCGTCGTCAAGATGCCGCGAGGCGCGGTCTAGAACCTCAACGACGGCCGGCGGTTGACCCACTTTCAAGGCTCTCAGCGTTCCTCTGGGATCTTCGAAGAACGCCCGCGTGATCGAACCGAGCACCGCGTAGCCGAGGATCTTTGCCTTCGGCGTTTTGTCCCGCTCCTCGCGCTTGAACACTTTGAAACCGCTCAAGACGCCCCAGTATCGGGTAAATCGTCCGGTCAGTTGAGGCGCCTTGGCGGTCTTCGTGAGGAAGTTGACCGCCATTGTGGGATCCGTCCCCACGGCTGTGGGGTCTTCCGGGTCCGCCGGGTTGGTAACCGGAAACATTTGCGCCTCGATGCGACGATTTGGGTCAGCGCGGTCTATGTCCTCATGGCAGCCGATGCAGAATCGCTCGAACTCCTTTCGGCCGCGGGCGGCCAGGGCCTGATCGATGGCCGGCAGATCGGTATCGCGCCATTGCGGAGACTGAAGCTGCCACATCAACTCCTCTAACCGAGCCAGGCTGGTGACATTGATGGAGGTGGAATGGCCGGATCTGCTGAGCAGGTGCGTATTGAATCTCAAAGCGCCGAATACGCCCAGCACCTCGCCGACATTGCGCCCCAGCGCGCCGGGTCCGGCATTCTCAACGCTGCCGTTCCACTGAACCTTGTCGTGCTGCGGCGTATCCCAGATGAAGGGATAGCTGACCGGCGCATCGGCTGCGGCAACGTTGCCGAGTTCGTCGAGGCCGGTTGCAGCGGTCTCGTTAAATATGGCGCCGATGGCGTCGAGGCGGGCATGGCCGTAGTCGCTTGTGCCCTCGTTGCGCCCATTCCAGTCATCGCGGATGCTGGTCATCTGCGCGAGTTGTTCGCGAAGTTCGTTGCTGTCGTTGGTGCCGCCATCGTTCCGCAGCTTGCTGTCGGCGATGACGGCGGAGGCGAAGCGCGCGAACTTGGCATCGTCATTGACCGTCGCCTTCATCGCCGTAACGAGATCGCGGAACAGCCCCTCGAAATCGCCCATGGTCGGCGCGCCGTCGATCAGATACTTCTCACCATTGAATTCAATCTGCCCGGTGTGGCAAGCAGCGCAGGTCATGCCGAGCCAGTCCTCGGAGATTTTGCGGTAGGCTTTGTTGGCCTTGGCGTTGCCCTTGGTAAAGCCGATCGGCAGGCCGTCGGGGTTCAGCTCCGTCGGCTTTTGCGGCAAGTAGCGGTAGCGGTCCATGTTGGCAGGATCGCCGAACCTTGCCGAGCTGCCGGCCTGTTCGAGATGAAGGAACCAGACGTAGGGGATGATCTGCGAGCCCTGGTCGGTGAACCAGAATTCCTGGCGCTCGCCGCAGTCCCAGTTCTGCGGCACGACCACTTCGCCGGCGAAGGCCCCCTCAAATGTGCCCGCATCGCACGCCTGTGCGAGGGACTTCTGCGGAACTGCTGCCAAGGAAACGCACACCAACGTAAAGATACCGATCATAGTCCGTTTCATCGTCTCGACTCCCGATTGCAATCTCTGTTTCCAGGCGTCGACGGATGGCTGTAGTTGGCGGCAGCGGCACTCGAAGGAGCGCAGCAACGCGCATGTCCACGAAACAGGCAACAGAGGTAGTTGTATTTTTGCTTTTTATATTCCTAAACAAATTGCTTGCAATTTCGTGCATTGCAAAAACTACAAGAGCGTTTTCATTTGTGCATAAATTGAAATCTCTCGAATGGACTCTCCCTCTTAAAATAGTGAACGATGACCCCCCCTGCGGTTGTGAGTTTTCTCACACCGGCTGCGCAAATTCGCCGCACACGCTATTCTCACTTCGCTATAGCTGTAGTGGCTTGCGGAGTTGTCTGCACCGGCTTGGATGAAAGCCCCACGAATCCTTTCATGGGGAGCGCGCCGCGGATCCCGTTGTGCGCTGGCCTGATCGATAGGCATGGCGGGCGGGCCGCCGCTAACGGAGAGGGGCAAAGCCACCCGAACACCGCCACCGCTTGTCGCTAGCCGCGCGAGTCGGTAAAGATCGGCACCGCCCTATCGGAAAGTCCGAGCCATGACCACAGCGCCCCATGTGCCGAGCCAGACGGCACGCACGACCGCCGGTATCCTGATGGATATCGAGGCCGTGCTGTTCCGGCCTAACGAACCCTTTGTCTTTACCTCCGGCCGGGCGAGCCCGGTCTACGTCGACTGCCGCAAGATAATCTCCTTTCCCGAGGCGCGCAGCGCCCTTATGGACTTGGCGGTGGAGACGATCCGGCAAGCGACCGGCGATGCGCCGCCGGATGTGATCGCCGGCGGCGAGACGGCCGGAATCCCCTTCGCCGCCTGGATCGCCGAGCGGATGGACCTGCCAATGATCTATGTGCGCAAGAAGCCCAAGGGCTTCGGCCGAAATGCGCAGATCGAGGGCAGCTTCGCCGAGGGTTCCCGCGTCCTGCTGGTCGAGGACCTGGCGACCGACGGCGGCTCCAAGCTGAACTTCGTCGAGGCGCTACGCACGGCCGGTGCCGAGGTCGCCCACTGCTTCGTCGTCTTCCACTACGGCATCTTCCCGCAGAGCGTTGCCGACCTGGCGGAGCGCGGCGTGTCGCTGCATGCCCTGGCGACTTGGTGGGACGCCCTGGCCGTGGCCGAAGAGCGCGACTATCTGGACGCAGACGGCATCGCCACGGTGCGCGCCTTCCTCGAGGACCCGGAAGGCTGGTCGGCCGCACACGGCGGCAAGACTAGCGCCGACATCGCGGCGCAGGGCTGAAACGGGGACGGGCATGACCAAGCCGATCGCCACCGACTGGTTTGCTGTTGAGCCGGCCGGCGACGGCCTGCTGCGCATCCGCGAGGCGCACATCGATCCCTATTACAGCGGCAACATCTGGCTAGCGCGGGGCCGGAAGTACGATCTGCTGATCGACACAGGGACCGGCATCCATCCGCTGCGGCCCTTCCTCTCGACAGTTACCGACAAGCCGATTACGGCGGTGGCCCTCAACTGTTTCTACGACCACGCCGGCGGCCTGCACGAGTTCGGCGAGCGACTGGCACACGAAGCCGATGCGGACGCGATCGAGCAGCCAACGGGTGAAAGCTCGGTCGCCGACGAGTTCGTTTCCGACGACATGCTGCTGGCCTTGCCCTACGACGGTTACACGACCGAAAGCTATGCCATGTCCCCCGCGAGCATCACCCGGCGGCTGCGCGACGGCGATATCATCGATCTCGGCAATCGCATCTTCGAGGTGCTGCACACGCCGCTGCAAACGCCAGGCAGCGTCTGCCTTTGGGAGGCGGCGACGGGCGCGCTGTTCACCAGCGATGTTATGTTGATGGAGCCGGATGGCCTGGATTTGAAGCCGCGTTACCCGGAACACTTCGACGCGACCATGGCCCGCCTCCTCGCCCTGCCGATCGAGACGATTCATGGCGGCCACTACGACAGCTTCGGTCGGGCGCCGCTAGACCGGGCCGTCGCCGAGTTCCGCGCCGGACAGGCCGTGGGCTAGCGCGGCCAGGGCTCGGCCTTGCAGGCCTGAAGGAAGGCGGCCAGGGCCGGCGAATGGTGCCGCCCTGCGACGGTGACCAGCTCGACCGAGCGCTTGAGCGCCGCGTTGCCGATCGGCCGACAATCGAGACCCTCGATCACGATGGAGTGCTCGGGGATGATGCTGATGCCCATACCGGCGCGCGCCATAGTCTGAATCCAGTCCTCCCGCTCGCTGCGGAAGGCGATGTCCAGCTCGACTCCATGATCGGCCAGCAAGTCGCACCAAATGCTGCCAAATTCGCAGTGCATGCGGTCGAGGTAGCGCTCGTCCTCGAAGGCTGAGAGCGGCACCGTCTTGAAGCGGGCGAGCGCATGGCCGGGCGGGAAGATCACCACCATCCGCTCGCGATAGAGCGGCACACAGTCGAAGCGTTCGTGCAGCTGGGTCGGCAGGCCGAGTAGAGAGACATCGAGCCGGCCGTCCATCAGGCAGGCGGTGAGCTTGTCCGGCGTGGTCTCGTTCAGCCGGACTTCGATACCCGGATGCTCGCGCTGAAAGCGGGAGAGGAAGGGCATGAGCTGCTTCGGTCCGACGGTGCACATAATGCCCAGGTTCAACACCGCCTTGTCGAGGTTCAGCAATTCGCGGGCCGCCGCCTTGGCGGCCGAGGCTTGATCGCTGACCGTCGAGAGCTTCTCCCGCATCACCCGCCCGAGCTCGGTCAGATGAGTGTGGTTGCGCTCGCGCCGGAAGAGCACGCCGCCGAGCTCGCCCTCGAGCTTCTGAATGGCGCGGGTCAGCGCCGGCTGAGACACCGCGCAACGCTCGGCCGCGCGGGTGAAGTTCAGCGTCTCGGCCGCGGCCAGAAAATAGCGGATCTGATGTAGTTCCATCGCCCTGTCCAAGCTCGAGATTTGGCGCCCCCCTCCGGGCACCGACCTTAGTCCCCAAAATCCTTTCAGGCCATAAACGCCGTGCATCGAAACGACAGTCAAACGGTATTTCAGCGCATGTCCGGAAACGCCCAGCTTTAGGGCGACCCGGCCGCACCGCCACCGCCTTGGTGGGCAGCCGACAGCCCGAAACCGGCTCAAGTTGGGAGGACAGCATGCGACACTTCAAGCTTACCGGCACAAGCGGAACGGCCCTGGCGGCAGCCACGGTTGCCGCGCTCACTCTGGCGGCCGCTGCCGTCGGACCGGGCGCCGCGCAGGATGGCGGCTACAGCCCAGCCTTTACCGCCGACAACAAGCTGATGCTGCCGAGCGACCATGTCTGGCGCGAGTGGCCAACCATCGGCACGCCGCTGACGCCGAACGCCCTGAACGGCGGCCAGGCCGCCTTCCCAGAGTTTCACATCGTCTATATCGACCCGGAGAGCTTTGCGCACTGGAAGAAAACCGGCGAGTTTCGCGAGGGCACCGTGATCGCCAAGGAACTGACCAGCGTGCGCGCGCCCGACGGCGCCAACCCCGACGGCTCGACCAACGAAGTCAGCGGCACCGGCTACTTCATGGGCGACTACACGGGCTTCGAGATCACCATCAAGAGCCGCGCGCTCTACCCCGACGAGCCCGGCAACTGGGCCTACTACAGCTTCGGCCACAACGGCGAGCCCTACAACGCGGCCGCCGAAAAGCAACCGGCGGAAAACTGCAATGCCTGCCACGAGGCCTCCGCCGATCAGGACTTCGTCTTCACGCAGTTCTACCCGGTCTTGCGCGCCGCCAAGCCCAACTGAGGAGTTCAACCATGCGCACGATCAAAGCGGCGGGTCTTCTTCTGATCTTGTCCCTGCTATCCGGCACGATTGCCGGGGCCGCCGATGAATTCTCGCCCTATGTCAGCGACGACGGCACGATCAGCGTGCCGAGCGATTTCCGACAGTGGGCTTATCTCGGCACCTGGGCCGTCGACAGCGACGAGGAGAACGGCGGCGTGGCCGGCTTCCATAACGTCTACACCCAGCCCGAATCCGCCGCGGCCTATCGCGAGACCGGCCAGTTTCCCGACGGCACGGTGCTGGTAAAGGAGCTGTTCGGCAGTACCACCGAAGACATGACCACAGGACGGGTCAGCCGGGTGGCAGAGACGCAAGGCTGGTTCGTCATGGTCAAGGACAGCCAGGGGCGCTTCCCGGACAATCCGCTGTGGGGCGACGGTTGGGGCTGGGCGCTGTTCAACGCCGACGACCCGAACAACACGGCAACCAAGGACTACGCCGCCGACTGCCTGGGTTGTCACGAGCCGGCGAAGGCCACCGATTGGGTCTATGTTCAGGACTATCCGGTTCTGACGAACTGACCCGACGGCCCGACCGTCACGTTCTGAGCCGTTGGGGCCTTGCTCAAGGAGCGGGCTCCAGCGGCCCGGAGCGATTCAGCGCGGGAGGAGCAGTCGCAAAACGCAGTGAGCGGGGGAGCGAGCCATGGATATCTTGATCCACGTCGCCAACGTGCTTTATCTCGGCTCTTACTTGATGCGGGACATCCTGTGGCTGCGCATCCTCACGGTGGTCGCGGCCTGCTGTCTGATGCCCTACTTCTATTTCCGGCCCGAGCCCTTGCTGCCGGCGATCTATTGGAACTTGGCCTTCACCGCGCTGAACGTCTATTGGATCGGCCGGCTTCTCCTGGAGCGGCGCCCGGTCAAGCTGAGCCAGGCCGAAGAGCGGCTCTATTGCATGGCCTTCCGGACTTTGACGCCGCGTGAATGGCTCAAGCTCCTGAAGCTGGGCAGCTGGGAGCAGCGGCAGCGAGGCGAGCAAATCTGCGAAGTCGACCAGGTGCTCGACAAGCTCATCGTCATCGACAGTGGGCGTGCAGAGGTCGCCATCGACAACAAGATCGTCGCCGAACTCCGGCCCGGTCAATTCATCGGCGGCATGAGCTTCTTCACCGGAAAACCGGTCGGCGCCACGGTGACGGCCACCGAGCCGGTACGCCTCGTCTGCTGGCCGAAACCGAGGCTGTCCCGCTTCCTGAAGCAACATCCGGAACTGAACAACGCACTTCAGATCATCCTCGGACGCGAACTGACGACGAGCCTGCGAACCTCATGGACGGCCATCGCTGGGGCTTGATCAGGCTGGTACCTTCCGTGCCATTGTGTCATGGCACAGCATGTTCACCGTCCGAGATCTTTCGCGAGCCGGCCTAGCGCCGGTTTCCTTTCAAGTCGCTCCAGGCGAATGCCTGGCGGTTCAGGGCCCCTCTGGGTCCGGCAAGTCCCTGCTGCTGAGAGCGCTCGCCGACCTCGACCCGAACGAAGGGGAAGTTCAGCTCGATGGGCAATCACGCGAGGCCATGCCGGCGCCGCAGTGGCGCCGCCTGGTGGCCTATCTGCCGGCAGAGCCCGGCTGGTGGGCGGAGACGGTTGGCGCACACTTCCAGGACTGGTCGGCGGCCGAACCCCTGGTCGAGGCCATGGGTCTGCCGACGGACTGCCGCGACTGGCCGGTGCTGCGGCTTTCGACCGGCGAGCGCCAGCGCCTCGGCCTGGTGCGGGTGTTGCTGCTGAACCCGCGCGTCTTGTTGCTCGATGAGCCGACCTCGGGCCTGGATCCCGAGGCGGCCGCGGCGGTCGAGGCGATCCTGGCCGAGCGGCTGAACCAGGGTGTCGCCGTACTCTGGGTCACGCACGACCGCGAGCAGGCCAGGCGCGTTGCAGACCGCGTCCTGGAAGTGCGCAACGGCCAGGTCGAGGAGACCGTGCCATGAGCTATATCGAACTCGGCCTGCTCGACCTCGCGCTCGCCGCAACCCTGGTCGTGATCAACGGCGCCTTGTCGCTAGTCCTCGAGTTGCGCATCGAGCGCCAACTCCTGATCGCCACCCTGCGCATGATCGTGCAGCTCGCACTAGTCGGCCTAGTTCTGACCACCCTATTTTCCCTGGTTTCGCCCCTTTGGACTAGCCTCGCGGCGCTGGCCATGATCCTCTTCGCCGGGCGCGAGATCATGGCGCGCCAGGAACGCCAGCTGGTCGGTTTCTGGGCCTATGGGCTCGGCACGAGCTGCATGCTGGTGGCGGCCAGCCTGGTCACGGTCTTCGCACTGACCACGCAGGTCTCACCGGAGCCCTGGTACCATCCGCGCTACGCCATCCCGCTGCTCGGCATGATCCTCGGCAACACCATGACCGGAATCAGCCTGGGCCTGCACACGCTCTCCACCGGTCTGGTCCGCGACCGCGTTGCGGTCGAGGCGCAGCTCACGCTCGGCGCGACGCGGCGCCAGGCCCTGCTGCCGGCGACCCGCGCGGCGCTGAGGAGCGCGCTGATGCCCATCGTCAACTCCATGGCCGCCACCGGCCTGGTCTCCCTGCCCGGCATGATGACCGGCCAGATCCTCTCCGGCGTCAACCCGATCGACGCCGTGAAGTACCAGATTCTGATCATGTTCCTGATCGCCGGCGGCACCGGCCTGGGCGCGGTGGCTGCGGTGGTCGCCGGCGGCTACCGCCTGACCGACGCCCGCCACCGACTGCGGCTCGACCGCTTGGCAAAGGCGGATTCCTAGTCGCGCGCTTGGTTCTGAAAGGCAGACCGCCCATGAAAACACCGCTCGCCCCTCCCACCTTCGCGCACTTCATCGAGGACTGGCACCTTTCACCGGCCCTCGATGCCGGTGAGTTCGTCTTCTTCTCCGGCGTTACCGGTGCACGCCCCGATCTCACCGTTGCCGAGGACCCGGAGACGCAGATCCGCGAGGCCTTTGGGTTCCTGGAGGAGACTTTGGCGAGCGCCGGTCTGACCTTCGATGACGTGGTTGAGATGACGAGCTATCACGTCGACCTCAGGAAGCATCTGAACGCATTTGTTAAAGTAAAGGACGAGTTCGTCGGCGCGCCCTATCCGGCCTGGACAGCGATCGGCGTGTCCGAGCTGATCACCTTAGGCACGATCGTTGAGATCCGCGTAATCGCCCGCCGATCCTGAGCTTGGTCGGCTGTGGGCCGCAGGGAATGCGGGTTCCGGTGTGACGGTTGTTCGCCCCTGTTCTCGCTCCGATCTCCTGTCCATACGCACGCCCGCAAATGGCCCGGCCGACAGGTCGGGTAATGCTGGTTAGGTCGGCGACAGCGCTCTCGACGAGCCCCCCGCGAGTGCTATGCTGTGCCCCGCTTATCCGCGCGTGACGGAAGGGCAGCAAGGGATGAGAAAGAGGTAAGGGAGAAACAGAGATGGCGCGCAAATCCATCACCATGAACCGGCGCAACTTCGTCGTCGGCGCCGGTGCCGCGACCGGCGCCTTGGCTTTGGGAGCCCCCTACGTCAAGGCGGCGGACCGCTCGATCAAGGTCGGTACCTACGGCGGCTACTTCGAGGAATCCTTCGTCAACCACATCTATCCGGGCTTCACGGAAGCGACCGGCATCGAGGTCGAATCGATCGCCGAGCCGACCGGCGACCAATGGCTGCTGCAGCTCGAGCAGGCCGCCAAGGCGGGCGTGGCGCCGGCCGACATCAGCATGATGGCCAACGTGGTGCGCATCCGCGGTGCCAACAGCGGCGTCTGGGCGCCGCTCGACGAGGCCAAGATCCCCAACCTTAAGAACCTGAAGCCGGAGTTCGCCCACCGCCATGCCGACGGCGGCCTCTACGGCGCGGGTGCGGTCTCCTGGTTCATCACCCTGGTGACCAACACAGACGTCTATCCGGAGGCGCCAACCTCCTGGAACGAGCTTTGGAACGAGGCCAACAGGGACCGCATCGGCCTGCTATCCCTCGTCAGCAACTCCTTCCTGCTCGAGATCACCGCCAAGACCCACTTCGGCGGCTACGACATCCTGGGGAGCGACGAGGGCATCGTCGAGACCCTGGGCAAGTTGTCCGAGGCCAAGCCGAACGTGAAGCTCTGGTACCGCGACGAGGGCCAGTTCCAGCAAGCGCTGCAGGCCGGCGAGATCCCCATGGGCCAGTACTACCACGACGTGGCCGGCCTGGCCGCGGCGGACGGCTTTCCGGTGCGCTCGACCTTCCCCGAGGAAGGCGGCGTCAACGATTCCGGCGCCTGGGTGGTCAGCAAGGCCTCAGAGAAGCTGGACGAGGCGCATGTCTTCATTGACTACCTCTGCCAGCCGGAGATTCAGGCGGAACTGGCGCGCAAGGTCGGTACCGCCCCGGTGGTCGAGCGCAGCACCACGGACCTGACCGACGAGGAATTCGCGGCAGTCTCCAGCGACATCGATCCGATCATCCCGCGCTACGAGCTCTACCTCGCCAAGGGCGACTGGCTCGCCGAGAAGTGGACCGAGATGATCACGGCCGGCTGATTCCCGGTAGCTCCCGCGGCGCGGCAACGTCCGTGCCGCGGGGCGCATGGTCGCAATGGCAAACCTTAGACTCGAAGGCATCACCAAGCGCTTCGGCGGCTTCACGGCGGTCGAGGATGTCGACTTGGAGGTGCCGAGCGGCGCCTTCGTCTGCTTCCTTGGCCCCTCCGGCTGCGGCAAGACGACCCTTCTGCGGCTGATCGCCGGGCTGGAGGAAGCGAGCGCCGGGCGCATCCTGATCGACGGCGCCGAGGTCACCCAGGTGCCGACCCACCAACGCGAGATCGGCATGGTGTTCCAGTCGCTGGCGCTCTTTCCGCATCTGACGGTCGGGCAGAACATTGCCTACGGCCTGCGCATCCGCGGTGTCGATCGCGGCAAGCAGCAGGAGCGCATCGAGGAGCTGCTGGCTCTGGTGCAGTTGCCGGGCCTGGCCGAGCGCCACGTCTTCCAGCTCTCCGGCGGCCAGCGGCAACGCGTTGCCATAGCCCGCGCGCTCGCCCTGGAGCCGAAGATCTTCCTGCTCGACGAGCCGCTGTCGGCGCTCGACGCCAAGCTGCGCGAAGCCATGCAGGTCGAGCTGCGCCTGCTGCAGCAGCGTCTCGGCATCACCACCATCCTGGTGACCCACGACCAACGCGAGGCCATGACCATGAGCGATCTGGTCGCGGTCATGGGCCAGGGTCACATTCAGCAGTTCGCGCCGCCGCTGGAAATCTACCGCGAGCCGGCCACCGCCTTCGTCGCCGACTTCATCGGCAGCACCAACATGCTGGACGGCACGCTGCGCGACGGGGCCGTTCTGGTCGGCGAGACCAGCCTACCGGTCGCGCGCCTGCCCGAGGGTCTGTCCGAAGGCGACCAGGTGCACCTTTCGATCCGGCCGGAGGAGCTGCACCTTTTCGCGGCGGACGACGATATCGCGGAGTCGGGCGGGCGGATCGCCGGCTCGGTTGCCTTCATCCGCGATGTCGGCGCGGCGGTCGAGATCCACATGGACTGCGGCTGCGGGCGGCTGGTCGCCGTCACCTCGCCCAAGGACCGGCCGACGGTGCGCGAAGGCTCGGCCGTCGTCGCCCTGCTGCCGCCCGAGGCCTGCCGGGTCCTCGCCCGATGACCGCTGTCGATCTGCTGCTGTCTGGCCTCATCTCGAGACACTGGCCTCCAAACTACGCCGCGGTTGGTATGTCGAGGCTTTGGGCACGATCGGGGCCCGCTCCGAGCAAACTGCCATTTTGGCGCTCCGCGTCAGCCACCCTCCCGGCGCTGCGCGCCGACCTTCCCCTCGAGGGGGGAGGCGTAGCTGACCTCATCCACAGCACATTCCCCTCCCCCCTTGAGGGGCAGGGTCAGGGTGGGGGGCGTCCGCGAAGCGGACCAAAGAAACTTAGCCCTTATCTAAGCGAACGGCTGCACCATCGACCGGGCCATGTCTGACGCCCCCATCCCGAAACGGCGCGGTGCCGCCCTGGTGCTGTCCTATCCTACGGCTGTGCTCGCCGTCTTCCTGCTGCTGCCCTTCGGCACCATGGTCGCCATGAGCTTCTACCGGCGCATCCCGGACGGGACCTTCGAGGCGGCTTTCATCTTCGACAACTACGTCAACCTGTTGCGCCCCTTCTTTGTCGGCAACGCGGCCCATTCGCTCGCCGTGGCCGGCACAGTGGCCGTGGTCTGCGTGCTGCTCGCCTTTCCCTTTACCTATCTGCTGACCCGCATGCGGCGGCGCGGCCAGATCATCTGGCTGGTCTTCCTGCTCGGCATCCTCGCGCTCTCCGAAGTCTTCATCGGCTTTTCCTGGTCGGTCCTGCTGTCGCGCACCGCGGGCGTCTCCAACGTGCCCTTCTGGCTCGGCTTGCTGGAGAAACCAGTGTCGCTCTCGCCGAGTGGTCTGGCGATGATGCTGGGGCTCTGCTACCTGGCCTTTCCCTACACGGTGCTGGTGCTGTTTCCCTCGCTCTCGCGCCTCGATCCCTCCCTGGCAGAGGCGGCGCGCACCATGGGCTCTTCGCCTTTAGGCGCCTTCTTCCGGGTGATCGTGCCGGTCTCGCGCCCGGCCATCCTGGCCGCCCTTATCATGGTCTTCGTCTTTACACTCGGCGCCTTCGTGATCCCGCAGGTGCTCGGCAAGCCGCAGCACTGGACCCTGGCGGTGCACATCACCGATAGCGCGCTGAACCGCGCCAACGTGCCGGCTGCCGCTGCCATGTCCATGGCTCTGCTGGCCGCGAGCCTGGGGCTGGTGGCGCTGACCGCCTGGATAGGCCAGAAGAAGGCCGGATCATGAGCGGGCGTTTCGCACGGCTGCTCTTCATGGGCATGATCGCCGTCACCCTGGCGCTGCCGCTCTTCGTCATCTCCGGTGTGTCGGTCAACGAGAAGCGGCGGCTGCTGTTCCCGCCGCAGGGCTTCTCCCTCAAATGGTACGGCGACCTCTTCACCTCGGAGTCCTGGCTGGGCGCGGTCTTCAACAGCCTCTTGATCGCCGTCCTGGCCGCGTTGCTGGCCTGCTCGATCGCCCTGCCGATCGCCTACGCGCTCTGGCGCTATGGGCTGTTCTACGCCCGGGCGCTCTACGCCATGGGGATCGCGCCCTTCATCCTGCCGCCGGTCATTACGGCGCTCGGCTTCCTGGTGTTCTGGACCACCGCCGGCTTCTACGGCCAGTTCTGGGCCGTGGTGGTGAGCCACGGCATCTTCCTGGTGACCCTGCCGCTGATCAGCATCTCGCTCGGCTTCGAATCGATCGACCGGGAGCACCTGGACGCGGCACAAACCCTGGGCGCCGACGAGGCCACGCTGTTCCGCACGGTGATCCTGCCGATGGTGGTGCCCTATCTGGTCTCGGGCTACGCCTTCGCCTTCGTGCTCAGCCTGAACGAGTACATCATCGCCTACATGGTGGCCGGCTTCACGGTGGAGACCCTGCCGATCAAGGTCTTCAACGCGCTGCGCTACGGCTACACGCCGGTCATGGCTTCGGTCGCCGTGGTCTTCATCTGCGTCACGCTCTTCGTCTTCGGCCTGGTCGGCCGCTACGGCGACCTGCCGCGGCTGCTCGGCGCCTGGTCGCCGGAAGACGAAGGCTGATCAACCGGCGACCTTTAATCGAGCGGCGCCATTCTCCAGGGCCGCGCCGGCATTGGCCGCGACCCAGCGGTGGAAGCAGTGGGTCGGCGTGTCCATCACCGGCGAGAAGACGCCGCCCTTGAAGGCCGGCGAGGCGCGGCCGCGCTGCATGCCCTCGACCACACCCACGTCCTCCAGGAAGACCGACCGCCAGGCTTCGGCGTTGGCCCGCCGGCGTTCGGCATAGGCCTCACCCAAGGGCTCATCGCCGACGTAGTAGATTTCCACCTGCTCGCGCGTGCGGCCCGGCGCCAGCGGCTCGAGGCGCATGACGAAGAGGTGATCGTTGTGGATGCCGAGCAGGATGTTGGGGAAGAGCGCGACGTATTCCGCCTGTTTGTCCCAGACCACCGGCAGATCGGGGAAGCGCGGGAAGCCGGGCCCGTCGACCGGCTGGTTCGGTGCGTAGACCGTGGTGCCCTGCCCGGCGAAGCAGTCCTCCAGCTCGATGTTGTAGTGATCCTCGATCCGCGAGTAGCTGTTCAGGCCGGGGTGCACCCAAGGCAGGTGATAGGCCTCGCAGTAGTTCTCCACCGCCAGCTTCCAGTTGCAGTCGAGCTCGAACAGCAGCGAGGAGTCAGGCCCGCCGTGGCGCAGCAAGCTCCCATCGAAATCCTTCCAGCGCTCGGCCAACGGTGCAATCCAGGCCTCGAACGGAGGCGCGTCGCCGGAGACATTGACGAAGACCTGGTCGAACCAGACGGCGGTGCGCACCGGCTTCAGGCCGTGGCGCGCCTTGTCGAAGCCGGGGCAATCGTTCTTGCCTGGCCCGCCGATCAGCGGCGCCACGCGCAGGTCCCCCTCCTGGCTATAGACCCAGGAGTGATAAGGACAGCGAATCACCTTGCCGACGTTGCAAGGGGCAGAGACCAGCTGCATACCGCGGTGGCTGCAGACGTTGTGGAAGACCTTGATCCCATGATCCTGATCGCGCAGCAGCAGGAGCGGCAGTCCCAGGATGTCGACCGGCTTGGCATCGCCCGGCTGAGGGATCTCCGCGCCGCTGCCGATCGCAGTCCAGGTCTTGGCCAGCAGGTGGTCGCGCTCGAAATCCAGGAAGGCCTCCGAGGTGTAGGCCGCGTTCGGCAGGCCGCGGGCCTCGACGGTGGGCCGCAGGACCGTGGCGTGAAAGCCGGGTTCGACCCCGGCGGCGGACAGTCCAGTGGGCAGCGTGGTTTCAAGCGACATCTCGACATCTCCATCAAGCGCCAAGCCGAGGCGGCAAGCGTTCTCCGCAGGAGCGCTAGCGGCCCTGCTCCAAGTTCACTTCACTTCGTAGTTTCGAATGTCTAGGCTTGTAAATCTCACTAATTCTCATGTTTGGGATTACTACAGCGTATGTCGAGCTTACGCGACAAACTGGCGCCTTTGGGCACCTTCCTGGCCTTCGAGGCGGCCGCCCGCCACCTGAGTTTCACGCTCGCCGCCGAGGAGCTCGGGGTCAGCCAAGCCGCGGTCAGCCGCCAGATCCGCAGCCTGGAAGATCACCTGGGGACGCCGATGTTCCGCCGCCTGCACCGGGCGGTCCGCTTGACGCCGGCGGGCGAACGGCTCCAGGCGGCGTTGACCATGGGCCTGGGGCACATCGCCGAGACGGTAGAGGGCCTGCGCCGAACCCGCAGCGCCAGCGAGGTCGTGGTCTGCACGACGATCGCTTTCGCCGCGTTCTGGCTGATGCCTCGCATCGGACGCTTCCACAGCACGGTGCCCGGGGTCGAGCTGAAGCTCATCGCCGCCGAGCAGATGGTCAACCTCGGCGCCGAAGGGATCGACCTGGGAGTGCGTTACGGCAGTGGCAGCTGGCCTGACGTAACCGCCGCGCGGATGTTCGACGACGAGATCTTCCCAGTCTGCAGCCCGAAGTACCTGAAGGGGCGCCCGGCCCTGAAGGCGCCGGAGGACCTGCTCGGCGAAACACTTCTGCACCAAGAGGTCGCCGACCGCACCTGGCTTTCCTGGCGCGCCTGGCTGGAGCGGATCGGCGTCGAACCGCCGAGGACGCTCCCCGGCCCGACCTTCAACAACCACGTGATCCTGATCCAGGCCTGTCAGGACGGCCAGGGCATTGCCCTCGGCTGGCGCCGCCTGGTCGAACCTCTGGTCAAGGCCGGGACGCTGGTGCGGCCGATCGACGCTTCCTTCCGGCCCGATGAAGCCTTCTACCTGGTTGCGCCCCGCAGCGGCGCGCAGAGTCCCGAGGCAACTGCCTTCCGCGACTGGATCCTGGTCGAGGCAGCGACCGAGGCCTGAGACCGGCAATGCGCGATGGCACTGTCGCGTCGGACGCGCTGGTTCGCTAGACTCCCGCCCATTGTCGACGCAGGAGCAGATCATGCGGCGTTTTTTCGTTTCGATCGTATTCTTTCTCGCCCTGACCGGCGCATTTGCCGGGCCACAGACCGCGACAGCCAGCGGTGCGGGCGAGCTGCGGATCGGCATGACCCAGTTCCCCTCCACGCTCAACCCGCTGATCGACGCGATGATGGCCAAATCCTATGTGCTGGCCATGACGCGGCGACCGGTGACGGTCTACGACCAGAACTGGGAGCTGGTCTGCCTGCTCTGCACCGAACTGCCGACGATCGAGAACGGTAAGGCCTGGCCCGAGGTCATACCCGGGGAGGGCCAGGGCATCGCCGTCACTTACACCTTGTTGCCAGGCCTCACCTGGGGCGACGGCACGCCGGTCACCAGCGACGACGTACTCTTCACCTGGGAGGTCGGGCGCCATCCCAAATCGGGCGCCGGAAACTTCGAGGCCTTTCGCCGCATCCTCTCGATCGACGTCAAGGACGAGCGGACCTTCACCCTGCACGTCGACCGCATCACCTTCGACTACAACAACGTGAGCGGTCTGCAGCTCCTGCCCGCCCACATCGAGCGTCCGATCTTCGAGGCGGACCCGGCCGAGTACCGCAACCGCACCGCCTTCGATACCGACCCCACCAACCCCGGACTTTACTTCGGCCCCTACCGTGTCACCGAGGTCGAAAGCGGCGCCCATGTCGTGCTCGAGCCCAACCCCACCTGGATCGGCCAGGAACCCGCCTTCGATCGCATCACGGTCAGGACCATCGAGAACTCGGCGGCGCTGGAAGCCAACCTGCTGTCCGGCGCGATCGACATGATCGCCGGCGAGGGCGCGGGCTTCTCCATCGACCAGGCGCTCGCCTTCGAGAAGCGGCATGGCGACCGCTTCCAGGTGATCTTCAAGCCGAGCCTGACCTACGAGCACATCGACCTCAATCTCGATAACCCGATCCTGAGCGACATCCGCGTGCGCCAGGCCCTGATCCATGGCATCGACCGGGAGGCGATCAGCGCGCAACTCTTCGAGGACCGCCAGCCGGTGGCGCACGCCATGGTCAATCCGCTCGACTGGGTGCACGATCCCGACGTGCCGACCTACGCCTACGATCCGGATAAGGCCGCCACCCTGCTCGACGAGGCCGGCTGGAGCGAGATCAAGCAAGGCATCCGCCACAATGCGGCCGGAGAGTCGCTGAGCCTGGAGTTCGGCACCACCGCCGGTAACCGCTCGCGCGAGCTGGTGCAGCAGGTCCTGCAGAGCCAGTGGCGCGAGATTGGCGTCGAGGTGAAGATCAAGAACCAGCCGGCGCGCGTCTTCTTCGGCGAGACCGTCACCAAGCGCGAATTCGGCGGCATGGCCATGTTCGCCTGGATGTCGATGCCGGAACACGTGCCGCGCACGACTCTCCATTCCGAGGAAATCCCGACTGCCGAGCGGAACTGGTCGGGACAGAACTACACCGGCTTCCGGAACGAAGAAGCCGACCGTTTGATCGACGCCATCGAGCTGGAGACCGACCGGGCCAAGCGCAAGCTGCTGTGGCAACGCTTGCAGCACCTCTACGTCGCCGAGCTGCCGGTCATCCCGCTCTACTGGCGCGCCAACGCCTACGTGATGCCCAAGTGGCTCAAGGGCCTGCGCCCCACCGGCCACATGCACCCGAGCCCGCTCTGGATCGAGGAATGGCGCCGCGAGGAGGGGTGATTCCGTTTTTGGATAGGGGCGTTTTCGGAAGGCAAAGCACGCTGACGTCTGACACCACGCCGTTTCACCCCCACCCCGGCCCTCCCCCATCAGGGGGGAGGGAGAAGAAACATAGCGCCGCCGCAGGGGAATGCTGTGGCCTCAAGATAGAGTCAGGTATGGCCACGGACTTGCTTTTGAAGCCTCCCCCCTTGGCGGCCTCCGGCCGCCTCTGGCGACTGAGGGGGGGAGGTTGGAGGGGGGTGGCCGCGAAGTGGAGGTCTCGTGACGACCCTGCCAACAATACCCGCTGTTGGCCACTGACGAACTGGATTGCCGGAAGCGCGAAGCGCTCGGGCTCCGCCCGCCCGGCAATGGCAAACAATAAACTGGCGCATCGTACTTCGAGGCCGCGCCAATGACCCGCTACATCGGTCAGCGGCTCGCTGAATCGGCCATCGTGCTGTTCCTGATGTCGTTCCTGATCTACCTGCTGATCGGGCTGATGCCGGGCGATCCGATCGACCTGATGATCAGCGCCAACCCGGAGCTGACACCGGCCGACGCGGCGCGCCTGCGCGCGCTGCACGGGCTCGATCAGCCGATCACCACGCGCTACGTCAACTGGCTGACCGGCGCCGTCACGGGCGACCTCGGCTACTCCCGTCTCTTCGCCAAGCCGGTGCTGGAGGTGCTGCTGCCGCGGCTCGGCAACACGGTTGTGCTGATGGGCCTCAGCTTCGCGCTGGCCCTGGCGGTCGCCCTGCCGGCGGGCGTTCTGGCCGCGCTCAGACCACGCTCCGCCTTCGATATGACGGTTAATATGGTCGCCTTTGCCGGCATCTCTGTGCCGCCCTTCTGGCTTGCGATCCTGCTGATCATCCTCTTCGCCGTGCTGCTCGGGTGGCTGCCGGCCGGCGGCATGGGCGGCGGCGGCTTTGGCGAGACCCTGCGCCACCTGCTCCTGCCCACCCTCACTCTGACCCTGGCGACGGTCGGCGGCATCATCCGCTTCGTGCGCGCCGCGACCATGGAGGCGCTGCGCCAGGACTACGTGCGCACCGCGCGCGCCAAGGGCCTCAGCGAGACGCGCCTGGTTTTCGCCCATGTGCTGCGCAACGCCATGATCCCTGTCGTCACCATCTTGGCGCTCAACTTCGGAGCGCTGTTCTCCGGCGCGCTGATCACCGAGACCATGTTCGGTTGGCTCGGCATGGGCAAGGCGATCTACGACGCCATCATGGGCAACGACTTTAATCTCGCCATGGTTGGCCTGCTGCTGGCGACCCTCACCACCCTGCTGGCCAACCTGCTGGCCGACGTGACCTACGCCTGGCTCGACCCACGGATCTCCTACGAATGAGCGGCCCGGGGGACGCCAGATACGATCTCGCCGCCGGGGCAGCCTATGCGCAGGGGCCGCCACTCACAGTCAAGGCGATCCTCTGGCGGCGCTTCCTGACACATCATCTGGCGGTCGGCAGTGCACTGCTGCTCATTGCGCTGGCCGTGGCAGCCTTCGCCGCGCCCCTGGCCGAGAGCCTGATGGGGCTCGACGCCAACAAGGTCGACCTGCTCGGCCGTTTCGGCCCGCCGTCGGCGGACCATCCGCTCGGCACCGACGAGCTCGGCCGCGACCTGCTGCTGCGCCTGCTCTACGGCGGCCGTGTGTCGTTGCTGGTCGGGATCGTGGCCGCCCTCGGCGCGGCGATCATCGGCACCGCCATCGGCCTGCTGGCCGGCTATTACGGCGGCCTGCTCGATGCCCTGCTGATGCGCCTTGCCGACGGGGTGATCGCCCTGCCGCTGTTGCCGCTCTTGATCGTGCTGGCGGCCATCGATCTCACCAAGCTCGGCCTGCCGGACGCCCTCGCCACCTCCGAGCAGGCCAGCCTCTACCGCATCGTGGTGCTGATCGCGCTGGTCGGCTGGACCACGGTGGCGCGCCTGGTGCGCGGCGCGACTTTGAGCCTCAAGGCACGCGAGTTCGTGCGCGCGGCCGAGGCCATGGGCGCCGGGGCGCCACGCATCATGCTGGTGCATATTCTGCCTAACGCGGTCTCGCCGATCATCGTCGCCACCACTCTTTCCATCGGCAACGTGATCTTGCTGGAATCGGTGCTGAGCTTCCTCGGCCTCGGCATCCAGCCGCCGATCGCCTCCTGGGGCAACATGCTGACCAACGCACAGGAGCTGATCTGGTCGGCCCCGGCCCTCGCCGTCTATCCAGGCCTGCTGATCTTCGTCACCGTGATCGCCTTCAACTTCCTCGGCGACGGCCTGCAGGATGCGCTCGATCCCCGGGCCATCAAATAGCAGCCAAACAAGGCTTAAGCCTCTTTTAAAGCCAATAGCTTAGAGTCTCGGGGCAGGTCCCCGGCAAGGCATCACGCATGTCCCGAAAGAAAGTCCTCGGCCATGTCTTCGGCATCGGCGTGATCCTGATCGCCGTCGCGCTCTGGCAGGTGCCGCACTTCGTCTACATCTGGTGGGCTGGCCCCAACACCGGCTATCGCAGCGCCGGGCTGCAGAGCGGCCACTACGAACGTCAGTTCCCGGTCTGGAGCAACGCGCACCCCTACGTCGGCCGCGTGATCACCGGCGGCGGCACGCTCGAAGTGGATTTCCATATCGGCGTCGAGGAGGGCAAGGCCCAGTTCTTCGTCCGCCGTTGGCCCTTCCTCCGCTACCGCAAGCGTCACTTCGAGAGCCGCTGGTTCACCGCCTACGACGGTGGCAGCGTCCAGGCCGAGCTGCCGGAGGCCGGGATCTACGAGATCTATCTCTTCACCATGCAGTTCCAGGGCGACGTGGAGCTGGACTGGCGCATCACGAACAGCAATCAGGGCTGAGGGGCCGCGGGAGCCGATCATGGCCAAGCGCATCGAGATCACCGGCCCCGCCAAGCCGATCCTCTTGGGTGCCGCCCTGCTTTTCGCCGCCTGGTCCCTTTTCGGTCAGGGCTTCTTCTCTGCCTCCTTCGGCTTCTTCGGTGCGCACACAAAGACCGCCTCATTCCGCAGCGGCCACTACGAATGGCAGGGCAACTACCTCCGCAGCGATGGCACGCGCCTCGGCACGGTGCTCGGCCTGCAGGGCGAGGAGATCGTCATCGACTACGATCTCCAACGCGACAAGGGCCGCGCCGTGCTTTATCTGCGCCGCTGGCCGGGCCTGCTCTACGGCAATCCCATCGTCGAGCAGAAGCACCTGAACGAAAGCCAATACGGGGAGCTCCGCATCCGCCTGCCCGGCGACGGCGTTTACGTGGTCAGCATGGGCGGCCTCCGCCTCGCCGGCAGGCTGGAGGTGGAGTGGCAAGTGGGTGCGCCGAAGCCGTAAGTCGACACAAAGCTCCTCTCTCGCAGAGGAAGAGTTGTCAGGTAGAGGGGAAGAGTTGTCAGGTAGAGGGTTGGTCAGTTTCTCTACCCAGCCTTCGCATTTATCCTAGGCTGTCGCGCGGATGCAAAATAACCGCTTCGCTACGCTGTGGAGCTAGACGAGAGGTAGCGCAAAGGCGGCACTACTCTCGCCCCCATTTTGACACTGTATGTAGACGTACAAAAACCTTACTAGCGATACCGACTGGCAGCGCAATAAGGGGAACAGGTCGGCACCACTTCGGATCCCGGTCTCATCGACCAAGAAACCAGCGGCAGAGGGCAGCATGCCCCTCGACCTCTCATGCTGCAGCCGACCGCTGCAAGTCTTGTTGCTGGTAGGTTACCCCGCCGCCAACTTGTTTCACCTCGCACGGTCTGTTGGCGGCGGGCTCTATCTTCCGTCCAATTGATGCGCAGCTCGGGTAAAAGTGACCCTGCCGAAGCGGAGACCATGGCCGGATCGCGATTCTCGGGCAGCACGGTTTTGCACATCTGGTTCAGTATCGTTCGTGTCGGCTCCTAGGTGGTCGGACGACCAAGGCTCCCTCTACGATCTTCCCTCGCGATGGCGGAGGAGGTTGAAGCCTGCCGAGGGCCGCACTCTTAGCCTCTGGCATCCCCCGCGCGGCTGTCGTATGTCATGCGCCGTTCACAGCCGTCTGCCGGGCCATGCTGGAAATCGCGCTCGTCGCCTTCATGACCTTTTTCGCTACCATCGGGCCGCCCGATGTGGCTGCGCTGTTCGCGGCCCTGACGCCGGACAACACGGCGCGCGAGCGCCGCGCCATTGCGCTCAAGGGCACCTTGATCGCGAGCGGCATTCTGTTGTTCTTCGCCCTCTTCGGCGATTGGGTGCTGAAGCACTTCGGCATCACGCTCTCGGCGCTGCGCACGGCGGGCGGGGTCCTGCTGCTGCTGATCGCCATCGACCTGGTCTTCGCCCGCCAGTCCGGCGGCACCACGACGACCAGCGAGGAGAACGCCGAGGCGGCGAAGAAACCCGACATCTCCGTCTTCCCGCTTTCGACACCCCTGATCGCGGGGCCTGGCGCCATCGGCGCGGCGATCCTGCTGGTCGCCGAGGCGCAAGGCGACTGGCTGCGTATCGCCACGGTGGTGGGCGCGCTGCTCGCCGTGCTGTTGGTGACCCTCGTGCTGATGCTGGGCGCGACGCAGGTACAGAAGCTGCTCGGCGTCACCGGCCTCCATGTGGTATCGCGGGTGGTCGGCGTGATCCTGGCGGCACTCGCCGTTCAGTTCATCTTCGACGGCATCGCCGAGAGCGGATTGATCCCATGATGCGCTGCGACCGCTCCAGTTCAGGTCGCTCGATCTTCTCCGCCATGCATTCCAGATCTCAGGCCGGAAGGCTCTCTTCGCTGGCTCGGCTCTCCCTCTGCCCGCCCTCGCCTTTCCATGCCGACAGGTCTCGCCCCAGCAACTGCTCGAGGCTTTCAATCTCGGGTCGGTAAAACGCCCTAAGCTCGCTGATGACGTCGTCGGGCCGCGGCGCGCGCCTCACATTCCTCGTCGCCAAGAAACTCCGTAAACGCGTCCGATAGCGTTGGGGCACGAGGCCCCGGGCGACCGACTTCACTGTTGCGTTTTTCATCACCCGATGGAGAGCCTTGCTCCGCGCGACACCCGATAGGTTGAGGCGCGCCGAGAGATCGACCCGGTAGTCCGGGTCGACATCGAGAAAACGAAAGATCGATCTCACGAAGCCGGCCGGGTCTTCTTGCAGGTCGTCGTGTAGGCCGATCCAGATCTGCTCCCTCGGAAAGGCCGCGAAATAGGGCTGCAGTTGTCGGCTGTACAAACCAAGTTCCCTGTAGCGCCAGAGAAACTCCCAATTCTGTCGCCGCCTTTCATCCTCGGCCTCCAGCGCATCGCGGAAATCCGCGAGCGGTTCCCGCTCGACGAGCCGTAAGGACTGATAGCTCGAGAAGGCCCGGCTCGCCGGGTCGCGCAGGATAGCGATCAGCTTCGCATCCGGCAGGTAGCGCTGGATGCGTTCGGCCGAGCCTTCGCTGCAGAGATAAAAGGGTGAAGCCTCCCCGACCGCCGTCACGTCGGCCGAAACGCCGGCAAAGCAGTCGCGGTACTCGTCCCAGGTCGAGACCCACTTCGTGTTGACGACCGTGTCGCCCGGCCCCTGGAAGCCCGGGCGGCCGTCGAGCGCGAAGAAGCGCAGCTCCTTTGCAGGATGCATGAAGACTTCAGGGTGCTGCGCCAAGTAGGCCCATACCGCGGACGTGCCGGCCTTCGCAGCGCCGATGATGAGGAAGTTTGGGGTCATCCGGGACTGTCGGCGTGTTGGTGGTTCTCTGCTTCGATGATGGTTTAACGCCGCAAAACACGCAACCTGTACGTGTTTTCGGAATGGAACTCGATCTCGTGAATCGGAAACCGGCCGGCGAACAGGTCATCGGGCAGCGCCGACCTGCATCGGCCGGCCCCCATCAGCCGCTTCGCGGCAACGCCGTCTCGACCAGCCGCGCCCAGTAGCTGGCGCCGATGATCGCGGCCTCGTCGTTGAAGTCGTAGTGCGGGTTGTGCAGGGCGCAGCCGCCGGGGCTGTCGGCACCGCCGTTGCCGAGCCAGATGTAGCAGCCCGGTCGGGCCTCCAGCATGTAGGCGAAGTCCTCCGCGCCCATCAGCGGTGGCGCTTCGGTCGCGACCTTGTCGCCGCCGACCACTTCGGCCGCGACGGCGGCGGCGAGCTCGGTGTTGGCTTCTGTGTTGACCACCGCCGGATAGCCGCGCCGATAGTCGATCTCGGCCGTCGCGCCATAAGCCGCAGCCACCTGCTCGACGACGCGAGCGATCTCGGCCTCGAGCCGGTCTCGGATCTCCGCTTTCAGGGAACGCACGGTGCCGCGCAGCACCACGTGTTCGGGAATGACGTTCCAGGTATCGCCGCCGAGGATCTGCGTGACGCTGATGACGCTGGACTCCAGTGGATCGGTGCCGCGGCTGACGATGGCCTGCAGCGCAGTCACGATCTGCGCGGCTGTCAGCACCGGATCGATGCCCAGGTGCGGAAAGGCCGCGTGGGTGCCGCGCCCCTTGACCGTGATCTCGAAGAGGTCGGAGGCGGCCATGGCCGGACCAGTACGCATGGCAATCTCGCCAAGCGGCACGCCCGGCAGATTGTGCAGGCCGTAGACCGCGTCGACCGGGAAGCTGTCGAACAGTCCTTCCTCGACCATGACGCGGCCGCCGCCGGCCATCTCCTCGGCCGGCTGGAAGATGAAGCAGACCGTGCCGTCGAAATTGCGCGTCTCGGCCAGGTACTTGGCCGCGCCGAGCAGCATGGCGGTGTGGCCGTCGTGGCCGCAGGCATGCATCTTGCCGTCGTTTTGCGATTTATAGCCGACGTCGTTCAGCTCGGCGATCGGCAGGGCATCCATGTCGGCCCTGAGCCCGATAGCCCGGCCGTTGTCACCCCCGTTACCGCCCCCCTTACCGCCCTGGCCCTTCAGCACCCCCACTACGCCGGTCTTGGCAAGCCCTCGATGCACCTCGATGCCCCAAACGGCGAGCTTGGCGGCGACGAAGTCGGCGGTGCGCTGCTCCTCGAAGGCGAGCTCCGGATGGCGGTGGATGTCGTGGCGCCAAGCGGTGATCTCGTCGTGGAACTCGGCGATGCGGTTGATCACGGGCATGGAGAGGAACCCCTTTTGTTGGTTTCTTTGGCGGAGGTTGGCCGAAGCCTAGCTCCCCCGCCCAAGGGGTTCAACGGGCCCACGAAGTGTTGAACGATTGTCTGCGCGTCCGGCGGCTACTCCGCGGCGACGTCCGTTGCCGCGTCTCCCGGCTCCGGGCGGTACTCCAGGAGGTCGCCGGGTTGGCAGTTGAGACCGGCGCAGATGCGCTCCAGGGTGGCGAAGCGGATACCCTTCACCTTGCCGGACTTGAGCAGCGAAAGGTTCTGCTCGGTGATGCCGACAACGGCGGCGAGGTCCTTCGACTTCATCTTGCGCCGCGCCAGCATGACATCGAGGTTGACGACGATCGGCATGGCACGTCACACGATCTGCGCGTTGTCGTCGGCCAGCCGGCTGCTCTCCACCATGACCCAGGAGATCACCAGCAGGCAGCCGCCGAGAAACAGCAGCGCCAGCTCGTTCGAGGAAAAGGAAATAACCAGGGCCCGTTCGCCCGGCGGATTGCCCATGGTGAGCACGACGCTCAGCAGGCCGCCGATGACCGGGCTGCTTGCCGCATAAAGCATGATCGCCAGGGCGAAGCCACGGATGCAGCGTGCCGCCTCGTGAGTGAAAACCTGACCCTCACCGTAAAGCATGAAGAGGCGGCGCAGGCGGGCGATGCCGTAGAGCACGACCGCCGCGCCCGCCAAGCTGATCAGGAAACCCAACAGCAGGTTGAGCCAGGTGAGGTTGGCCGGCTGGATGGGGATATCGTCGAAGGCCTCCGACAGCGGGGCGAGGCTCTCGAAGTTGCTCCAGACCAAGGCCAAGGCCAGCGGCACGGCGACCAGGATCAAGCTGCAGATCGTCTGCATCAGGCGGCTGACCCGTTGAATGCGCGACAGGTTGGGAGTCATGCGGATGCTCCAGAAAAAATTCCCGATCAGCGATATTTTTTACTGTAAAACAGCAAAAATATATCGCGTCAAGACAAATTTTTTGAGCTACCGCAGTGATCGAGCAGCACGCTTGCTCAACCAAAAAAGAGGACAGTCCCCATTTTTTTGTTCTTAGTGCGACATCAAGACGGGCACGGTCATGTGGTCGAGGATGGTGCGGGTGACACCGCCCAGTACCAGCTCGCGCAAGCGGCTGTGGCCGTAGGCGCCCATCACCAGCAGGTCGGTGCCCTCGTCGGAAATGCGCGACAGCAAAGCGTCGCCGATCGAGATATCGCTGGCCTCGCTGTGATGCACCTCCACCTTGACGCCATGGCGCGCCAAGTGGGTCGCAATGTCGGCACCCGGCTCTTCGCCGTGGTCGGCACTGCCGCTGCTGGCGTTGACCACCATGACCGAGACCGAACTGGCCGCCTCCAGCAGCGGCAGGGAATCGGCCACGGCACGCGCCGCCTCGCGGCCGCCGTCCCAGGCGATCATGACATTCCCACCCGGCGGTTTGCTGGCGCCGATGAAGGGTACGATCAGGGCCGGCCGACCGCAGGCCAGCACCACGTTCTCCAGCAGGGAGCGCCCCGGCGAGGCCGGATCCTGCGGGTTGGGCTGACCGAGCACGGCCAGATCAGCATAGCGCAGATGTAACGACAGCACGTCGGGCACATCCACATCGGTGCAGGGCTCGAGCCGCGCCTCGTAGGCGATGCCGCCGCGTTCGGCGGCTTTGCGGAAGGCGGCCACCCCGGCCTCCGCCCGTTCCATGGCTTGGCGCCGATGTATCTCCAACACCTCGGCCGGCAGTCCCCTGGCGGCAAAGGCCGGCATGACGTACTCCGCGGTCGGATAGAGGCCAATCAGATGCGCATCGAGACGCCTGGCCACCTCAACCGCCGCCGCTACTCGGCCGGCGCAGCCGCGGTCATGATCCAGATGAACAAGAATGCTCCGATAAGCCATGGCGCCTCTCCAACAGCCCTAACCTCCTGTCTGAATCAGACACCGGCGTGAATAGGCGGGCATTGACGTGCGTCAATGACCCCAGGGTGGCGTAGCGAGCCCGGGATGCACTCAGGGACCGCCTGCATCGAGCTTTGCGCCGGCGATATCTCGTGCATGGACCCGCATGCGGATTGGGCCCTTGGCAAGCTTGTGCACGAACTGATGCACGGCCTCGTTGCCTGAGTCGTCGAGCTCGGTGGTACCGCCGGTCCAAATGATGCGGCCCTCGTGGATCATGGCCGCGCGGTCGGCAATGCGCCGTGCGCTGTTCATGTCGCTGGTGATCGAGATCGCCGTGGTGCCCGCGCTCTGCACAAGGTCGAGGATCAGGTCGTTGATACGGTTGCTCATGATCGGATCGAGGCCAGCCGTGGGCTCGTCGAGGAAAACGATCTCCGGCTCGCTGGCGATGGCGCGGGCGATGCCGACGCGCTTCTGCATGCCGCCGGAGAGCTCGGCCGGGTAAAGCTCGCCGACCTCGCGGCCGAGGCCCACCGCCGTCAGCTTCTCCAGCGCGATCTCGCGCGCCTCGCCGCGATCCATATGGCGGTAGTTGATCAGCTTGAAGGCGATGTTTTCCCAGATCGGCAGGCTGTCGAACAGGCCGCCCTGCTGGAACAGCATGCTGAAGCGGTCCATGAAGGCCGTGCGGGCGCGCCCGGCCAGCTTGACCGTGTCCTGACCATCGACCTCGATCGTACCGGAGTCAGGATGGACGATGCCGAGGATGCACTTGAGCAGGAGGGTCTTGCCGCTGCCGGAAGTGCCGAAGAGAACCAACGAGCCGCCGTCCGCCACATCGAGATCGACGCCGCGCAGCGCGTGGTTGTCGCCGAACGACTTGGTCACGCCGCGCAACCTGATCTTGCTGTCCGCCGAGCCGTTGCTCTGTCCCAACGCCGAATCCTCTTTCCGCCTCGTCGGCCGGCGCGAGAGTGGCGGATCGTGCGGAGACAGACAAGCGGCAAAAGCGGCGGCGCCCCGTACTCGGTCGCACTGTTCCACGCCATGGGCGCGGAGCGCGCGACCGAGTACAAACTTTAATTTGTACCGATTTCGCGGCTCGTGGGTCGCGGAACGCGACTCACGAACTCGCGAAAGCCGGTACGGGGCGCCGCCGCTCTTGGGCCGCGACCGGGGGCGCCTACCAGGCGCCCTCCATATGAAAGCTCTCCAGCGGATTGACCGGCTGGGTCACGGTCACGCGATAGCGCAGCAGCAGCGGCCAGCTGTCCGAGAGGTAGGTGACCGCCTTGCCCTTGGTGAGCGTCTCCGGGACGCTCGGTATCCTGACCCAAACGTCCCTGGTCCACTCGCACTCGACGGCGATGTTGACCGGGAAACCGGCCGTCCCCTCGTGACCGAGGTCGGCGTTGCAGACGCCGAGCGCCCGGCGCGTCGAAAGCCCGGTCACGCCGCGCTTGGTCGGACGCAGATCCCGGCCGCTTTGATGATAAAACGGTGCCTCGCCGAACTCGGCCTCGGCGCGCTGGCGGAGGCAGCTGTGCAGGGACTCGCCCCCGCTGCAAGGTTGGACAAAGACGCAGCTGCGCGGCGCCGGGTCGGCGACCGTGCTGTGCGGCAGGAACACACAAGGCCCCGCCGCAGTGTCGAGCTGGGTCAGCACGCGCGGCTCGGCGCTCACGCCGGGGCGCTCCCGGCTGACCCGCTGATGGTCCTCGCTCAGGACCCGCGGCGGATGCGCGACCTGCGGCATGAAGGCCCGATAGACCTCGAGCGGCGTGGCGGAATAGGCCTGGACGAAGGCCAGCAGCACCCGATGGCCCTCGGCGTTCGGCACCTCCACGATGCCGATGGAGGAGCCAGCAACGACACGGCCCTCGTCGACGAACAGCAGAAATCCGCCGTTGTTCAGATTGATCTCGCAGATGGGCTCGAAATCGGCACATTCCGGTTCCCAAACGCCCAGTGCCTGCGGCGGATTCCGGCGCTGGACGGGTACAGACTGTTGCATTCCGGTCTCTCTCTTCCTGTAGCCCTTTTGCAGGCGTCGTCTCGTGCGATCAGGCGACGCTTCTGCGCGCCTGTTTAGTCGCTACGCAGGGCCAGAGCCGGTGCGATTTCTCACAGTTTGGAAATTTGTCCGACCGGGGGTGTTGCAAAGATCACGCAACGGCCAATCCGTCGCGTACCGGGGTCGGGTTCGTTCGTATATCTACGAAGTGCCACAGGAGAGCACCTCGATAGACTAGTCGTTTCAAGCCGAAAGCGGGCGCCCGGGCGATCTGCCGGCGCCCCGCGACTCAACAGGTTCAGTCGGCGCCCTGCGGCTGGAAACGGTCGGCAACGGCCCATTCGTGCTGGGGAAAGAGCCGCGTCAGGGTCCGGCAGAAACCGCCGACATGGGACGGCTTCAGGACCACCAGCCAGCGCGGCACGCCGTCGCAACGGATCACGTATTCATGGCGGTGTTCGGTGCGCATGGTCACCTCCCTTTGTTCCTACACAGGAAGGTACGAACGCCAGGCGCGAAGAAATGTAACGGCCGTCACACTTTGTCGACTTTTTTGGCATCGGGGAGCGGCTCCAGGAAGGCCGGCACAACAGAAGTTCGCTATCCCAATCGGTTAGGTGGACTTCCGCCTTTCCCCCGATTGGTGTAGTGTCGCGCTATCGGGGCAAACAGATTCTGCTGGATCGTAAACATGGCAGTCTCAAAGGTGGCGATCTTTCATTTCGTCATGATCAAGCCGTCTCACTACCATGAGGATGGCTATCCAATTATGTGGCTGCGCTCGGCCACACCCTCCAACACCCTGGCGGTGATCAATTCGCTCGCTCTCGAGGCGAAGCAGCAAGGGATCCCTGGGCCGGGGGTCGATCTTCGCCTGCATACCTACGACGAGACCAACCAGCGCATTCCGCTGAAAAAGATCATCCGCATGATCCAGCGTAACGGCGGCCAGGGGCTGGTCGGGCTGCTCGGCGTGCAATCCAATCAGTTCCCGCGCACCATGGATCTGGCGCGGCCCCTACGGGAGGCCGGCATCCAGGTGGCGATCGGCGGCTTTCATGTCTCCGGCTGCCTGGCCATGCTCAAGGAGATCCCGCCGGACATCCAGGAGGCGCTGGACATCGGTTGCAGCCTCTTCGCCGGCGAGGCCGAGGAAGGCCGGCTGGGCGTGGTGCTGCAGGATGCCTACGACCGCAAGCTCAAACCGATCTACAACCACATGGACGACCTGCCCGGCATTGACGGGGCACCCACGCCCTTCCTGCCGGCCAAGCATCTGCGACGGACCGCGGGCACGCATTCCTCCTTCGACTGCGGCCGCGGCTGTCCCTTCCAGTGCTCCTTCTGCACCATCATCAACGTGCAGGGCCGCAAGTCGCGCTCGCGCACGCCGGACGACATCGAGCGGCTGATCCGCGAGAACTACGAGCAGGGCGTCAACCGCTTCATCCTGACCGACGACAACTTCGCGCGGAACAAGATCTGGGAGCCGATCCTCGACCGCATCATCCACCTGCGCGAGGTCGAAGGCTTCAACCTGAAGTTCTTCGTCCAGGTCGATACGCTCTGCCACCGCATCCCCAACTTCATTGAGAAGTGCGGCCGGGCCGGCGTGCGCCGCGTCTATATCGGGCTGGAGAACATCAATCCGGACAACCTGGGTGTGGTGAAGAAGAAGCAGAACCGTATCGTCGAATATCGCGCCATGCTGCAGGCCTGGAAGAAGACCGGTGCAACGATCTACGTCGGCTACATCATCGGCTTCCCGAACGACACGCCGGAGCGCATCCTGCGCGACATCGAGATCGTCAAGGAGGAGCTGCCGGTCGATCTCATGGAGATCATGATGCTGACGCCCCTGCCCGGCTCGGAGGACCACAAGGTGCTCCACGAGAAGGGCGTCTGGATGCATCCCGACATGAACCGCTACGACCTCTACCACTGGACGGTCGAGCATCCGAAGATGAGCCGCGAAGAGTACGAGGCGGCCTATTGGGCGGCGTGGAAATCGTTCTTCTCGCCGGATCACATGGAACGGATCATGCGCCGCAATGCCGCCTACGGCATCAGCATCGGCAACACCTTATTCCTGCTCATGTGGTTCGTCGCCTCGGCCACCATCGAGAAGGTCCACCCGGTCGAGAGCGGCTACTTCCGCCTGAAGTACCGCACCGAGCGACGCTCCGACATGCCGCGCGAGAACCCCCTGGTGTTCTATCCGAAGTACGCCTGGGAAATCCTCTGGAAGCATGCCCAGCTCTTCGCTGAGCTGACGCGCATGGGCCTGATCCGCTACCGCATCAAGCGGGACCGCAACGCCAAGGCCTACCGCGACCTGGCGATCACCCCGCCGAACGAAGACGAGCTCGACGAGCTCGACCTGTTCCACGACACTATGGGCGGCGAAGAGGCGGTGGCCAAGAAGCGCAAGCAGGACGAAGCGCGCGCCGCCGTCAGCCATAGCCACGCCGCGGAGTAGACGGCGACCGCGTCGACTGGGCGCAAGCGCCATCCGAAAAGTGTGAAGCTTAGGGCTGGAGCATGCCGTTTGCCGCCGATACGGCCGGCAGGCGCCCTTCCTCCGCCGCGTGGCAGGCGACCGCGCCGCCTTCGGCGACGCGCAGACTGTGCGGCACTTCGCGGCGGCAGCGCTCCTCGGCGAAGGGGCAGCGCGGATGGAAGTGGCAGCCCGACGGTGGAGCGATCGGGTTGGGCACCTCGCCGGCGACGGGCGTACGCTGGCGCCCAGTCATCTCCAGGTCAGGAATGGCGTCCAGCAGCATCCGCGTGTAGGGGTGCTGCGGCTGGCGGAAGAGGCGCTGCGACAGCCCCCATTCGACCAGGCGCCCCAGGTACATGACGCCGACGTAGTCGGAGATGTGATAGACCACCGCCAGGTCGTGGCTGATGAAGAGGTAGGTTAGGCCGAACTCGCGCTGCAGGTCCTTCATCAGGTTCAGGATCTGCGCCTGCACCGAGACGTCGAGCGCCGAGGTTGGCTCGTCGCAGACCAGGAACTCCGGCTGGCTCGCCAGCGCGCGGGCAATCGAGATGCGCTGACGCTGGCCGCCAGAGAACTCGTGCGGATACTTCTCGCTGTCCGCCGGCGCCAGGCCCACGTGCGTGAGCAGCTCGGCCACACGCTCGGCGACCGCCTCGCGGCCCTCGATCAGGTTATGGGCGCGGATCGGCTCGGCGATAATATCGCCGACCCGCCAGCGCGGGTTGAGGCTGGCGTAGGGGTCCTGGAAGATCATCTGCAGCCGGTTGCGTACGCCATCCATGGCCTTGCGGCCGCCCGCGCCGCTGACCTCCGCGCCGTCGAAGCTGACCGAGCCGCGCGTCGGGCTGTAGAGCCCGACCACGAGGCGCGCCACGGTAGACTTGCCGCAGCCCGACTCGCCGACCAGGGAGAAAGTCTGGCCCTTCGGAATAGAAAGGCTGACGCCGTCGACCGCCTTGAGAATCAAGCGGCTCTGGCCCTGCAGCAGGCGATTCAGCAAAGGCGGTGAGACATCGAAGTACTTCGCCAAATCTTCGATCTCGACCAGTGTCTCGGCCTTGGTCGGCGCCCGGCGCTTGTCGTCCGCGACTTCGGCCATCGGCTCAGACATGGTGCCGCTCGTCCTCCGGAACCGGCTCGCGCAAGGCGGCGGCCCCCGCGTCGTCGTAAAGCCAGCAGGCGGCCCGCGTGGCGCCAACCGGAACCAGCTCCGGCCGATCGCTGCGGCAACGCGCAAAGGCCTTGGGGCAGCGTGGATTGAAGGCGCAGCCGGATGGGATCGCGGTCAAGCGCGGCATGGCGCCATCGATCTGGGTGAGCCGTGCCACGTCGTGGCCGACCATGGGGATCGAGCCCATAAGCCCGTGGGTATAGGGATGCTGCGCGTTGCGCACCACGTCCGTCACCGGGCCGATCTCGACGATGCGTCCGGCGTACATGACGGCCACACGGTCGGCAGTCTCAGCGATCACACCCATGTCGTGGGTGATCAGCATGACCGCCGTGCCGTGGTCCTGGCAGAGCCGCTTCAGCAGCTTGATGATCTGCGCCTGAATGGAAACGTCGAGCGCCGTGGTCGGCTCGTCGGCGATCACCAGCCGCGGGTTGACACAAAGCGCCAGCGCGATCACCACGCGCTGCCGCATGCCGCCGGAGAACTCGTGCGGATACTGGTCGATGCGCCGGTTCGGTGCCGGGATGCCAACCTCGCCGAGCAGCTCCAGGGCGCGCTTGCGGGCCGCCTTCTCGCTCAGGTCGCTGTGCGTGCATATGGTCTCGATCAGCTGGCGCCCTACAGTGTAGAGCGGGTTGAGGCTGGTCAGGGGGTCCTGAAAAACCATGCCGATGCGCCGGCCGCGGATGCGCCGCAGTTGCTCGTAAGGCAAGGAGTCGATCCGCTCGCCCTCCAAGCGGATTTCGCCGCCAGCGATATGGCAGGGCGGCTCCAATAGGCCGATGACGGCGGCGCCGGTCAGCGATTTGCCGGCACCCGACTCGCCGACGACGCCCAATACCTCGCCCTCGTCGATGTGAAATGAGATGCCGTCAACCGCGACCAGGGACCCCTTGCGCGTCGGGATCTCGATCCGCAGATCCTCGACCAGCAGCAGGGGCTGGTTCTGCCGGGCAACGGCGCTACTCTCCGTGGTTCGTGCGGTTGCGTCCATCAACGGAGCTTCGGATTAAGAGCGTCGCGCAGCCAGTCGCCCAGCAGATTGACCGCCAGAACCAGGACCGCTAGCACGACGCCGGGGAAGATCGTGATCCACCATTCCCCGGAAAAGAGGAAGTCCTGCCCGATCCGGATCAAGGTGCCGAGCGAGGGCGAGGTGACCGGCACGCCAATGCCAAGAAACGACAAGGTCGCCTCGGTGATGATCGCGATCGCCAGATGGATCGTAGCGATCACCAGGACCGGCCCCATCACGTTCGGCAGCACGTGGCGCAGCATGATGAGGCCGGGCGAGATCCCGATCACGCGGGCGGCCTGGACGTACTCCTTATTCTTCTCCACCAGGGTCGAGCCGCGCACGGTGCGGGCATACTGCACCCAGCCCGAGATTCCGATGGCGAGCACCAGGACATAGAACCAGACATCGTCGTGTAGGTCGCGCGGCAGCACCCCGCGCGCGACGCCATCGATCAGGAGCGCGATCAGGATCGCCGGGAAGGATAGCTGCACGTCGGCAATCCGCATGATCAACGCATCGACGGTGCCGCCGGCGTAACCGCTTAAGAGGCCAAGGCCGATGCCCAGGACCATGGAGAAGAGCACCGAGGCGAAGCCGACCCCGAGGGAAATCCGCGCGCCGTACATGATTGTCGAGAGCACGTCGCGACCCTGGTCGTCGGTGCCCAGCAGATAGCGCGGATCGCCATCTGCCTCCCAGACCGGCGGAATGAAGCTGTCGAGCAGGTCGACTGTGGCCAGGTCGAAGGGATTGTGCGGCGCCAGCCAGGGCGCGAAGACAGCTGCGCCGACAAAGCCGACGGTGATGATCGCGGCCAGGATCGTGATCGGCGAACGTGTGAAGCTGTGCCAGACATCGCCGTCGAAGAAGCGCCGCAGCCCGTCGATCGCGTGATCGATGACGCCCGGCCGTCGTTGCAGATCGCCCTTGACCGCCATGGCGCGCCTCAGCCGGCGTGGCCGCCGGACACCGCCTTGTCGACGCGGAGCCGGGGGTCGACCGCGTAGTAGAGCAGATCGACAATCAGGTTAATGACCACGAAGAAGAAGGCGATCATGATCAGGTAGGAGGCCATCACCGGGATATCGACCTCGTTGATCGCCTGGATGAAGAGCAGACCCATGCCCGGCCACTGGAAGACGCTTTCGGTGATGATCGCGAAGGCGATGATCGAGCCGAGCTGCAGGCCGGTGATGGTGATGACCGGTACCAGGGTGTTCTTAAGGGCATGGCCGAAGTTGATCGCCCGGTTTGTCAGGCCGCGCGCGCGGGCGAACTTGATGTAGTCGGTGCGCAGCACCTCCAGCATCTCCGATCGCACCAGGCGCATAATCAGGGTCATCTGGAACAGCGCCAGGGTGATGGCTGGCATGATCAGCGCCTTGAGACCGCCTGCCGTGAGGAAGCCGGTCGACCACCAGCCGAGCTGGATCACATCCCCGCGCCCGAATGTGGGCAACCACTGCAGTATGACGCCGAAGACGAGGATCAGCAGGATACCGATCAGGAAGGTCGGCAACGAAACGCCTATCAGCGAGACCGTCAGAAAGAGCTTGGAAAGGAAACCCTCGCGCCTGAGGCCGGTATAGACCCCCATGGGCACGCCAATCAGAAGCGCCATCAGCGCCGCCACGAAGGAAAGCTCCAGGGTGGCCGGCATGCGTTCGCTGATCAGCTGCGAAACCGGCCGGCGATGCCGATAGGAGATGCCGAAATTGCCCTGCGCCGCATCGACCAGGAAGCGGCCGTACTGCACGAAGAAGGAATCGTTCAGGCCGAGGCGCTCGCGCAGCTGCTCGCGCTCTTCCAGCGTCGTGTCCTGCCCGACCATGTTGTTGATCGGATCGCCGACATAGCGAAACAGGCCGAAGGCGATCAGTCCCACCGCCAGCATGACGATGATCGATTGCAGCAGACGGCGTATAATAAAGGCGAGCATAGCCCTGCGGAGCCTATTGAAACCGATACGAGGAGCCCGGGTCGGCCAGTGGGTCGATCACCCGGGCTCCTTGTCTCGGGACGCCTATTTTACCACCGCGTAGCGCAGATCGAAAACGTTGTCCGGTCGCTGCGCCACATCGACGCCATCGCTGATCCCCCATGACAGGGGCTGCTGATGCAAGGGAATGTGGCCGACCTCGTCCTGGTGGATCTTGAAGGCCTCGTCGATCAGCGTCTGACGCTTGGCTTGGTCGGTCTCGACCTGGATCAGGTCGGTTAGCTCGGTCACCCGTTCGTTGCAGTAGCCGCCCAGGTTGAACTGCCCCTTGGTCTCGTCGCGACAGGACATTAGGGCCGAAATCGGGTTGTGGCTGTCCATGGTCGAGGGCGTCCAGCCCAGCAGGAAGAAGCTGGTGTCGAAATTGTTCTGGGCCAGCACCTTGGCGAAGTACTTCGACTTGGTCTGGGCCAGCAGGTCGACCTTGACGCCGATCTTGGCCAGCATCGCGGCGACCGCCTGACAGATCCGCTCATCGTTTACGTAGCGGTCGTTCGGGCAGTCCATGGTGACCTCGAAGCCCTCGCCATAACCGGCCTCTTCCAGAAGCTGCTTGGCCTTCTCGACATCGACGCCACCGCGCGCGTCGAGCGTCTCGTTCCAGCCGTTGATCTGCGGCGCGACCATCAGGGCCGCTGGCCGCGAGGCGCCGCGCATCACTTTCTTGCGGATCGCATCGATGTCGATGGCGTGCTGGAAGGCCTGGCGCACACGCAGATCCTTGAAGGGGTTCTTGCCCTTGATGTTGGAGTAGAGCAGCTCCTCGCGCGACTGATCGAAGCCGAGGAAGATGGTGCGTGCCTCCGGCCCGGTCAGCGGGCTGACGCCGTCGGCCTGCTCGAGCCGCTCCCAGTCCTGCACGGGCACCGGATAGGCCAAATCGACGTCGCCGGCGATCAACGCTGCCACGCGCGTGGCATCCTGGCCGATGGGCGTGAAGATCGCCTCGGTCACGTTGCCTTCGAGGCCTTCCCAGCCCCACCAGTCGGCGTTGCGCTCCAGGACCGTCTTCACGTCGGGCTGACGCTCCTTGACGATGTAGGGGCCGGTGCCGTTGGCGTTGATGTTGGCGAAATTGCCTTCTTCGCCGCCCTTCACGTTGGTCGCCGCGGCGGTGTTGTTCTCTTCCGACCACTCCTTGTCCATGATGTAGAAGATTTCCATCTGGAGCGGCAGGATCGGGTTGGGCTGTGGTGTGATCAGCGCGACCGTATGGTCATCGATCTTCTTGGCTTCCTTGATCAAGCCGGCCACGACCTTGAGGTCGGAGCCCTCGGTGCGGATACGCTCGACCGAGAAGACCACGTCGTCGGCGGTGAAATCGTTGCCATTATGAAACTTGACGCCTTGGCGCAGCTTGAAGACCCAGGTGTCGGGCTCGGTGTTCTCCCAAGATAGGGCGAGGCCCGGCATGAGTTCCATGTCGCGGTTGCGCCAGACCAGCGCCTCGTAGATGTTCCGCTGAAAGCCGAGGGTCATGGTCTCGAACAGGCCATGCGGGTCCATGGTCTGCACGTCGCCCTGGAAGGCCCATTTAAAGGTTTTGGCTTCGGCGCCTGCGGCGAAGCCGAGCGCGGCTACGGCGACCGCCGTGAGCAAAGCCTTTCTAATACGCATTGTGGACTCCCTGCTATCGTTTATAGGTTTTGCCGCTCCCGCGCGGTTGCGCAGCCTAGCAGGCGACGCCCGCGATCAAGAGCGGTGGTGCGATTCGGCGCCCCGATATTGGCGAATCACCAAGCGAGAGACAACCCGGTTGCCCTTGCCGGCCGGGGCCTCGCAGGGCATGGCAAGAGGTCGCAAAGCTTTGAATCAATGCTTTGCTCGCTGAGATTTACAGCTTCAGGTTGTGTTATCCGAAGGCCTGTCCCGTAGGGCGATAAGCATTGCCCAGATCCCCCAAAGGGAAAGAGGCAGGGACGTGGAAATTGCGATCTCGATCTTCAACACCGTCACCGCGGCCAATACCTCTTCGGGCATCGCGTTCGTCCTGCTGCTGGCCGCCACGCGCCCGCTTGGCTAAAACGCCTGCTTGAAGACCGTGCCGCCCTTCATGACCAGCACAACCTTCTCGCCATCGCCGCTGAGGAGAGCGATGTCATCGAGCGGGTTGCCGTCGACCACGATGAGATCGGCGAGCGCGCCGGGAGCCACTCGGCCGAGGTCCTCGCTATGGTTCAGCAGATCGGCGTTTATCGAGGTAGCAGACTGGAGCACCTCGTGCGCCGGGAGGGCCTCGGCGCGGATCGCGAACTCGGTCAGCTGGTGCTGGTGCATCTCGCCCAGCAGGTCGGTGCCGAAACCCATCTTCACGCCGGCCGCTTTCATGAGCCGCAGGGAGTCGAGCCCGGCGGCGCGGATCACCTTCAGCTTCTCCAGACTCACTTCGGGGAAACCCAGCTCGCGGCCGAAGCGGTCGAGCGCGCTGTAAGTCGCCAGGGTCGGCACCACGAAGGCGCCGCGCTCGGCGCAGAGGGCGGCGGTCTCCTCGTCGATCAGGTTGGCGTGCTCGATGGAGCGCACGCCGAACTCGACGCAGCGGCGGATCGCCTCGGCGGTATAGGCGTGCGCCATGACGTAGGTGCGCCAGGACTTGGCCTCCCAGACGATGGCGCGGATCTCCTCCTCGGAGTACTGCAGGTTCCAGATCGGATCGCGCGGCGAAGCGACGCCGCCCGACGCCATGATCTTGATCTGGGTGGCGCCCTTGCGCAGCTCGTCGCGGGCGGCGCGGCGCACCTCGCTGACCCCATCGGCAATGCGCTCCATGCCCGCGCCGCCGGCGCAGCAGAGGCAGAAGACGTCCTGCTCCAGGGAGCGGAAGTCACCGTGGCCGCCGGTCTGGGTCAGCGCCCGGCCGGAGAAGAACAGGCGCGGCCCCTTGATCAGGCCACTCTCGACGGCCATGGCTAGGCCGTAGTCGGCCCCGCCGGCGTCGCGGATCGAGGTGAAGCCGCGCATCAGCGAAGCCTCGAGGAACTTGCGCGCATGCTGATAGACCAGGGAGCGCGGCATCTGCTCCAGCTTGCCCAGGTCCGGGTCGGCGGCGATCGCGTGATAGTGCGCGTCGATCAGCCCCGGCATCAATGTGCGACCGGCCAAGTCGATGACCTGTGCGCCGCCGGCCGGGATCGGACTCTCGGAGACCGCCTTGATGCGATCGTCCTCGACCAACACCTCGTGGCCCTCGCGCGGCGCGGCGCCCAAGCCGTCGAACAGCAGACCGTTACGGAACAGCGTGGATGGCAAGGCCCCTCTCCCTGAATACACACGGCTTCGCGCCGTTTCAGGCCGAAGAGGCTAAACGCGCGCAGGCGGTGCGACAATGCCGTGGTGGGAAAAGCGGAACGGGAAGGTAAGAACGTAAGAAGAGCGGCGACGCGACAACCGATTAGAGTGGGATGCCCTCTTCGTCGGCGTCGTCGCCGATCAAGTCGCTCAGGGTCGAGAGGTGGCTGCGGATGTCGCGGCGCTGCATGATCTTCTCCTGCGCCGCCTCGGGTAGGTCGGTCAGCATGATCACGCCCTTGTCGAGCAGCACGCCAATCAAGTCCTCCAGCACGCGAACGAAGGAGAGGTCGGAGGCAACCAGGACCTCCTGCAGCTGGCGCGCGGCGTCGCCCTTGCCGAAAAAGGCCTGGATCTCCTCGTCGCTGGCATCGAGCCGCTCGTTCGTCGCCCCCGCCGGGCTGGCGAGGATCGAGACGACGCAGCCGTCCTTGTCGCGCACCACATAGGGCATGGACTTCGCTCCGCGCGGGGTTGAGGCCGGAAAGGGGCAAGACGAGCCCTGAAAAGAACCGGCAGGGGCCGCCATCGGCGGGACTCCCACCCCCCGATCCTACCCTGGGGGCCTTGCGAAAGTCTTAACGAGAGGTGACCGGGGCGCCCTTGAAGAGTTCGCGGAAGAGCGATGAAATCCTTGATCTCAAATGCTCTTCGGTTCAAACGCCCAACATCCTGCCGCCCTTACGAAGTGTCGCCGGCAGGCTGTTGTAACTCCGGGCCTGGCCTATGAGCTAGCTTGCCGAGGCCTGACCCTCATCGCTCCGCTTCGCGAAACCTTGCGAATCGCAAAATGCTTTCCAAGCGTCGATACAAATCCTGCGCATCGCGCCCTCCAGTTTGCCGCGGATAAACAGAAGCGCGCCCAGCAGGACGGCGACGCCGATGACGAAGTATGGATGCTCGGCAAGGGAGCCAATGAGGTTACTGACAAAGTCGGGCGCCAGAGCGCCGGCTCCGGTTTTCACGGCTTGCATCAGCCATTCCGGCGTGCCTCCCGACGGAGGCGTTCTCATGAGAAAGCCGCCGAGGACAAGCGTGAACAGCGTCGCCATCAGAAGCACGACATAGAGGATCTTCCGATACAAGACGAAGGGCCTACTCTCCTCCAGGTCCGCGACACGGTCCTGGTCGCTCTTGTCGCTGAGCTGAGCCTGGATTGAGGCAACCTCGTCCTTCACGCTTTGATTTTCGTGCCCGGAGAGAGGGACCTCGACACCCCCCGGAATGTACGCCGGTGCATAGTCTGCCGTACGGCGGGCGATCCGCTCGAACACGCTGCGATGGATCTTGGGTGTCGCGATCCCGTGCTTGCTGCAGATCTCTTTGATGTCACGAGGCGCATAACGGTAGTAGGCCGCCGGACCCGAGCGGGAATCGTAGAGCTTCCCGTGCACGTTGGCGTCCCGCCCCACCTCCTCCTTAGTTCCGGGCGCGAAGCGCAACCCGCAGTCCTCGGCCTTGGCCATCATCCAGTCGAGGGCCACCAGCGCCAGCTCCTCGCGCGGATAGCCGCCACCGACATTGGAGTGAACGCCCGAGAACCAGACCTGCTCGATCTTCTGGTTCGGCACGTTCTGCTCTTCACTCCACATGACCGGGTGGAAGGTCTTGCGCTCGTCGTCGATCGAAACCGCGTGGCAGCCGTTCTCGACCAGCGGGTTCAGGTCGTGGTTGGGGAAGCGCCAGTTGAAGAATGGGATCCGGGCCAGTGTCTCGCGCAGCTCGTCGAAGGGCACGCCGACCGCGTCGACCGTGTCCCAGACGCCGATGAACTTGATCGGGACCTCGTCGTAGACCTTGTGGGTCGCTTTGAAGCCCTGCGCGGTCTTGTCCGAGGTGTCCTTGTAGGCCTTGTAGGCCTTCTTCACCGCCGTCTCGAGGCCCTCCGCTTCGAGCGCGGCGTTGCGCCTCAGAACGCCACACTTGCAGATCATGCCGCCGAGCGCACGCACGGTGAAGGCGCCGCGGCTGAAGCCGAAGAGATAGATCCGGTCGCCCGGATTGTAGGTCTTGACCAGGAAGGTGTAGAGGTCGCGGATGTTCCGACTGAGACCCAAGCCGAAGGCGCCGGTCACAGCCTTGACCAGCTTGAACTTCTCCGTGCCGACGCCGTCGTCATGCAGGGTAATCTGCTCGATCCACTGCCCCTGTGGGTCGACATAGCCGCGGCGGTCCACGGCCTTGTAGGTCCTCCATACGTTGGTGCCACGCACCTTCCCACCGCGGTTCCCGGTGCCGTCGGAGCAGAGCACGATGTTCTTGATCGTTTTGCGATTCTTGATCGCCTTGCGTGCGGCATCCGCCGCTGCCGCGGCCTTCTCGCGCACGTCGCTTATCACCGCCTGCGATGTCTCGGACATGGCGCATCCCTCGCTCTCTTGTGCTGACCTTCCGTTCGGCGCGCCGGCCGGGACCTGCGCGAAGGGAACCCCCGCTCCTCGCGCCAGTTACAGAATAGGCGCGCTCATCGCTTTTCGGTTGTGACTCTCGTCACAAACTCCGGTGCCTTCGATTTTGCCAGCGGAGAGTCGTTCAAACGCGATATCGGCCGTCAGGCGGAGCGCGCGGTGGCCAGATAGATGCCGGGCAGCACCAGAGCGGCGCCGATCAGGTGATAGAGCTCGAGCCGCTCGCCGAGCAGCAGGTAGGCTAGGGCCTGTTGAGATTCATCTTGAATTGATGATGGCGGCGGCGAGATGGATGCAGGCGGCGAAGCTCTGGTCGGTTTTGTCGGCGCGCAGGGCGATGCGTTTGAATTCTTTGAGTTTGCAGAAGA
>Ga0209458_1000093_pt1 | contig 50447 bp, 41 predicted proteins | sample WorMetLIZAISLAND_FD_187411 | JGI IMG/M metagenome (GOLD analysis project Ga0209458, IMG submission 187411) | Marine gutless worms symbiont microbial communities from Max Planck institute for Marine Microbiology, Germany - Inanidrilus manae... ...
AAATTCCATCAGGGCCAGCAGGCACAAATCCTGCACAAACAGGCCGGATACAAAGCTGCAATCTGCCTGTGTCGTCAGACCCAAATCGTTCCTTGCCTCCCGGGAGGCGTCCATACAAACGTCATGAGTGCCGAGCTGTCCAGCCCACTGTCCCTGCCCTGCGGCGCGGTGTTGAAGAACCGCATCGCCAAGGCGCCGATGACCGAGGGTCTGGCCGACGGCATGAACCGGGCAACGCCGCATCACATCACCCTCTATCGCCGCTGGGCGGAAGGCGGCGCCGGCCTGCTGATCACGGGCAACGTCCAGGTCGACCGGCGCTATCTCGAGCGGCCCGGCAACGTGGTCATCGACGACAACGGCGGCGAGCATCAACTGCGCGCCTTCGCCGCCGCCGGCCGCATCCGCGAGACCCACATTTGGATGCAGATCGGCCATGCCGGCCGGCAGACACCACGCCGGGTGAATCCGCAGCCGGTGGCCCCGTCGGCCGTCCCGCTGGCATTGCCGGAGTCGGCTTTCGGCCATCCCCGTGCGCTGACCGGCGACGAGGTCAAGGACGTGGTCAGACGCTTTGCCCATGTCGCCGCCACCGCCCGCCATACCGGCTTCACCGGCGTGCAGCTGCATGCCGCCCATGGCTACCTGATCTCCGAGTTCCTCTCACCCCTCGCCAACCAGCGCGACGACGACTGGGGCGGCCCGCTGGAGAATCGCGCCCGCCTGCTGCTCGACTCCGTCCGCGCCGTGCGCCAGGCCGTCGGCGACGACTACCCCGTCTCGGTCAAGCTCAACTCGTCCGATTTCCAGAAGGGCGGCTTCAGCCACGACGACTGCCTGCAGGTGGTGCGCTGGCTGGCCGATGCCGGCGTCGACCTGCTGGAGATCTCCGGCGGCAACTACGAGCAGCCGAGCATGGTCGCCGGCGTGCCCGGCGACGGTGGGGAGCAGGTGCGTGAAAGCACGGTCAAACGCGAGGCCTATTTCCTCGCCTATGCCGAGAGCATCCGCCGCGCCGTGCCCGAGATGCCGCTGATGGTGACGGGCGGTTTCCGCAGCCGCGCGGCGATGACAGAGGCGCTGGCCGGCGGCACCCTCGACATCATCGGCATCGGCCGGCCGCTGTGCGTCGAGCCTGACCTGCCGGCGCGTCTGCTCGACGGCAGTGCCGATGCCGGTGGCGCCTACGAGGCAGAGATCAAGCCTGCCAAAGCCGGCCTCAGCTGGTTCTGCCTGCAGATCCTGCGGCTGGCGGACGGCAAGGCGCCGGACCGCGAGCTCAGCGGCGAGGACGCGATCCGGCTCTACCTGGAAAACGAGGAAGCGACGGCCGCGGCCCTGACGGGCCGCAACCTGGCGGCCTGAAGCGCCATTCGCCGTCAGCCGCCGGACGACACCGCGCGCAACGGGCCGCTCGCGGCGATGGTACGCGCCGGCGGGAACGCCAGCGTAACCGTCGTCCCCATGCCGACGGTGCTTTCGATCTGCACGTTGGCATTGTGCAGTGCGGCGAGCGCGCGCACGAGCGGCAGCCCCAGCCCGAGCCCCTCCTGCTGGCGTACCATCTGATCGCCGCGTTCGGCGAAGGGCGCTGCCGCGACGGCCACGTCGGGCGGCATGCCGCAACCGGTGTCGACGATGCTGATGCGAATCCCGCCGCTGTCGTCGAGCACACCGGCAATGCGGATGCGGCCGTCCTCGGGCGTCGCCTTGCGCGCGTTGGATACCAGGTTCATCAGGATCTGCCGGAGCTTCAGGCCGTCGGCGCGCAACTTTGGCAGCTGCGGATCGATGTCCACCCGGACCGGCGGACCGCCCGTGGCCTCGTAGCGATGCGAAAGTGCGATCGCCGCTTCGGCCACGTCGGCGACGTCTATCTCTTCGTCGTTCAGCTTCAGCCGGCCGGCCTGTGCCTGTGAGATGTCGAGGATGTCGTCGATGATCCGAAGCAGGTGCCGGCCGCTGGCTTCGATATCGCCGATGTACTCGCGGTAGCTCTCGTTGCCGATCGGTCCGAGCATCTGCTGTCGGATCATTTCGGCAAAGCCGATGATGGCATTGAGCGGTGTCCGCAGCTCGTGGCTCATCATCGTCAGGAAGTTCGATTTCGCCGTGTCCGACTCCTCCGCCTTCCGCGTCAACGCCGCGCTCCGGCGGACCTGGCGCCGCAGCGCAGCCCGGCTGCGGAAGCCGCGCCGCAGCGACACCTCGCTGTTGTAGTGGCTGAAGAAGGCCGTGAGGGTGACGAAGAACAGGATCACCGCATTCATGATGGCCACGTTCATCGGCAGTTCCACCAGCCACAGGATCGCAGCCATGTAGCAGAGCAGCGCGGTCCAGCCGACGGCACTGGTGTAGGAGAAGCGCAGAAACGTGAAGCCATGCGTGAATACGAAGGTCAGCAGAGCAAACAGGTAGTAAAGCTCGTTGGCCGGATAGGGCGTGATGATGAACAGGTAGAGGTTGACGGCGTGGGCAAACATCAAGCCGAACACGCGGGTGCTGTTGTGCAACGGCCGCAGTGCCACCGGCCGGGTGTAGAAGAACAGGAACAGGAGAACCGGCGCGACGAGGCCGTAGCGCAGCATCGCGGCCTGGGCGAAGTAGGACGCTGGCAGCACCAGATACTCGAGCAGGCCAAAGAGCAGGCAGAAACCGACGGCGCAACTGCTCCACACCCGGTGGGTCCGCTGAGTTTCCCGCAGACGATACTGTTCGAACCGCCGCTCAAAATCCCCGTCGGCAAAGTGCAGGGACAGCGGATGCAGACGCGCACCGTCGACCCAACGACTCTCCTGATAGTCGTTCTGGTTCATGAATTCGTACCCTGACGGTGCTGCGGTCCGCAGCGGCCGTGCATCATTATTGAAAGCAAACGACCTTACGATCGGATAAACGGTCAGTTCGCTGACATCACCCCATCCGGCCCCACCCGGGCCGCGCTACCGCAGCGCAGCGGCACCCATTTGGCGAATCCCTAACGACTTGTCAATCATAAGTAGCGGCAGCTTGCCGTCTGGCCCAAGCCGCAATCAGTGCTTGCAGCGCGCCGAGGCCGTCAGTCAGCGCCGCCGGGCCCGGCTGCAGGATCAGGGGTGACTTGATTTCGTGCACGTCGCCATTGCGCACCGCCGGGATTGCCGACCAGCCGGGGCGATCGGCAACGCGCTCCGGGCGAAATTTCTTGCCACACCACGAACCGACGATGATGTCCGGGCGACGGCGGATGACCTCGTCAGCGTCGGCGATGATCCGGTCGCGCGCGGCGCTGGCGGTGGCCAGCTCAGGAAAACAGTCCTCACCCCCGGCGATCTCGATCAGCTCCGACACCCAGCCGATGCCGCTGATCAGCGGCTCGTCCCACTCCTCGAACCACACTCTCGGCCGCCGTGGCAGAGACGCCGCGGCGTCACGCGCCGCCTGCAGGTTGGCCTCAAGCTCGGCGACCAGGGCGATCGCCCTGTCGTTGGCATCGACCAGCGCGCCCAGCGTCCGGACCATACCGAGAATGCCGGCGATCCGCCGTTGGTTGAACAGGTGCACGGCGAGACCTTCACGCGCCAGCGCCGCGACGATGTCCGCCTGCAGGTCCGAGAATGCCAGCACCAGGTCGGGCTGCAACGCCACGATCTGATCGATCTTCGCACTGGTGAACGACGACACCCGCGGTTTCTCCTGCCGCGCCTGCGGCGGTCGCACGGTATAGCCGGAGATCCCGACGATGCGGTCCTGCTCGCCCAGCAGATACAGGGTCTCGGTGGTTTCTTCCGTCAGGCAGACGATGCGTCGGACCGGCCAGACCGCCATGGCGTTGTTCCTCCCGGCGCCGAAGCTACGTCATCGACGGCGGCGGGGCTACGCTTCAGGGCGGCCAGCGGGAACTCGTCGCTGATGTCCGGCTTGGTCCTGTAAGGGGGGAAGATCAGCCGCACGTCGGTGCCGGCACCGACCTCGCTCTCGACCTGCAGGCGGCCACCGTGCAGTTCGATCAACGCCTTGACCAGCGGCAGGCCGAGGCCGGTGCCTTCGTAGCGTCGGCTGTACAGGCTGTCGACCTGGACGAACGGCGACAGCACCCGTTCGATGTCTTCCGCGGCGATGCCGATGCCGCTGTCGGCCACACCGACTTCGATGCCGCCATTGTCGAGGCGGCCGTAGACCCGGATCTCGCCGTCGGCATCGGTGAACTTGCAGGCGTTCGACAGCAGGTTGAGCAGCATCTGCTGCACCCGCTGGCCGTCGGCCCAGAGATGCGGGAGGTCGGCGGCGACGTCGACGATGAAATGCTTGTCGGCGCCTGCCTCCGTATTGCGCACCATGGCCAGGGCGGCCTGCGGGGTGTCGTGCATGTCGATGTGCTGCTCTAGCAGCTGCAGGTGTTCGGCCTCGGCTTTGCTCAGGTCCAGCAGGTCGTTGATGATCGCCAGCAGATGCCGGCCGCTCTGGTCGATGTCGCCGGCGTATTCACAGTACCGGTTGTCGCCGACCGGGCCGAACATCTCGCTCTTGATGATCTCCGAGAAGCCGATGATGGCGTTCAGCGGGGTGCGCAGCTCGTGGCTCATCATCGCGAGGAAACGGGACTTTGCGCTGTTTGCTGCCGTCGCCGCCTCTGCCAGCTCGCCGGCCCGCCGCGTCTGCTCTTCCAGCAACCGCCGGCGACGGAAGTCGCGCCGGGTCGCCAGCTCCTGGTTGAAATGGTTGCCGACGCTGACGGCGAACAGGGCCAACAGCGCCATCACCCGCAGGCCCGCCTCCAGCGGCGTCGGCCCCGGCATCAAGGCCAGCGCCAGCATGTAGATCATGACCGCGCCACCACCCAGCAGCGCGGTCCGCCGCACCGGCACCAGGCTCAGCCCTTCGGTGTAGACCACCAGCAGGGCGACGAAGAACAGGTAGATGTCGTTCTCCGGGAACGGCACCAGCACGAACAGGGCCAGGTTGCACAGATGCACCACCGCCAGGGAGGCCATGCGGGACTCCGCGCGCAGGCGCTGCCGGTCGTGCGCCAGCGTGCGCGATAGCGTCAGCAGCACCAGCGGCAGAGCGAGGCCGTAGCGGATGGCGAAGACCAGCCAGGCCTGCTCGGCCAGCAGCAGGTACTCGACGATGCCGTAGCTGGCGAAGGCCAGCACCGCGGTGATGATCAGCAGGCGAGAGTGCCGCGCCGCCTGCCGTTCCTGGTGCACCTGGTAGCGGCGCTCGAGCGTGCTGTCGGCGAAACGCAGCCATAGCGGATGGATGGTCCCGCCGGACAAACGGGACCCTTCCGCCGGGCTCGCGGTTTCGCTGCTCGACTGCGTTTCCACGCCGCTTACACCGTTCTCTCGCCCGAAATCCGGGCCGGCGGCATAGCAACACTGCGAGGTCAAGGTTCCGTTACCGCGCTGCAGCGCGCGTTAACTTCTTGGCAAGATCACCAGGCGTCGATCGCCCGCTTGCGGCCGGCGCGGGGCAATGGCGGTGGCAGTGCCGCCAGCGTCGCGGCGATATAGCGGCGGGTTTCGGCCGGATCGATGACGTCGTCGATCTCGAACTTGCCGGCGACGGCCAGCGCCGTGTTCCGGCGCTTCAGCTCTTCCGTGGCGCGGCGATGGATCTCCGCCCGCTCGCCCTCGTCCCGGGCCGCCTCCAGTTCACGACGGTGGGTGATGTTGACGGCACCCTCAAGACCCATGCCCCCGAACTCGGCCGTCGGCCAGCCGACGCAGAAGGCCGGGTCCAGCCCGCGCATGCCCATGACATAGCCGCCCAGGCCGTAGGCCTTGCGCAGGATCACCGTCATGAACGGCACATCGCTGCTGGCCAGGTTGATCAGAATCCGCCCCGAATGACGGACGAGGGCGGTCTTCTCGATTTCCGGCCCGACCATCAGCCCCGGCGTGTCGCACAGGAACAGCATCGGGATGTCGAAGGCGTCGCACAGCTGGATGAAGCGCGAGGCCTTGTCCGAAGCCGGGCTGTCGATCGCCCCGGCCAGCACCATCGGCTGGTTCGCGATCACCCCCATCGGCCGGCCCTCGACCCTGATCAGGCTGGTGACGATCGCCCGGCCGAACTTGGCCCTGAGTTCCAGCACCGAGCCGATATCGGCGATGCCCTCGACGACGCGACGGACGTTGTAGGCGCGGCGCGGGTTCTCTGGCACCAGGTCGCGCAATGCCGTCGCGTCAGGGGCCTGCCAGTCCGGCGTCGGTCCGGCGAAATAGCCCAGGTATCGCTTGCCTAAAGCCAGCGCTTCGGCTTCGTCCTCAGCCTCCAGGTCGACCACGCCATTGGCCGTCTGCACCGACAACGGCCCAATCTCCTCCGCCGTGACGCTTTCGCCCAGCGCCGCCGACACCAGCGGCGGGCCTGCCATGCCGATGTTGGCCTTCGGCGTGGCGATGATGACGTCGCACATGCCGGCAAGGTTGGCGTTGCCGGCGAAGCAGCGGCCGGTGACGATGCCGACCAGAGGCACCAGGCCGGACAGCCGGGCGAATGCCATGAAGGTCGGCAGGTCGAGGCCCAGTCCCGAGCCGGCCAGCAGATCGTGCGGCCGGGCGCCGCCGCCCTCCAACCACAACACGAACGGCAGGCGCAGACGCTCGACCAGCTCGAACATGCGGTCGTGCTTCTTGTGATTGACCAGGCTCTGGGTGCCGGCGTGGACGGTGTAGTCATAGGCCATGACGGCGACCGGCCGGCCGTCCTGCCGGCCAGTGCCCATGATCAGGCCGTCTGCCGGGCCTTCCATCTCTTCCAGCGCCGGCCGGGCCAGGGCGCCGTACTCGACCAGGCTGTCCGGGTCGAGGAAGGCATCGATCTGCTCACGGGCGGTCCAGTGGCCGGTGCGGCGGCGCTTGGCGACCGCCTCGGGGCGGGCGGCATCGCGTGTCCCCGCCCAAAGGTCGAGGATCGTCTGCACGTCGTCGCGCAGCGCTGTCGCGTCATCGGTCACGTCGGTCGGCCTCTCCTGACAAGAATCTCACGCTCGAGAGCCGTCACGACAGCAGCTGCGCTTCGAATGGATAGCGCGACAGCAGTCGATGGCCGTCCGCCGTGATCAGCACCTGTTGTTCCAGCTTGATCGACTCGCGGCCGCCATCGCGGCCGACGAGGGATTCCACGCAGACGGTCATCCCGGCTTCCAGCACGCCGTCGTAGCCAGCGCGGTCGAAATCCTGGGCGTAGCAGATGCGGGGATACTCGTCGCACAGGCCGATGCCATGCAGCAGCGAGGAATAACGGTGGGCCTGGCAGGCACCGGGCAGGCGGAAGGCCCGCTCGGCATAGTCGCGGAAGGCCATGCCCGGCCGCAACAGCTCGAGGTTGTGGCAGATCTGCTCGTAGGCCAGGCGGTAAAGCTCGCGCTGCTCGGCGTTGGCGGGACCGTCGCCGCACAGCCAAGAGCGCGAGATATCGGCGCAGTAGCCGTGCGGGCCGACCAGGTCGGTATCGAAGCTGACGATGTCGCCGGCCTCGATCTCCCGCGGCCCGCATTCCTGGAACCAGGGAAATGTCCGCGGCCCCGAACTGAGCAGCCGTGTCTCGATCCACTCGCCGCCGAGCTCGATGTTGGTCTGATGCAGGATCGACCATAGCGCGTTCTCGCTGATCCCCGGCCGCAGGGCGGCCTGCATACGGCGCATGCCCTCTTCGCAGGCGGCGATGGCTTCGCCCATCGCCTCGATCTCGATCTCGGCCTTGATCGAACGGGCCAGCTCCATCACCTCTTCGCCGTCCATGATCTCGACCTGGCGCTGGGACAGGGCATTGCTGCCATGCGCATCGACCTTGTCGACGGCCAGCCGCCAACTGCCGCCGCCGTGTGCGTGCAGCAGGTCGGCGACCTCGTCCGCCCAGCGCTGCGCCAGTTCGGCCGACCGCGGCCCCGCCTCAAAATAAAAGTAGGCCGTCGCCGGACGGACCTCATCGATGACTTCGTTGTCGGCCGCCAGGTGCGCGCAGTTGTGGAAGTCGAACAGTACCACCGGCCCCTCGGTCGGCACGAAGGCGTAGCGGACCTTGTTGTGCATGGTCCACACCTGCATGTTCGAGGTGTCGGTGGCGTAGCGGATGTTCAGGGGGTCGTACAGCAGGATGCCGGCATAGTCGCGCTGACGCAGCTGCTCGCGGACCCGGCCCAGGCGATAGGCGCGCAGGGCGACGCGGTCGAGCGGGGAATCGTGAAACACGGCCATGCTGTCACCGCTGTCCTGTGTCCGCCGGCGCTGGCGCGTCCGCGACCGCGCCGACGTGATCCAGCACCACCCGTTCACGGGTGATGACGAGCGGCACCGGATCCGGGGCGAGAAATCTGTCGCCGTCAGCCCGGGCCGCGATCGCCGCTTCGCTCGACGTCCCGGCCCGCATGTCGTCGACTGCATCGAACCACAACACCGCGATGCCGTCGCATGCCGGCGGCGGCGCCTTGCGGTAGCGGCCCAGGCGCACATGGCTCTGCACGTAGCGGCGGAGCCTGGGGTAGCCGGCGACGATCGGGCCGTGCACCGCGCGCCAGTGCGCCTGGAACGCCTCGGGCGTCAGGTCGGCGCGCCTGTTGAGAAACATGAACGCTTTCACCCCGCCGGCCGGCGCGGCACCATCGACGATCACCTCTTCATGCGTCAGCAGTTCCTCGAGCCGGTCGCTGTCGATGAAGTTCGGTTCGTCCGCCTTGGCGGCCGCGAACGCCGGCGTGCGGCTCATCGCCTGCAGCGCTGCCTTGTCGTCGACCCAGATCTCAGCCACGCCATCCCAGGCCAGCGGTGCCTTGCCATAGCCGCCCGGCAGCGGATGTGACTGCACATAGCGGCGGATGCCGGGGATGGTGGCGACGATGGGCCCGTGCGTCTCGCGCCAGTAGGCCTGGAACTGCTCCACTGACAGCCCCGGGCGCCGATGCACCAGCTCGCAGATCTTCAACATCGCCGCTGCCTCCAACCTGCGTGCCGGCCGTCCCTCAGGCGACGATCACGTGCTCTTTCGTGATGATGAAGCCCACGCGCCCGGTGTCGAGGAAATTGTCTTCGTCCTCGCGGGTCCTGGCGTAAGCCTCGGTCCGCGCGGATTCACGCATGGCATCGACGGAATCGAACCAGGTGATCGCCAGGCCGTCCCAGGCCGGCTGCGGATCGCGCTTGTAGCCGGCCAGCCGGGTGTGGCTCTGCACGTAGCGGCGCAGCACCGGGATCTCGGCTGCGATCGGCCCGTGCACGGTGCGCCAGTAGTGCTGGAACGCCTCGATGTCCATGCCGCGCTTGTGCGGCACGAACTCGATGTTCTTCACCGCGTCGTCGGGGACCGGGCCGTCCTTGATCACATGCTCGTCCGTCAGCAGCAGGGCCATGCTGTCGCGATCGATGAAGTTCGCCTCGTCGGCGGCCACCGCCGTGTACTCCGGGCTCGCCGACATTGCCCTGAGCGCGGCGCTGTCGTCGACCCAGACCTCGGCCACGCCGTCATAGATCAGTTCGCCCTTGCGATAGCCGCCCGGCAGGGCATGCGACTGGACGTAGCGTTTGAGCCCCGGCAGCCGGGTGACGATGCCGGCATGGGTGGTGCGCCAGTAGCGCTGGAAATCCTCGACCGACATGCCCGACTTGCGCCGGATCAGCGTGCAGGCCTTCAGCACCGCCCTGTCCTCCCGGGATCGTCCGTGTTGCACCGGCTATCCTACAACGCCGCCCACAGGATCGCGCCAGCACCGTATGATGGCGCGCCGCCGTCCTTCCAGTCAGCCAGGAGACAGAACAGCATGGAGCGCGACGAGATCGTCATGGTCTGCTGCAGCGATATCGCCGGGCAGGTCCGCGGTAAGGGCTTTCCGGCACGGTTGCTGGAAGCCCGCCGCCATCGCGGGGTCGGTTGGACCCCGACCAATGCAATGATCACCGCGCATGGGCCGATCGCCGATGGACCGTGGGGGGCGCTGGGCGACCTGGTGCTGCTGCCCGACCTGGACACCCACGTCCGCGTCGCCTTTTCCGACGACGGTGCGCCCGAGCAGTTCGTGCTCGCCGACATCTGCACCCTCGACGGCAACCCGTGGACCTGTTGCCTGCGCAGTTTCCTGCGCCGTGGCCTGCAGGCGCTGTCGGACGAGTTCGGCCTGCAGCTGAAGGCGGCGTTCGAGCACGAGCTGCACTATGACCAGGTCGAGGAACGGCCGAACAGCAGCTATGCCCTGGACGCCTTTCGCCGCCAGGACAGCTTCGGCGAGGTCCTGCTGGCGGCATTGGCCACGGCCGGCGTGCGGCCGGACACCTTCATGCCCGAGTACGGCCCCAGCCAGTACGAGGTCACGGTGGAACCGGCGATCGGCGTGGCCGCCGCCGACCACGCGGTGATCCTGCGCGAACTGGCCCGCGCCAGCGCCCGTCACCTGGGCGGTCGCGCCAGCTTCACGCCGATCCTGCGCCCTGACGCCGTGGGCAACGGGGTGCACGTGCACTTCAGCCTGCTCGATCGCGAGGGCCGTCCGGCGACCCATGACGGCAGCGAGCCGTCAGGGCTGGCAGCGCCGGCCAATGCCTTCGCCGCCGGCGTCCTCGCCAAGCTGCCGGCGATGCTGGCCCTGACCGCCGCCGCCACCGTCTCCTACCTGCGCCTGACGCCGCACCGCTGGAGCGCCGCCTTCAACAACCTCGGCCTGCACGACCGTGAAGCGGCCTTGCGCATCTGCCCGGTGTTCCAGACCACCGGGGCTGCGGCCGCCGACCAGTTCAACCTGGAATTCCGAGCCGCCGACGCCGCGGCCAGCCCCTACGCCCTGCTCGGTGCCATCGTCTGGGCCGGCCTGCATGGCCTGCGCCGGGGCCTGACGGCACCGGAACCGACGCACGAGGACCTGGCGACGTTGTCGGAAGAGGCGCTCGCGGCCCGGGGCCTGGTGCGCCTGCCGCAGTCGCTGGATGCCGCCCTGGCGTTGCTGCAGGCGGACGCCGAACTGCGCGACGCGATGGGTCCGGAACTGCACAACGCCTACCTTGCGCACAAGCGCTTCGAGGTCGGCCTGATGGCCGAGATCAGCGACGCCGAGCAGTGCGCCCGGTACTACCTGGCCTATTGAGCGGCCGCGGCGATCTCGCGCAGCAGCGCCTCGGTGGTTTCCATCCGGCAATAGCCCTTGAAGGCGTTCAGCGCTGCCTCGTGCCGCGCGCGCGTATCGGTGGCGCAGGCATCCGCGGCGCAGATCATGTAGTAGTCGCGGTCGGCGCCGTCGCGGATCGCGTGGTCGACGCACTGATCGGTCAGGAACCCCGTGACGATGATGCTGTCGATGCCGATGTTGCGCATCAGGTAGTCGAAGTTGGTCGAGTTGAACAGGCTCGACGAGGTCTTGGGCAGGACCATCTCGTCCGCCCCCGGCGCCAGCGCCTCGATCACCTGCGCCTCCCACGAGCCCTTGGCGATGAAGAAGCCCGACAGCTTGTAGTCGAGGCTGCGGTCGCGGCCGTCGAGCGTCTGGTTCTCCATCACCGTGTAGACCACCTCGATTCCGGCATCGCGGGCCACCCCAATCAGCCGCTGCATGTTGGGGATGGCATGGCCCTGGGCGGCGGCGGCGAACTCCGGCCGCCCGCCGTGCTGGCTCTCGTCCATGACCCAGTTCTGCGCATCGACGATCAAGAGCGCACTGCGACCGGGCGCGACCTGCCTGGCCCGGCTCAGCGACTGGTCCTGCGGACGCTGCGCCATCGTCAGTCTCCCGCGCCCGCCACTGCCGGCGCCGTCGCGGCCAGCTCGGCGATGGCCTCGCCGCTCATCCGGTAGGGTAGCCAGTCATTCATGTGCCGCATGCCGATCCGCTGGTAGAAATCGCGGGTCGGGTTCCAGTGCATGACGTTGAGGTCGACCCGGCCGCAGCCACGCGCCTGGGCGATCTGCGCCACCGCCGCCATCAGGGCCTGACCTAGGCCGTGGCCGCGGGCGGCTTCGTCGACGAACAGGTCTTCGACGTAGATCCCCGGGCCCGCCTCCCAGGTCGAGTAGTTGGGGAAGAACAGGGCCAGGCCCACCGTGCGCCCGTCGAGCTCGGCCAGCAGGCACTCGAACCGCCTTGGCTGCCCGGGCGGCGGGAAACCGTCACGCCGCACCGCCGCCTCGTCGAGCTTGACGATCTCGACCGGCTCGTTCTCGTACAGCGTCAGGGCACGCACCAGGCGGACGATCTCACCGGCATCTTCGGCCTGCGCCCAGCGAATTCGGGTTTCCGACATACGCCACTCCTAAGTTTCGCGGGCGCCAGTTTATCAGGACGCCCGGCGCTTGCCTGCGCGCCTGGGGCTTTCCATTGCCCGAAGTGGTGGCTATATCACCGGGGGGCCGGAAACTGACATCGAACGAAGGGGGGATGCCGCCATGCCCGGCCCGCTCGACGGCTATCGCATCATCGATCTGACCGGCATGATCGCCGGACCATGGGCCACCATGCTGCTGGCCGACCAGGGCGCCGAGGTGATCAAGGTGGAGACCCCGGGCAAGGGCGACCACGTCCGCGCCGACGGCAACCGCCACAACGACATCGCCGCCAACTTCCTCAACAACAACCGCAACAAGCGCTCTGTCACGATCGATCTGAAGCAGCCGCGCGGCCGCGCTTTGCTGCTCCGGCTGGCGGCAACCGCCGATGCGGTGATCCAGAATTTCCGCCCCGGCGTGGTCGAACGCCTGGGCGTCGGCTACGACGACATCCGCGCGGTGAAACCCGACATTGTCTATGTCTCCATCAGCGGCTTCGGCGAGAAAGGCCCCTACGCCCAGAAACCGGCCTACGACCCGATCATCCAGGCGGCGACCGGCCTGACCACGGTTCAGGCCGGCTCGGACCAGGAACGGCCACGGCTGGTACGCACCATCGTCCCCGACAAGGTCACGGCGCTGACCGCGGCCCAGGCGCTGACCGCGGCGCTGCTGCACCGCGAGCGCACCGGCGAGGGCCAGCACGTCCGGCTGGCCATGCTGGATGCTGTGTTGTCGTTCCTCTGGGCCTCGGACATGGGGCTGCAGACCTTCGTCGACGAGCCTTTGCGCGAACAGCGGCCGGCCAGCTTTATCGACCTGGTCTACGAAACCGCCGACGGCTTCATGAGCGTGGCGATCATGAACGACCGCGAATGGCAGGCCTTCTGCAAGCTCGCCGGGCGCCCGGACTGGCTCGAGGACCCGCGCTTCAAGACCCCGGCCCTGCGCGACAGGCATATCGATGACCGCCTCAAACTAACCCAGGACGTCCTGCGCAGCCGCCCCACGGCCGAGTGGATGCAGCTGCTCGAGGCCGAGCGCATCCCCTGCGCCCCGGTGATGACCCGCAACGGGGTGCTGGATCATCCGCAGGTGCAGGCGATGGAGACGGTGCAGGAGTTCGATCACCCGCGCGCCGGCATCATCCGCCAGACCCGCCCCGCGGCCCGGTTCGAGCGCTCGCCGGCATCGATCCGCCACGGCGCGCCGGACCTGGGCGCCGACACCGATGCTGTTTTGGGCGAGGCGGGGTTGGCACCGGCGGAAATCGCCGAGCTGCGCGCGGCCCGGATCTGCGACTGAATACGCCGTTCGGGAACGGCGCTAAAGCACGATTGCTCGGAACGGACGCGACAGCGCCGTTTGCGGTGGGCGCCACATCGCGCCTTTCGCTCCCGTGGACGCCGGCGTTCGCCGGCGTTTCAGGTTGATTCTGGTGAGTCCCCGGGTTGATTCTGGTGAATCCCCGGCGCAAGCCGGGGTCCATAAGTGGCGCCTCCACTTAGACCGAACAGGCCTCAGGGCCCCTCACCCTCTGGCTCCCAGCGGTCGGCGGCGAACGGATCGCCGAGCTCCTCTGGCAGGGCCAGCCAGCGCAGCGCCTCGTCCACGTTGCGGAACACCGCCATCTTCTCGCCGCCCGCGCCGCGCACGGTCTGGAAGATCCGGGTCAGACCGAACACCAGCTCGGTACCGACGATGTGCGCCGCGCGATGCGGCGGCGTGCGGCGGTCCCAGCGGGTCATGCCCTCGGCCAGCGACCGCACGTCGGCCGTCAGCATCTCGCCCGTCAGCGCCCGCAGGTCGTTCAACCTTGCCGTGCGCTCGTCCATCTCCGGCCGGCTCAGCACGCTTTCGCCGAACACCGACACATCCAACGCCGACAGCGGCGGGATCCAGCGCGTGAACAGGCAGTTCAGCGACGCATCAAAGCGATATTCGAACGGCACCTTGCCCTCTCAGGTGCGTCAGGACACTGACCTATTTTCCCTATCCCACACCGTCGCGGCTACCGTTAAGTGCAACCGGCAAGCGCATCCGCATAAGTGACTTCGCATATTAGGAGACCGCCCCGACCGCTGCCGTGTCAGCGCCGGATGGCTGGAAACAGCGCACAATCCGAGGCGGAAGTCCCGTTTTCATGGCCTAATCGTTGATCCGAACCTCGCGTGACGGCGGTCGATCACGCAACCGTGATGAGAAGGCCCCGCCGCCGTGCCATTCGCTTCGGTCTCGACGCTTCGAGCCACGTCGAAACCCCACCTGCCGGATCTCGCCTACACCGGAAGCCGATGCCTTCGTGAGGATCCGGTCATGCCCAGACAAGAGACCAGGTTCGGCCTGGAGACCGCCCTGCTGGGCCTGCTCGCCCTGCTCTGGGGCTCGTCCTACCTGTTCACCAGGATCGCGGTCGCCGAAATCCCGCCGCTGACGCTGATCGCCGCGCGGGTTGCGATCGCCAGCGGCTTCCTGCTGGCGGTGATGGCGTGGCACGGCCAGCGGCTGCCGCACGACGCCCGCACCTGGCGCAGGCTGCTGCTGCAGGCGCTGTTCAACAGTATCGGCGCCTGGACGATCCTGGCCTGGGGCCAGCAGCATATCGACAGCGGCCTTGCCAGCGTCCTGAACTCGACCTCGCCCATCTTCGTCTTCTTCCTCACCATGGTCCTCACCCGCCACGAAGCGGTCAGCGGCCTGAAGCTGTTCGGGACCGCCCTTGGTCTTGTCGGCGTCGTGCTCACGGTCGGGGTCGACGTGCTGGGCGGCCTGGGACAACAGGTGATGGGCCAGCTCGCCGCGCTGACCGGCGCGCTGCTCTATGCCGGCGCGGCGATCTACGGCAGGCGCTTCGCCCACCTGCCGGCCATGGTCACTGCGGCCGGCACGATGCTCTGGGCGACACTCTGCCTGGTCCCGGCGAGCCTGTTGCTGGAGCAGCCGTGGACACTACGGCCGTCGACGACGTCGTTGCTTGCCGTCGCGGTGCTCGGGCTGGCCTGTACCGGACTGGCCCTGCTGATCTATTTCCGCCTGGTCCGCACTCTGGGATCCATGGGCGTCGCCAGCCAGAGCTACCTGCGCGCCGGTGTCGGTGTGCTGCTCGGCATCGTCGTGCTCGGCGAGCAGCTCACGTCGCTCGTCGCCACAGGCCTCGTCGCCGCCGTCGTCGGTGTCGCTGCCATCAACCTGCCGGTCGGGCGCAAGTCACTGCTTACCGCAGCCACCGCGATAGGAGCGTCGCAGGGAACGGGCCCGAGACGCGAGAAGTTCGCGATCAGACGTCGGCGTGGAATGGTCTGAACATCCGGCGGTACTCGCCCGGGCTCAGTCCGGTGCATCGCTTGAAGAGGCGGCGGAAGAAGGCGACGTTCTCATAGCCCACTCCCCCTGCGATCTCGTCCACCGGTTTCCGGCCGGTTTCGAGTCCCCGTTTCGCCGCCTCTATCCGAAGATTCTGTGCATAAGCGATGAGCGTCACGCCGGTCGCTTGTCGAAAGCGCCGCTTCAAGCTCCGTTCCGCGATACCGCAGGCGGCGACCACGCCGGCAACCGGATCGGCATCGCAGTAGTTCTCGGCGAGCCAGTTTTCCGCGCGGCGAACGACGCTGTCAGCGTGGGGAAGACGTCGGACCCGGTTGGCGTAGGGCAACTGGCCCTCCGAGTGCCACTTCATCAGGTAGACCTTCGCGGTGCGCAGCGCCTCGCCAGGCGAGACATGACGGGAAATGATGTGCAGCGCCAGGTCGTGCCATGAACTTGCACCGCCGGCGGTCACCAGCCGCCCCGTCTCGTCGGAGAAGCAGATGTTCGGGGCCGGATCGAACCGCACCGCCGGAAAGTTGCGACGAAAGAGATCCTCGTAGGCCCAGTGCGAGGCCACCTCAAGTCCGTCCAACAGGCCGGCAGCGGCCAGAAGAACAGACCCCGTACAGGCGGAGTAGATCGTCGTGTCGCCCGCGCGGCACTCCCTGAGCCAAGCCTTGAGTTCGTCATACCGATCCCCCATCGCATCGTCCGGCGCCAGCCAGAAATCCGTGATGATGAGGATGTCGGGGCGCACATCGTCGCCGATCGCGAGGTCAGGCTTGACCGGAATGCCGTGGCCGCAGGTGAACCGCTCGCGCGTAAGCGAGAGGAGACGGGGACGGATCAGGCTGGGGCCGCGGTCCAACCCTGCGAGTTCGCGCCAGAGCGTGCCGGTGGTCGCCAGCACGTCGAGCATACCGTAGAGCGACGACCCCGCGCTTTCCGGCAGGGCGAGCAGTTGGATGTCGAGAGGGGGCGGGGCGACCATGGGGCAGCTCGCGATAGTGGCACAAATGGATCGGTTACGGCCGATGTGGTGCTGATGCGCGAGACCGTCAAGCCATACATACCCGTACCAGACAACGCAGCGGGTTCGCGGCGTTGGCGTGAGACATCAGCTAACCCTTTGAAAACGATAGGAATCTCGAAATGACCGACCAGACCGAAGCGAAAACAGTCAGCAACGGTGTCAACGTCGACGCGCTCCTTGGCGCCCGCGACGCCATCGGCACCGCGCCGGAAACCGGCCAGTTCACCTGGCGCGCCCGCTGCAACTGGATCGACGGGGTGCAGAGCCGTTCCTCCGTCGAGGGTTTCTTCGGCTTCGGCGCCGAACAGACCCGGAAGTCGCGACATACCATCGACGCGGACCATCCCGAGCAGTTCGCGGCGATGGATATGGGCCCGACACCGGTCGAGATCGTCCTCTCGGCCCTGGCCAGCTGTCTGACCGCCGGCGTGGCTTCGGTGGCGCAGAACCGGGGGATCCAGCTCCAATCGGTGCAGGCCATGGTCGAGGGCGACATGGACCTCGCCGGCATCCTCGGCGCGGACGCCGACGTGCGGAACGGCTTCAACGCCATTCGCATCAACTTCGAGATCGATGCGGACGCGACGCCCGAGGAGATCGCCGCGCTGGTGGCTCAATCCCAGAAGCGTTCGGCCGTCTTCGACATCGTCACCAACCCCACCAACGTGCGCGTCACGGTCGGCTGACCGGACGCTCGACAAGAGAGGAACGAGTTCCGTGAAAGTCGTAACGACCGTCATTGTCGGCGCCGGCCAGGCCGGGCTCGCCATGAGTCGCGAGCTTCCGCACCGTGGCGTGGATCATCTGGTCCTCGACCGCGGCACGGTCGCGAATGCCTGGCGCAGGGACCGGTGGGACAGCCTGCGTCTGCTCACGCCGAACTGGGCAAACGCACTGCCTGGTGCCCCCTATCGCGGGCCCGAGCCGCACGGCTACATGCCGGTCTCAGAGCTGGCGGCGCGGTTCGATGCCTACGCGCGGTGGATCGGCGCCCCTGTGCAGAGCCACACCGAGGTAGTTCGCGTCGGCGGTACCGACGCCGGCTACCACGTCGAGACCAGTCAGGGACCCATCCAATGCAGGACGCTGGTGCTTGCGACCGGTGCCTGCGCCCGGCCGAACGTCCCGGCGATTCCTGCCGCCATCCCGGCCGGTGTGTTCCAGTCCACACCATCGGCGTACAAGCGGCCGGGCGACTTGCCAGCAGGCGGCGTGCTGGTCGTCGGGGCGTCGGCGTCCGGCGTACAGCTCGCGCGCGAGATCCAGGCTTCGGGACGTCCGGTAACGCTGGCCGTCGGTGGCCACACCCGCCTGCCGCGCGGCTATCGGGGCCACGACGTGGAATGGTGGCTCGACGTGATCGGCGCCTTGGATGAACGCTTCGACGCCGTCGACGATCTCGAGCGCGCGCGGCGCACCCCTTCGCCGCAGCTGATTGGCGGCGCCGCGCCCGTCGACCTCAACGCACTACAGGATCTCGGCGTAGAGATCGTCGGCCGGCTGACGGACATTCGCGACGGCCACGCCCTGTTCTCGGGCGGCTTGGCGAACGCTTGCGCCTCGGCCGACCTGAAGATGAACCGTCTGCTCGATGCCATCGATGCCTGGGTCGCGGCGCATCGTCTGGGCAACGGTCTGCCGCCGCCGGATCGGCCGGCGTCGACACGCCTGCCGGATGCCCCGACGCTGCGCTGCAGTCTGATCGATGGCGGGATCCGTTCGGTCCTGTGGGCGACCGGCTACCGGCCTGACTTCTCTTGGCTCGACATGCCGGTCTTCGATTCTCGAGGACGGCTTTGCCACAGGGGCGGCGTCGTAGCGGCACCGGGGCTCTACGCATTGGGCCTGACGTTCCTACGTCGGCGCAGGTCCCACCAGATCTCGGGCGTCGGCGACGACGCACGCGATGTCGCCGATCACCTCGTCCGTCAACTCGACAACCGCCGCGCGGCATGAGCGCGAGACACAGAAAGGATGACTGCGATGTTCCGACCGACACTCCCCTGTGCCGAGTATGATGCGATCGTTGTTGGCGCGCGCTGCGCGGGCGCGGCAACCGCGATGCTGCTGGCCCGCGCCGGCGCAAAGGTCCTGCTGATCGATCGCGGGTCGCATGGCGCTGATACGCTCTCGACGCATGCGCTGATGCGCCCGGCAGTCGTACAGTTGCACCGCTGGGGCTTGCTGCCGGCAATCGCCGCCGCAGGAACGCCGCCGGTGACCCGAACGACTTTCCACTACGGTGCCGAGTCCACGCCCATCGACATCGAGCCGCGCGATGGGATCGACGCACTCTATGCGCCGCGGCGACGGGTGCTGGACCGGGTTCTGGTCGACGCTGCCGCCGCGGCCCGGGCCGACATCCGCTTCGGCATGACGTTCGAGTCCGTCAAGACCGACGGCAACGGCCGGGTTCGCGGCGTGCATCTGCGCGATCGAAGCGGACGCTCGGCGGTGCTGAGGACAAACCTGGTTGTCGGCGCGGACGGACTTGGCTCGACCGTCGCAAAACAGGTCGGCGCCCGCGTCTACGCTCAGTCCGCGCACCGCACTGCCGTGCTCTACGGCTACTTCGCGGGCATCGAGAACAAAGGCTATCGCTGGCACTATCTGCCAGGGGCCACCGCTGGCGCGATCCCGACGAACGACGGGCTGCACTGCATATTCGCCAGCGTGCCGCCGGATCAGTTCAAGAGCCGTTTCCGCGCGAGCGGATTCAACGGCCTCCTCAGACTGATCGCAGCGGCGGACGTGGAACTGGCGAACGCGCTGTACGCCGCCGGGCCGCAGGATGGCCTGCGGCGGTTCGGGGGTGTACGCGGGCATTTGCGGTTGTCGCATGGTCCGGGCTGGGCGCTGGTTGGGGACGCCGGCTATTTCAAGGATCCGGTGACGGCGCACGGGATCAGCGACGCCCTGCTCGACGCCGAGCGTCTGGCGGCCGCCGTGATGCGCGGAGACGACCGCGCCCTCGCGGACTACCAGGCCGAGCGCGATCATTTCGCCCGTTCCCTGTTCGACATCACCGACGCGATCGCCGCTCTCGATTGGGATCTCGATGAGGTGAAACACCTCCTCGCCACGCTGAGCCAATGCATGAAGGCGGAGCTCGCCAATCCGTTGAGTGCCGTTGCGCCGGCGCGGCAGGCAGCGTGAAGGAGATGGCGATGCGTACTGGAATTCAGACGTCTCAGACGGTCTCACATCCCGCCGCTTCGACTGACGCAGTCGCAACGGCTTCGGGCTGGCGCAAGGATGTCGGGCCGAAACGCTCGGTTCTCGAAACAATCGGCCGTACGCCGATCGTGCGGCTGAACAACATCGGCCCAAAGCATGTCCAACTCTACGCCAAGCTTGAGGCCTTCAACCCGATGGGTTCGATCAAAGACCGCTTGGCGTTGGGCGTGATCGAGGCGGCCGAACAATCGGGCACGCTCCGCCCCGGTCAGACGGTCATCGAAGCGACCTCCGGCAACACCGGCATCGGCCTCGCCATGGTCTGTGCACAGAAGGGTTATCCGCTCGTCATCGTCATGGCCGAGAACTTCAGCGTCGAACGGCGCAAGCTGATGCGGTTCCTCGGCGCGAAAGTGGTGCTGACGCCGGCCTCGGAGAAAGGCACCGGCATGATCACCAAGGCGCACGAGCTCGCGCAGGCGCATGGCTGGTTCCTGTGTCGCCAGTTCGAAACCGAGGCGAATGCCGACATCCACGCCCGCACGACGGCGCGAGAGATTCTGGCGAACTTCGAGGACCTCGGCCTCGACTACTGGGTCACAGGATTCGGCACCGGCGGGACCTTGAAAGGCGTCGCACGAGTGCTCAAGGCCGAGAGCCCCGGGACGACGATCGTGGTCGCGGAGCCCGAGAATGCGCAGATGCTCGCGGGCGGCATCGCGCAGCCGCGCCTGAGCGACGGTGCTGCTGCCGCCAGCCATCCGGCGTTCCGGCCGCATCCGATGCAGGGCTGGTCGCCCGACTTCGTGCCGAAACTCGCCGACGATGCCGTCGCGGCGGGTCTGATTGATCGCTTCGAGCCCGTGTCGGGCACCGCAGCGCTGCAGTGCGCCAAAAACCTCGCGGCCAAGGAAGGGATCCTGGCCGGGATCACCGGCGGGGCGGGCGTGGCGGCCGCCCTTCGCGTGGCGGAGAGCGCCGCGCCGGGCGCCCGCATATTGGCAATGCTCCCTGACACGGGCGAACGCTATCTCTCCACACCATTGTTTGAGGACGTGGCGGAGGCAATGACCGAGGCGGAGTGCGCGATTGCCGCCTCAACGCCGCGATATCGGTTCGACGCGGCTCCCGTGCGCGTTGCCGCGGCTTCGCCGAAAGAAGCAAAGCCTTCCGCGACCGCGTTCGTCGCGGAGGTGACCGGCGACCCGAAAGAGCCTGTGGTGATGTTCGCCTTGGAATGGTGCGAGTTCTGCTGGTCCGTGCGGAAGCTGTTCGCCACGGCAGGTATCGCCTTTCGATCCGTTGATCTCGACTCGAGCACCTTCCAGGCTAACCCGCTCGGCGGTGAGATCCGCAAGGCGCTCCACCTGCTCACCGGATCGCCGACGATCCCGCAGGTATTCGTTGGCGGCGACCTCATCGGCGGCGCCACCGAGACGTTCGATGCATTCAACGACGGAACGCTTCAGGCGCGCCTGAACAAACACCGGGTCGCTTTCGACAGCTCGCTCGACGTCGACGCCTACACTTTTCTGCCGAAATGGCTGCAGCCCCGATGACGGCGGGCCGGTGCTGACGCTCTCAGCCAGCCGCTTCGCCGCCGAAGAACCTGGCGGCTGCCGCCGGAGGCCCTTCGCGCAGGCTGACGGCGACAATGGCCAGGCTGGCGACGAGAAAGCCGGGCAGGATCTCGTAGACGTCGAACAGGCCACCCTCCAGGTTGGCCCAGACAACGACCGTGACGGCGCCGCCCGCCATGCCGGCGAGCGCGCCGTTGCGGGTCATGCGGCGCCAGGTGAGAGACAGCAACACGGCCGGACCGAAGCCGGCGCCGAAACCGGCCCAGGCATAGGCGACGATGTCGAGCACGCGGCTCTGCGGGTCGGCGGCGATCAGTAACGCCAGCACGGCGATGGCGACGACGCCGGCCCGGCCGACCCAGACCAGTTCCCGTTCGCTTGCCGCCGGCCGCAGGAACGGGCGATAGAGATCCTCGGTCAGGGCGCTGGTCGACACGATGAGCTGGGAGTCTGCGGTGCTCATGACCGCAGCCAGGACGGCGGCGAGAAACACGCCGGCGACCCAGGGATCGAACAGCACCCGCGTAAGGGCGATGAACGCCGTCTCCGGGTTGTCGAGCGGCGCGGCCTGGAAGTAGGCAACGGCGACCAGTCCTGAGAACATCGCGCCGTAGAGCGAAACGATCATCCACCACATGCCAATGGCCCGCGCCGCGGGCACTTCCGCCGCCGATTTCATCGCCATGAACCGGGCCAGGATGTGCGGCTGGCCGAAATAGCCGAGCCCCCAGGCCAGCAGCGATATCGTTCCCAGCGATGTCAGCCCGGAGAAGGCGCTCAGGTGGCCCGGCTCAAGGGCGCCGATCCGGCCGGTCGTCGCCGACCAGCCACCCAGTTCCTGCACCGCGGCAACCGGCACCATGACCAGGGCGATCAGCATCAGCAGGCCCTGGACGACGTCGGTCCAACTCACCGCCAGGAAGCCGCCGAGAAAGGTGTAGGAGACGATCATCGCTGCACACAGCCACAGGCCCTGCTGGTAGGTTGCCCCGAAGGTGTGACTGAACAGGATCGCCCCGCTGACCAGGCCAGAAGCAGTGTAGACGGTGAAGAAGACCAGGATCACCGACGCACAAGCGATCCGTAGCAGCCGTGACCGGTCATCGAAGCGCGCCTCGAAATAGGCCGACAGGGTCAGGGCGTTGTCGGCCCGCTCGGAGAACCGGCGCAGCCGCGGCGCGACGACGGTCCAGTTGATGTAGGCGCCGATCGACAGGCCGATGGCGATCCATGTCTGGTTCAGTCCCGACAGATAGAACGCCCCTGGCAGGCCCAACAGCAGCCAGCCGCTCATGCCCGACGCCCCGGCGCTGAGCGCGGTCACCAGGCTGCCAAGACGCCGGCCGCCGAGGACGAAGTCCGACAGCGTGCGCGTCATCCGCCAGGCGACGGTGCCGATGGCCACCATGCCGACGAGATAGAGGACGAACGAGACGACCGTCGGATCCGTCATCGCCGGTGCCGGCCCCGGCGCGCGCCCACCAGCGCCAGCAGCAGAACGAGGCCCATCGGTCCCAACAACACAACGTAGGTGGCAAACGAGATCGCTGGTTCCATCGGGCGCAGACTAGCAACGGGCACCGCCCACGAGAACGCCCGGCCCCAGCGGCACGCGTCGCCTGGAGCGTGTCTGTTCTGGCGCTAGCGGAACCGACCTTGGCCTTCATCCTTCGAGACGCGTCCTTACGGACGCTCCTCAGGATGAGGAGCAAACAAGAAGGACCTCACCCTGAGGAGGCCGCGCAAGCGGCCGTCTCGAAGGGCGTCGCGGGCAGCGGATTCGATCTTGGCAGCAGGATTTCGGTTGAGGCTTATGTGCTCTGGCCGCGCATGTCCTCCTTGATCATCGCCGCCGCCTTTTCGGCGATCATGATCGTCGGTGCGTTGGTGTTGCCGCTGCTGAGGATCGGCATCACCGAGGCGTCGGCGACCCGCAAGCCGTCGAGGCCATGCACACGCAGGCGCGGGTCGACCACGGCCATCGGATCCACGCCCATCTTGCAGGTGCCGACCGGATGATAGAGCGAGCTGCCCTGCTCGCGCGCGAACTGCGCCAGTGCCGCACCGTCGGCGACGGCGGTGCCGGGGTTGATTTCGCCAGCGCTGTACCGCGCCAGCGCCGGCGCGGCGAAAATCCGTCGCGCATGCGCGACGCCGGCCTCGAGCACCCGCAGGTCGTCAGCATCAGAGAGATAATGGGGCTGGATCGCCGGCGCCGCGGCGGGATCGGCCGAGCGCGCCATGATGCTGCCGCGGCTGGACGGCCGGACCGGACAGATCGCCGCCAGCATGCCTGGCGCACGTTCCAGGGCCAAGCGGCCGGGCTGATAGCTGGCCGGGGTGAACAGCAGCTGGATGTCGGGGCTGGCGACGCCCTCACGGCTGGAGCAGAACACCATTGCGCTGGTCACCCCGAAGGTGAGCGCGCCGTCGCCGCTCAGCACATAGCGGGCGACCTCGCGCAGCCGGCGCCAGCCGCGCGCCAGCTCGTTGATGGTCACTGCGTCCCGGACCCGGTGGGCGACCCGGACGACGTAGTGGTCCGACAGGTTGGCGCCGACGCCGGCCAGGTCGTGGCGCACGTCGATGCCGGCGGCCTTCAGCTTTTCGGCCGGGCCGATGCCGGAGAGCTGCAGCAGATGCGGCGACTGCACCGCGCCGGCACTGACGACGACCGAGCGGTCGGCGCGCAGTTCGCGCGCCCGGCCGTCCTGGCGAAACGCCACGCCGACGCAGCGCCGACCCTCGAGCAGCAGGCCCGTCGCCAGCGCGTTGGTTTCCACCCGCAGGTGCGCGCGACGGCGCGCCGCGGCCAGAAAGGTTCGTGCCGTCGAGGCGCGGAAGCGGCCGCCCCGGGTCATCTGGGAATAGGCGACGCCGTCCTGGCGGGCGCCGTTGTAGTCCGGTGTCAAGGCAAAGCCGGCCTGTTGTGCGGCTTCGACGAAGCGATGGGTGATCGGCAGGATGGTGCGGTAGTCCTCGACCGGCATCGGCCCGTCGCGGCCGCGGTAGTCGTCGTCGCCGCCGGCATAGGCTTCGGATTTCATGAAATAGGGCAGCACCTCGGCATAGGACCAGCCCTGGCAGCCCAGTTGCGCCCAGCCGTCATAGTCGGCGGCGTTGCCGCGCACGTAGAGCATGCCGTTGATCGAGTGCGAGCCGCCAATGACCCGGCCACGCGGCCAGTGGATGGCCCGCCCGGCGGTGCCGTCTTCCGGTTCGGCGAAAAAGTTCCAGTTCAGCCGCGGGTGATCGATCAGGTGCATCACCCCGGCGGGCACGTGGATCATCGGATGTCGGTCGGCCGGCCCGGCCTCGAGCAGGGCCACCGAGGCGCCATCCTCGCTCAGCCGGCTGGCCAGCACGCAGCCGGCCGAGCCGCCGCCGATGACGATATAGTCGACCCTGTTGGCGGCCACCCCCACCTCGCTTGCATCGCCCGTCCGTTGCCGGTCCTATGCCGACGGGACCTGCATCCGGGATTGCACCATGATGCCGTCATTGCCGCCAGGTGTCGCCGCCTACCGGCGCACGCCGAGCTTCGACCAGGACTCGATCCCAGCCGGTCTGCTGCAGGCGCACAGCACCAAGGCCGGGGTCTGGGGCCGTATCGTCGTGCTGTCGGGCCGGCTGCACTACGAGCTCACGGCCGGCGGCGAATCCTTCGAGCTAACCGCGGACCAGCCGGGGATCATCGAACCGGAAGCCGAGCACCGCGTTGCGCCGCTGGGCCCGGTCAGCTTCTACGTCGAGTTCCTGCGCTAGGCGTGGCTCATCCTTCGAGACGGGCCTTCGGCCCTCCTCGGGATGAGGGGCACCAACGACAGCCCTCATCCTGAGGAGCGTCCGCAGGACGCGTCTCGAAGGATGAGCACACCGCCCGCGCCGCCTACAACGAGCTCCGCCCGTAGAGCGAGAGCTGCACGGCGTCGAACTCGACGCCCTCGCCGAACTCGTCGTCGCGCATGAAGTCGGGCACCGGCGCGCCCGAGCGCAGCACCTTGCCCTCCGGCCCCCGCGGCAACCGGTCCGTCGGCCCGAAGGTGGCTTCCAGCTCGGCGACCTCCGCCTGGTTCAGCTTCATCACCCGACACGGCGCGCCCTTCATGTGCGGGATGCCCTGCTCGCGGTCGATCAGCTCCGGATCGTCGTCCGCGGTAAGCTGGGCGTCGGCGAAGGCCCACATGCCGGACATGTTCTTCAGGCCTGGCTGCGACTCCGGCTTCCACCAGCCATGCGGCACCCGGACCAGGCCCTTAGGCATGCTCGAACGCACGAACACGCGGCCGACCATAGCGCCCGTCGTGGTCTCGACCCGGGCCCAGGCACCCTCGTCGACGTCGAGCGCGGCCGCGTCGTGCTCGCTCAGGAACAGCGTCGGGTCCTGCGCCCGCTGGCGCAGCTCCGGGATGTGGCGGTGGCCGGTGCGGTAGTATTCGTCATCCGGCAGGCCGATGAACAGCGACAGCGGATAGTCGGCGTCCGGCCTAGCCGCCTCGCGGTAGTAGGGCAGCGGATCGAAGCCGAGGTCGTCCAGCACCGACGACTTGAGCTCGACCTTGCCAGATGGGGTGGCGAAGCCGGTCCGCTCGTACGTCTTCTCCTCGTAGGCGGCCTTGGGCAGGCGGCCGCCGGCCACCGCGTCGGCCCAGGTCATGCCGCCCGGCTCGAGGCGGTAGTCGAGCACGTCCTCGGCGCGTGTCCAGGGGAAATACTGCTGCAGCCCCATGCGCCGGGCGAGCGCGCACCAGAATTCCACCACGCTCCGGCACTCGCCGGGCGGCGCCATCGCCTGTTCGCTGATCCCGGCCATCATGCTCGGGCGCTCGAGCCAGGCGTCGCCCGGCAGCACATAGTCGGCGAGCTGCGCCGTCGGCGTCAGCATGTGCTCGTAGGCGACGATCAGGTCCTGGTTCATCAACGCGTCATAGATCCGCCGGGTGTTGGCGAACGACATCAGCGTGTTGTTGGCCAGCGCGATGAACGCCTTCACGGGATAGGGCTTGCCCTCGGCCATCGCCCGGAACATCGCCATCGGGTTGGCCATGTAGCAGCCGCCGATCAGGTTGGTCCAGCGATGCCCCCAGACCTTCTCCGTGGCGTCGCCCAGGGCGTCCATGCCGCGGTAGGTGAAGACGGGGAACTGGTCGGCGCCGAGCTGCTTGCGCTTCTGCTCATCCGACAGCATCTCGTGCAGCTCGAGCTCCGAGTCCGAGCGGATGCCCGGGTTGAAGCCGACCAGCATCTCGCCACCCTTGACGTCCAGGTTGCCGGTCAGTGCCCTGAGCGCGCATTGCAGGCGGATCGCCGAGGTGCTGGAGGCCTGCTGATCGGTGATCGGCGACCACGGGATCACCGCCGGCCCGGTCGTCGCGTACATCCGCGCCGCGGCGGCGATCAGCTCCGGCTCGACCCCGGTGATTTGGGCGACCCGGTCGAGCGGGTATTCCCGCACCCGCGCGGCGAAGTCGTCGAAGCCTGTGGTCCAGTCGCGCGCGAAGTCCTTGTCGTAGAGCTCCTCCTCGAGGATCACGTTGAGCCAGCCCAGCGTCATCGCCGCATCGGTGCCGGCGCGCAGCGGCAGCCAGAGGTCGGCGGCCTCGGCATTGCCGCTGCGCCGCGGGTCGAGCACGATCAGCTTGGCGCCGCCGGCCTGGGCGGTGCGGATCGACTTGTATTCGAGCGTCCAGCTGTGCCGGCGCGGGTCGTGCCCGAACAGCACGATGCACTTGGCGTTCAGGATGTCGCCGCGCGGGTACCAGCCATAGACCATGCGGTTGACGGCCGCCGTGTTGCCCATGCAGTAGGCGACGCCGCTGGTGTAGTTGGGCGAGCCCAGCAGGTTCATGAAGCGCCGGGTCAGGCCGTTGTCGAGGCCGATATTGGCATTGCTCGAGGTCACAGCGAGCGCCTCCGGGCCGTACCGGTCGACCACCGTCTGCAGGCGCGTGGCGATGTCGTCCATCGCCTCGTCCCAGGTCACCTGCTGCCATGACCCTTCGCCGCGGGCACCGATCCGCTTCAACGGATGCATCAGCCGGTCGGGATGGGCGAACGACTTGGGCGCATAGGCGCCCTTCATGCAGATGATGTCCTTGAAGAAGGGATGCTCGCGCGTCGTCACCTTGACCACGCGCCCGTCCTCGACTTTGGCGGCGACCGGGCAGAACCCATCGCAGCTCATACACACCACGGACTTCAGGTCCGCATCCGACGCCTGCGACTGCGTCATCGCTTCCTCCCGGGTTGTCGCGTCGTTGCGCGCCTGCTTTTGTTCGGGATGATGCCTGCGAACGCCTCGCAGTGACAAGCGTGAGATGACCGCGCGTTGCAGCGCGGTGCCCGGCGGACGGCGTCAGCTCACTCGGTCGCGCTGCTCCCGCTCTCCGTCTGACCCAAAGCCTTGGCGTTCGCCTCCACCGGCCCCGGCTGCAGATAGGCCGTGATAAGCCGGTCGAAATGCGCCAAGGCGGCCTCCGCCTGCGGGCCGGCGGTGAAAATCAAGTCCTGCGCCGCCGCCTCTTTGACCGACATCTGGCCGCTCAACAGCGCCGGCAACAGCAGGTCGCTCATGACCAGGACGTCGGCGCCGTCGTCAGCGGCCGGCGCGTGGAAGCGGCTCGCCGCGCCCAGGCCGTTGAAGGCGATCCACACCCCGCTGTCCACCAGCAGGGCCGAGTAGGGCGGCCCCGGTATCCGCACGGCAATGGCGTGCTGGGAAACCTGCTGTCCGACAACGTAGTAGCGCATCTGCACGGCGTGGCCGGCCGGTCCGCCACGTTCCGGCGGCGGCGCCGACGCCTGCAGCACGCCCGAGTCGATGGCCTGTTGCGTCGCCACCAGGACCGGGACCGACGCCGGGTGACCGATGCCGAAACCGCCCGCCAGACCGAACTCCAGGAAACAGGCCATGGCGGTGGCCGGCGCCAGTACGAAGGCCAGGCAGCAGGCCAGAATCCTGTTCACGATGTGGATCACGGCGCTCTCCTGATGTGAGCAAACGCCGGCCCGACTGAGGCTGTGCGCGCCGGCCGGACGCACGTCTGATCGGAGGGAGATAATGACAGGTCGGCGCCCGAAATCCAGCGTTTGGACCCGCACCGGACGTCGCGCCGTCACTACTCGCTTGCGTAGCCCACGTCCTTCAGCGCCACGGTGATCTCGTCCAGGATCACCGGATCGTCGATCGTCGCCGGCATCTTCCATTCGCTGCCGTCGGCTATGGAGCGCATGGTGCCGCGCAGGATCTTGCCGCTGCGTGTTTTCGGCAGGCGCTGCACCACGGTGCAGGTCTTGAACGCCGCCACCGGGCCGATCTCCTGGCGCACCTTCTGCACCAGTTCGGCCAGGATCTCGCCTTCCGGCCGAGCGACGCCGGCCTTGAGCACGACGAAGCCGAGCGGCACCTGGCCCTTCATCTGGTCGGCGGCGCCGATCACCGCGCACTCGGCGACGTCCGGGTGGCCCGACAGCACCTCCTCCATCGCCCCCGTCGACAGCCGGTGGCCGGCGACGTTGATGATGTCGTCGGTCCTGCTCATGATGTAGAGGTAGCCGTCCTCGTCCTGGTAGCCGGCGTCGGCGGTCTTGTAGTAGCCGGGGAACTCCGACATGTAGGCCTCGACAAAGCGATCGTCGGCCTGCCACAGGGTCGGCAGGAAGCCGGGCGGCGTCGGCAGCTTGATGACGATGGCGCCGGTTTCGCCGCGCGGCACCTCGTTGCAGCTCTCGTCCACCACGCGCACGTCATAGCCGGGCACGGCCTTGGTCGGCGAGCCGTACTTCACCGGTAATTGCCCCAGGCCGACGCAGTTGGCGGCGATCGGCCAGCCGCTCTCTGTCTGCCACCAGTGGTCCAGCACCGGCTTGTCGAGCTGCTGCTCGGCCCACTGGATGGTGTCAGGATCGGCCCGCTCGCCGGCCAGGAACAGGGTGCGGAAGGCGGACAGGTCATACTTCTTCACCAGATCGCCGTCCGGGTCCTCCTTCTTGATCGCCCGGAATGCGGTCGGCGCGGTGAACAGGGCGACCACCTTGTGCTGCTCGATGATGCGCCAGTAGACGCCGGCATCGGGCGTGCCCACGGGCTTGCCTTCGAACAGGATCGCCGTCGCGCCGTGGAACAACGGCGCATAGACGATGTAGGAGTGGCCGACCACCCAGCCGACGTCCGAAGCCGCCCACCAGCATTCGCCGGGCTGGACGCCGTAGATGTGGTCCATGCTCCACTTCAGGGCCACCAGGTGGCCGCCGGTATCGCGCACCACGCCCTTGGGCTGGCCGGTGGTGCCGGAGGTGTAGAGGATATAGCTCGGGTCGGTCGCCTTGACCGCTACCGGGTCGGCCTTAGATGCGGCGGCGAAGGCCTCGTGCCAGTCGTGGTCGCGGCCGGGCAGCAGTTCGGCGGTCTCCATCTCCCGCTGCAGCACGACGACGGCGTCCGGCTTGTGCGAAGCGAGCGCGATCGCCCCGTCGAGCAGCGGCTTGTAGGGCACCACCCGGCCCGGCTCGATGCCGCAGGAGGCGGAAAGGATGACTTTCGGCCGGGCGTCGTCGATCCGGGTCGCCAGCTCGTTGGAGGCGAAGCCGCCGAACACCACGGAATGGATCGCCCCCAGCCGGGTGCAGGCCAGCATGGCGACGGCGGTCTCCGGCACCATCGGCATGTAGATGATCACCCGGTCGCCCTTCTGCACGCCCAGCTTCGCCAGCATGCCGGCGCATTGGGCGACGTCGGACAAGAGCTCGGCATAGCTGATCGAGCGGATCGTGTTGGTGACCGGGGAATCGTAGATGATCGCCGCCTGCTCGCCGCGCCCGGCGGCGACGTGGCGGTCGAGCGCATTGACCGAGGTGTTGGTCTCGGCCCCCGGGAACCAGCGGTAGAACGGCGGTCGATCGGCGTCCAGGACCCGGTCCCAGCGCCGGGTCCAGTCGATCGCCTCGGCCGCCTCAGCCCAGAAGCCTTCAGGATCGCGCTGCCAGCGCCCATAGACCTCGTCATAGCGACTGGCCATCGTGCTGTCCTCCCATGCCCGCTCTGCTACCCTCGGTCCCGGCATTGTCGGGGGGCGCCTTTCCGGCCGCAAGAGGGGACATGGCGACAGACGAGCGACGGCAGATGTCCGCGGCGCTACAACAGGCGCTGTGGGAGGAGGAGGCCGCCGGCCTGCGCCTCGCCGTGCGGGTGCGCAGCTGGTCGCTGGCCGGGGTCGCCCTGCTCATGCTACTGCTGCAGCCGGTGCCCTACAGCCTCTACAACGCCGCCTATCTGTTGGCGATGGTGGCGCTGGGTCAGCTGCTGGCACGGCTGGAGACAAAGGCCGACGCGCGCTGGCCGGCCTACCTCCTGGCCGGTCTCGACACCCTGCTGATCGCCGGCTTCCTGTTCGTCTTCAACCCACTGATCTGGGGCGGGCTGCGGCCCGAGATCGTCTACGGCTTCGCCGCCGCGCCGCTTTTCATGCTGATGCTGTCGGTCGGCACCTTCACCTACAGCGTGCCGCTGATGCTGTGGGGCGGGGCGATGGCGGCCGCGGCCTGGATCGCCGTCTACGGCTGGGTCGCCAGCGATCCGGACGCCGTCAACTGGTTCATGTTGATCCAGTACGGCCTACCGCCCACGCCGCCGGAGCTGATCGACGCCGGGGTGCACTTCGACGCGTCGATCCCGCGCATCATCGAGATCGGCTACTTCCTGCTGCTGGCGGCGATCCTGGCCACGGCGGTGCGGCGCAACCGCCGCCTGGTGCTGCGCCAGGCGGCGGCGGCGCGCGAACGCACCAACCTGGCCCGCTACTTCTCGCCCAACATGGTCGAGGAGCTGGCGCACAGCGACCAGGCCCTGGGCAGCGTCCAGCGCCAGCCCGCGGCCGTGCTGTTCTGCGACATCGTCGGCTTCACCCGGATTGCCGAGCCGCTGAGCCCGGAGCAGACCGTCGAGCTGCTGCGCGGCTTCCACAGCCGCATCAGTGCCGCCGTGTTCGCCCACGACGGCACCGTCAGCAAGTACATCGGCGATGCCATGATGGCGACCTTCGGCATGCCGAAGGCCGGCCCGCGTGATGCCGCCAATGCCGTCGCCTGCGCCCGCAGCATCGTCGCCGCCCTGGCCGACTGGAACCGCGAGCGCGCGGCGGCCGGCGTAGCGCCCGTGCGCGCCGGCGTCGGCGTGCATTGGGGCGAGGTGGTCAGCGGCGACATCGGCGGCAGCGCCGTACTGGAATATGCCGTCCTTGGCGACACCGTGAACGTGGCCAGCCGCCTGGAGGCACTGACCCGCGAGCTCGATTGCGACATCGTGATCAGCGCTGCCCTGGCCGTGGCAGCACGCACGGAGGGTGGCGGCGACGGCCTCGCCGGCTTCGCGCCGGCACCGGCGCAGCAGCTGCGCAACCGGGCCGAACAGGTCGAGGTCCTGGTCTACCGCAACGGCAGCGAGGGATGAACCAGAGAGTGATGAACGAGCCCTACAGCACATTTTCCAGCGCCGCCTTCGGCGGCGACGGCTGGCAGCCGCGGACCCGGACCCACGCCGAGGAGATCGGCCAACTGTGGGCCGATTGCCGGGTCGACAGCGAGTGGGCGCCGCTGCAGGCGGTGCTCCTGCACTGCCCGGGCGACGAGCTCATCGGCCACGCCGACCCGGATGCCGCGCAGCTGCTCGACCATGTCGATCTCGCGCTGGCGCGCGCGCAGCATGGCGCCATCGCCGCTGCCTACCGCGACGCCGGCGTCACCGTGCACGCGCTCGACCCGGACGGGCCGGTGCCGCCGAACCAGATGTTCTGCGCCGATCTCATGTTCATGACGCCCGAAGGGGTGATCCTGGCCCGGCCGGCCTCGGCCGTGCGCGCCGGCGAGGAACGCCACATCGCCCGTCGCCTCACCGCGCTGGGCGTGCCGGTCCTGCGCACGCTCACCGGCAGCGCCACCTTCGAGGGCGCCGATGCGCTCTGGCTCGACCCGACGACGGTGCTGCTCGCCCGCGGCCTGCGCACCAACGACGAAGGCTGCCGCCAGGTCGCCGACTGCCTGGCCGGGATCGGCGTCGAGGCGATCGTCTGCGACCTGCCGTTCGGCTCGATGCACTTCATGGGGCTGTTGCGCTTCGCCGACCGCGACCTCGCCATCGCCTGGCCGCGGCGCACCCCGCATCGCGCCGTCGAGGCGATGCGCGACCGCGGCATGCAGGTCGCCTTTTTGCCGCAGGAGAGCGGCCACAGCCAGTCGACAGGCTTCAATTTCGTCACCCTGGGACCCAAGCGCATCCTCATGGTCGCCGGCCATGCGCCCACGCAGGATTTCCTCGAAAGCCTCGGCATCGACTGCACCGCCGTCGAGGCCGGCGAGCTGGCCAAGGCCGCCGGCGCCATCGGCTGCCTCAGCGGCATCCTCAGCCGCGCGCCGGCCGCAGGATGAGAAACGGGCGGGTCTCAGACCCGCTCGGCGGGCTTATTCGGGCAGCCCCAATTCTCCCAGGATCGCGAGGCCTCTCTCCACCCTCGCCCGGTCCCGGTTGAGCGCGATCTGCCGCATCGCCGCCAGCGAGATGCGGGCATCAGCGGCGATGGCCTTGGCGACCTCCGACCGGGCCGCGTCGTCCTGGTCCAGCGCGTGGTAGGCGAGGGCCCGGCCGATGTGCGCATGCGCGACGTGGATCGCGGCCGGCCCGCGTTCCAGGAACTTCTCGAAGGCGATCAGCGCCTCAGCCGGCTGCCCGGCCTCGAGATAGCTGAAGCCCAGGTCCTCGAGAAACCAGGCCGGATAGTACGGGCTCAGGCGCATCGCGGCCTTGTACGTCCGGATCGCTTCTTCCGGCCGGTCGGCGTAGTGCTGGACCATGGCCAGAAACGCCATGTTTGTCGCATGGTTCGGACTGAGCGCGATCGCCTTCTCGCTGGCTTCGATGGCCTGGTCGAACTCTCGTCGGATCATGTGGATGGCACCCTGTAGGGCGTAGACGTCGGGCAATGTGTCGTCCAGCGCCCGCGCCTTCTCCGCCAGGCGCGCCGCGCGCTCGAACGAGGCTCGCGGATCCGCGCTCCAGCCGTGAAAGACGTCGAGCCAGTGGGTCCAGGCCAGAAACGCGTAGGCCAGCGCGTACTCGCGGTCGGTCGCGATGGCCTTCTCGAACCACTGGCGGGCGGCGGCATTGCCCGGCCTGGTGGAGCGGTACATGTGCTCCAACCCCCGGCTGAACTGGTTCCAGGCTTTCAGACTGCGCGTATGCCTGTGGTGGACGCGCGCGACCTCGCCCGCGGTCAGCTTGATGCGCAGGGCGACGACAATCCGGTTGGTGATCTCGTCCTGCAGCGTGAACAGCTCGGTCGCCTTCCGGTCGTAGCGTTCGGCCCATACATACACACCATCGAGCGCATCGATGAGCTGGGCACTGACCCGCAGCCGCTCGCCGGCGCGCTGAACGCTGCCTTCGAGGACGTAGCGGACCCCGAGCTCCTCCGCCACCTGCCGCGCGGTCACGTCCCTGCCCCTGTAGGTGAAGGCCGAACTGCCGGCGATCACGAACAGGCTGGAGATCTGCGACAGCGCCGTCGTGATGTCTTCCGTGATCCCGTCGGCCACGTAGCCCTGGTCGGTGTCGCCGCTGAGACTGGCGAAGGGCAGCACGGCGATCGAGGGTTTGTCGGGCAGAGGGAGCGCCATCCGCTCGACCAATGCCGGTTCGATGGCCGGCTGCCATGGCCTCAACCAGACGGCCGCGGTGGCCGCCAGGACGAACACGACCGCGGCTGCGGCGAACGCCACCCGGTTGCGCATGCGATGTGCGCGTTTGCTGCCGTCGATGACTTTGCCAGCCGCCGCCGGATCGCTCAGCACGCGGTAGATCCCCACCGGCTCGGCAATGTTCTTGACCGCCTGCTCGCCGAGGTACTCGTAGCCCAGGTCGAGCTGCTTTCTGATCTGGTCGAAAACCGGTCGCGAGAGGTAGATACCGCCAGGATCGGCGAGCGTTTCCAGGCGCGCTGCGATGTTGACGCCGTCGCCGAGAAGGTCGTCGCCCTCGGCGATCACGTCGCCGAGGTTGACGCCGATGCGCAGGCGCATGCGTCGGTCCTCGGGCAGCGCGGCGTTGCGCGCTTCCAGTGCACGCTGAATGTCGACGGCGCAGCGTACCGCCTCCACCGGGCTCGGAAACTCGGCAACGACGCTGTCGCCGGCGCTGCCGAAGACACGGCCGCCATGCTCCGAAACCAGCCCATCGATGACCTCTCGGCAGGCGTGCAGGGCGCGGACCGTCGCTTCCTCATCGGCCTCCATGAGCCGGCTGTAGCCGACCACGTCGGCGGCGAGGATCGCAGTGAGACGGCGCTCCATACCGGCTTGCCCCTCGATCGGAAGTTGGCGGATCGCCCCGCAACAGCCTATGTGCGCACGATTTTCGCGGGCGTTCCGACTGCGGCCGCCATCGCCACGGTAAACTGCCAACTGACAGCGTGGGCAACAACGATTATCTGCTGTGGCCGCCCGTCGTCGGCAGCGTTACCGTGACCAGCAGGCCGCCGCCGGGGCGGTCATCCAGGGTGATGGTGCCGCCATGGCGCTGCACGATCGCCCGCACCACGGCCAAACCGAGGCCGCTGCCGCCGGTCTCTCGGCTGCGCGAGCCCTCGACCCGGAAGAACGGGTCGAACACGCGCTCGCGCAGCTCGGGCGGAATACCGGGACCACGGTCGGCCACGGTCACGGCGATCGCACCGTCTGCCTGGCGCAGCGTCACCCGGGCCTCGCCGCCATAGCGCAGGGCGTTGTCGACCAGGTTGGCGAAGCCGCGGCGCAGCGCCACCGGACGGCCCAGCAGGCTCAACCGGTCGGGACCGTCGTAGCCGGCCGCCTGGCCGGCATCGGCCGCGTCGGCGGTCAGGCTCTGCAGCAGGGCGGCCAGATCGACCCGCACCGGCGCCTCGTCGGCAGCATCGTCGCGGGCAAACGCCAGCGTCGCCTCCAGCATCGTCTGCATCTCGTCAAGGTCGGCCACCGCCTTGGCCTGCTGCTCGCGATCCTCGATGAACTCGGCGCGCAGGCGCAGCCGGGTCAGCATGGTCTTCAGATCGTGCGAGATCGCCGCCAGCATCAGCGTGCGGTCGTCGACCAGGCGGCGGATCCGCGCGGTCATGCGGTTGAAGGCGCGGGTCGCGTTCTTGAGCTCGCGCGGCCCGTGCACCGGCAGCGGGTCTGGCGTGGCGTCCAGTCCCAACCGGTCGGCGGCGGCCGCGAAGCGGCGCAGCGGCCTGGTCATCCGGTGGGTACCCCAGACCACCGTCAGCAACACCAGGATCGCCGTCAGGCCGAACCAGACCAGTGGCCCAAACCGCCAGGGCCGGGGCGGCGGGCGCACCGTGAAGACCGCCCAGCTGCCGTCGTTGAGCCCGACCGCGGCGGCGAACCACGGCCCTCGGCGCCGCCCCGGGAAGCCGGGCTCGTGCGTCGGGCCGCGGCCGTAGCGGACCAGCACCGGGCGCGGGTGCAGCGGCGCCAGGAAGCGTGCGGCGTCTTCATGCACCGCCGCCGGCGGTCGCCAGTCGGGCCCGCCTGGCGGGTCCGGGCGCAGGCGCACGCGCAGGCCACCGCCCGACAGCGCCGCCCGCAGCCGCGCCCGGTCGGCCGGCGCGGTGTCCTCCAGCAGCTCGACCATGACCACCACGCGGTTGGAGATCGACAGGGCGAAATGCTCGATCGCCTGGCGCCCGCGCTCGACCGCAACGAGCCCGCCGGCGACCAGGCCGAGCACCAGCAGGCCGGCCAGCAGCAGCAGTGCGAGGCGCCCGGCGATGCCCTGCGGCCACAGGCGCAGCCGGCGCCACGGCTGTTTGCTCATGCCGGCGCCACTTCGGCAGCGAAGACATAGCCGCCGCCGCGCACGGTCTTGATCAGCAGCGGCTGCTTGGGATCGTCCTCAAGCTTGCGCCGGAGCCGGCTGACCTGGACGTCGACGCTGCGGTCGAACGGCCCGGCCTCGCGGCCACGGGTCAGGTCCAGAAGCTGGTCGCGGGTCAGCACCCGGCCCGGATGCTCGGCCAGCGCCAGCAGCAACCTGAACTCGCCGCCGGTGAGCTCCACGAAAGTGCCGTCCGGCGCCTGCAGGCTGCGCCGGCCCGGATCCAGGCGCCAGCCCTGGAAACAGAGGATCCGCCCCGCCTCGGCCGGCGCCGCGGGTGGCGGACCGGCGGTACTGCGCCGCAGCACGGCGCGGATGCGGGCGAGCAGCTCGCGCGGATTGAACGGCTTGGCGATGTAGTCGTCGGCGCCCATTTCCAGTCCGACGATGCGGTCGGTGTCCTCGCCGATCGCCGTCAGCATAACGATCGGCAGCTCGGTGTCGGCCCGCACCCGGCGGCACAGGCTGAGCCCGTCCTCGCCCGGCAGCATCAGGTCGAGGACGAGGAGGTCGAAGCGGCCGGCGCTCAGCGCCGCCTGCATTTCCCGCCCGTCGGCCGCGCTGTCGACGCGAAAGCCGTGCTTGCGCAGGAACCGGCCCAGCAGGTCGCGGATCTCGCGGTCGTCGTCCACGACCAGGATGTGCGGCCCGTCGCTCATGGCCGGGATATTAGGCGAAGCGCCCGTGGGGCCAGGGGCTTTTTTTGTAACAATTTGTAACCGCGCGGGCGCCGGCAACAGGGCGTTACCAACTCGGCGTTGCTGGCGGCTCCGCGGACATGCTGGCGTTACCGGCACTGCCTATCTCTCGGGCTGTAGCGGCCGATGGCGGCCGCGATGGACAGAGGAGAGCATCAGATGGGACTGAGAACCGCCGTGATCGCCGGCAGCATCGGCCTGGTGGCCGTGGGCGTGGTCACCGCGACCTCGTTGTCGCTGGGTGCGCAGGACGGTGCCTTTGCCGCCGAGGCGGCCGCGACCGCCGGCTTTGCTGGCTACCACAACGCCGGCTGGGGTCGCCATTGGGGTGGTCGCCGCCATGGCCGCCTGGGCATGATGTGCAGCGACGCCCGTGGCGAGCGGGTGGAGAACATGATCGCCTTCGTCGAGAACTTCATGGCCTTCACGCCCGAGCAGCGCACCGCCTGGGACGAGCTGGCCGGGGCCGTGCGGGACGGCAACACCGAGTTCGACCAGGCCTGCGACGAGGCCAGGGAGCTGCGTGAAGAGGACAACGCGCCGGCCCGCCTGGCCCTGGTCGAGACCTTCATGAGCACCGGCCTGACGGTCATGCAGAAGGTCCGGCCCGCGTTCGACCGGTTTTACGCTACCCTGAACGAGACGCAGCAGAAGGCGCTCGACGACCTGATGCAGCGCCGCCGCCAGCGCCGCGGCTGACGCCAAAACTGCCGGCGTTGCCGTCGTTTCGTCTGCGGGACCCGCGCTGCCACGGCGGGTCCCGCGACGCCGATTTCATGGAGAGGCCGATGACCGAAGACGCCGACGACAAGCCGGGCGTGATTGCCTTGCCGCCCTTCATCTACCTGGCCTTCCTGCTGGCCGGCCTTGGGTTGGAGGTCATCGCCCCGACGGCACTGCTGGCGGCACCGCTGCGTTACGTCGTCGGCGGTGCCTTGATCGCCGGCGGCCTGGCCCTGGCGGTCGTCGCCAGCGGCCGTTTCCGCGCTGCCGGGACCAACGTGCGGCCGACCCTGCCGGCGACGGCGCTGGTCACCGACGGCCCGTACCGCTTCACCCGCAACCCCATGTATCTGGCTCTGACCGCGGTCTACCTCGGCCTCACCCTCACCGCCGACAGCCTCTGGCTGCTGGTCCTGCTGCCGCCGCTGCTGGCGGTGATGCACTACGGCGTGATCCGCCGCGAGGAGCGCTATCTGGCCGACAAGTTCGGCACGCCCTACCACGACTACATGGGCCGAGTACGGCGCTGGCTCTGAACCGCCGGCGTGGGCCGAGATGTTCATCGAAACCTTTCAGCTCGCTGTTGTGGCGGCGTTCCTGACCCTGAGCCTGGGCGAGGCCTTGTGGCTGATCCTGCACCGGGGCGACCGCTATGCCTGGCGCGAAGCGACCGCGTCGATCGTCGTCGCCGTCGGCCGGCGCCTGTCGCGGCTGGCGGCGGCGCCATTGATCGGCGCGGTCTACGCCCTGGCCTGGGAGCACCGGGTGCACACCTTCGCCCTGCTCGCCGAACCCTGGGCCTGGCTGCCGTTGTTCCTCGGCATCGAATTCACCTACTACTGGTACCATCGCTGGAGCCACGAGGTGCGCTGGATGTGGGCGACCCATCGCACCCATCATTCCACGCCGGTGCTGCACCTGCCGGCGGCCGTGCGCCTGGGCTGGACCAGCCTGCTGTCGGGTGGCTGGCTGCTCTACACCCCGCTCGTCCTGCTCGGCTTCCACCCGCTGGCCGTGCTGCTGCTGATCGCCGCCAACCTGACCTACCAGTTCTGGCTGCACACCGAGACGGTGCCCAAGCTCGGGCCGCTGGAGTGGTTCCTGAACACACCGTCGCACCATCGGGTGCATCATGCCGTCAATCCACGCTATCTCGACCGCAACTATGGCGGCGTGGTGATCGTCTTCGATCGGCTGTTCGGCACCTTCGCCGCCGAGGACGCGGCCGAATCCTGCCGCTACGGCCTCGTCGGCGAGACAGCCGGGCGCAATCCGCTGCGCCTGGCGTTCGAGGAATGGTGGCGGATCGCCCGCGACGTCGCCGGCGCCCGCAGCTGGCGGGCGCGCCTGGCCTATTGCTTCGGCCCGCCCGGCTGGTCGAGCGACGGCAGCCGCCGGACCGCCAAGCAGATCCGCGCCGAGGCCGGGCTGGAGTGACCCGCCGCAGCCGCAACTGAAATCCGGGCGCGGGCCGACATCCGCACATGCTACAGTCCCGGTCGCGATCGTCATCCCGCAATCCGGACTTGCCATGGCCGCGCGCGCGGAATTCATCCTGGTCTGCCTGGGCCACGCCACCGTGCACATCCTGCTCGGGCTCTACCTGACGGTAGTGCTGCAGATCGAGCGCGCCTGGGAGATGCCCTACGACGCGCTGATCGAGCTGTGGACGCTGGGCGCGCTGCTGGTCGGCATCGGCGCGCCGGCCGCCGGTTGGCTCAGCGACCGCTGGGGCGAACGGCCGCTGCTGGTGCTGTTCTTCGTCGCCAGCGGCGGCGCCTCGATCGTCTGCGGCCTGGCTGCGGGCCCGACCGGGCTTTGGCTCGGTCTGGCCCTGTTGGGCCTGGCAGCTTCGATCTACCACCCGGTGGCACTGTCCTGGATCGTCCGCCGCGCCGGCCGGCAGGGCACCGCGATGGGCATCTGGGGCGTGTTCGGCAGCCTCGGCATCGCCCTCGCCTCGCTGATCGCCGGTGCGCTCGCCGGCGGCTGGGACTGGCCCGCCGCCTTTGTCGTGCCCGGCGCCGCCGCCATCGCCCTGGGTTTGGCCCTGGGCCTGTGCCCGCAACCGGCGGCGGCCACCGACGGCGGGAGCAGCAACGATGCCGCGGACGGCAACGGTCGCCGCGACATGGTCCGCGCCTTCGTCGTTCTCAGCGGCACCCTGTTCACCGGCGCGATCTTCTACGCCGCCTTTACCACCATGCTGCCCAAGTGGCTGGCCGGGCGCGTGTTCGACGGCGCCGACGACATCTCCCTGCTCGGCGTCGGCACCGTCGTCACCCTGGTCTACCTGGCCGGCAGCAGCGCCCAGATCGCCGGCGGCCTGTTGACCGACCGGCTGCCGCTGAAATGGCTCTACGTCGCCACCTTCGCCCTCAAGCTGCCGCTGCCGTTCATCGCCGCCGCGCTGGCCGGGTGGCCGGCGATGCTGGTCGCCGCCGCCATCGTCTTCTTCCTCGACTTCGGCGCCCCGGTCGAGAACGTGCTGCTGGCGCGCTACTCGCCGGCGCACCGGCGCGGCCTGATCTATGGCCTGAAGTTCGTCCTGGCCTTCGCCGCCGCCCCGATAGGGGTGCAGATGGTGGCGTGGTTCTACGGCGCCAGCGGCGGCTTCAATACCCTGCTGCTGGCCCTTGGCGCGATGGTCGTGGTGATGCTGTTGACGGCACTGCTGTTGCCGGCCGACCGGCGGCCCGGTGCGGCCGCGCCCGCGGCGGCATAGAGATCGCCGACGTACGTCAGGAATTCCCCTCTCCCGCTTGCGGGAGAGGGTGGGGCCCGCGTCGCCAGAGGCGACGTGGGAGGGTGAGGGTCACGCCGCCGGCTTCGCCGTTTCCCCCCTCACCCCGGCCCTCTCCCCTCAGGGGAGAGGGAGATCACGCCGGCACCGGCTGCGTCAGCCCCGCAGCACGCCCTGCAGCTTCATGGCCAGGCCCATGTCGCCTTCGACCTTCAGCTTGCCCATCATGAAGGCGGTGGTGCCGTCGAGCTCGCCCTGGGTCATGGCGATGAAGTCGGCCATGGAGATCTTCAGCGTGCAGTCGGCGTCGCCGTCGTCGTTCGAGACCACGTTCGGCACCTGGCTGGCGTCGAGCATGACCACGCCGTCGTCGCCGAAATCGAACTTCACCTTGGCCCCCAGGCCGCTGTCCTCGGCGACCCGCTCGCGCATGCCCTCGGTGATCTGTTCCAGGCTCATTCCTCAACCTCTTCCGCTTTCCGGGTAAGACAATGGTGGCGTGATGGCGTCGTCGCGGCGTGCTTTGCGCCTTCGGTTGACGTTAACGTAAACGTTAAGTACGGTTTCGTCAACGAGCCAGAAACGAGACAAAGCGCGGACGGGGGCGTAGCCTGCGGGCAAACCAATCGTCCGACCGTGGAGAGGCGTCATGAGCTACCGGTCCGTGTTCCGGCCCGGTCTGTTTGCCGACCAGACCGTCACCGGCGGCGGCAGCGGCATCGGCCGCTGCACGGCGCACGAGCTCGCCGCGCTGGGCGCGCATCTGGTGCTGATCGGCCGCCGCCGCGAAAATCTCGAGCAGGTCCAGGCCGAGATCATCGAGGACGGCGGCCACGCTGACATCCACCCCCTCGACATCCGGGTCGAGGACGACGTCGTCGCCGCCATCGACATCATCCTGCGCCGGCACGAACGCATTGACGGCCTAGTGAACAACGCCGGCGGCCAATTCCCGGCGCCGCTGGAGGAGATCAGCCAGAACGGCTGGGAGGCGGTGGTCCGCACCAACCTGACCGGCGGCTTCCTGATGGCGCGCGAGGTCTACAAGCAGTCGATGAAGCCGAACCGCGGCGGCGCCATCGTCAACATCACCGCCGACCACTGGATGAGCATGCCGACCATGGGCCATTCCGGCGCCGCCCGCGCCGGCATGCACAACGTCACCGCCACCGCGGCGGTGGAATGGGGCCGCCACGGCGTGCGGGTGAACGAGGTCGCACCAGGCTGGATCGCCTCCTCGGGCCAGGACACCTACGACGGCGAGACCCGGGCGCTGATCCGCCGCCTGCACCGGTACGTGCCGCTCAACCGGCTGGGCCGCGAGGCCGAGGTTGCTGCTGCCATCACCTTCCTGCTGTCGCCGGCGGCCGCCTTCATCTCCGGCGCCAGCCTGCGCGTCGACGGCGCCGCGCCCAACCTGCAGCACAACTACGACCTGCCCGACGGCCCCGGCAACGCCCATTTCGACGGCTTCCACCGCGAGACCCTGCCGCGGGTGCTGAGCGAGGACGACTGATGCCCGCGCTGATCTCCAACCTCGACACCGGGACCGAGGGTTTCGCCGCCAACCGCGACGCGATGCTGGAACTGCTCGCCGAGGTGCGCGAGCTCGAGGGCCGGGTGCGGGCCTACTCGGCGCGGGCCCGACCCAAGTTCGAGAGTCGCGGCCAGCTGCTGCCGCGCGAGCGGCTCGAACGCCTGCTCGACCGCGGCGCCCCGTTCATCGAGCTGTCGACCCTCGCAGGGCTCGGCCTGCACGACGACGACGGCGAGAGCAACGTCACCGGCGGCGGCAACATCGTCGGCATCGGCACCGTCTCCGGCGTGCGCTGCCTGGTCTCGGCCTCCGACAGCGGCATCAAGGGCGGCGCCACCGCGCCGATGGGGCTGAAGAAGAAGCTCAGGAGCCAGGACATCGCCCTGGAGAACAAGCTGCCCTATGTCTCCCTGGCCGAGGCCGCCGGCGCCAACCTGCTCTACCAGGCCGAGCTGTTCGTCGAGGGCGGCCGCGGCTTCTACAACCAGTCGCGCCTGTCGGCGGTGGGGATCCCGCAGATCACCGTGGTGCACGGCTCCTCGACCGCGGGCGGCGCCTATGTCCCCGGGCTGTCGGACTATGTCGTCGTCGTGCGCAAGCGGGCGAAGATCTTCCTCGCCGGGCCGCCCTTGCTGAAGTCGGCCACCGGCGAGGTCGCCGACGACGAGGAGCTCGGCGGCGCCGACCTTCATGCCCGCACCGCCGGCACCGCCGAATACATGGCCGAGGACGATGCCGAGGGCATCGCCATCGCCCGCGAGGTGATCGCCAAGCTGCCGTGGAACGAACAGCTGCCGACACGCCCGGTGCCCGAGTTCAAGCCGCCGCGCTACGACGCCGAGGAGCTCCTGGGCCTGGTGCCGATCGACTACCGCCGGCCCTACGACGTGCGCGAGGTCATTGCCCGCATCGTCGACGATTCCGACTTCCTCGACTTCAAGCCGCTCTACGGCATCGCCACCGTCTGCGGTCATGCTGCGATCGAGGGACAGCCCTGCGGCATCATCGGCAACAACGGCCCGATCGACCCGCAGGGCTCGGTCAAGGCGGCCCAGTTCATCCAGCTCTGCTGCCAGTCGGGCACGCCGATCGTCTATCTGCAGAACACCACCGGCTATCTCGTCGGCAAGGAGGCCGAGCGCGACGGCATCGTCAAGCACGGCTCGAAGATGATCCAGGCCGTCTCCAACGCCAGCGTGCCGCAGATCACCCTGATGATCGGTGGCTCCTTCGGCGCCGGCAACTACGGCATGTGCGGCCGCGCCTTCGGCCCGCGCTTCATCTTCGCCTGGCCCAACTACCGGATCTCGGTGATGGGCGGCGAGCAGGCCGCGGGCGTCATGCGCATCATCGCCGAGGAGCGCGCCTTGCGCGAAGGCCGCGAGCCCGACTACGCGACGCTGGAGAAGATGCAGGCGGCGATCGTCAGCCAGTTCGACCGCGAGTCCACCGCGCTCTATGCCACCGCCCGGCTGTGGGACGACGGCATCATCGACCCCCGGGATTCCCGCCGGGTGCTCGGCTACTGCCTGTCGGTCTGCGACGAGGCCGACCACCGCCCGCTACGCCCCAACAGCTTCGGCGTCGCGCGGGGTTGAGCGATGGCCGCATACCGCAAAGACGCCAGGCGGGCGGGTCTGAGACCCGCCCCTACAGTGGTCAGAATGGTTGGTAGGGGCGGGTCTCAGACCCGCCCGTCGCGCAGAAAGGCGCGCACCGAGACATAGGAAACCGTCCATGCACTTCACCGAACAGCACGAGGAGCTCAGGCGCACCGTCAACCGGGTGATCGAGCGCGAGATCAACCCTTACGTCGACGAATGGGAAGAGGCCGAGATCTTCCCCGCCCACGACCTGTTCAAGAAGCTCGGGCAGGCCGGCCTCTTGGGCATCAACAAGCCCGAGGCATTCGGCGGCATGGGCCTGGACTATTCCTACGCCCTGGTGATGGCCGAAGAGCTCGGCAACATCGCCTGCGGCGGCGTCGGCATGGCGATCGGCGTGCAGACCGACATGGCCACGCCGGCGCTGGCCCGGCACGGCTCGGACGAGGTGCGGCGCGAGTTCCTGAAGCCCTCGATCTCCGGCGACTATGTCGCCTGCCTCGGCGTCTCCGAGACCGGTGCCGGCTCCGACGTCGCCTCGCTGAAGACCACGGCGAAGAAGGACGGCGACGACTACGTCATCAACGGCGGCAAGATGTGGACCACCAACGGCGTCCAGGCCGACTGGATGTGCCTGCTGGCCAACACCGGCGACGGGCCCGTGCACCGCAACAAGACGCTGATCTGCGTGCCGATGCAGACAAAAGGCGTCAGCGTCGCCCGCAAGCTGAAGAAGCTGGGCATGTGGTCCTCCGACACCGCGCAGATCTTCTTCGAGGACGTCCGCGTGCCGCAGCGCTACCGCATCGGCGAGGAGGGCATGGGCTTCGTCTACCAGATGGAGCAGTTCCAGATGGAGCGCCTGTGGGCCGGGGCCAAGGGCCTGAAGGGGTTGGAGCGGGTGATCCAGCAGACCATCGACTACACCCGCGAGCGCCAGGCCTTCGGCCAGTCGATCCTCGACAACCAGGTGGTGCATTTCCGCATGGCCGAGCTGCAGACCGAGGTCGAGCTGCTGCGCGCCCTGGTCTACCGCGCCTGCGAGCTGTTCCTCGCCGGCGAGGACGTCACCAAGCTCGCCTCCATGGCCAAGTTGAAGTCGGGCCGGCTCGCCCGCGAGGTCACCGATGCCTGCCTGCAGTACTGGGGCGGCATGGGCTACATGTGGGAGACCCCGATCAGCCGCTCCTACCGCGACTCCCGCCTCGGCTCCATCGGCGGCGGCGCCGACGAGATCATGTTGTCGATTATCGCCAAGTACATGGGCACCCTGCCCGAGCGGCGGAATCACTAGCGATGACCAGGCCGGCACGACCCTCACCCCATCCCTCTCCCGCAAGCGGGAGAGGGCGCTCTTCTCCTCTTTCCCTCTCCCCCTCGAGGGGGAGAGGGCAGGGTGAGGGGGTGTCGCCCACGCTGGCAACGTCACCCGACTGATAGCGAGGCCCACCATGCTGTTCACCGAACAACACGACGAGCTGCGCCGCAGCGTGCGCCGCTTCGTCGAGGCCGAGATCAACCCGCACATCGACGCCTGGGAGGACGCCGGCCAGTTCCCGGCGCACGAGGTGTTCGCCAAGCTGGGCGCCCAGGGCCTGCTGGGGATCAACAAGCCGGAAGACTACGGCGGCATGGGCCTCGACTATTCATACGTCGCCGCCTTCGCCGAGGAGATCGGCAACTGCGACGACGGCTCAGTGCCGATGGCGATCGGGGTGCAGACCGACATGGCCACGCCGGCGCTCGCCCGCTTCGGCTCGGACGAGCTGAAGCGCGAGTTCCTCGCCCCGGCGATCAGCGGCGAGGCGGTCGCCTGCATCGGCGTCACCGAGCCGGGCGCCGGTTCCGACGTCGCCTCGATCCGCACCACCGCGCGTCGTGACGGCGACGACTACGTGATCGACGGCCAGAAGGTCTACATCACCAACGGCGTGCAGGGCGACTGGGTCTGCCTGCTGGCCAACACCGGCGACGGCCCCGTGCACCGCAACAAGTCGCTGATCTGCGTGCCGCTGAAGGCGCCCGGCGTCACCGTGGAAAAGAAGCTCGACAAGCTCGGCATGCGCGCGTCGGATACCGCGCTGTTGCACTTCGACGGCGTGCGGGTGCCGCAGAAGAACCGCATCGGCGAGGAGAACGAGGGCTTCACCTACCAGATGATCCAGTTCCAGGAGGAGCGGCTGTGGGCCGGTTTCACTGTGCTGCGGCCGCTGGAGAAGGCGATCGAGGAGACCATCGAGTACACCCGCGAGCGCCAGGCCTTCGGCCAGTCGATCCTCGACAACCAGGTGGTGCACTTCAAGCTGGCCGAGATGCAGACCGAGGTCGAGCTGCTGCGTAGCCTGTGCTACCGCGCCGCCGAGCAGCTGGTCGCCGGCGAGGACGTCACCTACCTCGCCTCCATGGCCAAGCTGAAGGCCGGCCGCCTGGGCCGCCAGGTGATCGACGCCTGCCTGCAGTACTGGGGCGGCATGGGCTTCATGTGGGAGAGCCGGATCGCCCGCCTGTATCGCGACATGCGGCTGATCTCGATCGGTGGCGGCGCCGACGAGGTGATGCTGCAGATCCTGTGCAAATACATGGGCACCCTCCCGGCCCGGCGGAACCGTTGAGGAAGAGGACCCGCACATGGCCTTCGGCAAGATCCTGATCGCCAACCGCGGCGAGATCGCCTGCCGCGTCATCCGCACAAGCCGCGACAAGGGCTACCGTACGGTGGCGGTCTACAGCGAGGCCGACGCCGGCGCCCCGCACGTGGCGCTGGCCGACCAGGCGGTGTGCATCGGCCCGGCGCCGGTGGGCCAGTCGTACCTGGATATCGGCGCCATCACCGCGGCGATCGCGACCTCGGGCGCCGACGCGGTGCATCCGGGCTACGGCTTCCTGGCCGAGAATGCCGACTTCGCCCGCGCCTGCGCCGAGGCCGGCGCGGTGTTCATCGGCCCGCCGGCCGAGGCGATCGAGCTCATGGGCAACAAGCGCCTGGCCAAGCTGCGCATGGAGCACGCCCATGTGCCCTGCGTGCCCGGCTACAGCGGCGAGGACCAGGACGATGCCACGCTGATCAAGGAAGCCGAGGCAATTGGCTTCCCGATCATGGTCAAGGCGGCGGCCGGCGGCGGCGGCCGCGGCATGCGCCTGGTCGAAGCCGGCGACGACCTCGCCGCGGCCATCGCCAGCGCCCGCTCGGAGGCGGAGAACGCCTTCGGCTCCGGCGAGCTGATCCTGGAGAAGGCGGTCATCGAGCCACGCCACGTGGAGATCCAGGTCTTCGCCGACCAGCACGGCCACTGCATCCACCTGGGCGAGCGCGACTGCTCGGTCCAGCGCCGCCACCAGAAAGTGGTCGAGGAAGCTCCCTCGCCCGCCGTCGATGCCGACCTGCGACAGGCCATGGGCGAGGCGGCGGTGCATGCCGCCAAGGCGATCCACTACGTCGGCGCCGGCACCGTGGAGTTCCTGCTCGGCGCCGACGGCAGTTTCTATTTCCTGGAGATGAACACCCGCCTGCAGGTCGAGCACCCCGTCACCGAGCTCGTCACCGGCCAGGACCTGGTCGCCTGGCAGCTCGACGTGGCGCAGGGCCGGCCGCTGCCGTTGAGCCAGGGTGATGTGTCGCTCCAAGGCCACGCCATCGAGGTGCGGCTCTATGCCGAGGATCCGGCCCACGGCTTCCTGCCGCAGACCGGCCGGATCGCCGCCTGGCGGCCGAGCGACATCGCCCGCACCGATGCCGGCATCGCCGCCGGCCAGGACGTCACGCCCTACTACGACCCCATGCTGGCCAAGGTCATCACCCACGGCGCCGACCGGGCCGAGGCCTGCCGCCGGCTGGTCCGCGCCCTCGAGGACACCGTGCTGCTGGGCCTGCCGAACAACAAGGACTTCCTCATCGACGTCCTGCGCCACCCGGCCTTTGCCGCCGGCGAGGCGACCACCGCCTTCATCCCCGAGCACTTCCCCGACAGCGCCCTGGCCGCCCCGGCCCCCGAACCGCGCAGCCTGGCCCTGGCCGCGGTGCTGCTCTACCGCCACAGCGCCCACGGCCGGCAGGGCTGGCGCAGCGCCGCCCCGGCCGAGAGCGTGATGGACCTGCGCCTCGGCGAGGACCGGCACATGGTGCGCGTCACCGCCGGCGCCGGCGGCCACTACGAGGTCCGTCTGGGCGAGGACGAGGCGCAGGCGCTGCAGATCGTCGCCCAGGACGGCACCGACGTCCGCTTCGTCCACGCCGGCCTGCAGGACCGCGCGGCGCATGCCTTCGACGGCGACACCCTGCACCTGGACCTCGGCGGCCGCGCCCTGGCGGTTTACGAGTTCACGCCGGAGATGGCGGCCGCACAGGAGGCCGACGGCGACAGCACCCTGCTGGCACCGATGGCCGGCCGGGTCATCGCCGTGCGCACCGAGACCGGCGCCAACGTCGCCCGCGGCCAGATCCTGGTGGTGCTGGAGGCGATGAAGATGGAACACGAGCTGAAGGCCGGCGCCGACGGCACCGTCGAGGAAGTGCGCATGCAGGAAGGCGACCAGGTCGACCCGCGCCAGCTGCTCATCGCCATCGCGCCCCCCGAGGCGGAGGCCGCGGAGTAGCGCCGGAGACCCCTATGCGCAACGACACCAACCGCCAGGTCATCCTGACCAGCCGGCCGACCGACATCCCCCAGGCCGGGCACTTCGAGCTGCGCGAAAGCGTGGTCCCGGAGATCGGCAACGGCCAGTTCCTGCTGCGCAACATCTACCTCTCGGTCGACCCGGCCATGCGCGGCTGGGTCAGCGCCGTGGCGAACTACTCCGAGCCGGTGGCGCTGGGATCGGTGATGCGGGCGATCAGCGTCGGCGAGGTGATCGAGTCGCGCCATCCCGACTACGCCGCCGGCGAGGTCGTCTGCGGCCTGTTCGGCTGGCAGGAGTTCGCCTTAAGCGACGGCAGCGAGGTGTGGTTCAAGCACGACCCCGCCCTGGCACCAGTGTCGACGGCGCTGGGCGTGCTCGGCATCAACGGCCTGACCGCCTATTTCGGCCTGCTCGACGTCGGCCAGCCCAAGGCCGGCGAGACCGTGGTCGTCTCCACTGCCGCGGGCGCCGTCGGCAGCGCCGTCGGCCAGCTCGCCAAGATCCAGGGTTGCCGCACCGTCGGCATCACCGGCAGCGACGACAAGGTGGCGCTGTGTCGCGAGGCGTTCGGCTATGACGCCGCCGTCAACTACCACGCCGACGACCTCGACAGCGCCCTGGCCGCGGCCTGCCCGGACGGCATCGACGTCTACTTCGACAACACCGCCGGGCGGATTTCCGATGCCGTCTACCGCCAGCTCAACGTCGGCGCCCGCTGCGCCATCTGCGGCACGGCGTCGGTCTCCAGCTGGGAACCCTGGCCCGACGGCCCGCGGCTCGAACGCCACCTGCTGGTCAAGCGGGCCAGGGCCCAGGGCTTCCTGCTGTTCGACTTCCAGGACCGCTTTGGCGAGGCACGCACGCAATTGGCGCGATGGCTGAACGAGGGCCGGCTCAGCTACCGCGAGGACGTGCTCGACGGCCTGGAGCACGCCCCCGGCGCCATCGCCCGGCTCTACGCCGGCGAGAACCGCGGCAAGCTGTTGATCAAGCTCGGCGACGCGCCGGGGTGATGCCGTCCTTCGAGACGGCGCCTGCGGCGCCTCCTCAGGACGAGGTCCTTCTTTAGGTTCCTCATGCTGAGGAGGTCCGAAGGACCGTCTCGAAGCATGACAGTGAGGCAAGCATGACCGACCCGTTCGACGTCCCGCCCAGCCCCTTCTACACCGACGCCCACCACGCCTTTCGCGACCAGGTGCGCCGCTTCGTCGCCCGGGAGATCGAGCCCCACGTCAACGCGTGGGACGAGGCCGAGACCTTCCCGCGCGAACTCTACGCCCGGGCGGCCGAGATCGGCCTGCTGCAGATCGGCTATCCGGAGGAATACGGCGGCGTCCCCGCCGACCGCTTCTTCAACCTCGTGGTCAGCCAGGAGCTGGCCCGCGCCGGCTGCGGCGGCCTCTCCGCCAGCCTGATGAGCCACACCATCGGCACCCCGCACATCGCCCAGTTCGGCAGCGACGAGCTGAAAGCCCGGGTGCTGCCACCGGTGCTGGCCGGCGAGAAGATCGCCGCCCTGGCGGTGACCGAGCCGTCGGGCGGCTCCGACGTCGCCAACCTGAAGACCACGGCCCGGCGCGACGGAGACAGTTACGTCGTCAACGGCCAGAAGATGTTCATCACCTCCGGCATGCGGGCCGACATCTATACCGTCGCCGTGCGCACCGGCGGGCCCGGCCTGAAGGGCATCTCGCTCCTGATGATCGAGCGCGATGCGCCCGGCTTCTCGCGCACGCCGCTAAAGAAAATGGGCTGGTGGGCCTCGGACACCGCGGCGCTCTACTTCGACGACTGCCGGGTGCCGGCGGCCAACCTGATCGGCGAGGAGAACCAGGGCTTCAAGGCGATCATGGCCAACTTCAACAACGAGCGCCACGGCATGGCCGCCTCCGCCCTGGGCTTTGCCCGCACCTGCCTGAACGAGGCGGTGGCGTATGCCCGCGAGCGCCAGACCTTCGGCCGGCCGCTGATCGAGAACCAGGTGATCCGCCACAAGCTCGTCGACATGGCCATGCGCATCAACGCCGGGCAGGCCTATCTCGAGCAGCTGACCTGGCGCATGGGCCAGGGCGAGCAGCCGGTCGCCGACTTCTCCATGCTCAAGGTCCTGGCCACGACGACCATGGAATACTGCGCCAACGAGGCGATGCAGGTGTTGGGCGGCGCCGGCTACCTGCGCGGCGCCAAGGTCGAGCGCATCTACCGCGAAACCAAGGTGATGTCGATCGGCGGCGGCTCGATCGAGATCATGAAGGACCTGGCCGCCCGCCAGCTCGGGTTGTAGGGGCGGGGGTTGTGGCGG
>Ga0209458_1000094_pt1 | contig 50014 bp, 53 predicted proteins | sample WorMetLIZAISLAND_FD_187411 | JGI IMG/M metagenome (GOLD analysis project Ga0209458, IMG submission 187411) | Marine gutless worms symbiont microbial communities from Max Planck institute for Marine Microbiology, Germany - Inanidrilus manae... ...
TGGTGCCCGACACCGATGCCCTGTGTGGACCTCGCGATGCGGAAACCATCTTGGCCAGCGGCCACGCGCGACCGCAGAAAACAGGCCGGACATATGGATGCAAGCGATCCGATCGGACCAGGCAATCGCCTTGCAAGCAGGGGGCCGTCCACATATGGATCCCGGATCTCCGCTGCGCTCCGTCCGGGATGACGGTTGTGGGGGTGTGACCGGTCGTCGGGCGCTCAAGCGGACGGCCGTTGGTCAAGCCTGGCAACGACGGGTCAGCTAAAATGTTGAAATCGCCGAACTCGCTCTGAGTGAGACTCTCAAAGGCCGTCTTTCAACGTCAGCAGGTTGAACGCCGGCACCGGCTTGGCCAGACCCTTGAGCCCGAGCTCGCCGACCGGTTCGGCCTCGGCGAGCTCTTCGACCTCGGCCTGGACCCGCTGGCTTATGAGGATCTGCCCGCTCTGCGCCGCGTCGCACAGGCGCGAGGCCAGGTTCAGCACCGTGCCGATGGCGCCGTAGTGGAAATGTCCGGCAAAGCCGATCTGTCCCAAAGTGGCGTAGCCCTGGGCAATGCCGACGCCAAAGCCGAGCTCGTGGCCGCGCCGGCGCCAGGTATCGGACAGCGTGGCGACGGCGTCGCGCATCGCCACCGCCATGCGCACGGCGCGGGCGGCCGGATCGGGGCAGGGCACCGGATCGTTGAAGATCGCCATCAGGCCGTCGCCGGCGAAGTGCTCCAGGGTCGCTTCGTAGTCGAAGATCAGCGGCCCGACGGTCTCGTGGTACTCGCCCAGCACCCGCATGACGTCCTCGTGCTCGGCCGTTTCCGCAAATGGGGTGAAGCCGCGCAGGTCGCAGAACACCGCGGTGATCTCGCGCCGGTGGCTGGCCAGGATGTCCTCGGTGTCGGCGGACAGGATGACGTCGGTCAGTTGCGGCGGGAAGAAGCGCTTGAGCTGGCCGACCCGGTCGAGCTCGCGCACCTGCTCGGCGACCCGCTGCTCCAGGGTCTCGTTCAGCGTCGCCAGCTTGGCGGCCTCGGCTTCAAGCTGGGCCGCCTGTTCCTGCGTGGTGTCGTGCAGCGCCTTGATCCGCAGCATCGACCTGACCCGGGCGACCAGGGCGGCGTGGTCGACCGGCTTGGTCAGGTACTCGTCGCCGCCGGCATCGAGACCCGCCACCACGTCGGCCGCATCGGCCTTGGCGGTGACCAGGATCACCGGCATGAACGGCAGCGCGGGATCGCTCTTCAACCGGCGGCAGACTTCGATGCCGTCGAGCTTGGGCATCATGATGTCGAGCAGCAGCAGGTCGGGCTGGCGCTCGATGGCCATGGCGAGCCCCGCTTCGCCGTCGGCCGCGGTGATGATGTCGTAGCCGTTGGCGGCCAGACGGGATTCGAAAATGTCCACGTTGGCCGGGTTGTCGTCGACGATCAGGATCAGGGGCGGCGAACGCACGACTGCTTCCCCCGGGCCGGCTATTCGCCGACGTAGTCGCGGACCTTGGCCACGATCACGCGGGGGCTGAACGGTTTGGAGAAATAGGCATCGCAGCCGGCGTCGAGCGCCTTTTGCTCCTCGCCGTCCATGGCGTAGGAAGTCACCGCGATAATTGGTACGTGCGCCAGCGCCGGCGTCGCCTTGATCCGACGCGTCGCCTCATAGCCGTCCATGCCCGGCAGCATCACATCCATCAGGATCAGGTCCGGCACCTCGGCCTGCGCCATCGCCACCCCGTCAGCCCCGGTCATTGCCTGCAGCACCTGGTAGCCGGCATGGCTCAGCATGTCCTGCATGATCTGCCGGTTGTCTTCCTGGTCCTCGATCACAAGGATGCGCTTGGTCATACGGCTTCACTCATTTCTTCTTCGGCAGGCGCTTCGACGCGGACCGGCAGGCTGAAGGAGAAGGTCGAGCCCTGGCCCGGCGCCGAGTCGATCCACAGGCGGCCGCCATGCAGCTCGATCATCCGCCGGGCGATGCTCAGGCCCAGGCCGGTGCCGCCATGCTTGCGGGTGCTGGAGGCGTCGACCTGGTGAAACTCGTCCAGGATCGCCGTCTGGTCGGCCTCGGAGATGCCGATCCCGGTATCCCGGACCGAGACCAGGAAGTCACCGCCGTCGCCAAGGCCGGCAGCGACGGTGACGCCGCCCTCGTCGGTGAACTTCAGCGCGTTGCCGACCAGGTTCAGCAGCACCTGGACGATGCGCCGGCTGTCGCCGTGGCCGATCGGCAGGTCGGGCGCCGCCTCGGCGGTCAGGTAGAGCTGCTTCTCGTCGGCCAGGGACTGCAGATCGGAGATCACGTTGCTGACCACGTCCTGGACGACGTAGTCGTGCAGGGACAGCTCGAACTCGCCGGCCTCGATCTTCGACAGGTCGAGCACGTCGTTGATCTGCTCGAGCAGGATCTTGCCGTTGCTTTCGACCCGCTCGACGATGCCGCGGATCTTCTCCGGCACCTCGCCATAGATATTGTCGAGAATCAGCTCGGTATAGCCGAGGATGGCGTTCATCGGCGTGCGCAGCTCGTGGCTCATGTTGGCGAGGAACTGGGACTTGGCGCGGCTGGCGTCCTCGGCCCGCTCCATCGCCGCGGCGATCTCCTGCTCGGCCCGCTTGCGCTCGTCGATGGGCACGATGGCGTTGAGCCAGCACTTCTCGCCCTCGTATTCAATCGACCGGCTCGAGACCAGGACCCAGAAGGGATGGCCCTCGGCGTCCTTCAGTTGCACCTCGTATTCGTCGAGCTGGCCGTTCGCCGCCTGGGTCTCGATCATCTTCTGCTGGTCGGCCGGATCGACGAAGAAGTCGGTGATCGACCTGCTGCTGACCTGGCTCAGGTCGACCTTGAACATGCGTGCGGCCTTCTTGCCGAGCGGCAGCAGGGTGTTGCCCCGGGTCAGCACCAGCGGGTGGGCAATGGCGTCGATCATCCGGCGCTGGGTGTCGGCGATCTCCGTCTGCTGGGCCACTTCCGCTTCCAGGTTTGCCCGCAGGATCCGCGTCCGCTCGAGCGCCAGGGCGACATTGGAGCGGAAGTCGAGCCAGTTCTGTCGGCAGGTCTGCAGGATCGCGACGACGGCGATCCAGAGCAGCAGGTTCAACGCGACCTTGTCGATGGCGCCGGCAACCATCATCACCCCAAAGGTTGCCGCCCAGATCGGCAGGATATAGCCCAGGGCGGCCAGCGGAATACTGCCCACCAATGCAATGGCCGCGTAGCACAAGAACATGAGGATCGTCATAGTCAGGACCTGCGCGATCGGTTCGGCGACAGGCACCATCAACACAGTCATGACGGCGATCGTCAGGCCCATGGCGAAGGAATGCAGCGAAATGCGGCGGATCCGCCGCCGGCTGACCCGGGCCGGGCGTGGCCGCTTGCGCAGGCGCAGGTAGCTCACCACCAGCGGGAACACCAGTACCATCAGCACGGCCGCGGCGATCCAGGCGCCGCCGCCCATGAAGGCGGCCCAGTCGAGCTGGGCGATCAGGCCGGCCGCGCATACGTTGCCGAGGATCAGCACCGGCATGCCACGCACCACCAGCATGGACTGCTGGACTCGGATTTCGGCGGATAGATCCTGGTCGGCCTCGGCCATCGTCATGAAATCGGCCCGCGCGTGCGGGCCGCTCCTCCCGATCGGCCCAAGACAGCCATGGGCCAGGGCCCAGCATAGCGATGGTTGGCGGGTGATAGAACCGTCGCGGCCACACCGGTCGGTTGCCGCGGCGCGGCGCGCCGGCGACACTGGTGGACGGCAGGCGAGAACCGACAGGAGTCCAGCCCATGCGCTATGAGCTCTACTACTGGCCGATCATCCAGGGCCGCGGCGAGTTCGTCCGCCTGGCGCTGGAGGCGGCCGGCGCCGACTATGTCGATGTCGCCCGCGGCAACGATGATGCCGGCACCGGCATGCCGGCGATGTTCGAACTGCTCAACGGTGAGACGGTCGAGCGGCCGTCGTTCGCGCCGCCGTTCCTGAAGGCCGGGCGGCTGCTGATCGGCCAGACCGCCAACATCCTGCAGTACCTGGGGCCGCGCCACCGCCTGGCGCCAACGGGCGAGCCGGGGCGCCTGTGGGTGCACCAGCTGCAGCTGACCCTGTGTGACGTGGTGGACGAGGTCCATGACAGCCACCACCCGATCGCCAGCGGCCTCTACTACGAAGACCAGCGCCGGGAGGCGAAGAAGCGCACCGCGGACTTTCTCGACCAGCGTGCGCCCAAGTACCTGGGCCATTTCGAGCGGGTGCTGGCGCGCAACCCGTCCGGCGACCAGCACCTGGCGGGCGCGCGCCTCAGCTATGCCGACCTGTCCCTGTTCCAGGTCGTCGACGGCCTGCGCTACGCCTTTCCACGGGCGATGAAGCGGCTGGAGAAGAAGCTCCCGCGCGTGGCCGCCCTGCATGCGCGGGTATCGGAACGCCCACGCGTGCGGGCTTACCTGGAATCAGAACGGCGGATCGCCTTCAACGAGGACGGGATTTTCCGGCGGTACAAGGAACTCGACGCGGGCTGACCAGGAAAATTGTGCCGTTGAGAACGCCACCCTGTTACTGAAGCGGCACCCGGGCGACCGGTGAGACGTCGATCGGCACGGCCGGCGTCTAGGTGAAAACGCCGCTCTGCTTGATGCCGTCGAACAGGAACTGGACCGCCAGCGCGGCGAGCAGGATGCCGAGGATGCGCGTCATAACGTGGACCCCAGTCAATCCCAACAGCTTCTGCACCTGCGCTGCCATCAGCATCAGGGCGAGACCGACGATGAGCACGGCGACGAGTGCGCCGACGACGATGGCGATTCGGATCGCGTCGCCCTGGGCATTGGCGACGAGCAGGATGGCGGCACCGATCGCGCCTGGGCCAGCGATCAGCGGCGTTGCCAGCGGGAACACGGAGATGTCGTCGCGTTGCGCGGCCTCGGCCTCTTCCTCCGCTGTTGTCGACAGCCCGCCCGACTCGCGCGCGAACACCATGTCGATCGCGATCAGCAACAGCAGGATCCCGCCCGCCGCCCGCAGCGCGGCCAGCGAGATCCCGAGGTAGTCCAGCAGCGGCTGGCCCAGGAAGGCGAAGAACAGCAGGATCAGGGCGGCGACCAACGTTGCCTTGACGGCGATGCTGCGCCGTTCGGTAGCGGCGTTCTTCGGTGTCAGGGCCGCGAAGGCGACGGCGACGTCCGGCGGGCCGATGGTGGCGAAAAAAGTGGTGAAGGCAACAAGGGCGACTTCGAGCATCGGCGGCATCCGATTCGCTTGCGCGCCTATGCCAGCGACCTGATCCAGCCGTCAGCAAACACCACCCGCTCGGCCCCGGTGAAGCGGCGCTGGCGCTCCAGCTCCGCCTCCAGCCGCGCCCGGCGGCCGCGTGTCAGTTTCACCTTCGGCTCCAGCCACAGGCCGGCGACGCGCAGCTCGCCGTCCTGGCGGTGGTGCTTCATGTCGAGCCTGCCGATCAGGCGGGCGCCTTCGAGCAGCGGGAAAACGTAGTAGCCGTACTTGCGCTTGGCCTCGGGCACGTAGATCTCGATGCGGTAGTCGAAGTCGAACAGCCGCTGCGCCCGCTTGCGGTCGCGCAACAGCGGGTCGAACGGGCTCAGTGCCCGTAGCCTCTCGGGCGGCTCGGGCAGCGCCTTCAGCCGTTCGAAGATGTCGGGGCGGGCGAAGGCGCGGCGTGGAGGGGCGTCGTCGGCGGGCTCGACCGCGACCTCGACCAGCTCGCCGGCCTCGTGCGCTGCCGCGCACCAGACCTTGGCTTCGTCCGGACGGATGCCACCCCAGAAGGCGGCGAGCTCGCCCGGCGTTGCCATTACCAGGCGGTCGAGCGCCTGGGCGCACTTCCAGGCGACGAAATCCTCGTGTTCCGGCACATGGGCGCGGTGTTCCGGCGGGATCACCCGTTCGCTCAGGTCGTAGACCTTCTGGAAGCCCTCGCGGCGGGCGACGGCGAGCTCGCCCGTGCGCCACAGGTACTCGAGCGCCGTCTTGGCCGGATGCCAGTCCCACCAGCCATCGCCGCTCTTCCGGCGGGCGCCATTGCCATTGCCGGCGTTGTCGGTGAGCTGGCGCGCCATCAGCGGGCCCTGCGCGCGAATCTGTCCGAGGACGCTGCCGATGGTGTCCTCGAAACCGCGCCGGCGCCACTTGCGCCAGCGTTCGAGCAGACGTTGGCGCTCGCGCTCGAAGCGGGGCTGCCAGTATGGGTAGAAGCGGGCCGGGATGATCGAGGCGTCGTGGGTCCAGTTCTCGAACAGGCTGGCCTCGCGCTCCAGCAGCCGGGTGAGCTGGCGCTGGCGATAGGTCTGGTTGCGCGCGAACAGGATCGTGTGGTGGGCCCGCTCCACCGCGTTGATGCTGTCGACCTGGACGAAGCCGAGGTCGTCGATCAGCCGCTGCAGGCCGGCATGATCGAGCCGTCGCCGTGGCGGATTGGCCAGTCCCTGGGCGGCCAGGAACAGGCGGCGCGCCTCGGCATTGCGGATCAGCGGCGGCGTGGCAGGCATGGTCTACGGCCTAGCGTTCGCCGATCAGGTAGGTGCAGCCCTCTGGGCCGGCGACGGCGGCATGGCTGGCGCCGGCCGGGACGTCGCAGCGTTCGCCCGGGCCATAGCGGCGGACGGTGCCGTCTTCGGCGCTGATCTCGATCCAGCCCTCGAGCACGATCTGCACGTGATCGGTTGGATGCGTGTGCGCGTCGTAGACCTTGTCCGGCTGGTCGGAGTGGACGAAGACCCGGGTGAAGCCTTCCTCGATCAGCTGCGCGCGCAGCGCGTCGACCCGGGCGCTCATCGGTCGTCCTCCGGTGCGGCCAAGCCCATCTGCCGCAGGATCGCCGGCAGCAGCGGCTGGCCCGGCTCGCCCATCGCGCCGGTCATGTCGAAATGGTCGTGGCCGGGCAGCTCGAGATAGTCGGCCTCGATGCCTTGCCCCCGGCACATGGCGACATAGTCGCGCGACTGCCGGATCCATTCCTCCGTCTCGGCGCCGCCGACGGAGACCAGCAGCGGCAGGGCGCGGCGCGGCGGATGGCGCAGCGGGCTCAGGCGTTCGACCATGTCGTCGCGCAGGCGGATCTGCTCGTTGACGCTGATCCCCAGCACCGGCGAGACGTCGTAGATGCCGGTGGCGGGCGCCGCGCCCTTGATGATGTCGGCCGGCAGGCCGTCGGCGGCCCAGTCGTGGGCCAGGGCCATGGCGCAGAGATGGGCGCCGGCCGAGTTGCCGGAGATGAACAGCCGGCCCGGGTCGCCGCCGTATTCGCCGATATGGGCATGGGTCCAGGCAATGGCGCGCATGGTTTCGGCGACGATCTCGTCCAGGCTGACGTCGGGGCAGAGGTCGTAGTTGATGATCACGGCGCAGGCGCCGGCCTGGCTCAGCGGTTCGGCAATGAAGGCGACGTCGGCCTTGTCCTGGGCCCGCCAGTAACCGCCGTGGATATAGAGCTGCACCGGGGCGGGGTCGGTCGCGCTGCCGGCCGTGGCCGGGTAGACGTCCAGGGTCTCCTTGGCGCCGGGCCCATAACGCAGGTCGAAGGTGCCGGGCAGGCGCCGGCGCACCTCGCGCGACTGGGCGATGCGGGCGTCGATCTTGGCCTGGTGGTCGGGCACGGCGACGCGCGGGTTGTATTGCCGTTCGAATTGCTCGGGGGTGTAGCGCGAACGCTCCATCGTCACCATATGCATCTCCAGCGTTGACCGCGCCAGTATACCGCGTTGCGTGCCGCGGGGCCGAGGTGGCCCGCGCGGGGCGGATGCCGTAGGGTGGCGCTGCTGTTGCTGTTGCAGCGAACGGGGGCCGACGTGTCGGACGTGTCCGAAACGATCAAACGCAAGCTGACCACCATTTTCTATGCCGACGTCGTCGGCTTCAGCCGCCTGATGGAGCGTGACGAGGAGGCGACGCTGCAGACCTTGCGGCGCTATCGCGAGACCCTGACCGCCTTTGTCGAACGCCACCATGGCCGCGTCGTCAACACCGCCGGCGACAGCCTGCTGGCCGAGTTCGCCAGCGTGGTCGAGGCGGTGAACTGCGCCATCGAGGTGCAGCGCGAGCTTGGCAGCCGCAACGCCGACATCGACGCGGCCGAGCGCATGGAGTTCCGCATCGGCGTCAACCTCGGCGACGTGATGATCGAGGGCGACGACCTCTACGGCGAAGGCGTCAACGTCGCCGCCCGGCTGCAGGGCCTGGCCGAACCGGGCGGGATCTGCATCTCGGGCACGGTCTACGACCAGGTCCACAACAAGCTGAGCCTGGGCTTCGACTTCATCGGCGAGCAGACGGTGAAGAACATCGCCGAGCCGGTGCCCGTCTATCGGCTGCACCTGGACGGCAGTGGCCGGGCCCACGCCCAGCCGCACGAGCATGCTCCCCGTCACCGCCAGCATGGCGGCTATCATGCCCAGGCGCCGCGCACGCCGTCCTCGGCCGAGATCACCTGGGCCCGGCGGGTCTATCTGCTGTTCCTGATCAGCGTGGCGGCCGGCTTCCTCGCCCTGGTCACCGGCATCGCCTTCAATCGTGACGGCGGCGACCAGGCCGGCAAGATCGACGGCGACATCACCTTTGCCCAGGACACCGTGTTCCGCGGCAAGATCGACGGCGACGTGATGACCACCCAGGGCGTGAAGGTCAGCATCCACGGCAAGGTCGACGGCGACATCGTCATCGAACCGGGCGCTGTCGTCACCGTGCGCGGCAAGGTCGACGGCGACGTCGTCAACCGTGGCGGGGCCTTTCGCATCGTCGGCAATCTCGAGGGTTCGGAACGCTACGAGCCGGCGCCGGGAGCGCCGGCGGACCAGGCCGAGGTCGAAGCACAGATGCGCGAGATGATGGCCGAGATGGATGACGGCGCGACCTGGCGCCAGATCATTCCCGGCATCCTGCTGTTCATCACCGTCGCCAGCGGCCTGGCCGGGGTGATCCTGGCCTACATCCACCGCGGCGACGGCGCCGCCTGGACCGACAGCCACTATACCTTCCAGATCCGCACCTTCTGGATCGGCCTGGTCGGGCTGATCGTCGGCGCCGTGCTGTCGATCATCTTCGTCGGCGTGATCGTGCTGGTGCTGCTGCCGCTGTGGCTGCTGGTGCGCTGCGGCCGTGGCCTGAACCGGCTGGCCACGCAGCAGCCGCAACCGCACCCGCAGAGCTGGGCGTTCGGGTAAGGCGGCATGACGGACGGGTCTGAGACCCGCCCCTACAGGTCATCATTTCGTTGGTAGGGGCGGGTCTCAGACCCGCCCGTTGTGTCCTTTGCCTCAGCCGGTGAAGGCCTGGATGCCGGTGATGGCGCGGCCGAGGATCAGGGCGTGGATGTCGTGGGTGCCCTCGTAGGTGTTCACGGTCTCCAAGTTAATCACGTGGCGCATGACGTGATACTCGTCCGAGATGCCGTTGCCGCCGTGCATGTCGCGGGCGGTGCGGGCGATGTCGAGGGCCTTGCCGCAGCAGTTGCGCTTGATCAGCGAGACCATCTCGGGCGCCGCCCGGCCCTCGTCCATCAGCCGGCCGACGCGCAGGCAGGCCTGCTGCGAGAGCGCGATCTCGGTCTGCATGTCGGCGAGCTTCTTCTGGACGAGCTGGTTGGCGGCGAGCGGCCGGCCGAATTGGCTGCGTTCCATGGTGTATTGCCGGGCCGCGGTCCAGCAGAACTCGGCTGCACCCGTGGCGCCCCAGGCGATGCCATAGCGGGCCCGGTTGAGGCAGCCGAACGGACCCGACAGGCCGCGTGCCTCGGGCAGCAGGTTGGCATCCGGTACGAACACGTCGTCGAGTACGATCTCGCCGGTGATCGAGGCCTTGAGGCTGAGCTTGCCCTCGATCTTCGGCGTCGAGAAGCCGTCCATGCCGCGCTCGACGATGAAGCCGCGGATGGCGCCGTCGTCGTCCTTGGCCCAGACCACGGCAAGGTCGGCGATCGGCGAGTTGGTGATCCACATCTTGGCGCCATTCAGCCGCCAGCCGCCGTCGACCTTGCGCGCCCGGGTCTTCATTCCTCCGGCGTCGGAGCCGTGGTCGGGCTCGGTCAGGCCGAAGCAGCCGACGAACTCGCCGGTCGCCAGCTTGGGCAGGAACTTCTGCCGCTGCTCCTCGCTGCCGTAGGCGTAGATCGGGTGCATGACCAGGCTCGACTGCACGCTCGCGGCCGAGCGGTAGCCGCTGTCGACGCGCTCCAGCTCGCGCGCGATCAGGCCATAGCAGGTGTAGCTGACGCCGGCGCAGCCATAGCCGTCGATGGTGGCGCCGAGAAAGCCGAGCTCGCCCATCTCGTTCATGATCTCGCGGTGGAAGTGCTCCTGCCGGGTGGCCTCGATGACCCGCGGCAGGAGCTTGTCCTGGCTGTACTGGCGGGCGGTGTCGCGCACCAGCTTCTCTTCCTCGGAGAGCTGGTCGTCCAGCAGCAGCGGGTCCTCCCAGTCGAACGCGGCGCGGACCATGACGTCGGTCTGGCTTTTCACGGGGGCAGGCTTGCGGGCGGGCTCGGCCATGGCGTCGGTCTCCTTCGGGAATTGCTTACTCGGGCACCACCGCTGTGGTCTCGATCTCGATCCGGGCGCGGTCGTCGAGCAGCCCCTTGACCTCGATCAGCGCGATCGCCGGATAGTGCCGGCCGATGGTGTCCTGATAGGCGGCACCGACCTCGGCGATCTGATCGATATAGGCCTGCTTGTCGGTGACGTACCAGGTCATGCGGCAGATGTGCTCAGGCCCGGCACCGCCTTCGCGCAGTACCGCGACGGTGTTCTCCAGGGTCTGGCGCACCTGGGCAGCGAAGTCGTCGGAGACGATCTCGGCGGTTTCCGGGGCGAAGGCGACCTGGCCGGCAACGAAGACGAAACGGCCGCTGGCGGCAATACCGTTGGAGTAGCCGCGCGGGCGCTTCCAGCCTTCGGGTTGCAGCATCTGCATCGCTTTGGTTCCTCCCATTGTCCCCCATTGTCCGTCATCCGGTTTTACGCTGCGCCGGGGAGAGCGACAAGCGCCAGGGCGGCGACCACGTCTGGCTTGCGACAAACGGTCCGGTCGCCAACAATTGACTTCGGTCAGGGACCCCGTCCGTTGTATCGGTTTCATTAACGGTGTTGCGGCAGGTTGTCGGGCGGGTGCCAGGACTCGATGCCCGCTCCGGCCGTGCCGGCCGGACGATGGACTGCGAGGAGCGGGAGATGGACTACGAGACAATCTTTGCCGAGCGCCTTGCCGAGCTGAAGCGGGAAGGCCGCTACCGGGTGTTCGCCGATCTCGAGCGCCACGCCGGCGCCTTTCCCCGGGCCAGCCGGCACCACGCGGGCGGCGTTCAGGACGTGGTGGTCTGGTGCTCGAACGACTATCTCGGCATGGGCCAGAGTCCGGTGATCCTGCAGGCCATGCACCAGGCCGTCGACAAGGTCGGCGCCGGTTCGGGCGGGACCCGCAACATCTCAGGCACGACGCACTATCACGTGCTCCTGGAAGAGGAGCTGGCCGACCTGCACGGCAAGGAATCGGCGCTGCTGTTCACCTCCGGCTACATCTCCAACGAGGCGACGTTGTCGACGATGGCCAAGGTGCTGCCCGGGCTGATCATCTTCTCCGACGCCTTGAACCACGCCTCGATGATCGACGGCATCCGCCACGGCCGCTGCGCCAAGCAGATCTGGCGGCACAACGACGTCGACCACCTGGAGGTGCTACTGGCAGCGGCGCCGGCCGACGCGCCCAAGCTGGTGGCGTTCGAATCCGTCTATTCGATGGACGGGGACATTGCCCCGATCGCGGCGATCTGCGACGTCGCCGACAAGTACGGGGCGATGACCTACCTGGACGAGGTACACGCCGTCGGCCTCTACGGCGGGCGCGGCGGCGGCGTCGCCGAGCGGGACGGGGTGATGCACCGGCTCGACATCATCGAGGGCACCCTGGGCAAGGCGTTCGGGCTGATGGGCGGCTACATCACCGGCAGCGCGAACCTGATCGACGTCATCCGCTCCTACGCCTCCAGCTTCATCTTCACCACCTCGCTGGCGCCGGTGCTGGCGGCCGGTGCCCTGGCCAGCGTGCGCTACCTGAAGACGTCGAACGCCGAGCGGGAGCGCCACCAGGAGCGTGCCGCCACCCTCAAGCGGCTGATGCAGGAGGCCGAGCTGCCGGTGATGCCGTCGGTCAGCCACATCGTCCCGGTGATGGTCGGCGATGCGGCGCTGTGCAAGCAGGTCTCGGACGAGTTGCTCGAAGGTTTCGGCATCTACGTGCAGCCGATCAACTATCCGACGGTGCCGCGCGGCACCGAACGGCTGCGTTTCACGCCATCGCCATTGCACAGCGATGAGATGATGGGTGAGCTGGTGACGGCGCTGAACACCGTCTGGGCGCGGCTGAACCTCAGGCGCGCGGCCTGAGACGACGCGAGAGGCCGGCGTGACAATCCGGCGTCGGCCGGCGCGCAGGCCACCCAGTGACCGTGACGTCCTGCTGGAGTTCATCCAGGTCGGCCACCTGGTCAAGGTCTGTGCCATCGACCCGCGCACCGGCACCGAGGTGGTCACCGTCGGTCCGGCCAGTGCCGCCCAGGCGGACCTGAGCCGCGCCGCCGTGCGCAAGCTGCAGTACGTGCTGCGCAAGCAGGAACGCGCCAACGCCGACCGGCGGCGCGGGATCAAGGTCTAGATCGATCCCACGAGACGCCCAGCCGCCAAGGCCTTGGTGGCTGCGCTCCTTAAGCGTCTGGCCGGTAGTGTTTCGCTCGTTTTCACCGGTTTGGTTTTCTCGTCGTTGTCGGGCTTGACCCGGCAACCCAGGGCTACACGGCACTTTGCCGGCTGCTCCTGGACCCCAGGTCAAGCCTGGGGGTGACGAGGTGTTGGTTGGCCCGTCGCAGGGCATTGGAAAAACTGAAATCGTTTCCTGCCATTTTCTCGGGATTAGGTCGTTCTTTTGTTCGACCCCTCTTCCTGAGACGCGTCCTCGCGGTCGCGTCTTTGGGGACGCTTTCCACTTGCTGCGCGGCGACGGTCTGCACTATGCATAGTCGCTGACCCGGATCACCGGAGGGGGAACCGGGTCTAGAGACCGGGGCAACCGGCGAGCGACTTCGGGGAGGCAGGCCGGCCGGCCCGCCTGGTACGGGTACCGCCAGCGGCGGTGCACCGGCCAATCCATCCATTCCCGTCGATGCATCGCCCGGCGCGCGCCTGCGGCACGACAACGCCATGGCCGACAGGTCACCGGGCAGGCATGGGCGGTGAGGGGAGCGGATGGAGTATTTCACCCAGCAGCTGATCAATGGCCTCACGCTTGGCGGCATCTACGGCCTGATCGCCATCGGCTACACGATGGTCTACGGCATCATCGGCATGATCAACTTCGCGCATGGCGAGATCTACATGATCGGCGCCTTCTGCGTGATCATCACCCTGATCATCCTGGGGCCGACCTATGCCTTCCTGCCGATTGTGCTGATCGTCGTGCTGCTGGTCTCGATGCTGTTCACGGCGATGTACGGCTGGACGGTGGAGCGGATCGCCTACCGACCCTTGCGCGGCTCGTTCCGGCTGGCGCCGCTGATCTCGGCGATCGGCATGTCGATCGCCCTGCAGAACTATGTGCAGATCTCCCAGGGCGCGCGGATCAAGCCGGTGCAGCCGGTGATCCCCGGCGGCTGGGCCTTGTGGGAGCACGACGGCTTCGTGGTCCAGCTGTCCTATGTACAGCTGTTCATCTGGGTGCTGACGGTGGGGCTGATGCTGATGTTCGCCGCGCTGATCGCCCGCACCGCGCTGGGCCGGGCGCAGCGGGCCTGCGAGCAGGACCGCACCATGGCCGGACTGTTGGGCATCAACGTCGACCGGACGATCTCGCTGACCTTCGTCATGGGCGCCAGCCTGGCCGCCGTCGCCGGCTTCATGCACGTCCTGTACTACGGCGTGATCGACTTCTACATCGGCTTCCTGGCCGGGCTGAAGGCGTTCACCGCGGCGGTGCTGGGCGGCATCGGCTCGCTGCCGGGGGCGATGCTCGGCGGCCTGCTGATCGGCCTGATCGAGGCCTTCTGGTCCGCCTACTTCACCGTCGAGTACAAGGATATCGCCGCCTTCGGGGTGCTGGTCCTGGTGCTGATCTTCCGCCCGACCGGGCTGCTCGGCAAGCCCGAGATCGAGAAGGTCTAGGGGGGCCGGGACCGTGGCAGTCGAAACCCAGGAGGTCCCGGTCACCGGCCGCGAGCTCGACATCGTCGGTGCGTTGAAGGAGTCGGTGATCGCCGGGATCGTCGCCCTGGCGCTGGCGGTCCCCATCCTGGGAATGCAGACGGTGGACGCCGGCGGCGGCACCCTGGGCATCAACCAGCGCTGGGACGTGGTCGCTGGCGCGGCACTGATCGTCTTCGTCGGACGGCTGGTGCTGGCGCTGACCCGGCCCGCCCGGCAGGCACGGCGCGGCGACATTTCACTGTACGACCGCGCCGTCGACCGCATGCTGCCCTACGGCAAGTTCCTGGCCGCGGCCGGCATCATCTTCGCCTTCGTGATGCCGTTCATGCCGTTCGCCAACCGCTATGTCGTCGACGTGGCGACGCTCATGCTGATCTACGTGATGCTGGGCTGGGGCTTGAACATCGTCGTCGGCCTGGCCGGCCTGCTCGACCTCGGCTACGTCGCCTTCTACGCCGTCGGCGCCTATTCCTATGCCCTGCTGGCAATCCATTTCGACCTGTCGTTCTGGGTCTGCCTGCCGCTGGCCGGGGCCCTGGCCGCCACCTTCGGCATCATCCTGGGCTTTCCGGTGCTGCGCCTGCGTGGCGACTACCTGGCCATCGTCACCCTCGGCTTCGGCGAGATGGTGCGGCTGATCCTGATCAACTGGTATGACGTCACCAAGGGGCCGGACGGCCTGTCGGGGATCCCGCGGCCGTCGTTCTTCGGCCTGGAGTTCAAGCGCCGGGCGCCGGAAGGCGTGGAGACCTTCCACCAGTTCTTCGGCATCGACTTTTCCAGCATGCACCGGATCATCTTTCTCTATTTTCTGATCCTGCTGCTGGCGCTGGTCACCAACTTCTTCACCTTGCGCATCCGCCGGCTGCCGGTCGGCCGGGCCTGGGAGGCGCTGCGCGAGGATGAGACCGCCTGCCGCTCGTTGGGGATCAATCCGACCAACACCAAGCTGACGGCATTCGCCGTCGGCGCCATGTTCGCCGGCTTCGCCGGCTCGTTCTTCGCCACCCGTCAGGGCTTCATCAGCCCGGAGAGCTTCGTCTTCATCGAATCCGCGGTGATCCTGGCCATCGTGGTGCTGGGCGGCATGGGCAGCCAGGTCAGCGTGGTGATCGCTTCCTTCGTGCTGATCGTGGTGCCGGAACTGTTCCGCGAGCTGGAGCATTACCGCATGCTGGTGTTCGGCGCCGGCATGGTGCTGATCATGGTCTGGCGGCCGCGCGGCCTGGTCTCGCGGCGCAACCCGACCGTCTACCTGCATCCACCCGGGAGCGGTGGCGGCTGATGGCGGGCACCACACCCCTGCTCACGGTTGAGCGCCTGACCATGCGCTTCGGCGGCCTGGTGGCGATCGACGACGTCTCGTTCGAAGCTCAGCCGGCGGCGATCACCGCCATCATCGGCCCCAACGGCGCCGGCAAGACCACCGTGTTCAACTGCCTGACGGGCTTCTACAAGCCGACCGTCGGCCGTCTGACGCTGAACCACCCGGATGGCCGTACGCTGTACCTCGAGCGGATCGAGGGCTTCCGCATCGCCCAGCAGGGCGTGGCGCGGACGTTCCAGAACATCCGCCTGTTCGGCGACATGTCCTGCCTGGAGAACCTGGTGGTCGCCCAGCACAACCCGCTGATGCGGGCCTCGGGCCAGTCGGTGTATGGCCTGCTGGGCCTGAAGCGGTATCGCCAGGCGGAAGACGAGGCGGTCGCGTTCGCCGCCGACTGGCTGCGCCGGGTCGGCCTTGTCGAGCAGGCCGACGCCCCGGCCAGCAGCCTGCCTTACGGCGCCCAGCGCCGGCTCGAGATCGCCCGGGCCATGTGCATGCGCCCGGTGCTGCTCTGCCTCGATGAGCCCGCCGCCGGCCTGAACCCGCGTGAATCGGCGGAGCTGAACGCGCTGCTGCGGTCGATCCGCGACGAGCACGGCATCGGCCTGCTGCTGATCGAGCACGACATGAGCGTGGTGATGGGGATCTCCGACCATATCGTCGTGCTGGACTATGGCCGCAAGATCGCCGACGGCGACCCGGAAAGCGTGCGCACCGACCCAGCCGTGATCCGCGCCTACCTGGGCGAGGACGAGGATGCCGAACTGCCACCCGAGGTGGCGGCCGACCTGGCCGGCGGGGCGTCTGGCGAGCGGGGCGGGGAGGACCGGCCCTGATGCTCGAGATCCAAGGGGTGCATACTTACTATGGCCGGATCCAGGCGCTGCGCGGCGTTGATATGCATGTCGACGAAGGCGAGATCGTCACCCTGATCGGCGCCAACGGGGCCGGCAAGTCGACCCTGCTGATGACGATCTGCGGCAATCCCCAGGCATCGCGTGGCCGGATCCGCTTCATGGCGCGCGACATCACCCGGGTGCCGACCTACGAGATCATGCGCATGGGCATGGCCCAGTCGCCGGAGGGCCGGCGCATCTTCCCGCGCATGACGGTGCTGGAAAACCTGCAGATGGGGGCGACGCCGGCCGAACCGGAGCATTTCGACGCGGATCTGGAACGGGTTTTCAACCTGTTCCCGATCCTGCACGAGCGTCAGCGCCAGCGCGGCGGTACCCTGTCCGGCGGCGAGCAGCAGATGCTGGCGATCGGCCGGGCGCTGATGGCGCGACCCCGGTTGCTCCTGCTCGACGAACCATCGCTGGGCCTGGCGCCGATGATCGTCAAGCAGATCTTCGACGTGATCCGCGAGATCAACCGGGAGCAGCGGATCACCGTGTTCCTGGTCGAGCAGAACGCCTTCCATGCCCTGCGTCTGGCCCACCGGGGCTACGTCATGGTCAACGGGGTGATTCAGCTCACCGGCAGTGGCCAGGAGTTGCTGGCCAACGAGGAAATTCGCGCCGCCTATCTCGAAGGCGGACACTGAGCGGCGGCGGAGAGGCGCAATGGACGACATCCTGGGCGTCAGCCTGCCGATCTTCGTCGGCATGACGTTGCTCCTGATGGGCGGCGCAGCGGTGCTGATCGGCCAGGCCGTGGCCGCGACCTGGCGCTCGCCCTGGCAGGCGGTCGGCTATGCCATCCTGCTGGCGGTGGCGACCCGCTTCCTCAGCCGGGCGCTGTTCTACGGCGATCCCTTCTTCACGCCCTGGGCCTGGGTCCATGGCGCGGTCATCGACGCGGTCTTTCACGTCATCTATGCCCTGTTCGCCTATCGGGTGACACATGTCGCCAAGATGGTCAGCCAGTACCCCTGGCTGTACGAGCGCGATGGTCTCCTGCGCTATCGGGAGAAGAGCGCAGTCGTTTGAATTTACGAAGAAATTACGTTGACGGCGGCCAACGCGGGTGGCTCAAATAGGCGCCAATATCGGCGTCGGCCATGCCTGCGGCGCCGCTCGTTCATGTCTCTATGCTTAAGTCTCCGACTTAACGCAGGGGGGACGCCGAAAACCAACCCACAGGCAACGGGGAGAAGACTCCAATGACACGGTTGAAAACACTCGTAACCGGCGCCGTCGCGGCCGCCGCGTTCGGCCTTGCGGCCGGCGGCGCCCAGGCGGAGCTGACGATCGCCACGGCCGGTCCGATTACCGGCCCGTACGCGATCTTTGGCGAGCAGATGAAGCGCGGCGCCGAGAAGGCGATCGCCGATCTGAACGCCGCTGGCGGCGTGCTCGGCCAGAAGCTGGTGCTGGAAGTCGGCGACGACGCCTGCGATCCCAAGCAGGCCGTGGCTGTCGCCAACTCCATGGTCAACAAGGGTGTGGTCTTCATGGCCGGGCATTTCTGCTCCGGTTCGTCGATCCCGGCCTCCGAGGTCTACAACGAAGAAGGCATCCTGCAGATCTCGCCGGCCTCGACCAACCCGACCCTGACCGACCGCGGCTTCGACAACGTCTATCGCGTCTGCGGCCGTGACGACCAGCAGGGCACCATCGCCGGCAACTTCCTCGCCGACACCTATGGCAGCAAGAAGATCGCCGTCGTGCACGACAAGCAGGCCTATTCCAAGGGCCTGGCCGATGCGACCAAGGCGCAGCTGAACAGCCGCGGGGTCACGGAAGCCCTGTACGACACGGTCAACGCCGGTGAGAAGGACTACTCGGCCTTCGTCACCAAGCTGAAGCAGATGAAGATCGACGTGCTGTACTACGGCGGCTATCACACCGAGGCCGGCCTGATCGTGCGGCAGATGCGCGAGCAGGGCATGAACACCCAGCTGATCTCGGGCGATGCGCTGGTCACCGACGAGTACTGGGCGATCACCGGCGATGCCGGCCAGGGCACGCTGATGACCTTCGGTCCCGATCCGCGCAAGAGCGCGGCCGCGGCCGCGGTGGTGAAGTCATTCAGGGACGACGGCTACGAGCCTGAGGGCTATACGCTGTACACCTATGCCGCGATCCAGGTCTGGGCGCAGGCGGCCGAGAAGGCCGGTTCGCTCGACCTCGACAAGATGACCGCGGCGCTGGACGGCAACACCTTCAAGACCGTGCTGGGCGACATCACCTTCAACGACAAGGGTGATATCAAGCAGCCGGCTTACGTCTGGTACGAGTGGGCCGGCGGCAAGTACGCCGAGAAGTAAACCGCGCCTCAGGCGCGAGCAGGACGGGCCCGGTCCACCGACCGAGCCCGTTTTTCTTTGGCGGACAGGGGAAATGCCGGCGCGTGCCGGTTTCCAGGCGGCAATGGCGCCGGAAACGGGTCGTTCAGCGCCGCCGGCCCAGGCCGATCTTCTTGGCGAAACTGGAGCGCTGCTTGGAGTAGTTGGGCGCGACCATCGGGTAGTCAGGCGGCAGGCCCCATTTGCGGCGGTACTCCTCGGGCGTCAGGTTGTGCTTGGTGCGCAAGTAACGCTTGAGCATTTTCAGCTTCTTGCCGTCCTCGAGACAGACCAGATGGTCGTCCTGGATCGATCTGCGGATGGGAACGGCAGGTTTCGCCGGAGTCGCGGGGTCGGCTTTTTCGGCCCCGCCCAGCTCGCCGAAAGAACCGTGCACGGTCCGGATCAGGTCCGGGACTTCCGAACCGGGGACGTTGTTGTAGCTCACATAGGCTGCGACAACGTCCGCGACCAGTCGAACCATTTCCCGGGCAGATACTTGTTGTTCCGTTTGATCGGCCATAGGACCAGTCCGCTATTGCAAATAGCTATTTAGCTAATCCCATCTTTTCGTTCAATTGTCAAATTTCTATGAATTCTGCGGAGTCTTCGAATACGAGGCCGCGATGACTTAACCTTTGTTAACATCTTCCTACGGAATCTGCCAATTCCTGCGCCGGGACTTGAGCGGTCGGGTGGCCGTACCGACAAATTGTGGAACGCTGGCACGTGGCTGGCACATATGGTATTCAAGCGCCTCCGGTGGCGGCGGTTAAGGCCTGTCGGCTCGGCTGGATCCGCCCCGCTTCCCATTTGCGACTGCCCGGTGCTGCCTCGTCCAATGTTGCGGCAGCCGCCCAGGCGACGCTCCGGGCCGGCGCCGCAGCGAGGAATTGCGCAGCACGATGACGCTCATCAGTCCCGCCCCGTCGAGCGACAGCGACGACGACTTCTTCTCCGCCAGCCTGCAGCAACGTGACCCCGAGGTGCTGGGCGCGGTGCAGGCCGAATTGCACCGCCAGCAGCGGCAGATCGAACTGATCGCGTCGGAGAACATCGTCTCGGCGGCGGTGCTGGAGGCGCAGGGGTCTGTGCTGACCAACAAGTATGCCGAGGGCTATCCCGGCCGACGCTATTACGGCGGCTGCGAGTATGTCGACGAGGCCGAGCGGCTGGCGATTGCCCGGGCGCAGCGCCTGTTCGACTGCAGCTTTGTCAACGTGCAACCGCATTCCGGCAGTCAGGCCAACCAGGCCGTGTCGATGGCGCTGGCGCAACCGGGCGATACCGTGCTGGGGATGTCGTTGGCGGCGGGCGGCCACCTGACCCACGGTGCGAAACCGAACCAGTCGGGCAAGTGGTTCCGTGCGGTGCAGTACGGCGTGCGTCGCCAGGACGGCCTGATCGACTTGGAGGAGGTGGCGCGACTGGCCCACGCGGAGCAGCCGAAGCTGATCATCGCCGGCGGCTCGGCCTATTCGCGGATCATCGATTTCGCCGCGTTCCGGCAGATTGCCGACGAGGTCGGTGCCTATCTCGTGGTCGACATGGCGCATTTCGCCGGCCTGGTCGCCGGCGGCAGCCATCCCAGCCCGCTGCCGCATGCCCACGTCGTCACCACGACCACGCACAAGACCCTGCGCGGGCCGCGTGGCGGCATGGTGCTGTCGAACGACGATGCCATCGGCAAGAAGATCAACTCGGCCGTGTTCCCTGGCCTCCAGGGCGGCCCGCTGATGCATGCCATTGCCGCAAAGGCGGTGGCGTTCGGCGAGGCGCTGCAGCCGTCGTTCCGCGACTATGCGGCCGCCGTGGTGGAGAATGCCCGGACCCTGGCCCAGGTGCTGAAGACGCGCGGCGTCGACATCGTCTCGGGCGGCACGGACACCCACCTGATGCTGGTCGACCTGCGGCCCAAGGGGCTGAAGGGCAATGCGGTGGAAACCGCGCTGGAGCGGGTCGGCATCACCTGCAACAAGAACGGCGTGCCGTTCGATCCGGAGAAGCCGGCGGTGACCTCGGGCGTCCGTCTGGGCACGCCGGCCGGGACCACGCGCGGCTTTGGCGAAGCTGAGTTTGCCCAGGTCGGGGCGCTGATCGCCGACGTGCTGGACGGTCTGGCGGCCGACCCGGCAGGCGATCCGGCGGTGGAACAGCGGGTGCAGGCCGAGGTCGAGGCCTTATGCGCGCGCTTCCCGATCTACGCCGGTTTCGGCTAGGGCGCCGGCCGGTGCCGCCAGCAGTTTTCGGGGGGAGGACGACAAACCATGCGCTGTCCGTTCTGCGGCCATAACGATACGCAGGTGAAGGACTCGCGGCCGACGGAGGACAATGCGGCGATCCGGCGGCGGCGTTCCTGCTCTGCCTGCGGCTCGCGCTTCACCACCTTCGAACGCGTGCAGCTGCGCGACCTGACGATCCTGAAGAAAAACGGCCAGAGGGCACCGTTCGACCGGGACAAGCTGATGCGGTCGATCCAGATCGCTACCCGCAAGCGGCCTGTCGACGAGGAGCGCATCGAGCGCATCGTCAACGGCATTCAGCGCCGTCTGGAAAGCTCGGGCGAGAACGAGATTCCGTCGACCCACGTCGGCGAACTGGTGATGGAGGCGCTGGCCAGCCTGGATCAGGTCGCCTATGTGCGCTTTGCCTCGGTCTACAAGAACTTCCGCGAAGCCCGGGACTTCGAGAACTTTGTCGGCCAGATCGGCGGCATCGAGGAATGATCCTGCCGATGACGCCGGCTGGATGGCCCAGGCCCTGGCCCTTGCCCGTCGTGGCCTGGGCAACGTCTGGCCTAACCCTGCCGTCGGCTGCCTGATTGTCGAGGACGGCCGCGTCCTGGGACGCGGCTGGACCCTGCCGGGCGGGCGGCCGCACGCCGAGACCGAGGCGCTGGCCGCCGCCGGTCCGGCGGCCCGCGGTGCGACGGCCTATGTCAGTCTCGAGCCCTGCGCCCATCACGGGGAAACGGGGCCGTGTGCCGATGCCCTGATCGCCGCCGGGGTCGCCCGTGTTGTGGTCGCCGCGCGGGATCCGGACCCGCGGGTCTCCGGCGCCGGCATCGCCCGCCTCCGCGATGCGGGCGTCGCCGTCCGCGAGGATGTCTGCCGGGCCGAAGCGGAACGGCTCAATGCCGGCTTCATCAGTCGGATCGTTGACGGCCGGCCGCTGCTCACGCTGAAGCTGGCGACCAGTCTCGACGGCCGCATCGCCACCAGCAGCGGCGAGAGCCAATGGATCACTGGCGCGGCGGCCCGAGCCCGGGCCCACCTGCTGCGGGCCCAGCATGACGCCGTGCTGATCGGCTCCGGCACCGCACTGGCCGACGATCCGGCACTGACCTGTCGTCTGCCGGGCTGGGCCGGGCCACAACCGATCCGGCTGGTGTTCGATGCCCGGCTGCGGTTGCCGGCGGACGGCGCCCTGGCCGCGGGTGCGCGACAGGTCTCGGTCTGGGTGGTAACGGTCGCCGGGCAGGACGGCGCGGCGCTTCGAGCGGCCGGGGTCGAGTTGATCGAGGTTGCGGCGGGCGCCGACGGCGGCGTCGATCCGGCCGCGGCCCTGGCGGCGCTGGGCGCGCGGGGGCTGACCCGGGTCCTGGTCGAAGGCGGCTGGCGGCTGGCCGCAGCATTGTTGCGGGCCGGGCTGGTCGATGAACTGCGCTGGTTCCGGGCGGCGAGCCTGATCGGCGCGGACGGCTTGTCCGGGATCGGCGAACTGGGCGTGGCCGCGCTGGCGCAGCGGCTCGATTTCCGCCGGGTCGCCGTCGAACCGGTCGGCGACGACCTACTGGAAAGCTATGTCCGTCGGGCGCTATAAAGCCCCATGTTCACCGGGATAGTCACCGACGTTGGCCGGGTGCGGGCGATCAGCCGGCAGGGCGACACGCGGCTCGAGATTGAGACGGCCTACGACACCGCCGGGGTCGAGATCGGCGCCTCGATCTGCTGTTCGGGCGCCTGCCTGACCGTGGTCGACAAGGGCCCTGGCTGGTTTGCCGTCGATGCCTCGGCGGAAACCCTGTCGCGTACCAACCTGGGGGCCTGGACCGAGGGTAGCGCGGTCAACCTGGAGCGGGCACTGAAGGTCGGCGACGAGCTGGGCGGTCATATCGTCACCGGCCACGTCGATTGCATGGCCGAGGTGCTCGAGCAGCACGCCGAGGGCGACTCGATACGCATTCGCTTCCGCTTGCCGCACGACTATGCCCGCTATGTCGCGTCCAAGGGCTCGCTCGCCATCGACGGCGTGTCGCTAACGGTCAACGAGGTCGACGGCGACTGCTTCGGGGTGAACATCATCCCGCATACGCAGGCGCAGACCACGTTCGGGGCGTTGCGGGTCGGCGCCCGCGTCAATGTGGAAGTCGACGTGCTGGCGCGCTATGTCGCCCGGCTGACCGAAAGGGAGCAGGCGTGAGTGACGTAGTGTTGAAGGACCGCAGTTACCTCTCGGATATCGAGGAAATCCTGGAGGACGCACGCAAGGGCCGCATGTTCATCCTGGTCGACGACGAGAACCGGGAGAACGAGGGCGACCTGGTGATCCCGGCGGAGATGGCCGACGCCGAGGCGATCAACTTCATGGCCAAGTACGGGCGCGGGCTGATCTGCTTGGCGCTGAACGACGACCGGGTCGAAAAGCTCGGCCTCGACCTGATGTCGCGGCGCAACGATACCCGTCACGGCACCGCCTTTACCGTGTCGATCGAGGCCCGCGACGGCATCACGACCGGCATTTCCGCCGCCGACCGGGCCCGCACCGTGGCCGTCGCCATCGACCCGGAGTCCGGACCCGGCGAAATCGCCACCCCTGGGCACATCTTCCCGCTGCTGGCCCGCGATGGCGGCGTACTGGTCCGCGCCGGCCATACCGAAGCCTCGGTCGATGTCGCCCGCATGGCCGGGCTGCGGCCGGCCGGGGTGATTTGCGAGATCATGAACGATGACGGCACCATGGCCCGGCTGCCGGACCTGGTGACGTTCGCCCAGTTCCATGGCCTGAAGATCGCTACCATCGCCGATCTCATCGAGTACCGCCGGCGCACCGAGTCCTACGTCGAGCGGGTGGCTGAAACCGATTTCGACAGCGTCTACGGCGGCCCGTTCCGGCTCCTCGTCTATGCCAATAAGGTGACCTATTCCGAACATATCGCGCTGGTCAAAGGCGACGTCAGCCAGCCCGGCCCGGTGCCGGTGCGCATGCACGCGGTCGACGTGCTCGCCGACACCCTGGGCGACAAGGGCGGCAAGGGCGGCCTGCTGCAGGCGGCGATACGGTTGATCGCGGCCGAGGATCGCGGGGTCGTTGTGCTGATCCGCGAGGCGTTCGCCACCGCGGTGTCGGACCAGGTCCGCCGGCGCGCCGGCGAGAACGTGCCACGGCCGACGCAGCTGCGCGACTACGGTATCGGGGCGCAGATCCTCTCCGATCTCGGCATCCGCCAGATGGAGCTGCTCACCAACTCCAACTACGACGTCGTCGGCATCGACGGCTATGGCCTGACCATCACCGGGACCCGCCGCATCCCGCTGGATCCGGCGTGAGGCGATGACCGCACGGCCGCACATCCTGATCGTCGAGTCGCGCTACTACGCCGAGGTCGCCGCGGAACTGCTGCAAGGCGCGGTGGCGACCCTGGAAGCGGCCGGCGCCAGCCACGATCGATTGGAGGTGCCGGGCGCGTTCGAAATTCCCGGTGCGATCGCGCTCGCGGCGGCGCCGGGGGCAGGCTATGACGGGCCGGCCTACGACGGCTTCGTTGCCCTGGGCTGCGTGATCCGGGGCGAGACCAGCCACTACGACTATGTCTGCGGCGAAAGCGCACGCGGTCTGATGGACCTGTCGGTCGGCCGGGGGCTGGCGATCGGCTATGGCATCCTGACCGTGGACAACCGCGAGCAGGCGATGGAACGCGCCGCCGTGGACCGCAAGAACAAGGGCCGCGATGCGGCTGAAGCGGCGCTGCACATGGTCGAACTGCGCGCCCGCTTCGAGCGGCAAGGGCCATGACCGAAGCGGCGCCGGAAGCCGGACCACAGCGCACGGGCCGTCGCCGCACGGCGGCACGCCTGGCCGCGGTGCAGGCCAGTTACGAGCTGGCGCTGATGCACGGCGATGTCGAGGACGTGATCGTCGACTATCTGCAGAACCGGCCGGGGGCGGCAATCGGCGGCGACGACTATGCTGCCTTCGACCCGGACCTGTTCGCTGACGTCGTCCGCGGCGTGCAGCGGCGCGAGGTCGAGATCGCGCCGTTGCTGCGCGAGGCGTTGAACCCGTCGTGGCCGCTGGAGCGGCTGGAGACGATCCTGCGCGTGGTCTTGCAGTGCGGCTGCTACGAACTGCTGATGCGGCCCGACGTGCCGGTACGGGTGATCATCAGCGAGTACCTGGAAGTGGCGCACGCGTTCTTCGACGGCGACGAGCCGGCGCTGGTCAACGCGGTGCTCGACCGGGTGGCCCGCCGGGTGCGCAGTGAGGAGATCACCCGGCGCAACGCGGCGCCCGAGTGACGGCGCCGAACGCGCTGCGCCAGGCGTGAAGGGGCCTCAGAGTGGCCAAGCGGTCGGGGGAATTCGAGGTCATCAGCCGGTATTTCGCGCCGCTGGCGCGTGACGTATCCGGCAGCTTCGATCTGAGTGACGACGCCGCGGTGTTCACGCCCTCGGCCGGGCACGAGGTCGTGGTCACGGCCGATGCCCTGGTCGCGGGTGTGCATTTCCTGGCCGACGACCCACCGGGGCAGATCGCCGCCAAGCTGTTGCGCGTCAACCTGTCGGACCTGGCGGCCATGGGGGCGGCACCGCTGGGCTATGTCGTCACCGCAGCCTGGCCGGCGCAGCTTGACGACGACTGGATCGGCGCCTTCGCCGCCGGTCTGGCGGCCGACCAGGCGGTTTTCGGGATCGGCCTGCTGGGTGGCGATACCGTTGCGACGCCAGGACCGCTGACGCTGTCTTTGACCGCGCTGGGCCAAGTCCCGGTCGGGACGGCGCTGCGCCGGGGCGGCGCCGAAAGCGGTGATTTCGTCTTCGTGTCGGGCACCATCGGCGATGCCGGCGCCGGCCTGGCGCTGGCCCGGGACCAGGCGGGGACTGGGGCCGACGCCGCGGCAGCCCAGTTCCTGCTCGACCGCTATCGCCTGCCGCAGCCGCGCCTGGCCCTTGGCCAACTGCTCCGCGGCGTGGCGACGGCCTGCATCGACGTGTCCGACGGTCTGCTGGCCGACCTGGGGCACCTCGTCGAGGCGTCTGCCGTGGCGGCGGAGGTGGCCTTCGACTCGGTACCGCTGTCACCGGCCTGCCGGCAGGTCAGCGATCCGCAGGCGGCGATGACGGCCGGCGACGATTACGAGCTGCTGTTCACCGTCCCGCCGGCGGCAGTGGAGGCCGTGCCGTTGCTGGCCCGGCGGGCCGGGGTTCCGGTCAGCCGCATCGGCCGCATCACCGCCGGCAGCGGCGTCGCCGTGCGGCGCGCCGACGGCAGCGCCGTCGACTTTGCCACCACCGGCTACCGCCACTTTTGACCCGTAGTTCGCTTTCGCCGCGAGGTCTCCGCGGCGCTGCAGCGGTCTCCTTCTCGGCGATACTGCGGGGTATTCTTGCCCGGTAGCGAACCGGGTATCCCGGTGAAATAGAGCCCTGCGCCGGCACCGCCGCCAACCGCCGTAACGTTCAAAAACGGCAGAATCCAATTCGTTCAACCGACACGATCGATCTGGCGCCAGCGCATAAGGTGACTGTGCCACCTATGGCGCACGTCGAACTTGTGGCCCAAGAAAAGTAGTATTTCGATAGTCACATTTAGTTTGGACTTGCCATGCGTGTGTATATGACACTACGCTTAACAAATACGGTTAATAAGCACCGCAAATGCGGGTCGAGGGCAGACGCTGGAATGACACCAGGGGGACTGTCCATGGCTCAGCGTTCGCGGAAAAAGGAAAAAGAAACCGGCGCCGAACCACCCCTTAGCGGCCAAGATAGTTCCGGATCATCAACGGCCGGACCGGCGCAGACTTTACTTGGCAAGGCAAAACCACTCGATCCGCCCTACCCCTCGCCGATCGGAACCACGGCGGATTATGACTCTGGCTGGGTGTTCGACAAAAAGCACGACGACGCCGACTGGAGCGTCAGAATCAATCACAACCTTGGGGTTCTGCCCAGCTTGTTGACGTTGTGGTTCTCACCCGATGGCGGGCTGCATGCCTATCCGGTCCAGTGGCGTTGGGATATTGGCAACAACGGCAATCCGGTGACTATTGAGGTCACAGACCGACAGATCCTTTTGCACGAGAGTAAGGACCACTACGTGCATGGAGTTTGGTTGCCGGAGAGAGGTTGGTGTCACTACACCCGCGGCTACTGGCGCGTCTTCGCGTGGCGCTGAGCGTTGTGCCCGATGACCGCCACACCTTCCACTGGTGGCGCCAATGCTAGCGGAGCTCGAAGCTCTCTGGCGGCAGACGAGGGGCAATCCTGCCATCACTGTCGCAGTGCTCGATGGCCCCGTCGATCTCTCCCATCCCTGCTTCGAGGGCGCGCGGCTGCGCACGCTGGCGACAGAGGTCGCCCCGGCCGGCACTTCGATCGCGCCGTCCTCACATGGCACCCATGTCACGAGCGTACTGTTCGGACAGCATGGCGCCGGGGGCGTCGACGGCGTAGCACCCGACTGCACCGGGCTGATCGTGCCGATCTACCTGCCGGGTCCGGACGGCCAGCCGCGCCCCGCGTCCCAGGCGACGCTCGCCCGGGCGATCGTCCAGGCGGTGGATGCGGGTGCGCACATCATCAACGTCAGCGGCGGTCAACTCGCGCCCAGCGGGGTCGCGGAGACCTTTCTTGCCGACACCGTGCGCCATTGTGCGGAGAGCGGCACGCTGGTCGTGGCGGCGGCGGGCAACGACGGCTGCGACTGCCTGCACGTCCCGGCGGCGCTGAACAGCGTATTGGCGGTCGGCGCCACCAACGCGGAGGGACTGCCGGGCGACTTCAGCAACTGGGGCGCGGCCTATGCCGAGAATGGCATCGTCTGCTCCGGCGAGAGGATACCGGGCGCTGCCCTGGGCGGCGGCGTCGTCGAAATGACGGGCACGAGCTTCGCTGCCCCCATCGTGACCGGCATCGCGGCCCTGCTGATGAGCCTGCAGCACGCACGCGGCCAAGCGGCGGACCCCGCGGCCGTGCGCGCCGCCATCCTGGACACTGCCACACCCTGCGACCCGGCAGACAATCCGCAGGACGGGCTGCACTGTCGCCGGCTTCTTGCGGGCACCATAAACATCAAGGGAGCACTCGGACGCGTCATGGATGAGACACAGACACTGCCGCAAGAAGAGCGGGCTGACACGGCTGCGGTGGAACACGCGCCGGTGCAACAAATGCCGCAGACACCGATCGAGGAAGCGGGCGATAAGGCTGTCGATATGTCCCAGCACAGCGAACCCGTCACACAGGTGCTGCAACCGGCGGTGCAAACTAACCCTGCAAGAGCTTTGGGCGCCCCGCAGGTGGCACCGGCGGCGCTGGTCACCGGCAGCGGAAGCGACATCTATGCATCGGCCTGCTGCGAGGCCTGCGACGGGCAGCCGCAGCAGCAGGTCTACGCCTTCGGCCAGATTGACTACGACTTCGAGTCGTGGACCCGCTACGAATGGTTCAAGCAGCAGATGATGGCCCTGGACTATGCGAAACCGATCCGGGACCCGAGCGATCCATCGAAGATCATTGACTACCAGCGATTCGGCAACCCCCTCGACAAGAACTCGATGCTGGATTTCCTCGAAGACAACCGCAACTACCCTGGCGCGGTGGCCTCACTCATCTGGATGCTGACGATCAACGACGTTCCGGTCTATGCGATCCGGCCCCAAGGCAGCTACACCGCCGAGACGTATCGCATCCTCACCGATTTCCTCATGGACCAGGTCGTCGGCGACACGGTCATTGACGATCATGACCCGGACAAGGTGAAGACCTATTGCTCCGATCGCATCGCAGTGGCCGGGCACATCGTCGGCAACACGATGCTTCTCAACGGCCAGGTCGTGCCCGTCATCGAACCGTCACCACGAGGTTTGCACAACTGGAGCACCGACCGCCTGATCACCCTCGTGCTGGCGACGTTCGGCTTCAGGCCGGATACCGAGAAAGGCAAGTTGCTAGCCGACACGTTGCGGCAGCTTTTCGACAAGCTCTATTCCCAGCTGCAGAACCTCGGCGTGACGTCGGCCGATCGGGCCATCAACATGGCGGCGACCAATGTCTACGGACTGGTCGAACACTGGGCGCGGGAGGCGAGCAACGAAACCGGCCCGTCACTGATGATACAGGACATCCATGCCGAACCGGCGAAAGTCGCCAGGCCTGGTACCGATACCTGGGACGTGATCGTCACCATGTTCAACCCGCACGCGACGTTGACCGAGGCCCGCCGCGTTACTCGCATCACCATCGACGTCGGCGACGTGATGCCCGTGGTCGTCGGCAAGGCCGTCACCTGGCAGTCGTTCTGAGTTGCAGACCCCATCCGTGTATTTTTCATGTGATGAAAGGAGATACGACATGAAGTTACCGGCGCAATTGCCCTCCGTTGCCGGAGATCGGCAAGGCAAATTCGCCTATGCTGATGGGATCACCGGCGCGGGGCTCTTTGGCGACTTAGGCGCAGTACTCAGCAACCTTGACAGCGTATTCGGCAGCGTTCGCGACGTCCCGCCCATTGCTTCAGGCGTCTCCTGTAGACAGTGCCAATTCATGCCTTCGGCCCAAGAACGGGCAATGTGCTACGCCAACTGCCGCTTCGATTGAGCCCCTGTGCGGCCCGGCCAGCAAGTCTGGTCGGGCCGCGCTGGCGTTGAATAGGAAGGCATCGCTATGCGAATGCCCGGTCAAATGAGTGGCAGTACCGAAGGTGGCGGCACGTCGGGCGTCCTTGCCGACGCCAGGAGCGACCGGCAAGGCGGCGACGGCATCCGGGTAGCGCAGCACTCGGATCCAACGGCTTGCGCCGGCCTGACCAGTGTGGCGCGCCAGCTCTGCCTGGTGCGCAACGGCTGCCTCGGCGCCCGAACCGAGGCGTGAGATGCGGGGATGAGGCCACCGCGGCAGTCGCCGACCGTTGACCAGCCATGCCGTTCGGACCCGTCATTACGGAACGAGTCAGGAGGCCCGAAATGAAGCTTCCCAGCCGGACACGATCAGGGGGCGGTTCGACCATCGCCAGCCTGGTGGGCACCGCCGGTGCGGGCGTCGTACCGTAGAAGAAGGCATCGTTCGAAGACTTCAAGACATGCATGGAAGCGAATGGGGTCAGCAAGAACCCCTGCACGTTGTACTCACTTAGGTGCATGGGGTTCAGCCGGGACCTCCGCGCCGCCGGTCAAGGCTGGCCGGTAACCGGGCGCTAACCATTTGCGCCGACGCTGTGCGGCGGGTCCGGTGCGGACGGACCCGGATACACGGCAGAGCGGCAAATGAAGAAGCTGATACTTTTTGGCGGCATTGCCTTGCTGCTGCTGGGCGGCGCGGGCGGCGGCCTGTACATGACCGGCATGCTGGATTCCCTGCTCGGCAAGAAGCCGGCGGATGCGGAGGCCGCCGAGAAAGACGACGGCCATGGCGACGCGGCCGCGCACGAAGCGGTGTTCGTGCCGATGGAGCCACTGGCGGCGCCGATCATCGTCGGCAACCGGGTGCGCAGCCAGGTGCTGCTGACGCTCAGCCTGCAGGTGCCGGACATGAAGGCGCGCAACGACGCGCTCAGCGTGATGCCGCGGCTGCGCGACGCCATGCTTCAGGACCTCTATGACGCGCCCGTTGTGCGCCATGATGAGGACGGCGCGATCGATATCGCCACGGTCAAGGTCCGCCTGCTGGAGGTCGCCCACCGCGTTCTCGGCCCCGAGACGGTGCGCGATGTGCTGGTCATCAAGGCGGTGCAGATCAGCTGAACCGGCCGCGGCCGCCGCCGCGGTGCCTCTCTTGTCTTCGCCCGACGGCCGCCGGCCCGGATTTCTCACCGCGGCCGCGGTCTCAGCGCCGCTGTCGGCCCGACAGGCCAGGCGAGACGCGCAGCGCGATGTGGGGCATCGGGCAAACGGCTCAACGCAGACTGTCGGGCCGACAGCGGCGCCCGCAGGGTCGGCCAGGGCCGGCCGTCCGCGGCGTCGAAGGCCTTCACCGTAGGCCCCGCTACGCTGTCAGGCCTTCTCCTGGCGGACCGACACGGCCCTGACCGACTGAGGCCATGGCCGTGGTGAGAAATCCGGGCTAGGTTGCCGCCGTGTCGGCACTCCTGCAAAGTCAGCACCGCAACGTCCTGTTGCTGGCGCTCTGCCAGGCGATTTTCGTCTGCGGTCAGACCACCCTGATCTTTCTGGGCGGGCTGGTCGGGTTTGCCCTGGCCAGCGACAAGTCGTTGGCGACGCTGCCGATATCGGCGGTGATCCTGGGCACCGCCGTGATGACGATCCCGGCATCGCTGTTCATGCGCCGGGTCGGCCGGCGCGCCGGCTTTATGACCGGGGCAGTGATTGGCATCTTCGCCATGCTGCTGTGCGCGGCCGCCATTCAGCTGGCGGCATTCTGGCTCTTCACCCTGGGCGCCCTGCTGGTCGGCTTCTACAACGCCTTCTGCCAGTACTACCGCTTTGCCGCCGCTGACGTGGCCGACGAAGCGTTCCGGCCGCGGGCGATCTCGCTGGTGTTGGCCGGCGGCGTGGTGGCCGGCGTCGTCGGGCCGGCCCTGGCGACACAGACCCGCGACCTGCTGGCACCAGTCACCTACCTGGCCAGCTATCTCGCCGTCGCCGGCCTGACCGCGCTGGCGCTGGTGCTCCTCAGCATGGTGCGGATCCCGCGACTGAGCGAAGCCGAGCGCCGCGACAGTGGCCGGCCGCTGCTCGAGATCGCCAGGCAGCCCCGTTTCCTGGCCGCGGTCGGCGCGGCGATGATCGCCTATGGGGTGATGAGCCTGCTGATGACGGCGACGCCGCTGGCGATGATCGGCTGTGGCTTTCCCGACGAGGACGCCGGCTACGTCATCCAGTGGCATGTCATCGGCATGTTCGCGCCGTCATTCTTCACCGGCCACCTGATCAGCCGCTTCGGTCTCTACAACGTGATGCTGACCGGGGCCCTGCTGCTGGTCGCCTGCCTGGCATATCGTTGGCCGGGATCGAGTTCGCCAACTTCTGGATCGGCCTGCTGCTGCTGGGCCTGGGCTGGAACTTCCTGTTCATCGGCGGCACCACCATGCTCACCGGGCTGCATACGGCAGCGGAGCGCGGCAAGGTGCAGGCGGCGAACGATTTCCTGGTGTTCGCGGCCACCGCCGGCGCCTCGTTCATGTCCGGCAAGCTGCTGTACGACTACGGTTGGGCGACGGTGAACCTGGTGGCCCTGCCGTTCGTCATCGCCGTGCTGGGCCTGACTTTCTGGCTGGCGCTGCGCTCGTGGCGGCTGGCGCACCGCACCGCCTGAACGCCTGATCGTGTCGCCGGCCTGCGGCTGCCGTTGCTGCGGCCGGCTTGCAGTTGCGTTCGGCGACCTTCTCTGGCATGTTCCGCGCGCATTTCTCCAGGGGGCGGGGCGGCGCCGGCACGGCTGGCGTTTCCGGGCCATCACAGCGTTGCTGCGACCGGCCGGCCCGGCTTTTCCCGATATCGAGACTCCCAGCAAAACGACTCCCAAAAATCGAGGAACAACAGATGGAAGCGGGTCTGATTTTCGCCATTGCCTGTGGTGCGCTGGCCTTGTTGTACGGCATCTGGGCCACTCGCTCGGTGCTCTCGCAGAGCGCCGGCAACGAGCGGATGCAGGAAATCGCGGCGGCGATTCAGGAGGGGGCGCGGGCTTACCTGAACCGCCAGTACACCACGATCGGCATTGTCGGAATCGTTGTCTTGATCATCCTCTGGCTGCTGTTCGACTGGACTGTTGCGGTCGGTTACCTGATCGGTGCAGTGCTGTCGGGTGCCGCCGGCTACATCGGCATGAACATCTCCGTCCGGGCCAACGTGCGCACCACCGAAGGCGCCCGCCAGGGCCTGGAGCACGGCCTGAGCATCGCCTTCAAGTCGGGCGCCATCACCGGCATGCTGGTGGTCGGCCTGGCCCTGCTTGCGGTCGCGGTCTACTACGCCTTCCTGCTGCAGATCGGCGTGAGCGGGCGTGACCTGATCGATCCGCTTGTGGCACTCGGCTTCGGCGCTTCGCTGATCTCGATCTTTGCCCGTCTCGGCGGCGGCATCTTCACCAAGGGCGCCGACGTCGGCGCCGACCTGGTCGGCAAGGTCGAAGCCGGCATTCCCGAGGACGATCCGCGCAACCCGGCGGTGATCGCCGACAACGTCGGCGACAATGTCGGTGACTGCGCTGGCATGGCCGCCGACCTGTTCGAGACCTATGCCGTCACCGTGGTCGCCACCATGGTGCTGGCCTCGATCTTCTTCATCGGCATGGACGGCCTGGTCGAGAAGATGATGCTGTATCCGCTGGCCATCGGCGGTGCCTGCATCATCGCCTCGGTGATCGGCACCTTCTTCGTCCGCCTCGGCGGCTCGCAGAACATCATGGGGGCGCTGTACAAGGGCTTCATCGCCTCGGCCGTGCTCTCGGCAATCGCGCTGTGGCCGATCACCTCGTGGATCATCGGCATGGGCCCGATCGGCGACAGCGGCATCACCGGCATGGCGCTGTTCTGGTGCGGCATCGCCGGCCTGGTCGTCACCGGCCTGCTGATCTGGATCACCGAATACTACACCTCGACCGAGTACCGCCCGGTGCGCAGCGTCGCCAACGCCTCGACCACCGGCCATGCCACCAACATCATCCAGGGCCTGGCCATGGGCATGGAATCGACGGCGCTGCCGGCGCTAGTGATCATCGCCGGCATCATCGTCACCTACTCCCTGGCCGGCCTGTTCGGCATCGCCGTGGCCGTGACCGCGATGCTGGCGCTGGCCGGCGTCGTCGTCGCGCTGGACGCCTACGGTCCGGTCACCGACAACGCCGGTGGCATTGCCGAGATGGCCGAGCTGGACGAGTCGGTGCGCAAGACCACCGATGCGCTCGACGCCGTCGGCAACACCACCAAGGCGGTGACCAAGGGCTACGCCATCGGCTCGGCCGGTCTCGGCGCCCTGGTGCTGTTCGCCGCCTATACCCAGGACCTGAGCTACTTCACGGCCAACACGGCTGAGTACACGTACTTCCAAGGCGTCACGGTCGACTTCTCGCTCGGCAACCCCTACGTCGTCGTCGGCCTGATCTTCGGCGGGCTGCTGCCGTTCCTGTTCGGGGCGATGTCGATGACTGCGGTCGGCCGCGCCGCCAGCTCGGTGGTCGAGGAAGTGCGCCGCCAGTTCCGCGAGGTTGCGGGGATCATGGAGGGCACCGCCAAGCCCGACTACGCCACCACCGTGGACATGCTGACAAAGGCGGCGATCAAGGAAATGATCGTGCCGTCGATGCTACCGGTACTGGCGCCGATCGTGCTGTTCGTGGTGATGCTGCTGATCGCCGGCAAGGCGGCTGCCTTTGCCGCAGTCGGGGCGATGCTGCTCGGGGTGATCGTGACCGGCCTCTATGTGGCGATTTCCATGACCGTCGGTGGCGGTGCCTGGGACAACGCCAAAAAGTACATCGAGGACGGCAACCTGGGCGGCAAGGGCTCGGAAGCCCATCATGCCTCGGTCACCGGCGATACCGTCGGCGATCCCTACAAGGATACCGCCGGTCCGGCGGTGAACCCGATGATCAAGATCACCAACATCATCGCCCTGCTGCTGCTCGGCGTGCTGGCGCACGTGAACTAACGGCACCGGCATCAACAACGCGTCGGCCCCGCCCAAGAGCATCATCCGATCAAATGGAATCGCTTTGGCGATCCATTTGATCGGCTAAAGATGCTCTAATCTTTGAAGAGTAGAGCAATCTCATCGCCTCGAATGGAACCAGGATGGTTCCATTCGACGCGATACTGCTCTAGCGGCGGGGCCGCTGCCGTTTAAAGGCGTTGCCGCTGGCCGTTGCGTTACTGGGCTTCGTCGCCGCTGAAGCGGCCAATGTTGCCGAACAGCTGCTCCATCACCGTCAGTTCGTTGCCGCGGGTGGGCGTGATCCGTTCGACCATCTCGACATGGCGGGCATCATCGAGGCTGAAGCGCTGTACGTTCTGCAAAACCCCATTCTCGTCGAAGCGCAGGGCAAGGACGTCCTGACTGACCAGCTTCTGCTCGAAGAAGGCGACCTGCTCGGAACTGCGGGCGATGTAGAACCAGGTGTCGTCACTGAAGTTTGCGGCACTGGTCGGGTTGCCCAGCAGGGTGGACACCGACGCCATGTCATGCACGCCGGGACGCAGCTGATCGACCAGCTCGGCGTCCGGCATGTAGCCATTGCTGCGCTTGATCGGCGAACAGGCCGCGACGGCGAACAGCAGAGCCGCAACGGCAACGTGGGGCCGCAGCGCCTTGGTCATTGCGCGCATGTTAACCATATTGCCATGCAACGATATCGAGGCGCAGACATGCCACCGTCGAGCCCAACCTGTCAATCGGCGAGCCCCGTGAGCCAGCCATGCGCCTGATCGATCGACTGCGGCCCAACCGGGCACTGCGCCGGGCCGCCGAAACCGGTTATCTGGCCGTGGTGGCGCAGGCCCGGCAACCGGCCTTTTATCGCGAGCTGGAAGTCCCGGACAGCCTTGACGGCCGGTTCGAGATGATCGTTCTGCATGTGTTCCTGGTGCTGGACCGGCTGCGCGGGGAAGGGCGCGAGGCCGACGCGTTTTCGCAGGCTCTGCTGGAAGCCCTGGTTGAGGATTGCGACCGGAATCTGCGCGAAATCGGCGTCGGTGACCTCTCCGTCGGGCGCAAGGTCAAACAGATGGCGGCCGGCTTCTATGGCCGCGCGCAGGCCTATGAGGCGGCCCTGTCGGGCGGCGAGGGCGAACTCGAGGCAGCGCTGCGGCGCAACGTCTACGGCACCCGTGAGGACGCCAAGACGGCCTCGGTCGCGGTCCTGGCGGACTATGTGCTGGCCCAGCATGCGCAGCTCCGCGACTGTGCGGCGACCGACCTGACGATGGGCCGAATCGCCTTTGCGCCGGCGCCGAAAGGCGGTGAAAACCATTGACCCTTGCCTGCCTTGCCCATAATTTGCGCCGGCTTTGCGGGAGCGGGCCCAGGCCCGACGGCGACCAGTGATCCAGACAACCGACGTGAGCCATATCGAGCCGGAGTTCAGCCGCGCCGTCCAGGTCGATGCCGTGACGGCCGACGGCCTCGAGCTGGAGATTGCGGCGACGCCGGCGGAGCGGGCAGAGCTGGCCCGCCGCCTGGGGCTCGAAGAGCTGCGGCGGCTGCACGCTCGCGTGCGTGTGGTCCCGCAGGCCGGCCGGCGCTGGCGGCTGCATGTTGACTTCGTTGCGGACGTGTTACAGTCCTGCGTGGTCACGTTGGAGCCGGTGTCGTCCGTCATCGACGGCCAGTTCGACGTGTCGTGCATCGACGAAGCCGACGGCGAGGTGACCGACGTATTCGTCGAACCGGAGGGGGAGGAACCACCGGAACCGATCGTCGACGGCCAGGTGGATGTCGGTGAGCTGCTGGTGCAGCAGCTGGCACTGGCAATCGATCCGTATCCACGCCGTGCCGACGCGTCGGTGCCGGCACAGTACAGCGCCGAGAGCCGGTCAGCGTCGGCCGACGGTGCCGACGAGGACGCGGGCGAAAGCCCGTTTGCCGCGCTGGCGGCATTAAAGCAGCGCCGGGACGGTGCCGGCAGGGAATAGGCCGTCCCGCGTGGCGGGACATCGTAGGAAATGAAGGTGTGAAGTTATGGCGGTACCAAAGAAGAAGGTCTCGCGTGCGCGACGCGACAGCCGGCGAGCGCATGACGCTCTGAAAGCCTCGGCGTACGTAGAGTGCCCGAATTGCGGCGAGCTCAAGCGGCCGCACCATGTCTGCCCCGCGTGCGGGTACTACAAGGACCGCGAAGTGGCCGAACCGTCCACCGCCGTCTGATGACGCGCGGCACGACGGAGCGGAGCCCACGCGGTTGAGCCAACCGGCGACCATCGCGCTTGACGCCATGGGCGGCGACCATGCCCCGCGCATGGTCGTCGCGGGTGCGGCACTGGCTTTGCGCAAGAACCCGAGCCTGAGGTTCCTCCTGGTCGGTGATGAAGCGGCCATCGCGCCGCTGCTGAAACAGCGCGACGGGCTGCGCGCCGCGGCCGAGGTCCGGCACACGGACGAGGTGGTGAAATCCACCGACCGGCCGTCGCAGGCGTTGCGCCGCGGGCGCCGGTCCAGCATGCGTCTGGCGATCGACGCCGTGGCCGCCGGCGAGGCCCAGGGCGTGGTCTCGGCCGGCAACACCGGCGCGTTGATGGCGATGTCCAAGTTCGTGCTGAAGACCATGCCGGGGATCGACCGCCCGGCGATCAGCAGCTTCATGCCCGGCATCGGCGGCGAGTGCGTGATGCTGGATCTGGGCGCGAACATCGACTGCGACGAATACAACCTGGTGCAGTTCGCCATCATGGGCGCGGCCTTCGCCCGCACCGTCCTCGGCAAGGAGCGGCCCAGCGTCGGCCTGCTCAACGTCGGCGAGGAAGAGCTCAAGGGCAACGAGGCGGTGAAGGCGGCGGCAACGATATTGAGACAGGCCGATCTGCCGCTGCGCTTCCACGGCTTCGTCGAGGGCGACGATATCGCCAAGGCCACCACCGACGTGGTCGTCACCGACGGCTTCACAGGCAACGTGGCGCTGAAGGCGATGGAAGGGGCGTCCAAGCTGTACTCGTCGTTTCTGCGTGACGCCTTCACTTCGTCGCCGCTGGCCCGGCTCGGCTATCTGCTGGCCCGCCCGGCGATGATGGCGTTGCGCGAGCGGGTCGACCCCCGGCGCTACAATGGCGGCATGCTGCTGGGCCTGAACGGCATCAGCGTGAAGAGCCACGGTGGCACCGATGCCGTCGGCTTCGCCCATGCCGTCGCCCTGGCCGCCGACATGATCGACGATGGCCTGATTCAGCACATCACTGCCGACATGGCCCGCTTCGGCCACGCGCAAAGCGGGCAGCGGCAGGCAGTGGTGTCCTGAGATGAAACGAGCGCTGTTCGTCGGGACCGGTGCCTATCTGCCCGAACGGGTGATGACCAACGACGAGCTGGCGGCGCTCGTCGATACCTCGGACGAGTGGATCGTCGAGCGTACCGGCATCCGCCGCCGCCACATCGCCGCCGATGGCGAGACGACCTCGGACCTGGCCTATGCCGCCGCACGTGATGCCCTGGCCAACGCCGGCGTCGCCGTCGGCGAGCTGGACTTGATTGTCCTGGCGACGGCAACCCCGGACGAGACCTTCCCGGCCACCGCCACCGCCGTGCAGGCCCGCCTGGGTGCGCCCGGCATTGCCGCCTTTGACGTCCAGGCCGTCTGCACCGGCTTCATCTATGCCCTGGCGGTGGCTGACAACTTCATCCGCGCCGGCCAGGCCAGCACCGTCCTGGTGATCGGCGCCGAGACCTTCTCGCGCATCCTGGACTGGGAAGACCGCACCACCTGCGTGCTGTTCGGCGACGGGGCCGGCGCCGTGGTGCTGCGGGCGGAAGCCGATCCGGACAACGACCGCGGCATCCTGTCGACCCACCTGCACGCCGATGGCCGTCAGCACGACATGCTCTATGTGGACGGCGGTCCGTCGTCGACCCGCAGCACGGGCTACCTGCGCATGCGCGGGCGTGAGGTGTTCCGCCATGCCGTGGTCAACCTGTCGCAGGTTGTGCACGAGGCGCTGGACGCCAACGGCCTCAGCGCCGACGCCGTCGACTGGCTGGTCCCGCACCAGGCCAACAAGCGGATCATCGACTTCACGGCCAAGAAGCTGGGCCTGCCGGCGGAGAAGATCGTGCTCACCGTCGAGGAGCACGGCAATACCTCGGCCGCATCCGTGCCCCTGGCGCTCAATGACGCGGTCCGCGACGGCCGCATCCGGCAGGGTGATCTGGTGCTGATGGAGGCGATGGGCGGCGGCTTCACCTGGGGCGCCGCGCTGGCCCGCTGGTAGCTCCGGCGGAGGCGGTTCACCGCGCTTGACATCACTTAAACAGTTGCCTGCATCCCTTTGATATTGACGCATTAATCCGTCGTTGATACCGTCACTCTCCGGCTGAGGGAGGGGATGCTGTGACGGGTCGGACGGTCACGCGGGCACAACTGAGCGAAGCGGTCTACCAGGAAGTCGGCCTGTCCAGGAACGAATCCGCCCAACTGGTGGAAGCCGTCCTGAACGAGATCAGCGGCTGCCTTGTGGGGGACGAGATGGTGAAAATCTCGTCTTTCGGCAGTTTCGCCGTGCGCCAGAAGGGCGGCCGCATCGGCCGCAACCCGAAGACGGGCGAGGAAGTCCCGATTGCGCCGCGGCGGGTGCTGGTGTTCCGGCCGAGCCATGTGCTCAAGGAACAGGTGAACAGCACCCTGAAGGGCGAGACCGGCTCGTGACCTGAGCCATGGCGGTTGTGGGCCCTCGCAGCCCCGGGCGACGCGGGAAATCCCCGGAAGCATTCCGTACCATCAGCGAGGTGGCCGGCACCCTCGATGTGCCGCAGCACGTGCTGCGCTTCTGGGAAAGCAAGTTCAGCCAGGTCAAGCCGCTCAAGCGTGGCGGCGGCCGGCGCTACTACCGGCCCGAAGACGTCGATCTGCTGCGCGGCATCCGCCATCTCCTCTACGTCGACGGCTACACCATCAAGGGCGTGCAAAAGCTGCTGCGCGAACATGGCGTCAAGGCGGTCATTGAAGGCGGTCGCCAGCTCGCCCAGCAGGGCGGCAACGAGGCCGCCGGCCTTGCCGTCCCGCCGCCGGCACCGGCCGCAGGACAGTCAGCGCCCCAAGCCGGTCGCGGTGAGCGCCTGGGCGCCATCGTCGAGGAACTGTCGCTGCTGCGCGACATGCTGCGCCGCCGCGGCGGATGAGCCGTTGTCGGCATCGGAAGGCGCTTGTATATAAGTCAGTCTCGGTGGCCGCGACCTGCGTCGCGGCGACCCGCTTTCACGGAGCGTAGCGCAGTCTGGTAGCGCACTACACTGGGGGTGTAGGGGTCGTGGGTTCGAATCCCGCCGCTCCGACCAGAATCAGGGCCGGTTCCACCGAACCGGCCCCTTTTTGTTGACTGCCGACTGCAAGAACCCAGAGCAAGCTCTTGAAATAGAACCGTGTTGGGAAGCTACGCTTCGTCCGTTGCGTGCTTCGGCAACGCCGGCACATCGATCATTTGCGGCGCCGCGCCGTCCATGTAGTTCTGCCACATCATCTCATAGGCGCGTTCAAGGTGGCGGGTCAGGCGGGTCGAGTTGAACAGCGGCGTGGTGTCCCGATTCTGCTTCAGCCGCGCCGCCAGCGCCTGCAGGCGGTCGCGATCACGGGCAAGGGCGAAGGCCAGTTCTTCGTAGTCCGACAGGCTGTCGGTGATCAGCTCGCCGAGGCCGATGGTATTGATCAGGGTGGCGCCGTTGCGCGACTGCGGTGTCGCGCCGGTGACGGTCAGCACCGGTACCCCGACCCAAAGGCAGTCGACCGTGGTCACGCCGCCACCGTGGTACAGGCAATCCAGGGCCAGGTCGGCATGCGTCATCCGCGCCAGGTGCACTGGGTGAGGGACCCGTTCAAGGAAGATCAGCCGATCGGCGTCGATACCGCGATGCTCGGCTTCCTTGCGCAGGTTGGCGACGCTGCCCGGCGACGAGCGCATCAACAGCAGCACCGAGCCGGGCACTCGGCGCAACAGGCGCATCCAGATGGCGAAGGAGCGTGGCTCGAACTTGTACTGGGCGTTGCAGTTCATGAACACGAAGGCGTCTTCCGGGATGCCGCAGTCGGCCCGACTGGGGCGGTCGATGGCGACGGGCGCGCGCTGCGTCGCCATGAAGGTCTCCGGCAGGTAGACCAGCTGTTCGGTGAAGAACTGCCGCTGTTCCGCCGGCACCTGCTGGTGATCGGTGATCAGGTAGTCCAGGTAACGGGCGCCGGTGGTGGCGGAATAGCCGAGGTAGTGTGCCTGGATCGGCGCCGGGCGCAGCGAGAACAGGCCCAGTTTGGCACCGCGGGTGTGGCCGGCGAGATCGAGCAGGATGTCGATGCCGTCTTCGTGGATCCCGGTGGCGGAGTCACGCAGCGGCAGGTCGGAGATCCGGCGGTATTGATGAAACACGGCCGCCAGCTGATCCGTCATGCTGTCGTCGTGCTGCGGGTTCAGCGAATAGCCGTAGCACTCGAAGCGGTCCGTGTCGTGATGGTCGAGGATGCCCTTGAAGGCGACGGCAACGCTGTGGAAGCGGAAGTCGGGCGAGACGTAGCCGATCCGCAGTTTCCGGTCGCCGCGCTCGCGCACGAAGCTGAAGTTCAGCTGGCCGCGCAGCTCCTCCACTTCCTGGGCGACATAGGAGGCGATCTGCTCGGCCACCTGCTGGCGCAGCGCCATCGAGATCTCGCCCGGCAGGCTCTGCAGGGCGAAGGCCGAGACAGTGGTCCGCTCGCCCTGGGCCAGCTCGTCCTCGGTGTTGCGGCAGATCCGCTGGACGATGGCCTCCAGGTTGTCCCAGTTGCACTGCTGCATCAGCGAATGCGCCAGGTAGGGATAGATCACGTTGTAATCGGGCCGGTAGGCCAGGGCCTGTTTGAAGACGACGATCGACTCGTCCCAGCGGCTGAGGGTCTGCAGCAGGGTGCCGAGATTGAACATCGCCTCGGGCAGGTCCGGCTTCAGCTCCAGCGTGCGCTGATAGGTCTGCACCGCCTTGTCGTAGCGGCCGAGGTCGGAATAGGCGACGGCGAGGTTGTTCAGCGCTTCCGGATAGTCGGCACGGATCTCCAGCGCGGTCTCGAAGACCTCGATCGCTTCTTCGAAGCGATGTTGCGCCTGCAGCGCCAGGCCCAGGCCGTTGTAGGCGGTCTCGGTCTCGGGCGACACATCGATGGCCTGGCGGAAGGCGGCAATCGCCTCGTCCAGGCGGTTGAGGATGCGCAGGACATTGCCGAGGTTGCAGGCGGTGACGGCAAGCGTCGGGTCGATCTCCAGCGCCCGGCGGTAGCAGTCCACCGCGTCTTCGTTGCGGCCCAGGCCGGAATGGCAGTTGGCCAGGTTGTTCAGGGCTTCGGGGAAGTCCGGCCGCAGCGCCAGGGCCTGCAGCGCTTCGATGAAGTCCGGATCCAGTTCGATCGCGTGGCGCAGGGCGGAAATGGCGGCGTCGGGCTGGCCCGCGCGCTGCAGTGCCAGGCCCAGGTCTGCGTGCGCCGCGGCCCAATGGGGCGTCAGCTCGGCGGCCTGGCGCAGATGCGGCACCGCCGCCTCGGCGTCGCCCTCTGAGAGCAGCAGGTTGCCGAGGTTCTTGTGCGCGTCGGCCGTATCGGGCGCGGTGGCGATCGCCGTCTCGAAACTGCTGCGGGCTTCGTCGTTGCGCGCCTGGGCCTTCAGCGCGGCGCCCAGGTTGTTGTGCAGCATGGCATCGAAGGGGTCGATGTCGAGGGCGGCGCGGTAGCTGGCCTCCGCCTCCTGCAGGCGCTGCTGGTTCAGCTGCAGATTACCCAGGTTGCCGTGGGCCGCCGCATGCAGCGGGTCGACCTGGACGGCCCTGAGATAGCTCTGCTCGGCCTCGTCCAGACGGCCGCAGCGCTGCAGGGCGTTGCCCAAGTTCGACAAGGTGTCCGGGTCGTCGGGCGTCCGGGCCAGGATGTCCTGATAGAGGGCGATGGCGCCGGCATTGTCGCCCTGGCCCGTCAGCAACACGGCCAGGTTGAATGCGGCATCGGTATTTCCCGGCTCGCCTGCCAGGGCCTGCCGGTAGAGGTCGGCCGCGGCGGCAAGATCGCCACTGCGATGGTGCCGGACCGCCGCCTCGAGGACCGTGGAATCGCTGCTCATGGCAGTTTTCCTAGCGGTTCAGGGTTAAGAACCCCTTTCCCGGACCTGTGACCAATGGTTGTGGGGGCGGCAAAGCTTGCAGGTCCGGTGGCAAATCTTGCCCGGCGCAAATGCCATGCCAGCCTTGGCAGACGTTGGCCAGGCCTCGTCGTTTTCCGAAAATATCTAGCAAAATCAATGGTTTAAGGGGTTATCCTCAGGCCCTGGCAGGTTCTGGCACGGGCGTTGCGTTGTCCTGGTCGGCGGGCGCCAACTGTCTAAGCGACAGGCGGCCCCGCAATCGGGGATAAGGAGATCGGAAAGATGGTCCTGTCTATCAACACCAATCTGGGCGCGATGGTCGCGCTGCAGAACTTGAACATGACGAACAAGCGGCTGGAACGAACCCAGCTGAACATCACCACGGGTCTTCGGGTCAACGGCCCGAAAGACGACGCTTCGACCTATGCCATCGCCCAGAACATGCGGGGCGACATCAACGGCATGCAGGCGGTGAAGACGGCGATCGCCGGCGGCGAATCGACGCTCAACGTCGCCATCGAGGCGGCCAAGAACATCTCCGACCTGTTGCTGGAGATGAAGGCCAAGGTGGTGCAGGCCAACCAGGCCGGCCTGGACTCGACCTCGCGCACGGCGCTGCACAACGACTTCGTGGCCCTGCGCGCGCAGATCCAGACCATCGTCGACACCGCCGACTTCAACGGCACCAACCTGATCAACGCCAGTGCCAGCAACCTCTCGGTGCTGAGCACGGTTGACGGCAGCACGATCGCCGTGAGCGCCCAGAAGATGGACGCCACGACGCTGGGCATCGGCACCACGTCGCTGGCCACCAGCGCCAATGCGGCGACGGCACTGACCACCATCGACTCGGCGATCCGCTCGGTCAACGACAAGGTGGCGGCGCTGGGTTCGGTCGGTCGCCGGCTGGAGATCCAGGGTGAGTTCACCACCAAGCTGATCGACATCCTGAAGGCCGGTGTCGGTAACCTGGTGGACGCCGACCTGGCGGAAGAGAGCGCACACCTGCAGTCGTTGCAGATCAAACAGCAGTTGGGTGTCCAGGCGCTCGCCATTGCCAACGCCAGTCCTCAGTCTATCCTGAGCCTGTTTAACGGTTAACCGGGAAGGGGGCGGCCGTACGCGGCCGCATAGGCTGATGGCGCTGAAGTTGACGCTGAAACCGAGCGAGAAGTTCGTGATCAACGGGGCCGTGGTGCAGAATGCCGACCGGCGCACCACCCTCGTGATCCAGAACAAGGCGTCCATCCTGCGGGAGCGCGACATCATGTTGCCCGAGCAGGCCAACACGCCGATGCGTCGGATCTACTTCGCCGTCATGATGCTGTACCTGGATGACAAGGCACAACGCCAGTACTACGACGAGTTCGTCCAGCGTATGACCGAGTTCATGAACGCGATCCAGAGTCCCGATGCACTCGCGCAATGCGTCACCATCATTCAGCACGTGCACGACAAGCTCTACTACAAGGCTTTGACTGCCTGCCGGAAGCTGTACGCCTTCGAGGAAGCGAGGTTGAACTATGTCGCTCCAGAGCTATCAGATCGCGCAGAACACAACTGAGGATCCACGCCTCACCGAGTACCGTCTGTTCGCCCAGGTAACCCGGGCGCTGATGGAGGCTTCGGAAGAGGAGCGGGGAGCCGTGGCGCGCGCCATTCACTGGAACCGTCGCCTGTGGCTGACCCTGCAAAGCGACTGCGCCAACGAATCCAACGTACTCAATGAGCAGACCCGTGCCGGCATCATCTCGCTGGCGATCTGGGTGGACAAGCACTCCCGCAAGGTGTTGCGGGGCGAGGGCGAAGTCGGCCCGCTCATCGAGGTCAACCGGACGATCATGGAAGGCCTGGCCGCCTAGCGGCGGTCGACGGTCACCTTCGACAGGTACACCATCCGGACGCAAAGCGTCCGATCCCCGGTGGCTGCCCGGCCGGATCTTCCGGTCGGGCAGTTCCTTTTTTTGCGCCTCCACCGCTGCCGCGATGACCATTGAGCGCGCGCAATGCGGTTCCGCCACAGCCGTGGCAGGCTTTCGACATGGAGCCGGCGCCCCGTGCCGGCGGACAGGAGGCAACTGGCCATGTTGACCTGGGAAGACTGCCTGGCTCTGTGCGAGCTGGACGAGGACGTCATCGACGCCATCGCCGAGCATGAACACATCCCCGAGATGGCGGCTCTGGAACTGGGCGACTACCTCGTGCACCACGAGGACGGCGTGCCCCGCATCCGCCGCATGATCCTTGACGATATCGAGAACGCCCAGGCGGCCTGCAACGAAACCCACGTCGCCGAACTGAAGCGCACCCTGGCGCATTTCGTCGCCTATGCGCGGGCCCACCCGGCAGGCAAGGCCTGATCCGGGCTCAACTGGCGGAACGGCCTGGCGCGAACCCGTGCCAGGCCAGCGCCAGCCAGGCGGTGATGAAGGCCAGGCCGCCGAACGGGGTCAGCCAGGTCAGGGCCGGCCATCCCAGCAGTGCCAGCAGGTAGAGGCTGCCGCTGAACAGCAACAGGCCCGCCGTGCAGGCGAGCGCGGCCAGGCGCAGCGGTCGCGTCGGTCTGTGCGCCAGCGCGACTGCCAGACCGGCCAACAGCAGGCTGTGCCAGACCTGATAACGCAGGGCCGTTTCCATCCGGGCTTGCGCCGTATTGTCCAGCCCGGCGCCGGCATGGGCCAGCCAGGCGCCGATGGCCACCGCCAGGGCGCCGCTCAGGCCGGCAATGATGAAGGCGGCGCGGCTCATCGCCGCGGACCTGCCGGTATCGGCGGTCGGATGGTCTGCGTCGGCAACTTGGCCTCCCCCTGTCGGTCGGCGAGCATACCGCGGCATCGCGGCGGCGATGCAAGTCCTGCCGGGGCTACCACCAGGGTTGCGGGTGGGGCCGCTGCCAGCCGCTGACCCCGGCCCGTAGCGTCCCGCTCAGTTCGACAATGACCTCGCCATAATCGGTAGGGGTAAGCCGGTACTGCCGGTGCGTGGCGAAGTCTTCGTCATCGGTGCTGCTCTCATGCAACAGCCAGCCGCGCAGCGGCAGTACGGCATCGTCGCGCACGCCGAAGGCGAGCAGGCTGATCCGGCGCACGATCACCGAGGTGCCGGCGGCGCCGCCGTGCCACTCCACGAACACGAGGCCCTGGTCCGGGAAGGGCATCAGCTTCAGGCAGTGCCAGGCCGACCCGACCACCGGCAGTTGGTGGCGTGCGGCTTCGCGGCCGGCCTTGCGGGCGACGAGATGGTCACTGTCGATGGTGATGGTGAAACCGCCCAGCTCGACGCTTCCGCAGTCGTCGGCCAGGACGGCGTGTGGCGTCGACAGCAGGACGGCGCAGGCCGCCAGCACGAAGACGGCGAGATGGCGGGCGCGCGTGCTCATGACCGCAGGCGCGCCCACAGAGCGAGCAGGCCGGTGACGAGCCCGGCGGCGGCGACGGCCGTGACGGCCGCAATCAAATACCAGAGGTCGCTGTGCACGATGTCCAGTCTGCCCGCCTCGGGCACGAACCAGCGCACGGCCAGCATCGCCGCCAGGACCAGCAGCCAGACGACGAGAGGGCGCGCGTCGTCGACCGGCTGGATCCAGAACCGCGGGTCGAAATTGTCGTGCATGCACCCTGCCTTGTCGTCAGTCGCCGGCGAACAGGCGGATCAGCTGCCAGCGGCCGTCGCGCCGTTCCAGGGCGGCGCGCAGGCCGATCGGGCTGTCGACGTCGTCATTGGCGACATAGCCGTATTGCCCACCATAGCGCACGAGGCGCCAGCCATCGCTGGCCACGTCGTCCGGCATCAGGTCGTACGGCACCTGGACGGCGGCATGGTTGAGCCGGCCCAGCAGCGGGGCCGTCGTCGCTGGACCGACACGCAGGGCGACGGCCGGGCCGCGCGCGATCAACCAGCCAAAGCCGTCGAGGTCGTTGGGCCACGCGGCGAGGTAGTAGGGGACGAGCAGCGCCGGCGGTCCGTCCCACGGGCTCATCGCGGCAGGCTGAGCGAGCAGGCGGTCGAGCGCCGGCCAGAGCGGTGAGGCGTCGGGGTCCGACTCCAGCTCCCAGTACCCGGCCAGGTCGGCCCGGCCGGCATGCCCGCCGAGGCTGACCAGGATGTCGTCACTGGCGAGCGCCAGCAGCCCGTCGCGGTCGCGCGCCTCGACAACGGCACGGAAGCGGACGAGCGCCGCCGCAGCGTCGGCCGGCAGCGGCGTCTCCGGCGGCGGCACCGTCACAAGGCGGGCCGGTGGCGCCGCCGGTGGCGGGGTGGCGTCGGCGGGCCAGGCGGCGAAGCTCTGACGCGGCGTGCCGTCGACGATGTCGTCGTGCTGAAAGACGATGCGCCCAGGCTCGACGCGGGCGCGGACGACATAGGCACCGGTGACCGTGAACGCCGGCGCGACCGGATCTGCCGCCGGGTCGAAGATCCACCCCTCCATGCTGTGCGCCCCGATCAGGCAGACCGCACCCAGGACGGGCAGCTGCCGGGTCGGCACCAGCACCGGGAAGATGCCGGTGTCGTCACAGCCGTCGTCCTCGCCGGCGCAGAAGCGGCAGTGCCCGAGTTCATAGCGCCCCGCCGGTGCGCCGTTGTCGTCGGTGACCTCGAGCCACTGGCTGCGCTGCTGCTCGAGCAGCCGCCAGGCCGCGTCGCGGCCCGGCAGCGGCTGCCACGCGCCCAGCGGCACCTCGATGGCAGATGCGGCCGGGACGAGCGACATCGCGGCCAGCAGCAACGCGACGAACACGGACAGGATCTGGCGCAAAGCGGCTCCTTTCCAGGACGCCATGGTGAGCGCCCATGTGGGCCATTATGCGGCAGCGAGGCGGGATTTCACGGCTGAGACAGGACGTCGCGGCCGACGCGCAGACCCGGCGGGTGGCGTTGCCGCGCTACGGCTGGAGCGCGAACTGCGCCTTGTAGCGGGATGGCGTGATGCCGGTGTGCCGCTTGAACGCCCGGGTGAAGTGGGCCTGGTCGGCAAAGCCGCAGGCATAGCCGATCTCTGCCACACTCGCCGTCGCCGTGCCCAGCAGGCGCGAGGCCGCTGCCAGCCGCGTCTCGGCGAGCAGCTGCGAGAATTTGGTGCCGTCCTGCGTCAGGCGGCGCTGCAGGCTGCGGGTCGAGGTGTTCAGCTCCCGGGCCAGCAGGGCGACGGTCCAGCTACGTCCGGGGTCGTCCGCCAGTTTGCCGCGGGCGGCGGCGGTCCAGTCGTCGGCGGGACGCGCCGTCACGGCATCGTGCGGCCCGGTGCGGACGGCAGACCAGACGAACTCCCAGGTCGAAACATCGCGCGGGTAGTCGATGTCGTGCCAGCCGCCGCCTGCGAACCCCCAGGCCGTCGCGCCGTCCGGCCGTGCCTTCAGGTCCACCGTGCCGATGCGTCGCAACAAGGCCGTGAGCAGGCCCATTACCAGCAGGTCTTCGCTCCGCCGCGGCCGCGGATGTGGTGCCAGTGCCACGTGCTGCAGCAGCAAGCGCGTTTCGGCCTGGGCAACGATGCGGGTGCGGTGGCGCGAATGCACGAACCGCTCAAGTCGCTGCCAGCGGCCGATCAGATCGGCGGGAGACCGGGCGAGGATGAGCGCGACCAGGGTCGCCTCGTCGGGCGCGTCGTCGATGGCCTCGCCGATACGCAGCAGTGGCAACGGGCCGTGCCGGTCGAGCAGCGCCTCGGCCTGGCCTCGCTTGTCCGCCAACGGCACCAGCGCCGCGGCCGGCGTCCGCGCCGGCCCGGCCAGGCCCTGCCGCCGCAGCCCTATGTCGATCAGCCGCATCATCGCGGCCGATGCGAAGTCTTCCATGCGGATTAGCCTAGCAGCAGATCCGGCGTCACCGGCAGGCGGGTCGGCCGCACGCCGGTCGCCTCGCGCACCGCGTTCAGGATCGCGCCCGAGGCGGCGACGATCGCCGTTTCGCCCGCACCGCTCGGCGGCGCGCTGCTGTCGACGATGAGGATTTCCATTGGTGGCACCTGATCGAACAGCGGCAGCGGCGCCTGGACGAAGCTCTCGGCTGCGATGTTGCCGTCGGCCACCGGCAGCGCGTCGACCAGGGCCATGCCGAGCCCCCACACCAGGTTGCCCTCGCACTGCGCCCGCACCTGGTCCGGGTTGATCACGCGCCCGCAATCGTGCGCGCACCACAGCCGTTCGACCCGGACCTCACCCTGCCGGCTGACCGTGACGTCGGCGACCACGGCCGCGTAGCTCATCTGCTTGTAGATGCCGCAGGCGACGCCGCGGCCGACGCGCGACCCTGCCGGTGACGGCGCACGGCCGGCTGCGGCGACGGCGCGCTTCAGCACCCGCGCCAGGCGTGGATCGTCGATGGGCGAGGCGGAACGCCACCGGGTCCTGGTCGGCCAGGCGGGCGCATTCGTCGATCGCGCATTCGATCACCGTGGCGTTCGGTCCGGCACCCAGGCCGCGCCAGGGACCGGTCAGCACGGGCAGGCGGACCAGGTCGTGCTCCACCCGTTGCCGGGCGATCGCATAGGGGGGCATGGCGCCCCGGGCGACGCCCTTGTCGCCGACGATGTCGGTCAGCCGCTGCATCCAGGGCGGCACGGCGGCGTTGGTGAACAGGATGTGGCTGCTGGCGAAGCCGTGCCACCAGTCGTGTAAGCGGCCGTCCTCCAGGCGGGCACGGACGCGGTGGCTCGATGGTGAGCGGTGGAAGCTGAGCTGGTACTCCTGCGCCCGCGTCCATTGCACTTTCACCGGTGCTTCGGCGCGCTGCGCCAGCACGGCGGCCTCCAGCTCGACGGTGCAGATGGTCTTGCCGCCGAAGGCGCCGCCGACCCGCCGGTTGTGCACACGGACGTCGCTCTCATCGAGGTCGAAGTGGCGCACCATCACGTCACGGACGTAGAAGGGGTCCTGCGAGCCGGTCCAGAGCTGCAGCTGCCCGCCGTCGAACGCGGCCACGGCGACGCGCGGCTCGATCGGCGCGTGCGCCGCCAGCGGCACGTCGATGCGCAAGTCGAGGTCCCAGGGCGCGTCTTCATCGATGGCATCGTCGGCGAGGCGGTATGACAGGGCCCCGTCGGCCTGGCGCTGGTCGATGTCGACGGCGCGGTCGAGGTCCGCCGCCGTGAACGTGCCTTCGACCTGCCACTGCACGTCGAGGGCGTCGGCGACATGGTCGAGCGCGCCGGGCGTGCGGGCGACGATGCCCAGGCCGACGCTGTTGCCCTGGCGCAGACGTGCGTCTTCGACCAGGGCCACGAAGCCGGGCGTCGCCCGCGCCGCGGCGGCGTCCCAGGCCAGCGGCCGCGCGGCAAGCTCGGGCGACGCCCGGCTTCGTGGC
>Ga0209458_1000095_pt1 | contig 49998 bp, 50 predicted proteins | sample WorMetLIZAISLAND_FD_187411 | JGI IMG/M metagenome (GOLD analysis project Ga0209458, IMG submission 187411) | Marine gutless worms symbiont microbial communities from Max Planck institute for Marine Microbiology, Germany - Inanidrilus manae... ...
AGGCCCTGATCTTCGGCGTGGTGGTCGCATTGGCGTGCAGTTTTACGTGCATGATCCGAGGCGCTCCCTGAGAAACGAGATACCTCTGACTACGCCAGCTCCGTCAAAACAATCCCGCGCAACCCGACACGTTCGCCGGGGATTCCAATCCCCTGGTCCGTAAGGAAACCCCGGTGAAAGCCGGGGTCAACAGGGGCAGCAAGACAGCATTCGAAGCTGCGCCTGCCCCTCGTCGGCGCCGGTGAAGCGCGCTATGTTGCTGGCAACAAACCAGCCATCAAGCAACGACGGTATCATGTCAGCGTTCCATTTCGATCCGATCGAGCTGCCGCCCGAAGCGGAGGCCGTGCGTCACGAGGTCCGCGCCTTCCTCGACGAGACCCTGGCCGACTACCCGCCGGCGCTGCGCGGCCGCTCCTGGTCCGGCTTCGACCCCGAATTCAGCCGCAAGCTCGGCCAGGCCGGCTACATCGGCATGACCTTCCCGAAGGAATACGGCGGCCACGGCCGCAGCGCCTTCGAGCGCTATGCCATGCTGGAGGAAGTGCTGGCGGCCGGCGCCCCGGTGGCGGCGCACTGGACCGCCGACCGGCAGAGCGGGCCGTTGCTGGTGAAGTTCGGCACCGAGAAGATGAAGCGCGAGATCGTCTCCGCCATCGCCGCCGGCGAGTGCTTCTTCTGCATCGGCATGAGCGAACCGGATTCGGGCTCGGACCTGGCCTCGATCCGCACCCGGGCGACCCGCACCGACGACGGCTGGCTGGTCAACGGCACCAAGGTCTGGACCTCCGGCGCCCACCTGGTCGACTACATGATCGCTCTGGTGCGCACCGATCCGCAGGCCGAGAAGAAGCACGAGGGCATGTCGCAACTGCTGATCGATGTGCGCAACACGCCCGGGCTGACGGTGCGGCCGATCCGCAACCTGGCCGGGGAAGAGCATTTCAACGAGGTGGTGTTCGAGGACGCGCTGGTGCCGGCCGAGAACCTGATCGGCACCGAGGGCCAGGGCTGGGCCCAGGTGGTGGCCGAGCTCGCCTTCGAACGCAGCGGACCCGGGCGCTACATGAGCAGCTTCGAGCTGATCAAGGCGATGACCGGTGCCCTGTCGCAGGATCCGCCAGCCGGCGGCGCCGCCGCGCTGGGCCGGCTGGTCGCGCACATGACCACCTTGAGGGCGATGTCGGTTTCCGTCGCCGGCATGCTCAATGACGGCGCCGACCCGGCGCTCGAAGGCTCGATCATCAAGGACCTCGGCGCCGTGTTCGAGCAGAGCGTGCCGCTGATCGCCCACCAGCAGCTCGAGCGCGAGCCGAGCCCGCACCAGGGCGACGACGTCGAGCAGGTGCTGGCCTACGTCACCCAGGCCGCACCGTCGTTCTCACTACGCGGCGGCACGCGCGAGATCCTGCGGGGCATCATCGCCCGGGGGCTCGGCCTCCGATGAGCGAGACGAGCGAACTGCGGAGCATCCTCGCCGACCAGGTCGAGCGGCTGTTCGCCGACCAGGTCAGCAAGGCGTCGCTGGAACAGGCCGAGGCCGGCAAATGGGATGCCGGGCTGTGGCAGGCGGTGGAGGAAAACGGCCTGACCCGGGTGCTGGTGCCCGAAGACCGGGGCGGCGTCGGCGGCGGCTGGAGCGAAGCGGCCCTGGTGCTGCGCGCGGCCGGGCGCCACCAGGCACCGTTGCCGCTGGCCGAGACCATGCTGGCCGGCTGGTTGCTGACGGGCGCCGGCCTCGATCTGCCCGACGGCGCCGTTTCGATCGGCCCGGTCCGCCGCGACGAGAGCCTGACCCTGCGGCGCGACGGCGACGGCTGGCACCTCGACGGCACCCTCAGCCGCGTGCCCTGGGGCCGGCATGCCGGCCACATCGCGATGCTGGCCATGCTCGATGCCACCCCGCACGTGGTCCTGGTCGGCCAGGGCGGCTGGCAGGTCGAAGAAGACAGCAACATCGCCGCCGAACCGCGTGACACCTGCCGCTTCACGGAAGCCCCGGTGCTGGCAGCCGCACCGGCAGCCACGGACGCCGCCGGGCTGTTCCGCGCCGGCGCCCTGACCCGCGCCGCGCAGATCGCCGGGGCGCTGGAGTTCGCCCTGGCGGAGTCGGTGCAGTATGCCAACGACCGGGTCCAGTTCGGCCGGCCGATCGGCAAGTTCCAGGCCGTGCAGCAGGAGCTGGCGCGGCTCGCCGGTGAGGTCGCCGCCGCCGGCGCCGCGGTGGAGATGGCCTGCCGCGCCGCCGACGGCGGCGACGGCGGCTTTGAGATCGCCGTCGCCAAGCAGCGTACCAGCGAGGCCGCCTCGACCGCCGCGGCGATCGCCCACCAGGCGCATGGCGCGATCGGCTTCACCTACGAGCACGCATTGCACTTCGCCACCCGTCGCTTGTGGTCCTGGCGGGCCGAGTTCGGCTCCGAGACGGCGTGGGCGGAACAGCTCGGCCGCGAGCTCGCCGGCCGCGGCGCCGAGGCCCTGTGGCCCTACCTGACGGCGCGCACGGCCAGCGGCTGACAGCCGGGCGGGTCTCAGACCCGCCCGCAACCATCGACTCCGCGCCTCTCCCGCGCTATCGTAAGTAACCAACCGTTTACTTACGCCCGAGGTCCGTCATGAGCGCTGCACCGCGTATCCGCACCACCGTGATCGGCTCCTATCCGGTGCCGGCCTGGCTTGCCGCCAATCCGTCCGAACAGGCTCTGGTCGACGCCACCCGGGTGGTACTGCACACCCAGGAACGCGCCGGCATCGACCTGGTCTGCGACGGCGAGCTCTACCGCTTCGACGTCAATCACCCCGAGACCAACGGGATGATCGAGTATTTCGTCCGGCCGATGGCTGGCATCCGCACCGAGATCTCGTTCGACGAACTGATGGCCTACCGCGGCCAGCCCGGCATGGGGTTCCGCCGGCGGCCGCCCGGCGTGGTCGAAGCCGCACTGGGCAGCGGCACCCTGGATCTGCCCGACGCCTGCCGCCAGGCTCGCATGCTGGCCGGGCGGCCGCTGAAGTTCACCCTCACCGGCCCGCACATGCTGGCCAAGACCCTGGTCGACACCCACTACGGCGATCCGGCGGCGCTCGCCGATGCCATCGCCGGGGTGCTGGCCGAACAGGTCCGGCACCTGGATGCCGACGTGGTGCAGCTCGACGAGGCCAACCTGCCCGGCCACCCGGAGGAATGGCAATGGGCGGCGGCGGCGATCAACAAGGTGCTCGACGCCGTGCCGACCACGCCGGCCGTGCACCTGTGCTTCGGCAACTACGGCGGCCAGAGCATCCAGCAGGGCTCCTGGGACCGGCTCATGAGCTATCTGAACGCGCTGCATGCCGACCACATCGTCATGGAGAACGCCCACCGGCCGGCGGAAGAGCTGGCGGCGTTCCGCGAGCTCAGGCCGGAGATCGGCATGGGCCTGGGCGTGGTCGACATCAAGCGCACCGACGTGGAGACGCCCGAGCAGATCGCCCGCACCATCGAGCGGGCCGAGGACGTGCTCGGCGAAGGCCGGGTGCGCTACATCCACCCCGACTGCGGTTTCTGGATGCTGCAGCGCTCCATCGCCGACGCCAAGATCCGCGCCCTGGTCGAAGGCCGCGACCTCTACGAGGGCCGCAGCCGCGCCGGCGCGGCGTGAGCGCGGGTCCGGCTGGCGGGTCTGAGACCCGCCCCTACAGCTTGCACAACGGTCGGTAGGGGCGGGTCTCAGACCCGCCCGTACATCGCTGCTACACGCAGTCCTGGAAGCGTCGCTTGCAGGTCTCGATCACCTCGTCGCCGGGCCGTTTCCACCAGTTCTCGGCGGAGAAGATCTCGACCTCGATCAGGCCGTCGTAGCCGGCGCCCGCGACCATGGCGCTGATCGCCTTGAGGTCGATCACACCGTCGCCCATCATCCCGCGGTCCAGCAGCAAATCGCGCGTTGGCACCAGCCAGTCGCAGACGTGGTAGGCGTGGATGCGGCCGGCGGCGCGGCGGATCTGGGCGTCGAGATCCGGGTCCCACCAGACGTGATAGACGTCGACGGCGACACCGATGCCCTCGCCCAGCTCGTCGCACAGGTCAAGCGCCTGGGCCAGGGTGTTCACCGCGCAGCGGTCGGCGGCATACATCGGGTGCAGCGGCTCGATCGCCAGCGGCACCCCGGCCGCCCGCGCTTCCGGCAGCACCTGGCCCAGGGCGTCGCGGATCATCTCCCGCGCCCCGACGATGTCCTTCGAGCCTTCGGGCAGGCCGCCAGCGACGATCACCAGGCAGTCGGCGTCGAGCGCCGCCGCCTGCGCCACTGCCAGCCGGTTGTCATCGATCCGCCGCTGCCGTTCGGCGGCATCGGCGGCCGGGAACTGGCCGGCCCGGCACAGGCCGGAGACCCTCAGGCCGTGCCCCCGCACCAGTTCGACGGCCTCGTCAAGGCCGCATTCGGCCAGCTTGTCGCGCCAGATGCTGATGCCGGCCACACCGTGCTCGGCATAGGCCTTGATCGCGTCGGCCAGGCTGTGCTGCTCGCGCGTGGTGGCCTGGTTGATCGACAGGCGGGCGGGATCAGCCATCGGCCATCTCCTGCATGGCGGCGAAGTCGGGTGCGGCAGCGACGGCGAAGCCCGGGCAGTCTAGCGAGCCGAGGGCGATCCGGCCGTCGCGGATATTGAGCCGCACCACCCCGTCGCCACGGTGATAGAGGTCCGGATGTGCGTCCAGGAAGGCCTGCTGCTCGGCCGGCGGCACGCCCTCCAGGCCGTTGACGTAGTGGTGGCCGTTGCGCTCGACATGGGTGATGCCCAGCAGGTTGACCAAGGCCAGATCCTGCTGCACGCAGACCCCCGCCTGGGTGGTCAGATCCTCGGCCGACATGAAATAGCCCGCACCCCAGTGGGCGCAGCGGGCGGCATTGATCAGCGATTTGTACAGCCCCTTGCAGGACTTGGAGGAAACGCCGCGATAGCCCAGTGACCGCGCCCGGGGAAAGGCGTCGAGGGTGGCGTCGGATTCGTCGATGATCACGGGCCAGCGGGCGCTCAACGGCGTCACGTCCACGTCCAGCGCGACGGCACGCGAGATCGGCTGTTCCAGGAACAGGATCGAGCGGTTGAAGCGCGCCAACGCCGGTTCCGCCTGCATGGCGTCGAGCAGGGCGGCGACGCCGGCAACGTCGTCATACTGCTCGTTGCCGTCGAGGCTGATCATGTAGTCGCCGTCGATACCGTCGAGCACGGCAGCGATCTCGGTCAGCCGGGCCAGGTCGGCAGCGACGTCGCCGCCGACCTTGATCTTGAAATAGCGGTGGCCGTAGGCGGCGATGACTTCGCTCAGGGTCTCTGGAAGGCCGTCGTCGACCGGCTCGGGCTGGTGCGTGATCGGATCCACCAGGCCGACGGTGTGGCGGGCGTGGATCGATGCGGCCGGCCGCAAGCCGGCGAGGAACGCCGCCATGTCGATGTCCTCATCCAGCGCCGACGCGTCGATCCCCGGCAGGTTGCGCTGCACCACCTGGTAGAACGACAGCCCGTGCAGCCGACAGGCGGCATCCAGCACCGCCCGGTCGAGCAGTGCCGGCCCGTAGCAGGCGACCAGCGGTCCGTCGCCATGCGCGCCGCAGCGGCGGATCTGTTCGTCGTAGCTGCCGCGGTAGAGCTCGAACGGGGTCTGGCTGCCGGCCTCGCGATACAGTCCGGCGGCGATGCGCACGGCCCGGCGCAGCTGGGCGAAGTTGTCCTCGTTGCTCAGGTCCAGGTTCTTGTCGAACCACTTTGGCGCCAGCATCTCCGCCGCCACGCCCCAGCCTTCCCGGCCGTCGTCCAGGCGCACGCGAACCCGGGCGAAGGCCTGCGGCGAGCGGGTCAAGGTCACCACGCCGAAGCGGAACGGCAGGCGCAGGCGCACGTCGCGCTCGAACAGCTGGACCTCTTCCACCCGCAGCCGCACGGGCTCGCCGGCGCCGCTCATGGCAGCGCCGCCTCGATCCCGCGCAGATAGCCGATCGCCCGTGCCGCCGCGGTCGCGCCGTCGGGATGATAGTCGAAAGGCTCGACGGCGATGACGCCGTCATAGCCGTGCCGGCGCAGGGCCGCCAGGATGGGCGCGAAATCGTCATCACCCTGGCCCGGTCCGCGGCGGTTGCTGTCGTTGACCTGGACATGGGCGATGTGGCCCGACGGCAGCCAGCGATCGATCAGCTCGGCCGGGCTCTCGACCTCGTACTGGCCGGCGGCGCAGCAGTCGAGCATCGTGCGCAGCGCGGGACTGCCGATGCTATCGACGATCGCCGCCGCCTCGGCGACGGTGTTGACGTAGTTGGTCTCGTCCGGCGCCAGGGCCTCGACGCAGTAGGTCACGCCGGCCTGCACCGCCCGGCCGGCGGCGGCGGCAAAGCAGTCGAGCGCCCACTTGCGGCCGTCGTCCTGCTGGCCCGGCCACAGCTTGCGCTGGGCTGGCGAGCCATGCACCAGCACCTCGCCGCCGAGCTCGGCACAAAGATCGATCAGCCGGCGCATGACGTCGACCGTGCGCTCACGCACCGCGGCATCGGCACTGGTGATCGACAGACCCGACGGGGCGACCAGCAGCCAATGCAGGCTGGTGATGGCGAACCCGGCGTCGACCGTCGCCTGGCGCACCACCCGCCGCTCCTTGGCGCTCAGCCGGTGCGGCTCGGCCCCCAGGGTGAACGGTGCCAGTTCGATGCCGTCATAGCCCAGCGCCGCCGCCAGGTCACACTGGGCCGGGAACGGTCGCTCGCGCAGCACTTCGTTGCACAAGGCAATGGTCAGGCTCATAGGGTCACCCTCTGCTCACGCGCCGACGACTGCTCGATCGCCTCAAGGATATCCGCAATGGCGACGCCGCAGGTGTCAACCGGCGCGGGCCCCGGGCCACGTGCGTCCACGGCCTGCAGGAACGCCTCGAACTCCGCCGCGACCACCTGCCAGGGCTCCCACCGCGGCACCTGAGGCAGCTCCGTGCCGGCATGCTGCGGCCGCCACAAGCCGTCAACTTCCGCGTAATGAACTTGGTGCAGGCGCAGTTCGCCGGTCTGGTAGTCGATCTCGGCTGCACCCTCGCTGCCGGCGACGGTGAAGTGCTTGGTCTGGGTCGCGCCCGGCACGATGTCATCCGGCCACTGGCCGGGCTGGATCAGCCCGGTCTCGATCTGGGCGATGGCACCGGAAGGATAGAACAGCCGGATCAGCGCAAAGTCGTCGTGGCCGCGGCCGAAGTGATCGCGGGTCACCGCGTCCACCGCCGCCGGCACCTCACCGGTCAGCCAGTTGGCCTGGTCGATGAAGTGCACGGCGTCGTTCTGCACCGTGCCGGAGTCGGCCCGCCCCCGCTTGTAGCCATGGAAGCGCCCGGCGAGGTAGCGGATCCGGCCCAGCCGGCCGGCCTCGATGGCGTCCTTCACCGCCCTGGCGAGCGGATGAAAGCGAAAGTAGAAGCCGACCTGCACGACCACGTCGTGTGCCGTCACCAGCGCCGCCAACTCTCGCGCCTCGCGCGCCGAGGTCGTCATCGGCTTTTCGATGAACAGGTCCTTGCGCGCCCGCAGCAATGGCGCAGCCAGCGCGAAGTGCCCGTCCGTGGGCGCCAGCAGGTCGACCAGGGTGACCTGCTCCAACAACGCCGCCGGGTCGGCGGCGACGCGCTCGGGCGGAACACCGAGGGCGACGGCGCGGGCGCGCGCGGCGCCGTCCGGATCGACGATATAGAGCCAGTCACCCAGGCCGACGGCGCGCCAGGCGGCCAGATGGGTCGGGCCGAAGTTGCCGAAGCCGAGCTGCAGGACGGCGGGCATGGCGGTGGCGCCGGGCGGTCGTCAGGCGCCGACGCCGTTGAGCGCCAGCAGCTGGCCCATGCGCCGGGTCGCCAGCTCGGGGTCGCGCAGCAGGCCGGCCGCGTCGGCCAGTCGGAACAGCTCGGCCAGGTGGCGCAGCGAGCGTGCGCTCTGCTGGCCGCCGACCATGACGAAATGATCCTGGTGGCCGTTCAGCCAGGCCATGAACACCACGCCGGTCTTGTAGAACCGGGTCGGCGCCCGAAAGATATGCCGCGACAACGGCACCGTCGGCGCCAGCAGCGCATGAAAGCCGTCGCTATCGTCGCCGGCCAGGCGGTCCAGGGCCGCCGAGGCGACCGGGGCGATGGCATCGAAGATCCCCAGAAGCGCATCGGAATAGCCGACGTCGTCGCCGGCGATCAGTTCGGCGTAGTTGAAGTCGTCGCCGCTGTACATGCGCACGTCGGCCGGCAGGCGCCGGCGCATCGCGATCTCCTTGTCCTTGTCCAGCAGCGAGATCTTGATGCCGTCGACCTTGTCGGCATGGCCGGCGATGACGTCGAGACAGACCTCCATCGCCGCCATGTGGTCGTCGTGGCCCCAGTAGCCGGCCAGCGCCGGGTCGAACATCTCGCCCAGCCAGTGGATCAGCGCCGGCTCGCGCACCTGCCCCAGGATGCGGTCGTAGACAGCGACGTAGTCGTCGGCCGAACGGGCGCAGGCGGCCAGCGCCCGGCTGGCCATCAGGATCACCCGGCCGCCCTCGCCCTCGACGAAACCGATCTGCTCCTCGTAGGCACGGATAACCGCGTCCAGCGTCAGATCGAGGCCGGGCTCGAGGTGGTCGGTACCGGCACCGCAGGCGATCAGGGCACCGGGGATGTCGCGCGCCGCCTGCAGGCTGCGCCGGATCAGCGCCTGGCTGGCGGGCCAGTCCAGGCCCATGCCGCGCTGGGCCGTGTCCATCGCCTCGGCCACGCCGAGGCCGAGCTCGAACAGGTGCCGGCGGTAGGCGATGGTCGCGTCCCAGTCGATCGCCGGGCTGAGCCAGGGATCGACGTCGGCCAGCGGATCGGCGACCACATGCGCCGCGCTGTAGGCGATGCGGTTGAATGGCCGGTTGCTGCGCGCCGGCAACGGCCGCGGCGGCGTGGTGGTGAACGGCGCCAGCGCACCGTCGCTCGTGGGCAGGGTGATCGTCGGCATCGGCTTCAGGCCTCCAGCGGGTCGACGTCGAGCCAGCGCCGTTCGGCCCAGCTCTTGAGCCCCAGTTCGGCCAGCTGCACCCCCTTGGCACCTTCCAGCAGGCCCCACGGGAACGGCGCATCCTCGCACAGGTGGCGGATGAACAGCTCCCACTGCGCCTTGAAGGCATTGTCGTAGTCGACGTTGTCGGGCACTTCGTCCCAGCCGGCCCAGTAGTCGACCGCCGGCGGGATGTCGGGATTCCACACCGGCTTGGGCGTGTTCACCCGGCTCTGGGTCCAGCAGCGGCGCAGGCCGGCGACAGCGGAGCCCTGCGTGCCGTCGACCTGCAGGGTCAGCAGATCGTCGCGCCGCACGCGCACGCACCACGAGGAGTTGAACTGGGCGACGATGTCCCCGTCGAGCTGGAAACTGGCATAGGCGGCATCGTCGGCGTCGGCGTCATAGGCTTCGCCCGCCTCGTCCCAGCGCCGCGGGATGTGCGTGGCACCCAGGCAGCTCACCGCCCGCACCGGGCCGAAGGTGTTGTCCAGCAGGTAGCGCCAGTGGCACAGCATGTCGAGGATGATGCCGCCGCCCTCGGCCTTGCGGTAGTTCCAGGCCGGGCGCTGGGCCGGTTGCAGGTCGCCTTCGAACACCCAGTAGCCGAATTCGCCGCGCACCGACAGGATGCGGCCGAAGAAGCCGGCGTCGATCAGGAACTTCAGCTTGCGGATGCCGGGCAGCCAGAGCTTGTCCTGGACCACGCCGTGCTTCACGCCGGCCGCCTCGGCCGCCCGATACGCGGCCAGCGCGTCGGCCAGCGAGTCGGCGCTAGGCTTCTCGCAGTAGACATCCTTGCCGTGCGCAATGGCGCGCTGCAGTAGTTCGGCCCGCAGCTGCGTCGTCGCTGCATCGAAAAATACACTGTCGTCGGGGTTGGCCAGGGCCGCATCCAGATCGGTGGTCCAGCGCTGGATGTCGACCTCGCGGGCCAGCGCGCCGATCCGTGCTTCGTTGCGGCCGACCAGGATTGGGTCGGGCATCACCCGGCTGCCGTCGGCCAGGACCACGCCGCCGGCCTCGCGGATCGCCAGGATCGAACGGATCAGGTGCTGATTGCGGCCCATCCGCCCGGTGACCCCGTGCATGATGATGCCCAGGCGGCGTTCACTCATCGCTCACTCCATGCCTAGCAGGTGATAGATGCGGCGGGTGTAGTCGCCGAAGCGCTCGTGCGTCTTCAGGTCGAGGCCGCGCGGATAGGGCAGCGCCACGGGGATGTTGTCCGCCATCCGCGCCGGCCCGGCGGTCAGCACCACGACGCGGCTGGCCAGGAACACCGCCTCCTGGATACCGTGGGTGACGAAGACGATGGTCTTGCGGCTCTCCGACCAGATCCGCAACAGCTCCAGGTTCATCTTCTCCCGGGTCAGGGCGTCGAGCGCGCCGAACGGCTCGTCCATCAGTACCAGCTTGGGATCGTGCACCAGGGCACGAGCGATCGCCGCACGCTGCTGCATCCCGCCGGACAGTTCGTAGGGGTAGCTCTGCTCGAACCCCGCCAGGCCGACCATGTCCAGCAGATGGCCGGCACGCTCGCGCGCCTCGCGCTTCGGCAGGCCGAGGATCTCGGCCGGCAGCAGCACGTTGTCGATGATGCGCCGCCACTTCAGCAGCAGCGGTTGCTGGAACACCATGCCGATGTCGCGCTTGGCATCGAACGGCGCGTCCGGACTGCCGATCCTGACGATGCCGCCGTCGTGCGGGTGCAGCCCGGCGAGGATCTTCAGCACCGTGGTCTTGCCGCAGCCGGACGGCCCGACCATGCAAACCAGCTCGCCCTCGCTGACGTCGAAACTGACGTCGGAGACCGCCAGGAAGTCCTCGCCGCGACTGCGGTAGACCTTGCGCACGCCGGCCAGTTCGATGAACGCCTCGTCCGTCACACCCGGCTACTCCATTCGCGCGTCGCGCACCACCAGCGCCCGCTCGAGCAACAGGACGATGCCGTACAGCACCACGCCGACGAGGGTGATCATCAACACCGCCATGAACATCGCTGCGGTATCCAGGCTGACCTGGACCTGCAGCATCAGGTAGCCGAGGCCGCGCTCGGAGGCGATGAACTCGCCGACGATGGCCCCGGCCACGGCCAGTACCACCGCCACCTTCATGCCTGAGAACAGGTAGGGCAGCGCGTTCGGCAGCTGGATCTTGGTGAACACCTGCCAGCGCGAGGCATCGAGCACGCGCACCAGGTCCAACAACTCCGGCTCGACTTCGTTCAGTCCGCGCGCGGTGGTGATCAGCACCGGCAGGAAGCAGATCGAGAAGGCGATGATGATGTTGGGGCCGAGGCCATAGGAGAACCAGACGATGAAGATCGGCCCCAGTGCCACCTTGGGGATCATGTTGAGCGAGACCAGCAGCGGCATCAGCGCGGCATTCAGCCAGGGCGACCAGGAGAACAGCATCGCCAGCAGTACGCCGACGAACACGGCCAGCCAGAAGCCGCCGAACACCGACGCCGCGGTGATCAGGGTGTTGCCGACCCAGTCGTAGTCCTGGTTGCGCAGCAGCGTCTCGAACGTGTCGAGCGGCGTCGGCATGATGTAGGACTCGACGTCGCCGAGCACGATCCAGGCCTGCCAGACTAGGACCACGGCCAGGTGCATGACGATGATCAGCAGCCACCGTCCGACACCGTCTCGCCAGCTCTCGCCTTTCATCGCCCCGCGCCGCCGTCTGCCGCTGCTCAGGCAACCGAGGCCCGGCCGTGCGCCGGACTGGCGTCGTCGAGCCAGCGGTTCAGATTGGCGGCGACGAAGGCATCGTCGGTCAGGTGCGGGTAGGCGCGGCAGACCCTGTCGATCTCCGCCGCCTGGCCCGGGCTCAAGCCTTCGTCCGGGTCGAGGCACCAGGTGCCTTGCATCAGCCCCTGCCGGCGCAGCACCTCGTGGCAGCCGGCGATGCAGCCGGCGAAGTCGTTGGCGACGTCGAACAGGGCGGCATTGCAGTCGGTGACCTGGGCATCGAGCGAAAGCAGCGCCGCGTCGACGGCCTCGCCGGCGGCGGCGGCCCGGGCCCGCGCCAGCAGCTCGACCGCACGCTTGACCCACACGCTCCAGTGCCCGAGCAGGCCGCCGCGGATGCGCACGCGCACGATGTCGTCGTCACGCGGCACGTCGAACGGCATCACCAGGTCGAGGACGATGTGGTCGTCGTTCCCGGTGTAGAGGGTGATCCGCTCTTCCGCGCCGGCGGCGACCACGCCCCGCACCACGTCCAGCGTCCGGTAACGGTGGAACGGCGCGATCTTGATCGCCACGACATTGTCGATTTCCGCGAAGCGGCGCCAGAACTCGAACGGCAGCACCCGCCCGCCGACCGCCGGCTGCAGGTAGAAGCCGACCAGGGGGATGCGCCCGGCCACGGCCCGGCAGTGGGCGATGATCTCGGCCTCGCTGGCACCGGCGAACGCGGCGAGGCTCAGCAGACCGGCGTGATAGCCCAGGTCCAGGGCGATGTCCGCTTCGCTCAGCGCTTGAGCGGTGCGGCCGGCCAGGCCGGCGATCATCACCTTGGGCGCCTCGGTCCAGGCCTGCCGGGTCTCCATCGCCAGGCGCAGCACCGGTTCGTAGAGACCGCGCTCGCGGATGGCGAACTGAGTGGTGTGCACGCCGACCGCGAGGCCGCCGGCGCCGGCGTCTAGGTAGTAGCGGGTCAGCGCGCGCTGATGGCGCAGGTCGAGCCGGCGCTCGGCGGTAAGCGCCAGGGGATGCGCCGGGATCACCGCGCCCTCGCGCAGGATCGCCTTGACGTCAGGCGACAGCTGGTCGCGATGCAGCGCGTGCTTGCTCATGGCACCGCCACCACCAGGCTGTCGTCATAGTCCAGTGCCGGGCAGACGAAGTCAGTGCCGGCGCTGACGTAGTGCATGGCACAGGCCCGCCGCCAGCGGGGCGAGCGGTTGTCGGCCGACTGGTGCAGGGTGTTGCCGTGGTGGAAGGAGACGCCGCCGCGCGGCACCGGCGCCGGCGTCATCGCGTAACCGGCAGCGACAGCGGGTGGGATCTGCAGATCGAACGGCCGCCCCGGCGGCGCCTCGTGCGCCAGCACCGGGCCGCGGTTGCTGCCGTCGGCGAAATGCAGGCAGCCGTTCTCGACCGTGGCGTCGTCCAGAGCCAGCCACGCCGTGACCAGGCCGTCGGGGTTGTTCGGACCGAAATAGAAGTTGTCCTGGTGCACCGGCTTCGGGCCGCCGCCGCCCGGCGGCTTGAAGAAGACCTGGCTGAAGTAGACCCTGAGCCCGGGACCGATCAATTGCTCGACCATCGCCAGCAGCGCCGGCTTGGCGGCCAGGCGGCGGAACAGCGGTCTGTGCGCCACTGGCTGGTCGAGCTTGCGCAGTACCGGCACGCCGGGAACGCCGGCGTCGACGTACCAGGCACGTTCCTCTTCGCTCATGCCCGCAAGTTCGGCCGCGCTCCACGCCTCCAGGTCGGCGAGCGCGGCATCGATCTCGCCTGCGTCAAACACGCCCGGCACGGTCAGGTGGCCGTCCTGCCGGTACAATGCCTGCTGCGCCGGGCTTAGTGCCGCCGGGACTTCTGCTCGCTGTGTCGTCGCCATGTTCCTGCTCCCGGGCATGGTTCCCGCTATGGCCTCAGCCCCTGCAGCACCAGCTCGACCACGTGGCGCTTGCGCTCGTCGCGCTCGCCTTGTGCGGCGAAGTCGCGGCCGAAGATCGTCGACAGGGTGTGGATGTTGGAGAAATAGAAGTAGCAGACGCCGGCGATGGAGATGAAAAGCTGTACCGGGTCGATGCCGGTGCGGAACAGCCCCGTCGCCGCGCCGCGCGCCAACAGCTCGTCCAGCAGGCGGATGATCGGCGAGTGCATCTCGCGGATCCGCGCCGAGCGGCGCAGGTGCCGGGCCCGGTGCAGATTCTCGCTGTTCAGCAGCGGAATGAAGTGCGGCGCCTGGACGAAGTAGTCGAAGGTGAAGGCGACCAGCCGCCGCATCGCCTCCTCCGGCGACAGGTCCTCCAGGTGCAGCTCCTGCTCGGCGCTGCGGATCTCGGCATAGGCGAACTCGAGGACGGCCAGGAACAGCTCTTCCTTGTTGCCGAAGTAGTGATAGATCATGCGCTTGTTGGCGCCGGCCCGCTTGGCGATCTCGTCGACCCGCGCTCCTTGCAGGCCCTTGTCTGAGAACTCGTCCAGCGCCGCCTGCAGGATCCTGGCGCGCGAGCGCACCGGGTCGCGCCGCACCGGCTGCTTCGCCGGTTTCCGCTCTTTGGTCCTGTTGACAGTCGCCATGCAGCGCACGTATCGTTCAAGTAACCAGTTGGTTACTAGTGATACATGACCGGGCCGATGGTGACAAGGCTCGGCGTGATGGGGCTCCGGGGAGGACCACAATGATGACGTTTCCACGCACCATCGGGCGCACGGTCGCCGGTTTCGGGGCGTTGGCGGGGCTGCTGCTCGGCCTCGCCGGCCCGGTGCCGGCAAAGGCGGCTGAGATCAGTTTCATTCTCAACTGGGTCGCCGGCGGCGACCACGCGCCGGTCTACTGGGCCAAGGCGCAGGGTTGGTATGCAGATGCCGGTATTGACCTGACCATTGAGCAGGGCAAGGGCTCGACCCTGTCCTCGCAGCGCGTCGGCATCGGCAAGAACCAGCTAGGCATCGCCGATCTGGGCACCGCCCTGGTCAACAAGGGCAAGGGCGCCGACCTGGTGGCGGTGTTCAACATCTACGCCAACTCGCCCTACGGCTTCTACTGGAAGAAGAGCTCCGGGATCAGCGGGGTGCAGGGCTTTGCCGGCAAGAAGATCGGCAACCCGCCGTGGGACGCGGCGCGGCAGATGTGGCCGGCCTTCGCCAAGGCCGTCGGCATGGACCCGGCCTCGGTGACCTGGGTCAACGTGCAGCCGAACGCCAAGATCTCGGCCCTGAAGTCGGGCAGTATCGACGTCACCACCTCGTTCTACAACATCCACTTCATCTTCCAGCGGGTGTTCGGCGACGACATGGGCTTCGTCTCGGGCAAGGAGATCGGCGTCAACCCCTACGGCAACTCGGTGATCGCCAACGGCGCCTTCCTGCAGAGCAACCCTAAGGTGGTCGGCAGCTTCGTCCAGGTGACGCAGAAGGCTTATGCCGCCTGCGCCAAGGCGCCCGAGCCGTGCATCGACGCCCTGATCGCCGCCAACAGCGGGCTGAAGAAGGCCGACAGCATGGCCAACTGGGCCCTGGTGGCGGAGCTGATGGACGCCGACAGCTCGCGCCGGCTCGGCCTGGGCTATTTCGACCCGGCCCGCATGGCCGCCGACTACAAGCTGATCGAGGCCTACTTCAAGCTGGAGAAGCCGTTCGACATCACCAGCGCCTACGACAACCGCTTCATCGACCAGAGCATCAAGTTCGGCATGTAGCGGCGACGCAAGGCACTGACACAGTACGGGGGCGGGTCTGAGACCCGCCCCTACCAACCGTTTGGCGTCGTGTAGAGGCGGGTCTCAGACCCGCCCATGCCGTCAGCCCAGTTCCGGTCCGGCGATCAGGAACACCCGCGCGGGGTCATCCAGCGGCGCATCCCCGTCGAGCAGCATGCGCACGTAGCCGCGCTGGCGCGTGAAGCCGCGTTCCTGCAACCAGGCTGCAAGCCAGTCATGCACGTCGACGCCGTCGAGGAACACCGTACCCTCGACACGGGACAGCGCTGCGGCGAGCAAAGCTTGCGCGGTTTCGCGATCGGCGGCGACCAGCGGGCCGAGCTGGGTTGCCCGTCGGCCATCTCGCGCCAGCACGTAGCCACGGATCTCGCCATCGGCGTCGGCAACATGGGCCAGGGCCCCTGCCCGCGCCGCCAGGTGCCGAAGCAGTGCCTGCCGGTCGGCGCCGAACGCCGCCGCATCCCAGGCGGCGAGCGGTTCGACGTCGTCCGGCCGCAATGGCCGCACGCCGGCCACGAGCCCCGACGTCCGAACGGCCTCGGCCTGCCAGCGGCTGATCGGGTAGACGTCGCGGAAGCCGAGCGGCAGGTAGACCGGTCGCCCCTGCTCGGTCGCATCCAGGCCGGCGACCAACCCGGCCTCGCGGCAGCGGGCGATGCACCGGCGCATGATCTCGGAGGCGATGCCGCGGCGCTGCCACGCCCCGGTCACCAGGATCATGGCGATCCAGCCAAAGCGGCCGCCATATGGCAGCACCATGCCGGTGGCGATCAAGCCGCCGTGGGGCGCCTCGACCGCCAGCCCGTCGCCCGCATCCAGCATGTAGCGCCAGTCGGCCGCGACCTGGTTCCAGCCAGCCTCGGCATTCAACGCACAGGCGGCGGCGACATCGTCCGGCCTCAGCGGCCGCACCACCAGGCCGTCAATAGCGGCCATCGCGCACTTCGAAGTGGGTCGGCTTGCCGTGGCTTGCCTGGCCGCGCTGCAGCCAGTCGGCGGTCCAGTCGATCATCCGGTTGAGCGGCACCAGCGGATACCCGAAGCGCCGCGCCGCCTCGCCGGCGTTGTTGATCAGCGCATCGCTGGCTTCGCTGCCGGTGATCGTCACTGCGACGCCGAAGCGCTCGGCGAAGGCCTCGGCCAGGCCGCGCACGGAAACCGTCTCCGGACCTGACAGGTTCAGCGGCTGTGGCGGCGGCGTGCAGTGGCGCAACGCGCGCAGCGCCTGGGCATTGGCGTCGCCCTGCCAGATCACGTTGACATGGCCCATGGTCACATCGACGGGCGTGCCGGCCAGCACCTTGGCGGCGATGTCGTGCAGCACGCCATAGCGCATGTCGATGGCGTAGTTCAGGCGCAGGATGATGCCCGGCGTGCCGTGCACGGCGGAGAAGTACTGGAACATGCGCTCGCGGCCGAGGCAGGAGTTGCCGTACTCGCCCGACGTGGAGTCGGGCGGCGTGCGCTCCGTCGCCCCCATGCTGGCCAGCGGCACGAAGGGATAGACGTTGCCGGTGGAGAAGCTGGCGATGCGGCTGTCGCGGAACGCCTCGGCGACGATCGCCGGCACGTGCACGTTCATCGCCCAGGTCAGCTCTTCGGCACCGGTGGAGCCGAACTTGCGCCCGGCCATGAAGACCACGTTCTCCGCCTTCGGCAATGCGGACACCGCGGCCCGGTCGAGCAGGTCGCAGGCAATGGTCTCGATCCCTGCCGCCTCGAGCTGGCTCTTGAGCCCTGCCTCCGAGAACCGGGCGACGCCGATCACCCGCTTGTCTGGTGCCGCCCGCCGGGCCAGCCGCGCCAGCGTCGGCCCCATCTTGCCGCCGACGCCGAGGACGATGATGTCGCCGTCGACGGCGGCCAGGTCGTCGATCAGCGCCTGACTGGGGCGGGAGAGGAACTCCTCCAGCGCCGCATCGTCGGCAAATCCATCCGGCAGCGCGCCGGCCTCCAGGATCTCGCTCATGCCGGCATGCTAGCATGCCGGCCGGGCTCACCAGATGCCGGGAATCAGCCGGTAGCGTACCCGCGTCTGGTAGGCGGGGTAGCCCTCGAGCGTACGCCGCAGGTGGCGCTCCTCGAACACGCAGCGCACGGCAAGCTGCGCGCTCAACAACAGGGCGACGGCGAGACCGGCCCAGGAGCCGAGCAGCAGGGCCGAGCCGGCGAAGAAGATGGCCATGGCCGTGTACATCGGATGCCGCACCACCGCGTAGGGGCCTGTGTCCACCACGCGATGGCCGCGCTCCACTTGCAGCCGCACCACCGGCACCAGATAGCGGTTCACGGCGAAGACCTGGAACAGCAGCACGAGCGCAGCGGCGAGCAGCAATCCGCCGGCCACCTGCAGCCACAAGGCCACGTCCGACCAGCCGAAGCGCCGATCAAAGCCCATCACCGGCAGCCAGGCCAGGGCTGTCGGCAGGAAGGCGACGAAGAACAGCTTGTCCGACAGCGGCTGGTCGCGGTGAAAGCGCAGGCCGGCACGCGCCTGCAACAGCGCCGGGTCGTGCCGGCGCAGGAAACGGTAGGTGACGACACTGAACAGCCCCATCAGGGCAAGAAAGATCCAGGCCTGCGGCCAGGCCAGCGTGCCCGCCGGCCAGAACAGGCCAAGCGGATAGAACAGCGTGCCCAGCAGCAGTCTGAGCCGCTGCCGGGGCGTCAGCGTTGCCTGCGGTCGCTCGTTCACCGTGCCCTCCCGCGCGCCGGCATCCTAGCGCCTGCCGACTTCTTGCCAATACCACGTCCGGACGGGCTTGCCGGGCGCGGACGGCTCCGCAATCATCCCGGCTGAACACTGGAGCGCCACCGACTGAGTCCGCTGACCATGCCGATGATCACCGAGGATACGCCGATCGCCTTCGCCGACCCGCTGCCGGCGGAAACGGACGTGGTCGTCATCGGCGCCGGCATCGCCGGCACGGCGACCGCCTACTTCCTGGCCGAGCGGGGTGTACGCGTGCTGCTGTGTGAGAAAGGCCGGGTCGCCGGCGAGCAGTCGAGCCGCAACTGGGGCTGGGTGCGCCAACAGGGCCGCGACCCGGCCGAATTGCCGATCATGGTGGAGGCGAACCGGATCTGGCGCGGCCTCGCCGCCGCCACCGGCGAGGAGGACCTCACGTTCACGCCGTCGGGCTGCTGCTACCTGGCCGAGGACGCCGCGGCACTGGCCCGCTTCGAAAGCTGGCACGACGTTGCCCGCGAGCACCAGCTCGACACCCGGATGCTCGGGCCCGACGAGATCGCGGCCCGCTTTCCGAACCTCGCCGGCAAGTTCGTCGGCGGCATGCTGACCGAGAGCGACGGCCGGGCCGAGCCGTTCGTCGCCGTGCCGGCCCTGGCCCGCGCCGCCCGCCGGCTCGGCGCCGTCGTCGTCGAACAGTGCGCCGTGCGCACCCTCGATCTCGAGGCCGGCCGCATTGCCGGCGTGGTCACCGAGAAGGGTCGGGTACGCTGCGGCCGGGTCGTGCTCGCCGGCGGCGCCTGGTCGAGCCCGTTCGCCGCCAACGCCGGCGTCGACCTGCCGCAGCTCGCCGTGCGCTCGACGGTGGCCCGCACCGGGCCGGCGCCCGAGGTCTGCACCGCCAACGTCTCGCTGGGCGGCTTCGCCCTGCGCCGTCGCGCCGACGGCGGCTATACCGTCGCCTCTGGCGACCTGGCCGAGCACTACCTGTCGCCCGCCTCATTCAAGTACTTCGGCAAGTTCTTCAAGCTCTTGAAGCTGTCGGCCAAGGACGTGCGCCTGCATCCGGCCGCGCCCAAGGGCTACCCCGGCGCCTGGGGCACGCCGCGGCGCTGGTCGGCCGATGCCGTCAGCCCGTTCGAGCGCGCCCGCGTGGTCAACCCGGCGCCGTCGCCCATCGTCGTCAAGCGCATCCGCGAACGGCTGCCGCAACGCGTGCCGGCGCTAAAGGACGTGCAGCTGGCCGAGGCCTGGGCCGGAATGATCGACGTCACCCCCGACGCGGTGCCGACGCTGGGCGAGCATGACCGCCTGCCCGGCCTGTTCATCGCCACCGGGCTCAGCGGCCACGGCTTCGGCATCGGCCCGGCGATCGGGCGGATCACCGCCGACCTGGTCGCTGACCGCCCCACGGGGCACGATCTCAACCGGTTCCGCGCCGCGCGCTTCTTCGACGGCAGCGAGATCGTGCCCGGGCCGTACTAGGACGGCGGTCGAACCGGCCGGGTCGTCCCGAAGCCATCGTTCGGTCCGGGAAAATCGCCAAAGAAAGCTGGTTCTGGGAGGCCTCGCTTGACCGAGAAGCGAGGGCGCAATTGGAGCCAGGGGCTTCAAATGGCCATGTGATTCAGCACGGCCTTACCGTCGAGTTGTTTGTGAAACACGGCGGCCGTGATGTGCATGACGAGGAGCGCGCCAAGAACAAGGGCCGCAGCATCGTGAAATCCACTGGCCGATTTGGCGAGGGGTATGTTCGGCGCAAGTGCCGGAAGCGGCAGTACGCCAAACAGTCTGATCTCAAACCCAAGGGCAGCGAGCCTCAGATATCCGCTCACAGGCAGGATCATCAGACAGACATACAAAAGGATATGAACGCAGTTGGATGCGATACGCAGCGTCCGGCTGGACGGCCGCGCCGGCACAGGCGAGCGCAAGCGCAGCGCCACACGGCAAACGGCCAACGTCAGGATCACGGCACCAAGCGAGATGTGAGCCTGTACCAGCCATTCCGCCAGGATCGGGCGCGGCTCATAGAGCAGGATGTTCAAGGTCGCGAGCGAGACCTGCGCGAGAATCAGCAAGGCCGTCAACCAGTGGACGACGCGGAGGCTCAGGCTGTAACGCGCAATCAACGCTCAGTCCGGCGCAGGTAGACCATTGGCTCACAGGGGCTGCGGCCCCCGCGATCGCAATTGAACCGGTGCAGACCGAGCGTGGGCGCGGCGTCCAGAGAGGGGCGCGTGAAGGTGAAATCCGTTTCCGCCGCGGACGCGTGGCAAGACAGGCAGGTGGCCTGGGGCCTGGTCGCAAGATTGACGGCGCCTTGGCCGTTGAACGACCCGTAGAGCCATTTCCCATCCACTTTCTGCTTGTGGAACACGGTGCTCAGCTCCGCCGGCCGGTAATAGGTCTCCATGAGGATGTGCGCACCATCCGGCAACGGCTCGCCACTGCGGGCGCGCGCCAGAACATCGGGCGTTGTGAGCATCCGCCGATAGGTACCGTCCGAGCGGTCGACCTGGGCGTAGGTGACAAATGTCTCGCCATACCGGTCCGTTTCAGGCAGTGACGCCGCCCACGCCACTGACACAAGCGCAGCGGATGTCAGTATCAGTGGCCAACCCTTGAACAAATCTCTGCCTCTTCTTGGCTGCCGTCGAAGCCTGGCCATCGCCTAAGCCGCCAGGAATGCATCGAGCGCCGGACGCACGCTTCTACCCGGGCGTCAGTCCGCCAGGACATCGGCCCGGCGCTCGGCGATCACATCCAGGAAGGCAGGCGCGTCGATGTTGGCAATCGGCAGACGGCCGGTGACCGGACGCCGCAGATCGAAGCTGTCCACATAGGCGATCAGGTCGGCGTTCTGCGTCGGCGCGCCCTGCGTGTTGTATTGCTGATAGTTGGGATAAGTCGGCGCAACGGAGTCGTAATCCGCATAGGCCGTCAGGCCGACGTTCAGCACCAAGGGCAGATCGGGGCGGATGATCTGTTCGACGACCGCCCACTGCTGACCTTCCGGGCGGGCCAGGAGCGTGAAGATCTCCCCATGACGCGCGATGCGCAGATCGACGGGTCCGGTTTGCGCGGACAGGATCTGCAGCGTCGAGAGCGAGTTCGTCGTCGTCTTCAGTTCGTAATGCGGCTCACCGGCAGGCGCCGCGGTGCCGACCGAAAAGAACAGCCAGTTCTCCTGGCCCGGAGTCCAGCTCGCGGCGGACACCTCGCGCGGCGCGCGGATGAAGAGCCCTGCCAGGGAGAACGAGGTCTGGGGCAGAGCGGCATTGGTGCCAACGACCTCGATCCGCGTCGTCGCGATGAAGTCGCCGGTGATCTGATGGAAGAGGTGCCCGGCCTGGTTGTCCTCGAACCAACCCGAGGAAACCGGTTGCAGAACGAGTCGCCCGTCGTCGATGTGGGGTTCCAGCCACTTCCGGGTGAAGCCTTCGGGCAGATGCTCGGACCACCCCTCAAGAGCGCCTGCGTTGTCGAATCCGGTGCTCAAGGCTTGAAGATCGTCGGCATGGGCGGCCGTCGCGCCGAAGCAGACGATCAGTGCGCTCACGATGGTTTTCATGACTCTCCGTCCTTCGCATGTGTTGGCGACACGTGGCCGTTGCCGTCCGGGGGCTGATCGTTGACGACAACGCGCGAGCGGGCACCTGGGCCAGTTTCGACGGCGCCGATGCAGGACATGGCTTCCTCCTTGAAACGACAATCTCGGAGGGCAAGTTGTCTTATCGAAGCGGCCCAGCAAGGCGGCAAAACGATAATTTCAATAAGACAAGCTGATAGAATGCTTTCGATCCTGGACTATCGATGTGTTGTCGCCTTGCACGAAGAACGCAACTTCGTGCGGGCCGCAGACGTGCTGGGTGTCTCCCAACCGGCCTTGACGGCACGGCTGCGCCGGATCGAGGAGGAGCTCGACGTAAAGCTCTTTGAGCGTGGACGTCGAGGCGCCGATCCCACGCCGGCAGGCAACGCGTTCACGGACGCAGCCCGCAGAATCATCGAAATGGCTGAACGGTCGGTGGAAGTTGCCCGCGACGCGGATCGGGGTCTCGGACAACACCTGCGTATCGGCATGACGCAGATCGCGGCCGTTCAGGTTGTCGTGCCGATCCTGAAAGCTTTCAGGGAGGAGAACCCGTTTGCGCGCGTCCGCCTGACCGAGGGCATTTCGGCCGGCCTGGAGACCCAGATCGAACAGAACCTGATCGATTTGGCGTTCCTGCATCCGCCGATACATCAGTCAGGCCTGTCCGAGCACCACCTCTTGTCACAGCGTTTGGCCAAGTACGATGCGACCGCCTCACCCAGAGAGCGTCCCCCGACCATCCGCTATACGCGCAAAGACGCCCCTGTCCTCGTTGCGGAGATCGACCGGCACGAACCCCGCGGCGTAGACGCCGACGCTTTGGCTGAAGTGGACACGGCCCTGGGCGCGATCGTCCTGTCGCATGCCGGCTATGGCCCCTTCGTCGTCCCTCAAGGCTTCCCAAGCCCGTTCATCAAGACAGAAAGCTGTGTTGATGCGTACCCGCTGGAGATGGAACTGGGGACGAGCATCGTTTGGCGCAGCCTCGACAGACGGCCAATGGTCACAGCGTTTCTGGAGATCTGCCGGAGATCGTGACTGCCGGCTTCGATCAAAGAGCCGCAGAGGCTGGCCATTGTTTGGAAAAGGCCCGGCCGATCTCCGAGTCCCAGCGAAGAGGACCCGAGTTTCACGCCACGGGGCTCAGCGGCCACGGCTTCGGCATCGGCCCGGCGATCCGGTAGAACACCGCCGATTTGGTCGCTGACCGCCCCACGGGGCACGATCTCAACCGGTTCCGCCCCGCCCGCTTCTTCGACGGCAGCGAGATCGTGCCTGGCCCCTACTGATTTGAGTCTCCCGCCGCCGCGGCATCGATCAGATCCGCCACCGGCAGCGGCAGGTCCGCCGCGCGACGGAGCGCGCCGCTGGCCCGGTCGAACAGCCTGACCATGCGGCCCGGGGCCAAGGACTCCCGACGAAAGCGAAAGCCGTCGATCTGCCGCAAGTGCCCGGAGGCGCCGCAGCCGGGCACCAGGCACTCGGGCTTGCCCTTCGGACAGCGGTTGAAGTCGCACAGCCGTCCCAAGTAGCGGTCGCTGCCCGGCTCGAGGATGAACACGTCGGTCTGATGGGCGGCGACGCCGATGCCGGTTTCGTCGTGCAGGTCCCGCAAGGCCCGGTTCTTGGCGCGGCGCAACTCGTTGAGGCTGCCCAGGTCGGTCAGCCACAACGCCAGATCGAGATCCTTGCATTCGTGCCAAAGCTCGATCCGCGCCCGGCGGTAGTTGCGAAAGCGCGGCACTTCCTTCCAGGGATCCATCGCAGCCGAGCCGATCAGCGCAATGGACGCCACTTCCGGGAAGCCCTGCCAGACAGCAACGATCCTGTCTGCGGCCTGGCGGAAATCGCGATAGCCGCGCAGCAGGAACCCGTTTTGCTCGGCAATTCCCGCCGCCGACAGCTCGTGTTCTTCTTGCTCACGCTGCCAGGCTTCGACGTCGAACTCGTCGAAATCGTCTTCGCCGTCCGTCGCCACGATCGTTCCTTTCCCGCGCTCGATGCCTACCAGCCACGCTCGTCGAGCATCGCCATGAGTTTGCGCTTTCTCTTGTGATCCTTGCGCAAGCCGGCGAGGTAGTCGCGCAGGCTTTCCGCCTCGTCGAGTTGCAGCGCAAGTTGCTCGATCCGCGAGAGAACGCGGATCGTCTCGCGATAGATGCTGTCTCCAGAGCCCCGCAGCAATCCCGCGATATGGTCTTGATAGACTGCGACGGCGTCCCTGGGGTGACTGTCCGAACGCGTTGCCGCCAACCTTAGCCAGAGATCCGGCGCACAGCCGCCCATCCGGGCTTCGTCCCATGCGGCCTCCGGATCATCGTCATCAAGCAACAACGCGACGAGCAGAGAATGATCGCACCGGTGCGCGCCAGCGACCGCGCACCCGACGCCGAGGTGACCGGTCCCGTCCGCAAGGCGGTGACGGACCAGTTTCAGCGCCTTCTCGCGCCACTCCGGCCAGGCGTCGTTGTCGCGGGCGAAACCACGCAGCTGGCGGAACGACTCCAGCGCGGGATCTTCGGCGAAGGCCTCCCAGGCGAGCGTGACGGCCTCGTCGCCGCGCCCTTGTGCCTGATAGGCTTCGGCAATGAAGGTCCGCAAGCGCTCGTCACGGGACGTGTCGGCGAACGTCTTCCAGCCGCGCTCCGCCCAGGCCAACGCCTCCTCCGATCGACCCGCGGCTTGCTGGATCTGCGCCATCTTCAGGAAGTCATAGGGCATGCTCAGGTCGCGGGCCTTGATCTCGACCAACGCCTCGGTGTCGTCCGAGCGACGGGCGAGTGCCGTCATGATCGAGGTAATGCGGTAGCGCCGACCGTAGCGGTCGGTCGTGGCATCGCCTGGCGCCAACGGCGGTACCTTTGCCCATTCCGCCTCGGCGAGCCGGCGGTAGGCCGCAAGACCGGTTCTGCCGAGAACATCAGCATAGGTCTCGACAGCGCCATAGAATATCTCGAAATCGGCAGCCATCTCCGCCGCGAACAACCGCGTCGCCAGCTCCACCGGATCGGGTCGCGCCACCCGACACGCCTGCAGATGCAATGCCTGCAACCGGCCCATGATCTCAGTCATGCCGCCATCTGAGTCGTCGATCCACTCCATGTGGCCCGCGACTTCCGCAAGGCCCTCGTCGGCCAGTTCGACAACGAGCAACGCCTCGCCCCCAAGGAGCATGTCCTCGAGGCCGTCGATCACGTCGTCGATGCCGCGAACGTAGGCGTAGGCTTCGCCATACTCGACATGGTCCTCGACAGAGAGCGCATCATCGAGGGCCCGGCGCCAGAGTGCCGCGGCGGCGCGACCCGCCGCGCCTTTGGCCGCAAGCAGCGAGAGCCGGCGATGCAGGCGTTCGTCCAGTTCGGCTTGGTCTAGCAGCAGCTGGGCCAATTGTCCGTGCTCCATGTCGAGCAGATAGCGCCGGATCTCCGCCGTGGTATCCGCCATCTCTTTTTGACGCGCGGCGGCGGCGTCAGGTTGCTCAATGCGCGCATGCCAGGCCAGGCCCACAGCGACACAGTGCTTGCAGAAGTAGCCCTGATCGCCCATCGGGCACGAACAGTCGTGTTGCAGTTCGCCGCCGTCCGGCCACAGCCAGACCCGGTAGCGCCGTGTTCCCTGGACAACCGCCTTGATCCCGTTCTCCCAGACTTCCAGCGAGATCACGGCGCCGCGGTCGAAATAGCCCTGGCCGCGTCCGAACGAGGGCTGCCCCGCCAGCCGGCGCAGGTGCACCGGCGTCACCAGGGACGCCAGGGAATCAGGGCTCCGGGTCACGATCACGCGCTCTCCTGTGACGGCGATTTCGCAAGCTCGGCAAACGCACTATAACCCCGATCAATGATTGCGACTCGGAACCACCGGATGAGCGCCGCCACGAACCATCGTTTCTCGGTCGCACCGATGATGGAGTGCACCGACCGGCATGGCCGCTATTTCCTGCGGCAGATCAGCCGGCGCGCGCTGCTCTATACCGAGATGATCGCGGCTGCCGCCGTGGTCCGCGGTCATCGCGACTATCTGCTCGGCTTTGCCCCGGCGGAGCAGCCGCTGGCCATCCAGCTGGGCGGCGCCGATCCGGGGGAGATGGCCGAGGCGGCGGCGATCGCCGAGGCGTTCGGCTACGCTGAGGTCAACATCAACGTCGGCTGTCCGTCGAACCGGGTCCAGGCGGGCCGCTTCGGCGCCTGTCTGATGGCCGAGCCGGACACCATCGCCGCCTCCGTGACGGCCATGCGCGCAGCGGTGACGATCCCGGTGACGGTGAAGTGCCGCATCGGCATCAACGACCGCGACGGCTACGACGACCTGCGGCGCTTCGTCGACCCGGTCGCCGCCGCCGGCTGCGGCAGCTTCGCCGTGCACGCGCGCACGGCGGTGCTCGGCGGGCTCAGCCCGAAGCAGAACCGTGAGATCCCGCCCCTGCGCTACGAGCTGGTCTACCGCCTGAAGCAGGACCGGCCGGACCTGGAGGTCGTCATCAACGGCGGCATCGGCAGCCTGGACGAGGCGGCCGGGCATCTCGCTCACGTCGACGGGGTGATGATCGGCCGCGCCGCCTACTACACGCCCTGGCTGCTGGCCGACGTCGACCGCCGCCTGTTCGGCGCGCCACCGGCGCTGCCCGACCGGCACGCCGCAGGCGAAGCGATGCTGCCTTACATCGACGATCAGCTGACTGCCGGGGTGCGGCTCAACGCCATCACCCGGCACATGCTGGGCCTGTTCAGCGGCGTGCCCGGCGCCCGCGCCTGGCGCCGTCACCTGAGCAGCCACGCCCCCCGCCCCGGCGCCGGGCCGGAGGTGGTCGAACAGGCGCTCAACCTCGTCCCCCGCAGCGGTCTGCAGCAGAGCGCATAGCGGCGAGGCGGGTGGGTCTGAGACCCACCCCTACACCGGTCATGGCTCTCCGGTAGGGGCGGGTCTCAGACCCGCCCGCAGTCCCCGACCTCAACGCGGCTGCAGGTGGCCCAGCGGCAGTGGCCCCGACGGCTTGACGTCGTCCAGCACCAAATTGGTCTTCACGTCGCGCACGCCCGGGATCTGCAGCAGCTCGTTCATCACCAGGTGGTTCAAGGCGTCGACGTCCGGGACCAGCACGTGCAGCAGGAAGTCCTGGTCACCGGTCATCGCCCAGCAGGCGATCACGGCCTCGCGGCGTTCGATGTCGGCGCGGAACCGTTCCGGCGTGCCGTCGCTGTGCGAACTCAGGTTGACCTGCACGAACACCTCGATCGAAAGGCCGAGGGCTTGGCGGTCGAGCCGGGCGGCGAAGCCGGCGATCACGCCCGCCGCCTGCAGCCCGTCGAAGCGGCGGGCACAGGGCGTGGTCGACAGGCCAAGCTCGCCGGCCAGCTCCGACACCGGCATCCGGCCCCGGCGTTGTAGCAGGGCCAGCATCTTCAGCTCGTGGCGGTCGAATTGAGGCATATCGCCTCATGTATAGATACTTTCTGGAGATATCCACTGAAAAATCGGCCTTCGTCAGGTGACTTGGGGCAATTCGCCCCGTACCTCCGCCCTATGTTCATCCGAAGAGATAATCCGAGCGGAGAACCGTCATGGACGTCGCCAGCTATGCCGAAGCCTGCGCCGCCGATGGCCTGCGCGGCGACTACAGCGCCTGCCGGCCCGACTTCACCGTAGAGCAGGACTATGGCGCCTACGGCGCCGAAGACCATGCCGTGTGGCGCGCCCTGTTCGAGCGCCAGAGCCAGCTGGCGGCGGAAATGGCGCATCCGTCGTTCCTCGACGGCCTGCGCAACCTCAACGTCGGCGACCGCATCCCGGATTTCGACCAGGTCAACGCCGAACTGCACCAGCGCACAGGCTGGACCCTGGTCGGCGTGCCCGGCCTGATCCCGGCCGATGCCTTCTTCAAGCATCTGGCCGCCCGCCGCTTCCCGACCACCAACTGGATCCGGTCCGCGGACGAGTTCGACTACATCGTCGAGCCGGACCTGTTCCACGATTTCTTCGGCCATGTCCCGCTGCTGTCGCTGCCGGTGTTCGCCGACTTCATGCAGCTCTATGGCGCCACCGGGCAGCGGGCGATCGCTGCGGGCAACGTCGAGCCGGTCACCCGGCTCTACTGGTACACCGCCGAATACGGCCTCATCCGCGAGGCCGGTGGCCCGCTCAAGGCCTACGGCGCCGGCCTGATGTCCTCGGCCGGCGAGCTGCCGCACGCGGTGCACGGTCCGGGCGTCCGGCGCCGGCCGGCAGTGTTGGCGGACATCGTCCGCACTAGCTACGAAATCGACAAGTACCAGCGGGTCTATTTCGTGCTCGACAGCTTCGAAGCGCTGTTCCAGGCGCTGCAGTCGGACGACCTCGACGCGGTGCTGTCCGCCGCCGCCAAGGAACCGGCCGTCGACCCGGCGACGCGCTAAACGCGGCTGCGCCGGGCGGGTCTGAGACCCGCCCCTACAACCCAGCACGATCAACGTAGGGGCGGGTCTGAGACCCGCCCGTCATGCGCCCGCATCAATCGTCAGCCGACAGCACCGCCAGGCCGGTCAGCGCCGGCTCGGCACTGCGGATGATGTAGACCGGGATCTCCCGCAGGTAATCGGCAAAGCGGCCCTTGGCCTCGAACCGCTGGCGGAAGCCGGCATGGTCGAACAACTCGCCCAGCTGCGGAACGATGCCGCCGGCCAGGTAGACGCCGCCGCGGGCGCCCAGGATCAACGCCAAGTCGCCGGCGAAGCCACCGAGCAGGTGGCAGAACACCGCCATCGCCTACCCCGCCGGGCCACCCGGCTCCTCGCGCGCCAGCCGGGTCACGTCTTCCGGCCGCATCGGTCGTTCTGCCGACCACATCGCCGAGGCCATGCCGCTGACCTCGATGATGGCGTGATGCAGCCGCACCAGGCCGGGCCCAGCCAGCACCGCTTCGTAGCTGACGTGGCCCAGCTCCTCGTGCAGGCGGGCGAGGATGGCGGCCTCGAACGCATCTTCAGAGGCCAGGCTGGCGTGTCCGCCCTCGCCGGACAGCGCGGCCCAGCCGGTCGGGCCCGGGACCAGGCCGGAAACGCCGAGGCCGGTGCCCGGGCCGAGCACGACCATCGCCGCATCGTCGGCACCGGCGCCGCCGCCGACCTGCTCCAGCTCGACCGCCGGCAACTGCGGCAGCGCCCAGGCCACAGCGGTCAGATCGTTGACGATGCGGCAGGCACGCAAGTCAAACTGCCGGCACAGCGCGGCACCGTCGACCTGCCAGTCGAGATTGGTCAGGCGCACGGCATCGTTGCGCACGTCCCCGGCGGCCGCCAGCAGCGCCGTCTTGGGCGGGCTGTCCAACTCCGCCAGCGCCGCTGCCATCAGCTCGGCGGGCGCGTGGAAGTCCGCGCAATGTCTGGGTTCCAGGTAGCGCAGCACCCGTCCTCCGGCGGCCAGGGCAAAGCGGGCGTTGGTGCCGCCGATGTCCCCCAGCAGGACCGGCGCGCTCACGCCACCGTCTGCGCCGACAGGCGCACCTCCGCCAGCGACTGCACGAAGGAGTCGCGCCAGGCGGTGACATCCTCCTCTTCCACGCAGCGCATCAGACTGGCCCAGCGCTCCCGGCGCTCGGCCAATGGCATATGCAGGGCGCGCTGCAGGCCATCGACGATGGCATCGCCATCGTAGGGATTGATGACGATGGCGCTGTCGAGCTGGCGCGCGGCGCCGGCGAACTCCGACAGCACCAGCACGCCGGGGTCTTCCGGGTCCTGTGCCGCCACATACTCCTTGGCCACCAGGTTCATGCCGTCGCGCAGCGGCGTTACCAGGGCGACGTCGCTGACCCGGTACAGCCCGGCCAGCGAGCGGCGCGAGTAGGAGCGGTTGACGTAACGCACCGGCACCCAGTCGAAGTCAGCCAGGTGGCCGTTGATGCGTCCGGCGGCGGCCTCCAGCTCCTCGCGGATGTCGACATAGTCCTTTACGTCCGGCCGCGAGGACGGCGCGATCTGCAGCAGGGTGACGTTGCCACGGTTGTCCGGATAGGCCTCCAGCAGCCGCTCGAACGCGCCCAACCGTCCCGGCAGGCCCTTGGTGTAGTCCAGCCGGTCGACGCCGATGATCAGCTTGCGCTGGTTCATGCTCTTCTTCATGCGGTCGTAGTGGCGTTGGGCATCGGGCGACACCGCCATCTCCGCCATCTCGCCGGCGTCGATGCCGATGGGGAACACGTCCGCGCGGATGGTCCGGCCGAATGCCGTCAGGCTGCCGTCGACCTCGATCTCGCCATTGGCGACGTAGACCACATAGTCCTGGAAGGCGAGCAGGTCGGGCAGGGTCTGGAAGCCGATCAGGTCATAGGCGAACAGCGCCCGCACCAGGGCCTGGTGATTGGGCAGGGTCAGCAGCACCTGGCTGGCCGGGAACGGGATGTGCAGAAAGAAGCCCATGCGCTGGCGAAAGCCCATGCGGCGCAGCTCCTCGGCACAGGCGATCAGGTGATAGTCGTGCACCCAGATCAGGTCGTCGTCTTCCAGCAGCGGCGCCAGGCCGTGGGCAAAGCGCGCGTTGACCCGGAAATAGCCCTTGTCGAAGCGGCGGTCGTAGGCCGCCAGATCGGTGCGGTAGTGGAACAGCGGCCACAGCGTGCTGTTGGCGAAACCGTTGTAGTACTCGTCGTAGTCGTCGGTGCTGAGGTCGGTGGTGGCGATGGTGACGCTGTCGGTGTGCTCGATCTTGACCTTGGTCGATTCGTTGGCGACGACCTCGCCGCTCCAGCCGAACCAGACGCCGTGGTACTTGCGCAGCGCGGCATAGAGCGCCACCGCCAGGCCGCCGGCGCTGGCCTTGTCGCGCGGCCCGGGCAGCGAGACCCGGTTGGAGACGACGATCAGGCGGTTCATACGACATCCTCCCAGGCCCGGCTCAGCCGCATGGCGCTGTTGATGATGCCGACCAACGAGTAGGTCTGCGGGTAGTTGCCCCAGAGTTCGTTGGTCTTCGGGTCCATGTCTTCCGACAGCAGGCCGACGTGGTTGCGGCAGGTCAACATGGTCTCGAAGATCTGCCGCGCTTCGTCAAGGCGACCCATTGTCGCCAGGGCCTCGATGTACCAGAAGGTGCAGATGTTGAACGCATTCTGCGGCAGGCCGAAGTCGTCCGGCTTGACGTAACGGAACATGTGGCTGCCGTGCAGCAGCGCCTTCTCCAACGCCGCCACGGTGCCGGCAAAGCGCGGATCGTCGGCGGAGACGAAGGCGATGTCCGACATCAGCAGCAGGCTGGCATCGGGATCGTCGCCGCCGAAGGCGTCGGCGAACATGTTCGCCTGCGGGTTCCAGGCCTGGCTGCAGATCGTTGCGTGCACCCGGTCCGCACGCTCGCCCCAGTGTTGTGCCCGGCTGTCCAGGTCCAGGTGGGTGGCGATCTTCGCCAGCCGGTCGCAGGCCGCCCAGCACATCAGGCTGGAGAAGGTATGCACCTGGCTCTGCGTGCGCAGTTCCCACAGGCCCGCATCGGGCTGGTCGTGCAGGGCGAAGGCCCGCTCGCCGACCTTCTCCAGTTGCTCGAAGTCCTGCACGTTGAGTGGCCGCAGCAGGCGCTCGTCGAAGAAGGCCTGAGTGTTGGAGAGGATCACCTGGCCGTAGACGTCATGCTGGAGATGCTCGAAGGCCTGGTTGCCGACCCGCACCGGGCCCATACCGCGATAGCCGGCCAGGCTGTCGACCTCGCGCTCGATCAGGTCATGCTCCAGGCCGATGCCGAACACCGGCTGCAGGTGGCCACCGTCGGCAACGCCGATCAGGTTGCGCACGTAGCGCAGGTAGCCTTCCATGATGTCGACCGCGCCGAGCCGGTTCAGCGCCCGTACCACGAAATAGGCGTCGCGCAGCCAGCAGTAGCGGTAGTCCCAGTTGCGTCCCGAATTCGGCACCTCCGGCACCGAGGTGGTCATGGCGGCGATGATCGCCCCGGTCTCCTCGAACCAGCACAGCTTCAGGGTGATGGCGGCACGGATCACCGCGGCCTGGTAGTCCAGCGGCACGGCCAGGTGGCGCACCCATTCCTGCCAATAGGCCACGGTCTGGCGCTGGAACTCTTCGGCCGCCTCCAGCACACCGCGCGAGAAGCTCTCGTCCGGACCCAGAAACATCGCGATCGGGGCTTCGAGGTTGAAGGCGACGTCGTCCAGCAGGTAGCTGACCGGCGCATTGGTGCTCAGCCGCAGCGTAAGGTCCGGGCCGACATAGCGGATGTGGTTCGACCCGTGGGTGATCTGCGGCTTGCTGGCACCATAGTCGAACAGCGGCCGCGGCCGGATGCGGATCCGCGGCGTGCCGTTCTTCGGCCGCAGCAGACGCACCATCGCCATCGGCCGGTAGCGCCGGCCGAACTGGCTGAAGCGCGGCGCGAAGTCGACGATCTCCAGCGTGCGCCCCTGGCGGTCGGTGAGCTCGGTCACCAGCACCGGCGTGTTCTCGATATAGTGCTGGCTGGAGCTGGCGAAGTCGTCCAGCTCGATCTCGAACACGCCGTCGGCCTGATCGCCCGTGCCGTTGAGCAGGGCATTGAACACCGGATCGCCGTCGAACCGCGGCAGGCAGCACCACAGCACCCGGCCGCGCCGATCGATCAGGGCGTTGTAGGCACAGTTGCCGATCACGCCGAGCTGCAGGTCGGGCTCTATGGTCATGTTGCGCCTCTCGCCTTCTCGACGGCGTGGGGAAAGTCACGCAGCCAGGTGAACAGGGTGGCGACGTCGGGCACGGTCCAGCACGCGGCGGTGTCCGCCCCATCGACGCCGACGCGGATGCTGATGCCGTCTTCGCCATTGGCCACGGCAAAAGCCGCTTCGTCGGTGACGTCGTCGCCGGCAAACACCAGGCGCCGGCCGGCAAAGGGCGGCTCCGCCATGAAGTCGCGCACGGCATCCCCCTTGTCGCGACCGGCGGTCCTCAGCTCGCTGACCATCTTGCCGCGCTGCACCGCCAGCCGGCCGCCACTGGCCGCCGCCAGCTCCTCGGTGAGGGAAACGCAGGCCGGTCCGTGCGCGGGCGCCTGGCGATAGTGCAGGGCCACGCTGCCGCCCTTGTCCTCCAACAGCACGCCGGGATGGGCGGCGACGAAGGTGGCGAGGCGCGCCCGCGCGTCGTTCAGCGCCGCCTCCGGCAGGGCGACGTGGTGCACGCTGCCGTCGGCGCCGCGCCGCTCGAGGCCGTGCAGGCCGGCGACCGCGGTCACCGTGTGGCGTAGGAACCGGTCGATGTCCGCCAGCCGCCGGCCGGAGATCACCGCCAGGGCACCACCGAGGCTGGCACTGGCCATGGCCAGCACCGCCGGCAGATCTTCCGGCACGGCGATCGCTTCAGGCGTTTCGGCGATCTCGACGAGGGTGCCGTCGAAGTCGAGGAACAGCGCCCAGTTGTCTGCGGGAGGCGGGAGAGCCATGCGAAAGGAGCCAGGCCAGCGCGAGGGTGAGGCGACGACCCTGTTTATCGGGTTCGCCCCGATGATTCCATGCGCCTGTTATGGCTAATTTTCCGTGAACGGCGGTGTCGGCAATTGAACGCGCTGTGCGCGCCGATTCGGGGACGATGGATCCAAAAAGCTTCGTCGTCCCCGCGCTTGACGCGGGGACCCAGGGGCTGTCCCACTCGGTTCGTGGCCTACTACACCTACATCATGGCCAGCCAACGGAATGGCACCCTTTACATCGGGGTCACCAACGATCTCGTGCGCCGCGGCCACGAGCATCGCGAAGGCCTCGCGCCCGGGTTCACGAGACAGCACGGCGTGAAACGCCTAGTCTGGTACGAGATCCACGAAACCGCGCGGGCTGCGATCACGCGGGAAAAGGCGCTCAAGAAATGGCGCCGGGCATGGAAGCTGGATCTGATCGAAAAGAACAACCCGCAGTGGCGCGACCTGTTCGACGAGATTGCCCCATAGCCCCTGGGTCCCCGGATCGGCGCTGCGCGCCGTCCGAGGACGACGAAGTTCCCTTGTCCCGCCACCCCCCGGAACCCCGGTGCTACCAGCCGAGCCACTCCGGCCGGCGCGGGATGTCGGCGACGAAGACCCGCTGCATTGCGAGCGTTCCGTTCTCGAACAGCTCGGTCACCGAATCCTTCGAGGTATCGCCCTTCACCGCGGCCTGGTAGAGCGGCACCCTGGTGATCGCGCGGTGGTCCTCGGGCTGCCAGGTCGCCTCCGGACAGACGCCTTCCAGGCCGGCCGGCACCCAGTCCTTCTTCTGGTACATCGCCTGCTTGATGTTCGGGCCGCTGATGCCGCCGTTGCGGTCGGCCCATTCCAGCGCTTCCTTCATGTAGTACACGCTGCAGACGCCGCGGATGTAGTGCACGGGCCGATAGGCCTTGCCGCCCGGATCGGACAGCTTCGAGATCTTGCGCACCAGGTCCATGCCCGGCACCTCGTCGTGCCAGCTGCCGTTGCTCATCACCCAGACCACGCCGTTGGCGCTCTCGCCGGCGGCCTGCAGGATGTTCTCGTCCATGCCCCAGATGTTGGACAGGAACTGGGTTTCGACACCAACCGCCGCGCACGACGTCAGCAGTGCCGCGTTGGCACCGCCGGTGTTGGCAAGAAAGGCGTAGTTGGCCCCCGACGCCTTCAACGCGCGGCACTGTTGCGTGAAGTCGCCACCGAGCAGCGAATAGCGGACGGCGGGCAGCACCTCGAAGCCAAGTTCGCCGGCGTAGCCTTCGCCGGCGGCCTTCGGGGCGTTCGAGAACGGGTGATCGTCGCCCATGTGCACGAACTTGGGCGCGCCGCCGCGGCGCCGCGTCTTCCAGTCCTCGGCCGCCCACTGCACCAGGGCCCTGGCGCCATCGGAATAGGAGGGGCCGACGAAGAAGTTGTACGGCGCCGGCGAATTGGCCATCGGCCCCTTGCCCATCGGATCGGCAAGATGGCCCGCGAACGACATCGACAGGAAGGGGATCTTGTCCCGGGTCACCAGTTCGCGCAGGGCCTCGGTGTCACCGTTGCCCCAGCCCTGGATCACCGTCACCCCCTGCTCGCGCCAGCTCCGGTAGACACCCAGCGCCTGCGAGACCTTGTAGGCATAGTCGAAGTGCAGCAGGCGCATCTTCTTGCCGTTGATCCCGCCGGTGGCGTTGATGTACTCCAGCGCGTCGATCTTGCCCTGTCCGGCGTACTTGCCGACGCCCGACGTCGGCCCGGTCATGTCGTAGAGGTTGCCGACGACGATGTCCTGCGCGGCGGCCGGGCCGGCCGCCATCGCCAGCATCGCGCCCGCGGCCAGGCCAGAGATCAGTTGTCGCAATGTCTTATCGTCTCCCGATTTTCGGCTGTTGTCGTTGCGGAGACTGCTACCTGGCCGCGTACCGGCACGGCTGACAGCCGACACCGTCACCTTGCGGTCCGCTGTCGCGTGCCCGGATCTCAGCCTGGTCCATGTCGTCGTCGCCGCTCATGGCAGCCGTCTTGCCGTCCCACGCCCCCGGCCGCGGTTCCGCGCCGCGGCTCGATCTGCCGGCCCGGTGATTGCTGCCCCGGACCTGCCTTCAGGCCTCTCCCCAGACCCGAACTGCTGTCTCTACCACGCGGGACAGCTTTTGTCGTTCGATCTCTATGGTTACCGGGTTGCCCGAGACCGCGCTGGCAAATCCGCATTGCGGGCTCAACGACAGCCGCTCCAGCGGCAGATAGGCCGCCGCCTCGTCGATGCGGGCGGCCAGGCTGTCGACGCTCTCCAACTCCGGCGCCTTGCTGCTGACCAGCCCCAACACCACGTGCCGGCCCTCGGGCACCAGCCGCAGCGGCGAGAAGTCGCCCGCCCGCGCGGTGTCGTACTCGAGGAAAAAGGCATCGACGGCGACGTCGTTGAACAGTTGCTCGGCCACCGGTTCATAGCCGCCTTCGGACAGGTACTTGCCCTTGAAGTTGCCGCGGCAGAGGTGAAGGCCGACGGTCATGCCGGCCGGTCGCTCGGCGATGGCGGCGTTGATGGCATCGACATAGAGCCGCACCAGGGCCTGCGGGTCCTCGCCGGCATCGCGCACCTGGGCCTGCACCTTGGGATCGCACAGCATCGCCAGTGGCACCTCGTCGAGCTGGATGTAGCGCGCGCCGAGTTCGGCCAACTCGGCGATCTCCTCGCGGTAGACCCGGGCGAAGTCGGCGAAGAAGGCTTCAGGCGATTCATAGCTGCCCGGTCCCAGGGCCTCGCGTCCGCGCCAGAAATGAAACGTCGGCGGTGACGGCAGGGTGATCTTGGGCTCCGCCGCACTGACCGATTTCAGGAACTTGAACTCGGCCGTCGAGATGCCGCGCACGCGCCGCACCGGGCCGTCGATGTGGGGCGCGATGAAGGCCTGCTCGTGTCCGTGGTCGTCGCGGAAGGTGTACACCGCGTCCTTCACGCTCAGACCTTCGACCGGGCCGATGAAATGGCCCCAGTAAGAGCCGCGGCGGAACTCCCCGTCGGTGACCATGCGCAGGCCGACGTCCGCCTGCAGCGCCACCACCTCGCGCACCGCTTCGTCCTGCGCCGCATGGTAGGCGGTGTCGTCCAGCTCGCCGCGGTTGTGCAGCCGGAACGCTTCGGTCAGCGCCTTCGGCCGCAACAGGCTGCCGACATGCTCGGCACGGAACGGTGGCAGTGCGGCGGTCATGCTTTCATCCTCCCTGGTTGGCCCACCGAATAGCACGCCCGCGCCGCGTTGTCGTTGCCCCGCGCTGCGCCTAAGATCGTTGCCATGACCGATTTCGCCAGGATTCTCGACGCCGCCCGGGCCAGGAATGGCGGCGAGGCGGCGCTCAACGAGCGCCTGCCCGTGGTCGCCTCGGCGGACGAGCTGCGCGCCATCACCGACGACCGCTACCTGTCCCGGATGAGCATGCGGGTGTTCAGCGCCGGTCTGCGGTACAGCATGGTCGAGGCCAAGTGGCCGGCCTTCGAGGAGGTCTTTCACGGCTTCGTGCCACAGGCCGTGCGGGCGATGAATGACGAGGAGCTCGAGGCGCTGATGGGCGACGCCCGCATCATCCGCCACTGGGGCAAGATCAAGTCGGTCCGGGCCAACGCCGCGGCCATGTGCGAGGTGATCGACGAGGCCGGCAGCTTCGGCAACTGGCTCGCCGACTGGCCGTCCGACCACATCGTCGAACTTTGGGACGTGCTGGCCAAGCGCTTCAGCCAGCTCGGCGGCAACTCCGGGCCCTACTTCCTGCGCTGGGTCGGCAAGGACACCTTCATGGCCAACCCCTACGTGCTCAAGGCGCTCGACCACTGGGGCCTGCACAGCGGCACCGGCAAGGGCAAGCGGCAGCGGGCGCAGCTACAGGACGTGTTTAACCGGCTGCACGACGAGACCGGCCTGCCGCTCTGCCAGATCAGCATGATCCTGGCCCAGTCGATCGACTGACAGTCACGAGGCCGTTTGCTCTTCGAGGCTCTGTCGCGCCGCACAGCCCAGCAGCCAGTCGCGTACCTGCCGCACCGGTCCCGACAGGGCTGTCGTGTCGGGGGTCAGCAGGTAGTACTGGTCGCGGCTGGGCAGCACCGGACCGGGACAGCGCAGCAGCGCCCCCGAAGCGAGGTGATCGCGGCAGATCACGTCGTCGCCGATCGCCAGGCCCAGACCACGGACCGCGGCATCGATGCACAGGTGCGAGCGGTTGAAGAACAGATGCCCGGCCGCGTCGTCGAGGCTGAGACGGACGGCATCGAAATAACTGCGCCACCAGTAGATCCCGCGATCATGGATCAGCCGGTGCGCGGTCAGGAACGCAGAACCGCCCGACGCCGGACCCGCTGCCAGCAGGCCCGGTGCCGCGACCGGGAAGGCCTCGATATCCAGGAACGGCGTGGCCTTGAAGCCGGTGCAGGCGGCCGCACCCCAGGTCAGGGCGAGGTCAGCGTCACCCAGGACGGCGCGCGGCGGGTCGGGCCGCACGCGGATGTCGAGGTTGACGTCGAGCGCCTGCAGCGCCGGATCGGTGAGCAGCGGCATCAACCAGCGTGTCGCCAGGTCGGATTCCACGTCGAGCACGACGGTGCCGCGACCACCGCCGCGCCGCAGCCGTCCGGTGCCGACTTCCAGGCTGCTCAGCGCGTCCGCGGCGGTGCGGGCGAACATGCTGCCCTCGCCGGTCAGCACGACATGACGGGCATGCCGCTCAAAAAGGGCCACGCCCAGCTCGGCCTCCAGGTTGCGCACGTGCCGGCTGACGGCCGCATGGCTGACGGCGAGCTCGTCCGCCGCCTGGGCGAAGCTGCCATGTCTGGCGGCGGCGTCGAAGGCCCGGATTGCATTCAGGTTCGGCAGCTTGCGCATATGCCGAGCGTAACAAGAAGTTTCCCTTGCAGCAAAAAGGATCGTTTGAGCGAAATTTTCACTCTCACTTATAGATCGCTCAAGCAAACCGGGCGGGCGAGCGATGGACCAGGCAAAGACAGCGGCAGGCGGCGTCATCATCGCCTTGCTCGTCGGCGTGTTGATTTACGGGCTGGCGATGGGGACCACCTATCCCTTGCTCGGCATCATGCTGGCCGAACAGGTCCCCGGCACCTAGAACGGCATCAATGCGGCGGCCACCGGGCTGGGGTTGTTGGCCGGCGTGCTTGTCGTCCCCGCCGTCAGCCGAAGCTTCGGTGCCGGCATGACGGCGCTCGCCGGCGTCACGCTCATGGCCGCAGCCCTCCTGGGCATGGCCTTTGCCGACGGGTTCTGGACCCTGTTCCTGCTGCGCATGCTGCTCGGCTGCGGCGCCAATTTCCTGTTCGTCGTTGCCGAAGCAGCCCTGAACGTGTTTGCCCCGGCCACCCACCGCGGCCGCGTGATGGGGACCTACACCGCCGTAATCGCGTTCGGCTTCGTCCTCGGCCCGGCCATCGTCGCCGGGATGCCGGATGCGCCGGCCCTGCTGCTGTTGGGCTGCGCCGCCGTCACCGCGGTCGCCGTGCTGCCGCTGCGCGCCGCCCGCGCGCCCGTCGACCGCTTCGTCCGTCCGACGTCGCTTGGCCGGATCCTGCCGGCCATCATCGCCTTTCCGTTCGCCTTCGGGTTCGTCTTCGTCGCTTCCGCGATCGACGCGGTAGCGATCAGCCTCCTGCCCGTCGTTGCCCTGGACCAGGCCTTCTCCATTGAGGCCGGCGCGCTGTTCGTCACCGTCTTCCATGTCGGCCTGCTGCTCGGCCAGCCCGTCGTCGGCACAGCCCTCGACCTGTTCGGCCGAAGGCGCACGGTGCTTGCCTGCTGCCTTCTCTCGCTCGCCTGCACGGCGACGCTCTGCCTCGGTGACGGCCTCGAATTCTGGCCGGTTGCCGGCCTCATGCTCGCCTGGGGTCCGGCCAACTACGGGCTCTACACCGCCGGGCTGGCGCTGATCGGCGACCGCTATGCCGGTGCGACGCTGACGGCGGCGACGGCCGGCGTTGCCGCCGTCTATGCCCTGGCCTCGGTGATCTCACCGGTCCTGGCGGGTCAGGCGATCGAGCTTGTCGGCGCCGGTGGCTTCTATGCGGTTCTGGCCGGGATCTATCTGGCCGCGCTGGCCGGCAGCATGGCGCTGTTCCGGCCCCTGGAACCGGTGCACGTCCGACGCTGACGGCATCGCCGGACAGGCCGGCGTCAGAAAAGGTGGCGAGGCAGCGCTCAGCGAGTGTCTGCCGGTGATCGCCACGGTGGACGGGCTGAGCCCCATCCCGGACGACCGATATCTATCGCGGATGAGCAAGCGGGTATTTGGCGCTGGCCTGCCTTACAGATCTCGTCCTTTACACTAATCCTCCGTTGCCGATTCTATCCAACACGCTTCACCACCTACAACCTTACCCAGTCTTCCGACAGAGTTGTTGGAGTAGCTGCTTTTTCCCGTTAAAGTTCCTTAGCAAAATACTTCCCTTTGTTCCTCTTTTGTTCTATAGTGGATTATGGCACAGAACTCAGCGATCGAATGGACTGATGCAACCTGGAATCCCGTGACGGGCTGCACGAAGATTAGTCCGGGCTGCTTGAACTGCTATGCAGAGCGCTTCGCAGAGCGATTTCGCGGGGTTCAGGGGCACCCTTACGAAAACGGTTTCGATCTGACGCTCCGACCTGAGCGCGTTGAACAACCGCTCAAGTGGCGTACGTCGAGAATGATCTTCGTAAACTCGATGAGCGATCTGTTTCACAAAAAAGTGCCGTACAGCTACGTCGATCAAGTGTTTGACACTATGGAAGCAGCCAACTGGCATGTATTTCAGGTGCTGACGAAGCGTAGCTCACGTCTTAGGAACTACATAAATAGCCGCTATGTCAACCGCCCAGCGCCAGTTCACATTTGGCTTGGTGTATCTATTGAAGATGGAGATAGGAAATCCAGAGTAAAGCATTTACAGAACGCCAATGCCGCCATTCGGTTTCTCTCTGTTGAGCCACTTATCGGACCGGTGGGCAAGCTTGATTTGGGTGGGATAGCATGGGTAATTGTTGGCGGCGAGAGTGGACCGAAACATCGACCGATGCAGCCGGAATGGGCCCGAGAAGTCCGCGATCAGTGTGTTGATGCAGATGTCGCGTTCTTCTTCAAACAATGGGGCGGTATTCGGCCCAAGACTGGAGGCCGCACTTTAGATGGGGTTCATTGGAGTCAGTACCCGAGGACAGTGGGAAGCGAAAGCCCAACGGATCGCGCAGTGGCATAATCTCAGCGGGAATTTGCACGGTCTATGGCAACGCCAAAACATACGCTTTGGGAGCGTGATCCCCATACTCTCGGCAAACACCTCGTTCTTCGCACTTATCTGAATGCATGGTTGCCTGTGATGGGCTCGTGGCAAGGCCGTATATTGTTTATCGATGGTTTCGCAGGATCGGGAGAATACAAAGGTGACGAAGAAGGTTCACCTCAAATTGCCATGAGGGCGCTAGCTGACCATTCAGCAGACATCAGCGCTCAAGTGAATTTCTTTTTCATTGAAGATAAAGAGGATCGGGCAGCGCATTTGAAAGATATTGTGGATCAGTGGAGACCAAAATTACCTGGCAAATCCAACGTAGATGTAACTCATGGAACGTTCGACGAAACGATGTCTGTGCTGTTTGATTACCTTGACGAAGAAAAATCAAAACTAGCGCCATCCTTCGTCATGATTGACCCTTTTGGGGTTGCCGGAACACCAATGTCCGTTGTCCGACGGATCATGAAGAACAGACGATGCGAAGTATATGTGTCACTGATGTACGAAGCAATCAATAGGTGGAAGACAGAACTTCCACAGCATCTTGATGATCTATTCGGCTGCACGGATTGGCGTGACTGTGCGGAAATCAAAGACAGTGACCAACGGCGTAGTTGTTTCTACCAACTCTACGAGGATCAGTTACGCGAGGCAGGTGCTCATCATGTGGTTCACTTTGATTTATACAAAGGTAATCGATTGATCTACAGTATCTTTTTTGCTACCTGCTATGAAAAGGGCAGCGATCTGATGAAGAAGGCGATCTGGAAGATCGCACCGGAAGGGGGTTATGAATTCAAAGGAACTACTTCGGCTCAAATGCCACTGACGTTGGAGCCTAACTTTAAGCCGCTGATGCAGCAACTGGCTCAAGAATTTGGCGATGGCGCGTGGCATTCCATAGATACAATTCAGTCGTTCATGCGTTCGGACAAAACACCATATCACAGCGGGCAACTAAAGACTGAAACCCTCAAACCGATGGAGAAAGCGGGCAAACTAGAGGTTGACCCAGACACTCGAAAACGGAACCTCACATATCCCGCCGGTTGTAAGCTTCGATTTGACACTTCGGAACACACCTGAACCGCCCAATCCGCCATAAGAGAAAGTATCAGGTCAGGGACACCGCATTAAGGATGACCGCCACCAGTCACTTCGACTGACCCCTCTTTCACCGTGGTCCTGGGACCCTTGCCATTGAATACGTCTAGACGGCGTCAGTATCAGTCGTTCTCACCCGCAATCCAAAAGATCTGTCGCGGACACAAATTTGCGGCAGGCTAGTCTGAGGCTTCGTCGACCACTTGATCACGAGCGCGGGCCTCGCCCGGCTATATGACACCATCGCCCCGAGGTGTTCCCGACTAGATCGCGGAAACGATGGCACCGCGGGTTGGCAATTCGTCCAACACGTGTTGGGTAGCACATCAGGTGAAGCTCACACACAGACCATTCGGACCCAAACCGCACGGCTGACCGGGGCGATGGCGGCGTCTCACGCCCCTTCACCGCCGAAATCCGCGGATCGCCCCCCAATCCCGCTTGACTTGCATTGTCAAAGCGTTAAGTAAACAGTACCAATATGGTCCTGATTGAAAAGCGGGCGAAAGAGGGCCGCCGATGATCCGGTTGAACAAGCTGACCGACTACGCCGTGGTCACGCTGTGCCGCATGGGCAGCGAACCCGACGCCGTGTTCACTGCGCAGCAGCTAGCCCGGGAGTCCGGGGTGCCGCAGCCGACCGTGGCCAAGCTGATGAAACAGCTCGGCCGGGCCGGCATCGTCTCCTCGCAACGGGGTGCGGCGGGCGGCTACAGCCTGGGCCGCGCAGCCCGAGAGATCTCGGTGGCCGAGGTGATCACCGCGCTCGAAGGCCCGATCTCGCTCACCGCCTGCGTCGACGGTGCCGACACCAGCTGCAGCGTGCTGTCGCTGTGCCCCATGAGCGGCAACTGGAACCGGGTCAACGAGGCGATCCGCGGCGCATTGGAGGGCGTGAGCCTGGCCGACATGTCGCCGGCGCCGATCGATTTCCTCTCGGCGCGCACACCGGCTCCCGCGACGACGACGCGGCCCGTGGCCCAGCGCGCGGCAACCGGTTCGTAAGGAGAGTAACAGGCAATGGCTGCGACCACCGAAACCGTCGAGCACGTCCAGTCCGTCGGCGAACGCTACAAGTACGGCTTCGTCACCGAGATCGAAGAGGACCGGGCGCCCAAGGGGCTGAACGAAGACATCATCCGCTTCATCTCGGCCAAGAAGAACGAGCCCGACTGGCTGCTGCAGTGGCGGCTCAAGGCCTATCGCCAGTGGCTGACGATGGAAGATCCGGCCTGGGCCAAGGTCGAATACCCGCCGATCGACTTCCAGGACGCCTATTACTATGCCGCGCCGAAGTCCAAGGAAGACGGCCCGAAGAGCCTGGACGAGGTCGACCCCGAACTGCTGCGCACCTACGAGAAGCTGGGCATTCCCCTGCACGAGCAGGAGATGCTGGCCGGCGTCGCCGTCGATGCCGTGTTCGACAGCGTCTCCGTCGCCACCACCTTCAAGAAGAAGCTGGAAGAGGCCGGGGTGATCTTCTGCCCGATCTCCGAGGCGGTGCAGAACCACCCCGAGCTGGTGCAGAAGTACCTCGGCTCGGTCGTGCCCTACTCCGACAACTTCTACGCCACCCTGAACTGCGCGGTGTTCACCGACGGCTCCTTCGTCTACGTGCCCAAGGGGGTGCGCTGCCCGATGGAGCTCTCCACCTACTTCCGCATCAACGCCCTCAACACCGGCCAGTTCGAGCGCACCCTGATCATCGCCGACGAAGGCTCCTACGTGTCCTACCTCGAGGGCTGCACCGCGCCGATGCGCGACGAGCACCAGTTGCACGCCGCCGTGGTCGAGCTGGTGGCGATGGACGATGCCGAGATCAAGTACTCCACCGTGCAGAACTGGTATCCCGGCGACGAAGAGGGCCGCGGCGGCATCTACAACTTCGTCACCAAGCGCGGCGCCTGTCGCGGCCGCAACTCGAAGATCTCCTGGACCCAGGTCGAGACCGGCTCGGCCATCACCTGGAAATACCCGAGCTGCATCCTGCAGGGCGACAACTCGGTCGGCGAGTTCTACTCGGTGGCGATCACCAACAATCGTCAACAGGCCGACACCGGCACCAAGATGATCCATATCGGCCGCGGCACCAGCTCGACCATCATCGCCAAGGGCATTTCTGCCGGGCGCAGCCAGAGCACCTATCGCGGCCTGGTGCGGATGCAGGCGGGTGCGGCCGGCGCGCGCAACTACACCCAGTGCGACTCGCTGCTGATCGGCGACAAGTGCGGCGCCCACACCGTGCCCTACATCGAGAGCAAGAACGCCTCGGCCACGGTGGAGCATGAGGCGACAACGGCGAAGATCAGCGAGGATCAGCTGTTCTACTGCCGTCAGCGCGGCCTCTCCGACGAGGAGGCGCTGTCGATGATCGTCAACGGTTTCTGCAAGGAGGTGCTGCAGGAGCTGCCGATGGAATTCGCCGTCGAAGCCCAGAAGCTGGTCGGCATTTCGCTCGAAGGCAGCGTCGGTTGAGAGAACGTGAGAAACGTGCGCGTGACTGCCGAAACTCCGCGTCGTCTTTCCCGCGAAAGCGGGAACCCGAGACTGCCGGCGCAAAACAGAACCCACCGGCACGCGTTGCCCTGGGTCCCCGCTTTCGCGGGGACGACGAAAGGGGGTTGGCGCACAGCTTTCCCCTCCCGCCGTCATCCCGGACGGAGCGAAGCGGAGATCCGGGATCCAGGGGCAACCAGCACCACTAAACTGAGGGACTGACCACAACGATGTTGGAAATCCGCAACCTGCATGCCGATGTCGACGGCAAGCCCATCCTCAAGGGCATCGACCTGACCATCCTGCCCGGCCAGGTGCATGCGATCATGGGCCCGAACGGCTCCGGCAAGAGCACGCTGTCCTACGTCCTCGCGGGCCGCGACGGCTATGACGTCACCGAGGGCTCGATCCATTACCAGGGCCGCGACCTGCTGGCCATGGACATCGAGGAGCGGGCTGCCGCCGGCATCTTCCTCGCCTTCCAGTACCCGGTCGAGCTGCCCGGCGTGTCGACCATGACCTTCCTGAAGACCGCGGTGAACGCGGTGCGCAAGCAGCGCGGCGAGGCCGAGCTCGACGCAGTGCAGTTCCTCAAGCTGATCCGCGTCAGGACCGCGAGCCTGAACATCTCCGACGACATGCTGCGCCGCGGCGTCAACGTCGGCTTCTCCGGCGGCGAGAAGAAGCGCAACGAGGTGTTGCAGATGGCGGTGCTGGAGCCGACCCTGGCCGTGCTCGACGAGACCGACAGCGGCCTCGACATCGATGCGCTGAAGCTGGTCGCCGACGGCGTCAACAGCCTGCGCACGCCGCAGAACGCCATGCTGGTGATCACCCACTACCAGCGCCTGCTCGACTACATCGTGCCCGACGTGGTCCATGTGCTGGCCGATGGCCGTATCGTCCGCTCCGGCGACAAGGAGCTGGCCGTTCAGCTCGAGGCCGAGGGCTATGCCGACATCGTCGCCGGCGAGGCCGCCTGAGGCGGAACCTGAAACGATGACCGACGCCCCCGCCACCATCGAACGCTACCAGGCGCGCTTTGCCGAAGCCCGGGCCGCATTGCCCGGTGCCGGCCTCACCTGGCTCGACGGCCTGCGCACCCGCGGGCTCGCCGCCTTCGACCAGGCCGGCCTGCCGACGCCCAAGTGGGAAGACTGGAAGTACACCAACCTCAACCTGCTGCGGCAGGCGCTGGACGAGGCCGCGGCGACGCCGGCGGACGACGACGCCGGCAACGTCGACACGGTCCCGGCGCGGCTGGCGGCCGGGACGGCACATCGCGTGGTGCTGGTCGACGGCCGGCTGCGGCCGGAGCTGTCGTCGTCCGAGCCCCTTCCCGCCGGCGTCAGCCTCACCGCCACGTCCGAGGCGATGACCGCATCGCCCGACTGGCTGCAGGAGGCGCTTGCCGCCCTCGAAGATATCGAAACGTTGCCGCTGGCCGCCCTCAACACCGCCTTCATGGCCGATGGCTATGTCCTGCATCTGGCCGACGGCGCCGTGCTGGACCGGCCGCTGGAGGTCGTCCTGCTCGCCACCGGTCGGGTGCCGCTGCTGCAGCCGCGCAACCTGATCGTCGCCGAAAGCGGTAGCGAGGCCACGGTGCTGGAAAACCATGCCGGCGTGGCCGCCGGCGGCTACGTCACCAACGCCGTCACCCAGGTGCTGTGCCGGCCGAACGCCAGCGTGCGCCGCTGTAAGCTGCAGGCGGAGGCGGCCGACGCGACCCACATCGCCCTGCTCACGGCCGAGCTGGCGCGTGATGCCCGCTTCGCCAATTTCGAGCTGGCCCGCGGCGGCCGACTGGCGCGCAGCGAGAGCCGGATCGCCCTCACCGGACCGGGCGCCGAACTGCGCCTGGACGGCGCCTACCTCGCCCGCGGCAAGCAGCACAACGACACCACCACCTGGATCGATCATCGCGCCGGTCAGACCAACAGCGAAGAGGTCTACAAGGGCGTGCTCGACGACCAGGCGCGGGCGGTGTTCCGTGGCCGCATCACAGTGCGGCCGCAGGCGCAGCAGATCTCCGGCAACCAGCTCAACAAGACCCTGCTGCTGGCCGACGGCGCCGAGATCGACAGCAAGCCCGAGCTGGAAATCCTGGCCGACGACGTCAAGTGCAGCCACGGCGCCACCGCCGGCGAGCTCGACCGCAACGCGCTGTTCTACCTGCGCTCGCGCGGCATCCCCGAGGCGGCGGCGCGCAGCATGCTGATCGAGGCCTTTCTCGGTGAAGCCGCCGAGCGCATTGCCGACGAGGCGATCCGGGCCGCCCTGTCGGCCGAGATCCAGAGCTGGCTGGCCGGCGTCAACGAGGGGGAACGGGCATGAGCGAAGCCGCACGCATGGAGCGGGCGAGCGGCCACAACGCCCGCGACGGCCTCGACGTCGAGCGGGTGCGCCAGGACTTCCCGATCCTCAGCGAGACCGTCTATGGCAAGCCGCTGGTCTATTTCGACAACGCCGCCAGCGCCCAGAAGCCGCGCGCGGTGATCGATGCCATGCGCGAGGTGTTCGAGCACCAGTACACCAACGTGCACCGCGGCGCGCATTTCCTCAGCCAGCAGCTGACCGAGCGCTACGAGGGCGTGCGCGAGACCGTCGCCCGCTTCATCAACGCAGGCTCGGAACAGGAAATCGTCATCACCCGCAACGCCACCGAGGCGCTCAACCTGGTCGCCGCCAGCTTTGGCCGCAGCCAGCTGTCCGCCGGCGACGAGGTGATCGTCTCCGAGATGGAGCACCACGCCAACATCGTGCCCTGGCAGCTGCTGCGCGAGGAGATCGGCATCGTCCTCAAGGTGGTCCCGGTCGACGACCGCGGCCAGCTCGACATGGACGCCTTCGCGGCGCTGCTCGGCCCACGCACCCGGCTGGTGGCGATCACCCATTGCTCCAACGTGCTGGGCACGGTGACCCCGGCGGCAGAGATCGTCCGGCTCGCCCATGCCCAGGGCGTGCCGGTGCTGTTCGACGGCTCCCAGGCGGCGGTGCACATGCCCGTCGACGTGCGGGCGCTCGACGCCGACTTCTACGTCTTCACCGGGCACAAGCTCTATGGCCCGACGGCGATCGGCATCCTCTACGGCAAGGCCGACCTGCTGGCACAGATGCCGCCCTATCAGGGCGGCGGCGACATGATCGAGCGGGTCACCTTCGAGAAGACCACGTTCCAGGAGCCGCCGCAGCGGTTCGAGGCCGGCACCCCGCCGATCGTCGAGGCGATCGGCCTCGGCGCCGCCATCGACTATGTTTCGGCCCTGGGCATGGACGCCATCGCCGCGCACGAGCGCGAACTGTTGCGCTATGCCACCGCCCGGCTCAGCGAGATCGAGGGCGTGCGGCTGTTCGGCACGGCGCCGGAGAAGGCGGCAATCCTGTCCTTCGTGATCGAGGGCATCCACCCTTACGACACGGCCGCCGTGCTCGACCGCGCCGGCGTGGCAACCCGGGTCGGCCAGCACTGCGCGGAACCGCTGATGGACCGCTTCGGCATCGACGGCACGGTGCGCGCCTCGCTGGGGCTGTACAATACCCGGGCCGAGATCGACGTCATGGTCGCGGCGCTGGAGAAGGCCAAGGCGATGTTCGCGTAAGGCAGGCAGGATGACGATCGCAGAGGAAAAACTGAGCCAGTACCACGAGTTCGTCGAGGCGCTCGACCTGCTCGATGAGGACAGCCGGTTCGAGTACATCATCGACATGGGCAAGCGGCACGCGGCGGAGCCGTTCCCGGCCGAGGCGATGACCGACGCCAACCTGATGCACGGCTGCATGTCCAAGGTCTGGATCCTGCACGACGTACGCAACGGTGCGCATTTCTTCCGCGGCCACAGCGACGCGATCATCGTCGAGGGCCTGGTGACGATGATGACCGACTCGTTCAGCGGCCTGACCGCCGAGGAGCTGTCGGAGCTGACCCTGGACCACGTACGCAAGCTGAACCTGGGCGCGCTGACCATGCAGCGCCAGGTCGGCATGATGGCGATGCTGAAGCACATGCAGAAATTGAGCCGAAGGCAGACTCCCGACGCAGCCGGCGTGGCTGCCGGCGCAGCGGACTGAGCGAGGGCGGACAGTGATGCACGGACCCATGGACTACCCCTACGACCAGCACATGTTCGGCCATCTCGACGGCCCGCCGCTGGACGAGGACGGCAAGGCGCGCTGCGGCGCGCCGCTGCCCGAAGGCACGCGAGTGGCCTCGGAAGAGGCCGTGCTCGACGCCATGCGCACCGTCTACGATCCCGAGATCCCGGTGAACATTTTCGACCTGGGGCTGATCTACGACTACCAGATCGATCCTGCCGGCAGCGTGCGGATCCAGATGACCCTGACCGCGCCCGGCTGCCCGGTCGCCGGCGTGCTGCCCGGCCACCTGGCCAAGACCGTCTCGGAGGTCGAGGGCATCGGCGAGGTCGAGGTCGAGCTGACCTGGGACCCGCCATGGACCCCCGATCTGATGTCCGAGGCCGCGCGGGTCGAACTGAACATGTTCTAGGCCCGGCGGCGGCCCCTGGCTGCCGCGGCGCAAAATCGACAAGGAAGCATGACGATGTCCCTACCGATCCTGAACGTGACCGATGCCGCGGCCGAGCGGATCAAGGAATTGGTCGCCCGCGGCAGCGGCGATGTCCTCGGCCTGCGCGTCGGCGTCAAGAGCGGCGGCTGCTCCGGCATGATGTATCAGGTCGAGTACGCCGAAGAGCGCAAGAAGTTCGAGGAGGAGGTCGAGGTCAAGGGTGTGAAGCTGTTCATCGACCCGACGGCGGTGATGTTCCTGCTCGGCGCCGAGATGGACTACCAGGAAGACAAGTTCCACGCCGGCTTCGTGTTCTCCAACCCGAACGAAACCGACCGCTGCGGCTGCGGCGAGAGCTTCCGGGTCGCCTGACGGTCGCAGCCCCGGCCCGAACATCCCTCAAATAAAGTCGGCGCCGCCAGGGATACGCAGGCGACGCCGACACCGGCCTCATACCAGGCCGGCACTACGCGGTACAATGGCGGCGCCGTAACAGGGGGAGGACCTCCGACAACCGCCACGCTGTCCTCGTGTCAAAGAGATAAGGCCCGGATGGCGCCACGGCGAACGGCAATCCCCCACCTGCGACCTTCTGCCGCGGTGCAGCATTGCACCCGCACCCGGCATCGGACACCATGCCGGGCGGACCGGCCGGTCCACCGGGAAATGCCTGACATAACGGGGAGGAATACCCCCATGAGCGACGCCTACAGGTTCGACGACCGCGACATCGACTGGGCCCTGTTCGCCGGCTTCGACGACCTCTGGTACCACGTCCTGAACGTCGACCACGACGCCCAGACGGTCGACATGCTGATGAAGTTCGCCCCGCGCGCCCGCTGCGTGCCGCACAACCACGTCGGCCCGACGAAGACACTGGTGCTCGATGGCGAGCACCACGTCTGGCACCTGAACGGCCCCGATCCAGAAACCGCCAAGGTCAAGCGCCCAGGCACCTTCTCCGCCAACGACGGCGACGAGGCGCACCTGGAGGCCGGCAGTCCGGAGGGAGCGGTGATCCTGCTGATGATGCGGCAGGTCGACGGCAGGGTCTACGACCTGCTCGACGACGACGGCCAGGTCGCCCGCACCATCACGCTGGCCGACTTCCAGCGCGGCCTGGACAAGCAGCAGGCACGGGCGGCGGCGTAGCAGTCGACGGGCGGGTCTGAGACCCGCCCCTACCAAACGTACAATGCCCTGTAGGGGCGGGTCTCAGACCCGCCCGCCTGGCCCCAATTGGTGCAACAGGTGGCGCGGATCGCAGGACATTTCGCAGGCGCCCCTGGGTCCCCGCGTTCGCGGGGACGACGGATCATGTGAACCCGACATCGTCATCCCCGCGAAAGTGTTGTGTCCCGGGTGATTGTTCAGACGCTCGATTGGCGCGTTGTATCCAAGGCACCTGAGTCTGGTTCGATTGTAGGCATCGACGAAGCTGCGGATGAACTGATTTCGTTCGTGGTGTGTGTCGAAGCGGTTCTTGCCGTGGTTTCGGG
>Ga0209458_1000096_pt1 | contig 49780 bp, 36 predicted proteins | sample WorMetLIZAISLAND_FD_187411 | JGI IMG/M metagenome (GOLD analysis project Ga0209458, IMG submission 187411) | Marine gutless worms symbiont microbial communities from Max Planck institute for Marine Microbiology, Germany - Inanidrilus manae... ...
AGCCGCCAATTCGGTTTCCGAGAGTGCGGCAAATGGAACCGCGGTTGGTGTTACCGCCTTGGCGACCGATGCCGATGCGACCGACACCGTCAGCTATAGCCTGACCGATAATGCCGGCGGCCGCTTCGCCATCGATGCCAACACCGGTGTCATCACCGTCGCAGACAACTCGCTGCTCGACTACGAGACGGCGACCTCGCACACCGTAACGGTTCGCGCCACCTCGACCGACGGCTCGACCTCGACCCAGACCTTTACCGTCAACCTCACCGACGACACCTCCGAAGCTAGCGTTTCGGCGGTCAGCGACAACGACGGAGCGGCGAACTCGGTCTCCGAGAGCGCGGCGAATGGCACTGCGGTCGGCGTCACGGCCTTGGCCAGCGATGCCGACGCAACCGACACGGTCAGCTACAGCCTGACCGACAACGCTGGTGGCCGCTTCGCCATCGATGCCAACAGCGGTGTCATCACCGTCGCCGACAACTCTCTGCTCGACTACGAGACCGCGACCTCACACACCGTCACCGTCCGGGCCACCTCGACCGATGGCTCGACCAGCACGCAGACCTTCACCGTCAACCTCACCGACGACACCTCAGAGGCCAGTGTCTCCGCGATCAGCGACAACGACGGCACGGCGAACTCGGTCTCCGAAAGCGCGGCCAACGGCACCGCCGTCGGCGTTACGGCCCTGGCGACCGATGCCGATGCGACCGATACGGTCAGCTACAGCCTGACCGACAACGCTGGTGGGCGGTTCGCGATCGATGCCAACACCGGTGTCATCACCGTCGCCAACAACTCGCTGCTCGACTACGAGACCGCAACCTCACACACCGTCACCGTCCGGGCCACCTCGACCGATGGCTCGACCAGCACGCAGACCTTCACCGTCAACCTCACCGACGACACCTCAGAGGCCAGCGTCTCCGCAGTCTCCGACAGCAATGCCGCTGCCAACTCTGTCTCCGAGAGCGCGGCCAACGGCACTGCCGTTGGCGTCACGGCCCTCGCGACTGACGCGGACGCCACCGATACCGTCAGCTATAGCCTGACCGATAACGCCGGCGGACGCTTTGCCATCGACGCCAACAGCGGTGTCATCACCGTCGCAGACAACTCGCTGCTCGACTACGAGACCGCCACCAGCCATACCGTCACCGTTCGGGCCACCTCCTCGGACGGCTCGACCAGCACCCAGACCTTCACCGTCAACCTGACCGACGATACCTCCGAGGCCAGCGTCTCGGCCGTCTCAGACAGCAACGCAGCCGCCAATTCGGTTTCCGAGAGTGCGGCAAATGGAACCGCGGTTGGTGTTACCGCCTTGGCGACCGATGCCGATGCGACCGACACCGTCAGCTATAGCCTGACCGATAATGCCGGCGGCCGCTTCACTATCGACGCCAACAGCGGCGTCATCACCGTCGCCGACAACTCGCTGCTCGACTACGAGACGGCCACCTCTCATACGGTCACCGTCCGCGCCACCTCGACCGACGGTTCGACCTCGACGCAGACCTTCACCGTCAACCTCGCCGACGACACCTCCGAGGCCAGCGTCTCAGCCGTCTCCGACAGCAACGCTGCAGCGAACTCCGTCTCCGAGAGCGCCGCCAACGGCACCGCCGTCGGCGTAACGGCTCTGGCCACCGATGCCGATGGCACCGATACGGTCAGCTACAGCCTGACCGACAACGCCGGCGGCAGGTTTACCATCGACGCCAATAGCGGTCAGATCACTGTGGCCGACAGCTCGTTGCTCGACTACGAGACCGCCACTTCGCACAACGTCACCGTTCGCGCCACATCGACCGACGGCTCGACCAGCACCCAGACCTTCACCGTCAACGTGAGCAACGCCAACGAAAACCCGACCGACCTAACGCTCGAAACCAACAGCGGCATCGCGCTCAATACCGACAACGGCAACAACGCCTATCTCTATACGTCGAACGGCGGCAGCATCCTCGGCGGCCTGAGCGCGTTCACCATTGAGGTCGAGTTCGCATCCTCGCAAATTGGCAGTGACGGATCGCCTCTCTTCAGCTATCACGCCGGTGGCGGAAGCGACGAGATCGAGCTCGCCGTGTACGATAACGGCGGAACAAAAGAGCTCTACATCGAGATCGGTGAGAACGCGATCAACACAGGTTATGACGCCTCCGGTCTGTTCGACGGAGCGGACCACCAGGTCTCCCTGACCTGGGACAACACCTCCGGCGACTGGGAGGTCTTTGTTGACGGCACCTCCGTCGTCAGCGGGACCGGCCTCTCCGCAGGCCATACTATCGCTTCGGGTGGCACAATCGTGCTCGGCCAGGAGCAGGACAGCAACGGCGGCAGCTTTGACAACACCCAGGTCTTCGACGGCACGATCTACAATGCCAGGATCTTCAACGATGTCCGGACGTCGGGCGAGATCAGCGCGAACGCTTTCAACGAGGTAAGCAACAGCGAGCCGGGCCTGATTGCCGACTGGCAGATGGACGACCTCTCCGGCGGCACGACCACAGATGCCGTTTCCGGCAACGACCTCTCCGTCGGCAATGTGACCGGTACGGGCTGGGCCAGCAGCACGCCGAGCCTGGTCAATGGTCTTCCCGAAGACGCCCCGAATGGACATGTGGTCGGCGCCGTTTCGGCCAGCGACCAGGATGCTGGGGAGACCTTCACCTACAGCCTTACCGACAACGCCGGCGGCCGCTTCGCCATCGACGCCAACAGCGGCGAGATCACCGTGGCCGATGCGAGCCAGATCGACTACGAGAGCGCGACCAGCCATGACATCACGGTCAGGGTTCAGGATTCCGGCGGACTCACCTATACCGAGGCTTTCACCATCAACGTCTCGGACGTGACGGAGAACACTGCACCGACCGACCTGACATTTGAAGGGACGGAGAATCTGGCACTGACCAACAACGGCGCGCTGACGCTAAACGATGGCGGCGCCACCGACGAATATGTAAGCGCCTCCAGTTTCAACGACTGGCCGACGACGGCGCTGACCTTCGAAATGCGCTTCACGATCGACCAAGTCCCGACAAGTGAGGTGATGTTTGCCTCCTACGCCGTTAGCTCATCCTACGACGAAGAGTTTGCGCTGGTCGCCGATCCAAGCGGCAACATCTTTGTCAATCTGGCGAACAGTGCACTCACAACCGACGGCATGGATACCGGCATCGCGCTCAGCAGTCTGACTGACGGCCAACAGCACACGCTCTCTGTGACCTGGGACAGCTCGAGCGGCAGCCTGAAGGTCTACGTCGACGGCACACAGCAGTTCTCGGGCACGTTCCAACAGGGCACATCGCTCTACACGGGCGGAACGCTGGTTATCGGCCAGGATCAGGACACCGTTGGCGGCGGCTTCGACTCTACTCAGATTTTCTCCGGAACGGTGGACGAGGTACGCGTCTTCAACGATGTGCGCACGGCTCAGGAGATCTCCGACAATTACGACAGCGAGCTTGCCGACCCATCGAGCGAACAGGGGCTCGTATCCAACTGGCAGTTCAACAGCGAAAGCGGTGGAACGGTTGCCGACTTGGCAGGGACCCACGACTTCACCCTACACAACGGCGCGCAAGTGACGCCCTCGGGGTCGGTGTTGGCCGCTGGGTCCATCGTCGCTGATGTGACCTCGGTCGTCGACCCGGATGTCGGTGACAGCCACAGCTTTGCCCTTACCGACGATGCCAGCGGCAAGTTCCAGATCAACTCGAGTACGGGCCAGATCTCCCTGGTCGCCGAACACGATGCCTCCAGCGCCTACAGCGACACGGTTACGGTCCAGGTAACCGACTCGGGCGGCAACACCTACAGCGAAACTATCGGGATCGATCTCGGGACGGCGGGGGCGGACACGATTACCGGCTCGGCCAACACCGATATCCTGTACGGATTTGATGGCGCGGACTCCCTCGACGGCGCAGCCGGCGACGACGTACTCTACGGCGGTGACGGCGCGGCCCCCGCGACACCTACGTTCACCCAGCGGACCGGCGCCAGCAACCCCTTCGACGGCATCGATGTGGGCACGACGTCGAAGCCTGTGCTCGCCGACATCGACGGCGACGGCGACCTGGATGCCTTCATTGCGGAGGACGGCAGCGAGCTGGTCTACTACGAGAATACCGGCACGGCCACGAACCCCACCTACACGGCCTCCGGCAGCAACCCCTTCGGGATCAGCTTCTCGAGCTGGTATTCCGAGCGACCGACCTTCGGCGATATGGACGGCGACGGCGACCTGGACATGTGGGTGTCGCACTACACGCAGAAGCTGCGCTATTTCGAGAACACGGGCGATGCCAACAATCCCAGCTTTGCGACCTATCAGGAAAACCCGTTCAACCTCAATGGGATCAATTGGTATTCGTCGCCGGTGCTGGCGGATATCGACGGCGACGGCGATCTCGACCTGTTCACGGGCGATCGATACGGCAAAATTGAATTCTTCGAGAACATCGGACAAGACGGCGATTTGAGCGCCAGTCCGGACTTCGCCGCGCCGGTAACCGATCCCTTCGGTCTAACCGATGTCGGAAGCGACTCCGAGTTGAGTTTCCTCGACTTCGATGGCGACGGCGATCTCGACGCCTTCATCGGGGAGGACGACGGAACGCTCAACTATTTCGAGAACACAGGCAGCGCCAGTAGCCCCAGCTTTGCCGCGCCGGTCAGCAATCCCTTCGGCTATGTCGATGTCGGATCGGAAAGCTCTCCCACCTTCGGCGACGTCGACGGTGACGGCGACATGGACCTCATTGTCGGCGAGTCGGACGGCACCATCAACTATTTCGAGAACACGGCGGTACAGACGGGCAACACGCTGAACGGCGGCGCCGGGAACGACACCCTCGTGAGCGGATCGGCCGCCGACGTACTCGACGGTGGCGCAGACACGGACACGGTGGACTACTCCGCATCGAACGCCGCGGTCACCGTCAACCTGGACACGGGTGCCGGCACCGGCGGCCATGCGGCGGGCGACAGCTACACGAACATCGAAGCCGTCATTGGCTCCGACTACAACGACACTGTCTACGGCCTCGACACGGGCGGTGTGACCGTCAATCTGGGCGCCGGTAACGACACCTTCGACAACGACCTAGGCGATGCCACGCAGACCGACACCATCGACGGCGGCGCCGGCAACGACACCATTTGGACGGGCGAAGGCGCCGACAGCCTCGGCGGCGGCAGCGGCGACGATAGGCTCGAAGGCGAAGGCGGCGACGACACCCTGACCGGCGGCGCCGGCGGCGACACCTTGTACGGCGGTAGCGGGACAGACACCGCGGCCTACAACGACTCCAGCACTGGCGTGACCATCGACCTGGGCACGGGCAGCTCCAGCGGCGGCGACGCCACGGGCGACGTGCTTTCGGGTATCGAGAACCTCACCGGCTCGGGCTATGGCGACACCCTGACGGGCGACAGCGGCGCCAACGTGCTCTCCGGCCTGGGCGGTGCCGACTTCCTCTACGGCGGGACCGGCAACGACACGCTGGACGGTGGCGCCGGTAACGACTCGCTCTATGGTGGCGACGGCAGCGACCTCTTCATGGTGATGGAGGGCAGCTCGGATGCCATCTACGGTGGCACCGGCGCCAGTTGGACCGACACCGTCCACGTGGATGGCGCCGCCGGCGGCTCGCCCGGCACCTACGGCTCCGACTGGACGGTCTCCCTTGACAGCGGCACGATCGATGCCAGCGGCGCCAACTATCTCGACCTGTCCGACGACGCGGCCGGCATCATCACCCTGCAGGACGGCAGCGAAGTGACCTTCGAGGGGGTCGAGCGGATCGAGTGGTGAGCTTCGGGCAGGCGCACCCTCTTGCAGTACCCTTTGGACTGGGACACCGCTGCATGATTTGGGACTCTGTCTGATCCCAGAGCGCAGAGCGCTCTCTAGGGCAGAAATCCAAGATTGGGCCGCCTTTCGCGGTCCGCGAGGCATCCGCCACAACATGGAAACGGATGAAGGCCGTTATCCAGCCAATCCTAGACTGCGCCGAATTGGTCAGCCGAACAGGCAATCGAAACGGCACCTTGGTGAAATCGACTGCCCTAGCGCGCCCGACAGCAAAGCCTAACGCTTTGTAAGGTCTCATTAACGGCAATCTCTTACAATGCCGGGCTATGAGCGCTCAACCTCTCCAAAAGGCCGATGACCAGATTCTCATGGTCTCCGCCGGATTCGAACGCTGGCTGTACGAAAACCAGTGCAGCCTGAGCTTCACGACTTACCAACGGGGCCGCCTCTTCTTCATCGGGCTTCGGGACGACGGACGGTTATGGGTCCAAGAGCGATTCTTCGAGCAGTCCCAAGGGCTCTGGGCGGATCACAACCAGATTTGGCTGGGCACGCACAGTCAAATCTGGAATCTGAGAAATACGCTGCCAGCGGGTATGGCGGCCAAAGACAACAATGCTGACCGTCTGTATTGCCCGCGCATGAGTTTCGTAACAGGCGCGCTGGATATCCACGATATCGGCATGGCGTCGGACGGCAGCCCCCTGTTCGTGAACACGCGCTATTCCTGCCTTGCCCGTCTGGATCCAAACTACAGCTTCAGGACGGTCTGGAAGCCCTCGTTCATTTCCCGGCTCGCGCCGGAGGATCGCTGCCATTTGAACGGTTTGGCCATGGACAAGGGCTCGCCCCGCTATGTGACCGCGCTGGGCCGCACGGATGTCGCCGATGGCTGGCGCGAGAACCGACAATCTGGCGGTATCCTTATGTCGGTCGCCGACAACGAGATCATCACCGACCGCCTGTCCATGCCGCATTCCCCGCGTCTTTACGGGGACAGGCTATGGCTGCTGAACTCGGGTACAGGCGAGTTCGGTCACGTTGACCTCGATAGCGGGCAGTTCACACCCGTCTGTTTCTGCCCCGGCTATGCTCGTGGGCTGGCCTTCGTCGGGGACTACGCGGTGATCGGCCTCTCGCGCCCGCGCAACAATCAGACATTCGAGGATCTTCCCCTCGAAGAGCGGCTGGACGAAAAAGGCGCTGCGGCCCGTTGCGGCCTAATCGTGGTCGATCTGGAAAGCGGTGATGTCGTGCGCTGGCTGCGGTTCCAGCACACGGTAGACGAGCTCTATGAGGTTGCGGTGATTCCCGGTGTGCGTCAGCCGGCTGCTCTTGGATTGAAGGACCGGGATAAACTGGCCGGATATGTAACTGTCGATATGGGCGGCCCGGACAGGCCTCACAGCGAAAGAACCGCGGCGGAATAACGCCCCAGGCGGCAGGCGTTTTGACAACTGTGCAGGCTGTTGTGCAGGCTGTTGTGCAGGCTGTTCCCCTTAGTACGGCCTTGTCCAGCCATCCTTGGCTTTGCACCAGCGATCAGCCGTACAGGTCCCTTACGTCCACCTTCCCCCTTTTAGGCACCACCGACAGTATGGATTGGCAAGTGTCCGCCTAGAAGGAGTCTCTTGCATCACGTCAAGTTCGAGTCGGCTTGCCGAAGATTGGGAAGGCGGCAAGGCTTACCGCGACAGAGACCGTGCCTTGCACATGATGCTAACAATAGATCTCAGTTAATTTTGTTAATCTTAAATATACAACACCATCGATTTTTTTTGCAGTTAACCAATATTAGAATTTCTTGTAGTTTTTGTTGAACTGTTTGCCTGCCTGCTCTAAGCTTTCCTGACAAAGGAAAAGAATGGGTCGAGCAAGGTAGTGCCGTCCCTGGCTGGCGGCCACCGAGCCCGAAACAGCAGGGAGCGAGGAGATGCACAAGGCTTCGAACGGCAGCAGGAGTCCCGCTGCCTCACCGACAGACGATGCGCGACACGATGGCGGCAAACGAGGCGCTTCTGGGGGAGGCGCTTCCGGCGAGCTCTACGTCTTGCCGTCTTCCGATCGGATGGTTTGCCGGCACATAGGAGCGCCGCTCTCGGTGCGCACGGCCGGGACCAACGGCGCCGTTTCGACCGCCGCTTGCCAAGCCGAGTATCCGACCGACCGCGGGCCGACCGACAGCGGGCCGACCAGCCGCGGGCCCGCAGGCGCTGCCACCGAAGGCCGCCGCGCGGGCGGTGTCCCCGGAAAGACACAGGCCGCGCCCGCAATGACACGGGCGGCAGGGTCTCGGCAAACCGTAGACTGAAACCGAGCCATAGACTGAAAGACGCGGCACCCAAGGTCGGCCAGCGCCGTAGAAAACCCGGCCAGTAAAGTGCTTGAAAGATTTTCGGGTGAACCTAAATAGTCGTCCGCCGACTTAATTATGCTTGTTAGTTAACTTCATTAATGTAAATTTTCTTTGATGCTCAATTTTAATGATTAATACCATTTATGTTAAATGTTATGTAGTATTTTCTTGTGTTTTTGTCCGTTTTGTTGTATGCTCCTTTAGTATGTTGATGGGACCAGAGGTAAACGGGCCTGCCGCTCAAGAACCACAGTGGCGGGCGCGTTTTCTCGTTAAGGAGATGCCGAGATGACCGACGCCACCGACATCAATCTCAACGCCCCGACTCTCGACGATCAGGCCGACCTTCCTGAGAGCGACGACCGGCTGCCAGCGGACGATCAGGTGCAGATCGCCCAGGCAGAGACCGAAGAGGTCGTGGAAGAGGAGACCGAGGGCGAGGAGACGGCCGAAGAAGCCGCCAGCGGATACGGCGATCAGCCGGCCCCCGAGGTCGAGTCGCTTGCCGGCCAGACCCTGGTGAACCGGCCGCCGGCCGGCCAGACGGTCGAGGTGCCGGTGCAGCCCGGCGAGCGCTACGTCATCGACTTCGACCCGACCGAGGCCCAGGTGGTGATCGATGGCGACGACTTCATCCTGGTCTTTGCCGACGGCGGGCGCATCGTTTTCCCCAGCCTGGTCCCCATGGCGGAAAGCGCGAATTCGCCCGTACTGCAGGTCGGTGGCGTCGATATCGGTGGCGATGTCATCCTGGCCCAGGCGCGAGCGCTCTCCGGCGAGCAGCCGACCCTGGAAACCGCAGCGGGCGAAACCGCAGCTGGCCCGGAGCTGCAGGGCAGCGGCGAAAACGTCTACAACGACAATCTCGGCGACATCATCGACACCCTCGTGGCGCAGCCGGACATTCCCTACGTCGAGCGCCAGTTCGGCCTGATCGATGTCGAGGTCATCGACCCGCTGGACCTCGACGAGCCGATCAGCGAGCCTTTCATCCCCTCGCTCAGCGCGCTGCCGTCGCTTGGCACGGTCGGCGAGGCCTTCCTGCCGCCGCGCTCGCCGTCCGGCTCGCAGTACGACCCCGCCGCCGGACCGCAGATCTCGAGCGATCCCAGCAGCCCCGGTGTCGGCTTCGAAGGCGTCGCGGTCTTCGATCAGACCAACGGCGGCGTCATCACCGGTTTGGAGCCGGTCGGCGGAACGGCGGCGACGCCGCGCTCCGCCGGCGAGTCCGAGACCGTCACCTACGCCGATGGCTCGACGATCACCCTGACCACGGCCAACGACGGCGACTTCCTGTTCTTCACGCCGCTCGGCAACCTGCTGTTGGTCAACTCCGTCACCGGTGAGTACACCTACGTCCTGACCGACAACGAGGTACAGCCGGGCGTCGGTCTGAGCGGCTCCGACGACACCATCCAGGAAGTCTTCACCTTCACGGTGACGGACGATTTCGGCCAGACGGTCACCTCGACCATCACGGCGACGATTGAGGACGACGCGCCGGCTGCCCTGGACGAGGCGCAGCTCAGCGTCTTCGAGAACGGCACGGTCGCCGCACCCGGCAGCGTGCTGGACAACGATACCCAGGGTGCCGACGGCACCGACACCGTGACCTCGATCGGCCTGACCGGCGCCCCTGCCGATCAGCAGCCGATCCCGGCAGCCGATGGCGCGACGATCGCCGGCCAGTTCGGCACGCTGACGATCCTGCAGGACGGCAGCTATTCCTACGCGGCGAACGACCTCGGCGATCCGCCGCCGGCCAATCCGGTCGACACCTTCGTCTACACCATCGTCGACGAGGACGGCGACAGCTCCCAGGCCACCATCAGCATCCTGGTGAAGGAAAGCCCGGTGGGCGGCATTGCGGTCGCCGCGGGTCAGACCGGCGATTTCATTCCCGAAGACGTTCCGACCGACGTGACCTTGACGGCGTCGGTGGGCAATCCGCCGGATCCCAACGACGTGCTGACCCAGATCGTGGTCGACTTCGGCACGGCAATCGACTTGGACGGCTCTAACCTCGCCGACCAGTGGCAGCTCGATCCGGCCGATCTGGCCGCGATCCTGGCCCTGCCCGAGGTGACGGCGGTCGATCTGGCCGATGGCGGCTCGGTCCTGACGATCACGCTCAACGGCACGACCCAGAGCTTCTCGTCCAACCTGACCTTGACCACGCCGGACGACAGCGACGTCGATCTCGACGGCGTGCTGGTCACCGTGACGGCCGTGGACACGGTGTTCGGCTCGACCGGCAGCGGCACGACGACGAACGATATCAACGCCGATGCCATCGTCGACGGCTCCGAGGTCTTTCGCAACGGCGCGGTGATCAACGCGACCAACGACAGCCTCGGCACCACCCCCGGCACCAACGTCAACCTGGGCCTGAGCCTGGCCCTGGGCCCGGATTCGACCGATCAGGGCAATGGCGATGTCTCGCAGGGCGACGAGGACGGCTCGACCGCGGGTGACCTGACGGAAGAGGTCACCCAGGTCACCGTCCAGGTCGACCAGGGCGCGACGCTGACCGCCAATACGGCGCCGACCAGCGCGTCGACCAGGGCGGCGGCGTTACGCTCTACACCTTCGACACCACCGGCCTGGGCGAGGCCGCGGTGAACCTGCTGGTGTCCACCTTCGAGGTGACCCCGGCGACCGGCGTGACCAACAACATCACCATCGTCATCGAGACCACAACGCGCGAGCTCAACACCCCGCCGGACAGCGTCAATGCGCCCAGCGGCGACGAGCCGAACATCGCCGACAACGTGGACGTCGACAGCTACACTCTGACCCTCAAGGTGGTCGACACGCCGGGCGGCGACCTGAAGGTCACCGGCAATCCGAACGGCGTGATCCCCGAGGACATTCCGACCGACACCACCCTATCGGCCTCGGTCGGCGATCCGACCAATCCGAACGAGGTGCTGACCGAAATCGTCGTCGACTTCGGCACGCCGATCGACCTGGACGGCTCCGATCCGGCCACCCAGTGGCAGCTCGACCCGGCCGACCTGGCGACGATCCTGGCCCTGCCCGAGGTGACGGCGGTCTCCCTGGCCGACGGCACGTCGGTCCTGACCATCACCCTGAACGGCACGACCCAGACCTTCTCCGGCATCCTGACCCTGACCACGCCGGACGACAGCGACGTCGATCTCGACGGCGTGTCGGTCACCGTGACCGCGCAGGATACCTCCGTGGGCACCACGGCAACCGGAACCTCGACCAGCGACATCAACGCCGACGCCATCGTCGACGGCTCCGAGGTCTTCCGCAACGGCGCGGTCATCACCGACGCCAACGACGACATCGGCACCAACATCGACACGGCGGTCAACCTCGGCCTGACCCTGGCCCTGGGCCCGGATTCGACCGACCAGGGTAATGGCGACGTATCGCAGGGCGACGAGGACGGCTCGCCGCTGGGCGATGTGACCGAACAGGTGATCCTGGTCAACGTGGAGGTCAATCAGGGCGCGACGTTGACTGCCAATACGGCGCCCACCCTCATCGGGGACGATGGCGCCGGGACCACGGTCTACAGCTTCGACACCTCTGGCCTGACCGAGGCCCAGGTGAACGCCCTAGTGGCCAGCTTCCAGGTTACCCCGGCGACCGGCGTGACCGAGGATATCACGGTTACCATCACCACCACGACGCGCGAGCTCAACACCCCGCCGGACAGCGTCAACGCGCCTAGCGGCGACGAGATCGTGGTTGCCGACAACGTGGACGTCGACAGCTACAGCCTGACGATCAAGGTGGTCGACACGCCGGGAGGCGACCTGAAGGTCACCGGCAATCCGAACGGCGTGATCCCCGAGGACATTCCGACCGACACCACCCTATCGGCCTCGGTCGGCGATCCGACCAATCCGAACGAGGTGTTGACCGAAATCGTCGTCGATTTCGGCACGCCGATCGACCTGGACGGCTCCGATCCGGCCACCCAGTGGCAGCTCGACCCGGCCGACCTGGCGACGATCCTGGCCCTGCCCGAGGTGACGGCGGTCTCCCTGACCGACGGCACGTCGGTCCTGACCATCACCCTGAACGGCACGACCCAGACCTTCTCCGGCATCCTGACCCTGACAACGCCGGACGACAGCGACGTTGATCTCGACGGCGTGTCGGTCACCGTGACCGCGCAGGACACCTCCGTGGGCACCTCGGCGACGGGTACCTCGACCAGCGACATCAACGCCGACGCCATCGTCGACGGCTCCGAGGTCTTCCGCAACGGCGCGGTCATCAACAGCACCAACAACGCGATCGGCACCAACGTCAACGCCGCCGTGCTGCTGGGCCTGATCCTGGAGCTTGGGCCGGATTCGACCGACCAAGACACCGGCGGTGACGTCTCCCAGGGCGACACCGACGGCTCGACTGCCGGCGATCTTACCGAGCAGGTCACCCAGGTGACGGTGCTGGTCGACCAGGGCGCGACCCTGACCTTCACCGGCGCCACCGCGACGACCACAAATCCGGCCGCCGGCCAGACGCTCTACAGCTTCGATACCTCTGGCCTGACCGAGGCGCAGGTGAACGCCCTCGTGGCGAGCTTCCAGGTCACGCCGGCCACCGATGCTCTTGAAGATATCAACGTCACCATCGAGACCACGACGCGCGAGCTCAACACCCCGCCGGATAGCGTCAACGCGCCCAGCGGCGACGAGATCGTGGTTGCCGACAACACCGACGTGGATACCTATCAGTTGGTCGTTAAAATCGTCGACAACCCGGGCGGCGACCTGAAGGTCACCGGCAACCCGAACGGCGTGATCCCCGAGGACATTCCGACCGAGACGACCCTCTCGGCCTCTGTCAGCGATCCGGCCAACACGGACGAAGTGCTGACCCAGATCGTGGTCGACTTCGGCACCCCGATCGACCTGGACGGCTCCGACCCGGTCACCCAGTGGCAGCTCGACCCGGCCGATCTGGCGACCATCCTGGCCCTGCCCGAGGTGACGGCGGTCGATCTGACCGACGGTACGTCGGTCCTGACCATCACCCTGAATGGCACGACCCAGACCTTCTCCGGCATCCTGACCCTTACCACGCCGGACGACAGCGACGTCGATCTCGACGGCGTTCTGGTCACCGTGACGGCGCAGGACACCTCTGTGGGCACCACCGCGACTGGCGCCTCGACCAGTGACATCACGGCAGACGCCATCATCGACGGCTCGGAGATTACCTTCGGCAATCCCACCGGCCAGCAGAACCAGTTCGCGCCGATCGATCTCACGACCGAGCTGACCTTCGGCGTGGACAGCACGAATGCCGGCAACTCGACCGATCCTTCGCAGTCCGACGTGACCGACGGCTCGGCCGTGCCGGATGCCACGGAGTTCGTCAGCCAGATCGAGGTCACCCTGACCGACCAGGCCAGCGGCGCTCCGACCGGTACCCTGAACTTCGTCAATCCGCTGCCGACCGGCATTACGGCCACGGTGGACCCAGTCAACAAGGTCTGGACTTTCGACATCGCCGACACCGCCTCGAGCAGCGACGTACAGGCTCTGGTGGACAGCTTCGGCGTGACGCCGGACTTCAACTATTCCGGCACGATCAATGCGCAGATCGTGACCGATATGCAGGAGCTCAACACTCCGGCCGGTGCGAACCCGGCGAGTGGCGACGAAGTGGTCGAGGCCGACAACGTCGACGTCGACACCTACAACGTCCAGGTCGAGGTCCAGCCGGTCGTGGTCAACAAGGCGGTCGAGGTCTCCGGCGGCGAGCCGAAGCCTTTCAACATCGTCTTCATCATCGACCGCTCCGGCAGTATGGATCAGAGCGTGCAGGGCGGCGGCGCCACCAAGTTCGAGGTGGCCGAGGATGCCTTCCGCACCCTGATCGACAACATCCGCGACCAGGGTATCGACGTGGCGAACGTCCGCCTGGTCGGCTTCAACACGGGGACGCTCGACGTCACCGACTTCACCGGCCTGCCGAGCGACGCCCAGGTCGATGCCTTCTTCGCCGATCTCGGCAGCCCGGGTGGCGGTACGCGCTACGAGCCGCCGCTGACCAGCGCCTCGAACTTCCTGAACGACATCAACAACAACAACCCGGATACCGAGTTCGACAACCGCATCCTCTTCCTGTCGGATGGCGGCAACAACAACTCGGCCGGCGGCTTCCTGCTGGGCACGGCGAACGGCAACAACAATTCCGGGTCGTTCGACGAGTTGAGCCGGCTCTACGGCAACGTGGGCGATGTCGGCGACGACATCCCGAACCTGACCATCAAGTCGGTCGGCTTCGGCATCTCCAAGAGCTTCGACGGCGACGGCCAAAGCAACATTCCGGGTGCAACGCCGGTCAACGCCTACATCGCGCTGGACCAGAGCGACGACAACATGCTCAACGGCTCAGCCATTACGTCCAACGCCAACAACGGTGCGGACCTGGCGGCGGCCTTCGGCAACATCGTCGATCCGGCCATCGTCGAGGGCACGCTGTTCGACGGCCACACCTTCGTCGGCGCCGGGCAGCTCAACAACTTCTCGCACTTCGGCCGGACCTACGATGCGTCGATCGCGGTCGACAACGCCGACCGTGATGCCGCGGTGGCCGGCGACGTGGTTTCCAACGTCGGCGGCGTGGTCACCATCAAGACCGAGAACTCCGGCTTCCTCACCGTCTGGTTCGTCGACCAGGGCGGCAACGTGGAAGGCGACTTCCGCTACGAGGGGCCGCCGAACTTCCCGGGCGATCGTGTCGACACCGTCAACTACGTGGTGCAAGACGATGTCGGCCTGCAGCTCGGTCAGCTCAACATCAACATCTCGGGCCAGGCCCCGCCGAACGGCGACTTCGAGAACGGCAACCTGGTGGATTGGGAGTTCCTCGGCTCGGTCTATCTCGAGGACAACGCCGACCTCTCGACTTCCAACCCGACCGGCGACGACTTCGTGGCGGTGCTGGCGACCAACAACGCCAACGGGCTCGACCCGCGCGTCGGCGGCAGCCGGAACGACGAGGGCGTGGTCGACAACACCACGACGGAGGATGGAAACCTGACCCCGGTCGAGGACCTAGGCAAGAACTCGGCTCTGGGAACGCTCGAGCTCTACACCGAGGCCGATCTGGAAACCACCTTGGCGGCCAACGGCCAGGGCACCAACGGCACTGCCGATCTGAGCACCCTGGTGGCCGACGACATCCTCGACGGTGCAGTCATCCAGACCTCCTTCCAGCTCGACCCACTGTTCGGCACGCCGACCGGAAACCAGAACCTGGAGATCTCCTTCGACTGGAACTTCGCGACCGACGAGGGCGCGGCGGGCCAGAACGACATCGCCTTCGCGGTGATCGAAGGCCAGCTCTTCCTCCTGGGCTCGGTCGGCAGCAGCACCTTCGACGGCGGTGCGATCGATGTCGGCGAGTCTGAGATCACCTACGACCGCTCGACCGGCTGGGAGACCGCGACCTTCTCGCTCGGCACGGACTTCCAGGACGTCGACGGCGACGGTACGATCCACATCGCCTTCGGGGTCGCCGATGCCGGCACCAACGTGGGCGAGAACTCGACCCTGCTGCTCGACAACGTGCAGGCCGACGTCAGCTAAGTTTTTCCCCAGTCGCGGAAAACCAAGGGGAGGGCCCGGCGCCCTCCCCTTTTTCTGTCGCGGTTGTTCGCCCGCAGCGCTCGCGTCTTTAACGGCATCGTAGGGTGGGTTAGCGAAGCGTAACCCACCAACAGGCCGAGGCATCAGTCTTACGCGACTGCGTCGAACATCCGGAGCAGCGACAGACGTTCGGCGGCTTACGCTTCGCTAAGCCGCCCTACGGCGCCTCGCCGAACGCGCCGCCGAGTCAGGCTTTCGGGCGCGCCCGGACGATGCGCAGACGTCGCTTACGGCGGCCGGCACCGTCCCGCTTGGCCGGCACCTCCGAGGAACGCGGCAGCGCCCTCAGCGCCGCGGCGACGGCAGCAATCGCATCGTCCCAGCGATAGGGCCTGGCGGCCCGGAACTGGCGCAGGCTCGGATACCAGGGGCTGTCGGCGCGCTCCTGGAACCAGTACCACATGGTCTCCGGCCCCAGGATCTGGAAGGTGGTCTTGCCTTGCCCCGCGGCGATGTGGGCGGTGACGTTGGAGACCGTGACCACCAAGTCGCAGGCCGCGATCAGTGCCGCCAGGCCGTCGATGTCCTCCCGCTTGTCGATCTCCGGGTGGTCGAAGATCTCGACGCCGAGCGCCTGCCCGACCGCCGCGAGCTCGTCCTGCACGTCGCCGTACTGCAGGTTCACGAAGTGCAAATCGGGCACGGCGAAGATCGGCGCCCAGTCGCGTAAGGCCGTGCTCTTGGCATCGTAGAAGGCGCTCTTGCTGGCCCAGGAGACGCCGATCTTGCACCCCGGTCCTAGCGCGTCCAGGCGTTCCCGACAGGCGGCGACGCGCCGCCGGTCCGCCTTGAGAAAGGCCCGCGGCGCCGGAAAGGCATCGAGCGATGGCCGCAGGAAACGACCCAGGCTGCCGAGCGGCGCGTGGTAGTCGAACTGCCGGCCGCCCAGCCCGAGATCGGAGAGCGGCCCGGCCGCGACCGCCATCAAGCCCGGGAAGGAGCGGCGCAGCAGCGGTATCAGACGCTTGTCGCACTCGATCACGCAGCTCGCCCCTTGGCTCTGCAGATCGCCGATCATCGAGCCGAAGAGGATCACATCGCCGACGCCCTGCTCGGCCCAGAGGTAGAGGCTCTTGCCGGCGACGCTCTCGCCCTGCCACTCGGGAAAGGGATAGCGCCGGAAGGCATCGGCACGCTGGCTGACCAGATTGCGGCCTTCCTCGTAGAGCGGCCAGCCGCGCTCCAGATCGCCCTGCGACAGCACCGCGAGCGCCAGGTTGAAGCGCAGGGCCTGGTTACCAGGCTCCAACGCAACGGCCTTCTCGAAGTAGCCAGCCGAGGCCTGATGCTGGCCGAGCTTGCGATGGACCGAGCCCAGGGCGTTGATGGCCTCGGCCGAGTCGGGCGCCCGCGCCGCGCTGTCTTCCATCAGCGCCACGGCCGTGGCTCCGCCGCCACCTTCGATCAGAAGCTGGGCGAGCGCCAGACGTTCGCGCAGGTCCGTGGAGACGCTCGATAGGGCCTTCTTGATTGCCGCCGCGTCGTCGAGTTGGACGAGCCGCAAGGCCAAAGCCCGAAGCTCCTCCATCACGCTAGGGTCTATGCCGAGATCCACCCTGCCCCGCCGTCGCCTTGAAAAGAGGCGCCATTATCCGCGGTCGGAGGCTAACGATCCACTAAACGCGTCCCCGGACGGCAGGCTAACCCGTCCAGCCCAGGCCCGCCGCGATACAGTTGATCGAAAGAAGAAGCGGTACCAGGTCCTCCTGCTTGGCCTTGCCTTCGGCCTTCGCGACGCGAAAGCGGCGTAGCAGCTCGACCTGCTGTAGGCCGACGCGCTTCATCGCCGGCAGGCGGCGCTCGAGCCGGGCGTGCAGTTGCGGGAAGCGCTCGCCGGGCACCGCCTCGCCGGTCAGGGCCAGGACCGCGTCCAGCGAGCGGCGGTACTCGGTTTCGATCATGCCCAGGATCTCGTCCCGCGCAGCGGACTCTTCAACCAAGCCGGCATAGGCGCGGGCCAGGTCGAGATCGACCAACAGCAGGGACTTTTCGACCTCGTCGATCACCAGGCGGAAGACCCGAGACTCGCCGTAGAGGCGCTGCAGCAACGCCCGGCCGGTCTCGCCGCGGACCGCGACGAACTGCTCCAGCGCCGTGCCGATCCCATACCATCCGGAGATCAGATGCCGGTTCTGGCTCCAGGCGAAGACCCAGGGGATCGCCCGCAGGTCGCTCAGAGACTGGGCGCCGAAGCGCTTCGCCGGCCGCGATCCGAGCTTGAGGCGGACCAGCTCCTCGACCGGACTGGCGGCACTGTAGTAGGCGACCAGCTGCGGATGCTCGGCCAGGCGCCGGTAGGCGGCGAAGGAGGTCCCGGCGAGCGCCTCCATCGCCTCGTCGAACTCGGGCACCGTACGCTCGGCCTCCTCGTCCTCGGACAGCAGGCTGTGCTCGAATACGCTGGCCGCGAGCAGCTCCATCTCGTGGTGCGCCGTGCCCCGGTTCGCGTACTTGGAGGAGACCACCTCGCCCTGTTCGGTCAGGCGCATGCGACCGCGGACCGATCCGGGCGGCTGGGCGGCGATCGCCCGGCCGGTCGGCGCCCCGCCGCGGCTGACCGAGCCGCCGCGACCATGGAAGAAGGAGATCGGCACGCCACAGGCCTGCCCCACGCCGGTCAGCTTGGTCTGGGCCTTGATCAGCTCCCAGTTCGAGGCCAGGAAGCCGCCGTCCTTGTTGGAATCGGAATAGCCGAGCATGACTTCCTGCCAGCCGCCGTTCTCGCGGATCGTGCGGCGCACCAGCGGCACGGCAAGCAGCTCGCGCATGATGACCGGCGCGGCTTGCAGATCGCCGATGGTCTCGAACAGCGGCACGACCTGGAGGCGGCAGGCTTCGATGCCTTCGGCATCGAGGAACAGCCCGGCGTACTTGGCCAGCAGGTATACGCCGAGAATATCGCTCGCCCGTTCCGTCATGCTGAGGATGACGCTGCCGACCGCCTGCCGGTCCAGCTGCGGCTGCATGTCGCGCAGCAGGCGGAAAAGCGCGAGGGTCTCCCCGGCATCGGCCGGCAGGTCGGAAAGTTCCGGCAAGGCTTCGAGCGGCCGTCGCAGCTCCGACAGGATCCAGGCAAACCAGTCGGGAGAGGCCGGGTCGGGGGGCGTCGCCCGGTCATCGCCTTGCAGGCAGCGCCAGACCGCCTGCAGGGTGGCGTTGATGACCGTCGTGTTCTGCCGGATGTCGAGCGCGGCGCCACGGAAGCCGAAGGCCTCGACCTCGCGGCGTAGAGGCTTCGCCAAAGAGGCGGCCAAGGTGTCGCAGTCGGCGGCGATCAATGCATCTTCCAAGGCACGCAGGTCGGCTAGCAGCGCCTCCGCATCGCGATAGGCCGGCCCCTGAGCTGCAGAGCCGCCGTCGTCGCTCGCCGCAATGGTCGCCTCGACCTTGCGCTGCAGGCAGACGGCATACTGGCGAAAGACCTCGCCCGGATTGCGCTGGGACAAAGCCTCACCCTGGCCGCTGGCCGCCAGTTCGTGCGCCAGCCTCGCCATGAAATCGTCCGGCACCGCAACGCTGTGCTGCGCGATGCTGAGCACCCGCACCATCTGCTGCAGACGATCGCGGTAGCGGTGCAGGCAGGCCAGGCGATGACTGCGCAGAGCCTCCCGCGTGATCTCCCGGGTGACGAAGGGGTTGCCATCGCGGTCGCCGCCGATCCAGGAGCCGAAGCGTAGGAAGGCGGGCACGCTGACCGTCGCATGCGGATAGTGCCGCGCCAAAGCCCGCTCCAAGTTGCCCAGTACCTCGGGCACGCCCTCGAAGATGGTCTCCTCGAAGAAGTGGAGGCCCCAGGCGACTTCCTGCGCCACGCTCGGCTTGGCGAGACGCAGCTCGCCGGTCAGCCACAGCATATCGACCTCGTCGCGCAGCGCGTCGACCATGGCCTCGCGCTCGCGCGGCGTCCAGCGGGAGGTCTCCAAGGCGACCAGCTGGCGGTAGATCCGCCGGTGGATCTCAAGCACGGTGACGCGCTTCGCCTCGGTCGGATGGGCGGTGATCACGGCGCTGACCCGGGCCTGTGCGAGGCAGCGCTGGATCGCAGCGGCCGGCACCTCGCGCGCCGCGGCTTTGGCGATCACTTGGGCGAAGGTACCTGGCACCTGCTCGGGGCCGTGCTCGCTTTCGAAGCGGCGCCGGGCTCGCATGATGGCGTTCTCCTCGGCGATCGCCAGCAGCTGGAACCAGATTCCCTGGGCCTGCAGGGTGCGGAGCAGGAGGGCCTTATCCCCCGGCGGCACCTTAGTGAGGTCGCTCAGGCAGGCCTCGACCTCGGGCTGGCGCCGCCGGATAACCTGCATCAGCTGGTCGGCCAACAGCCTCAGGATTTTGTCGAGGTAATCGTCCTCGCCGGCGGGCCGTGGCCCGGTCTGCGATGGGGAGGCAGTGGAACGGAGCGACGCACCCTGCCCCATGGCCGCTACACCACCTTGTCGCGCGGCGTCTCGCCGGCGAAGAAGGCTTTGAGGTTCTCGACCACGCGCATGCCCATGGCGACCCGCGTCTCCCGCGTCGCGCTGCCCAGGTGAGGCAGCAGCACGACATTGTCCATGGCGAGCAGCTCCTCGGTCACCTTGGGCTCGGCCTCGTAGACGTCGAGCGCCGCGCCGGCGATGACGCCATCCTTCAGGGCCTGCACCAGGGCCGCCTCGTCGACCACGTCGCCGCGCGCAGAATTGACCAGGAAGGCGCCGGGCTTCATGGCCGCGAAACGCGCCTGGTTCATGAGATGATAGTTCTCCTTGCCGCCGGGGCAATGCAGTGAGACGAAATCGGACTCAGCCAACACCTCCTCGATGGTCGCGCGCGGCTCGGCGCCGAGCGCCTTGGCCTCCGCCTCGCTGGGCGGATAGGGATCGAAGAACAGCACCCGCATGTCGAAGCCGTGATGCGCCCGCTTGGCCATAGCACGGGCGATGCGCCCCATGCCGATCAGGCCGATGGTCTTGCCGGTCGCCTTGGTGCCCATCATGTGGGTCGGGCGCCAACCGGTCCAATCCTTTTGACGGACGTGGCGCTCGCCCTCGCCGGCGCGTCGCGCGATCATCAGCAGCAGGGTCATGGCCAGGTCCACCGTACAATCCGTCAGCACTTCCGGCGTGTTGGTGACGGTCAGGCCGCGTGCCTTGGCGGCCTCCAGGTCGATGTGATTGAAGCCGACGCCGTAGCTGCCGACGACCCGGGCCTTGAGCGGATCGGCGCCCAGCACCTCGGCGTTGATCTTGTCGGACACCGTCGGCAGCAGGGCGTCGGCCGAACCGAGCGCCTCCTGCAGGGCGGCGACACTCATCGGCTGGTCGTCTTCGTTGAGCGTGGCATCGAAAAGATCGCTCAGCACCGCCTCGACCTCCTCCGGCCAGCGGCGCGTCACGACGACCTTGGGCTTGCTCATGCTGTCTCCCTTCACGTGGCCCCGGAACTAATTGGCCCCGGAACTAATTGGCCCCGGAACTAATTGGCCCCGGAACTAATTGGCCTTGGAACTAGTTGGCCTTGGAATTATGCAGCCTTGGAAAGCGTCTGCGCCATGGTCGTGCCCAGGGTGGCCGGGCTCGGCGCGATGGCGACGCCAGCTTCCTTGAGGATCTCGACCTTCTCGCCGGCGCTCTCGCCGAAGGCGGAGATGATCGCCCCGGCGTGGCCCATCTTGCGGCCTTTGGGGGCCGAGAGGCCAGCGACGTAGGCGACCACCGGCTTGGACATCTCGGTTCGGATGAACTCCGCCGCCTCGGCCTCCTGCGGCCCGCCGATCTCACCGATCATCATAACGGCCTGGGTTTCGCTGTCCTGCTCGAAAAGCGCCAGGATGTCCTTGAAGGAGCTACCGTTAATCGGATCGCCGCCGATGCCGACCGAGGTCGAGACGCCGATGCCGAGCTCCTTCATCTGTGAGGCCGCCTCGTAGCCCAAGGTGCCGGAGCGGCCGACGATGCCGACATTGCCCGGCAGATAGATGTGGCCGGGCATGATACCCATCATGGCCTTGCCCGGGCTGATCACTCCGGCGCAGTTCGGGCCGATCAGCTGCATGCGCTTTTCCTGACGGTAGCGACGCATGTAGCGCTTCACCCTCATCATGTCCTGGGCCGGGATGCCGTCGGTGATCGAGACGCAGAGGCGGATGCCGGCATCGGCCGCCTCCATGATCGAATCGGCGGCGAACGGTGGCGGCACGAAGACGACGCTCGCCGTGGCACCGGTCTCGCGCACCGCATCGCGCACCGAGTTGAAGACCGGGCGGTCCAGGTGCGTGGTGCCGCCCTTGCCGGGCGTGACGCCGCCGACCAGATTGGTGCCGTACTCCAGCATCTCCTTGGCGTGGAAGCTGCCGATGTTCCCGGTGAAACCTTGGACGATGACCCGGGTCGACTGATCCAGAAGAACGCTCATTGCTCCGCTCCCTTTTTCGGCGCGCTCTTATCGGCGGCCTGCCAGGCTTCCACCACTTTGTTCGCCGCTTCGGACAAGGTATCGGCGGTGAGGATCGCCAGCCCGCTATCTTGCAGGATACGACGGCCTTCTTCCACGTTGGTGCCGGCCAGGCGCACCACCAGAGGTACCTCGACGCCGAACTTCTGGACCGCCTGCACCACGCCCTCGGCCACCCAGTCGCAGCGGTTGATGCCGGCGAAGATGTTGACCAGGATCGCCTCCACGTTCTCGTCGGAGAGCACCAGGTTGAAGGCCTTGGCCACCCGGTCCGGCGTGGCGCCGCCGCCGATGTCGAGGAAGTTGGCCGGCGCGCCGCCGGCCAGCTCGATCATGTCCATGGTCGCCATGGCGAGCCCGGCGCCGTTGATGATGCAGCCGATGTTGCCGTCCAGGCCGACGTAGCTCAGGCCGCGGTCGGCGGCCCGCGTCTCGCGCGGATCCTCCTGCGACTTGTCACGCAGCTCGGAGATCCCCGGCCGGCGGAAGAGCGCGTTATCGTCGAAGGTCATCTTGGCGTCGAGAGCGACCAGAGAGCCGTCGCTGGTAACCGCCAAGGGGTTGATCTCGACCATCGTGGCGTCGAGGTCGCGGAAGGCCCGATAGCAGCCGAGCAAGGTATTCACCGCCTGGCTCGCCTGGGCCGGCTCGAGGCCGAGGCCGAAGGCGATCTCGCGGGCCTGGAAGGCCTGCATGCCGACGGCCGGCTCGACGCTGGCCCGGATCATCGAGTCCGGCTTTTCGTGAGCGATCTCCTCGATCTCCATGCCGCCGGCCGAGGAGGCGACCACCATCACCCGCTCGGACTTCCGGTCCAGCACCAGGCCGAGGTAGAGCTCGCGCTCGATGTGCGTCGCCTCTTCGATATAGAGACGATAGACCACCTTCCCGCGGCCGCCGGTCTGCTCGGTGACCAGACGCTTGCCGAGCAGCTCGTCGGCTGCGTCCCAGACCTGATGGCTGTCGTCGCAAAGCTTGATGCCGCCGGCCTTGCCACGGCCGCCGCTGTGGATCTGCGCCTTGACGACCCACTTTTCGCCGCCGATTTCCTGCGCCCGGTATGCGGCCTGCTCCGGACTGTACGCGAGCCCACCACGCGGAATCGGCACGCCGAAGCCTGCGAGCAGCTCTTTTGCCTGATACTCATGGATATCCATTTTTGCCCACCCCGTGTTCCCGCTGTTGCGCTTCGGCGATCAGGGCTGCCGCTTCAATCGGCCCCTGATCGCCCCCATGCTAACGGACAAGCAAAGCGGCGTTTCCGCCCTCGACTATCGCCGGGAGGTCGTTGCTCCCGACACCCCTTCCTAGCCGCGGCTACATCGCCGCGGCGACACCGCTGCTGATATCGATCGGCTTGGCGGTCTGGCGGAAGTACTCCTCGGCACCGGCCGCGCCGCTGCCCGGCGCCACGTCGATGCCGATGTCGCGCATCGCCATCTCGGCACCCGTAACCGCGCTGAGGATCATGATCTCGTTGAGATCGCCCAGGTGGCCGATGCGGAAGACCTTGCCGGCGACCTGCGAAAGGCCGACGCCGAGCGACAGGTTGTAGCGATGATAGGCCACCTTCACGACATCGGCGGAATTGAAGCCTTCGGGCACGCAGATCGCGCTCACCGTATCCGAATACCACTTCGGTTCGGCCGCGCAGAGCCGCAGCTCCCAGCCCTGGACCGCGCGGCGCACGCCCTCGGCCAGGCGGTGATGGCGGGCGAAGACGTTTTCCAGCCCTTCCTCAAGCAGCAGGTCGACCGACTGGCGCAGGCCGCGCAGCAGGGTCATGGCCGGCGTATAGGGGAAGAAGCCGTCCTTGTTGGTCTTGATCATGTCCTCGAAGTCGAAGAAGCAGCGCGGGCACTGGGCCTGCATGCGGGCCTCCAGGGCCTTCTGGCTGGCGCAGACAATCGCCAGACCGGTCGGCATCATGAAGCCCTTCTGCGAGCCGCTGACCGCCAGGTCGACGCCCCACTCGTCCATGCGGAAGTCGATCGAGGCGATCGAGCTGACGCCGTCGACGTAGAGCATGGCCGGATGGTTCACCGCATCGAGCGCTTGGCGCACGGCGGCAACATCGCTGGTCACGCCGGTCGCGGTCTCGTTCTGGCAGACCAGCACGGCCTTGATCTCGTGCGCCTTGTCAGCGGCCAGGTGTTCGGCGTAGGTCTCGACCGGCACGCCTTCGCCCCAGGGCACGTCGACCTCCACGACATCCAGCTTGTGCCGCTGGCAGAGGTCGATCCAGAGGTGGGAAAACTGGCCGAAACGGCTGGCCAGAACCTTGTCGCCGGGCGACAGGGTGTTGGTGATCGCCGCTTCCCAGCCGCCGGTGCCGGAGGCGGGAAAGACAAAGACCTGACCGCTCTCGGTCTTGAAGATCTTCTTCAGATCCTCGAACAGGGGCAGCGTGAACGCGCCGATATCCGGAGCTCGCTGATCTTCCATCGACACATCCATAGCGCGCCGGATGCTGTCTGGAATGTTCGTCGGTCCCGGAATGAAAAGGCCGTTGCGTCCCGCCATGGTGCCATCCTCCCTGACAATCTGTTTCGAGGCGCCTCTTTGCGCAAAAAAGCCGGGCGAAGCCCTGCTCACTGGCGAAGCTCTCGCTTCACAAAAACCAATCTCGTACCGATTTCGGGCTATTCTAGGCCAATTCTGCGCAAATGTATACCGCTTCATTAGCCCTAGTTCGCATACGCAAAAAGCAATAAGCGACGGCCGTTCGTGGTATGATGTATCCCACTACCATCGATCGCGCAAACCGTGATCTGGGTTGGACTTACCGGTCAGGTTCGGCCGCCGTCGCCTGACCTTTGGCGAGAAATCGGCGGCGCGCAGTGCTACCCCTCCCGGCCACTCCGGGTCTGTTCCCTAGACGACTGCAATTTGATCGAAACCACCAGAGAAGCGCGCGCAGAATAACGGCGATGCCGCGTGGCCGTGCGGGCCAAATTATGTCAACATCGCCCGTCGATTCGGCTTGCCCGAATCGGTTTGGTCGGCGCGGGAAGCGGTCTGAGCGGCTCTTTGACCATCCCAAGCAACCGCCGGCCGGGTCGTTTGCCCCGTCAGTCGCCTGCGAGGATCCTTGCCAGACAAAGTCGCCTTGATCACCGGGGTCACGGGTCAGGACGGCGCCTACCTCGCCGAGTTGCTGCTGAACAAGGGCTACAGCGTACACGGCATCAAGCGTCGCTCCTCCTCCTTCAACACCGGCCGCATCGAACACCTTTACCACGACCCGCACGAGGCCGGCCTGCCCTTCACCATGCACTACGGCGACCTGACCGACGCCACCAACCTGATCCGCATTATTCAGGAGGTCCGCCCCAGCGAGATCTACAACCTGGCGGCGCAGAGCCACGTACAGGTCAGCTTCGAGACCCCCGAGTACACGGCCAACGCCGATGCGCTGGGCACGCTCAGGTTGCTCGAGGCGATCCGCATCCTCGATCTGGGCAAGTCGGCGCGCTTCTATCAGGCCTCGACCTCCGAGCTCTACGGCAACGCCCCGGCGCCGCAAAACGAGAGCACGCCCTTCCAGCCGCGCAGCCCCTACGCCGCGGCCAAGCTCTACGCCTACTGGATCACCGTGAACTACCGCGAGGCCTACGGCTTCCATGCCTCCAACGGCATCGCCTTCAACCACGAGGGGCCGACCCGCGGCGAGACCTTCGTCACCCGTAAGATCACCCGTGGCGTAGCGGCTATCGCCGCCGGGGTCCAGGAGCGGCTCTATCTGGGCAACCTGGATGCCCGGCGCGACTGGGGCCATGCCCGCGACTACGCCGAGGGCATGTGGCGCATCGTCCAGCAGGACGCGCCCGACAATTTCGTGCTGGCGACCGGCGAGACCCACTCGGTGCGCGAGTTCGTCGAGCTGGCCTTCCGCGAGGTCGGCATCGAGATGGCCTGGCAGGGCAGCGGCGACGCGGAAAAGGGCATCGACCAGGCGGACGGTTCCGTGAAGGTCGAGATCGACCCACGCTACTATCGACCGACCGAGGTCGATCTGCTGCAGGGCGACGCAACCAAGGCCCGTGAACGGCTCGGCTGGCAGGCGAGCATTGGCTTCGAAGAGCTCGTGCGCCAGATGATGGAGTCCGACCGCGCCGCGGTGACGCGCGAGCACAACCTCGGCAAACCGGAAAGTCGCTGAACGGCCATGGACAAGCTCGATCCGCCCTTCCAGCTCGCCGGGCGGCGCGTCTGGGTTGCCGGGCACCGCGGCATGGTCGGCAGCGCCCTGCTCCGTCGCCTCGAGCGCGAGCCCTGCGAGATCCTCACGGTCGGCCGCGACAGCGTCGACCTGCGACGCCAGAGCGAGACCGAAGACTGGATGGCCGAGGCCAAGCCGGACGTCGTGCTGATGGCCGCCGCGCGGGTCGGCGGCATCCAGGCCAACCAAGCTCGGCCGGCCGAGTTCCTCTACGACAACCTGGCGATCGAGAGCAACGTCATCGCCACGGCCCACAAAACCGGCGTGACCCGCCTGCTGCTGCTCGGCTCCTCCTGCATCTATCCACGCGACGCAGCCCAGCCGATGGCGGAGGAGGCCTTGCTGAGCGGCCGGCTGGAGCCGACCAACCAATGGTACGCCGTCGCCAAGATTGCTGGCATCAAGCTCTGCCAGGCCTACCGTCGGCAGTACGACTGCAACTTCATCGCGGCCATGCCGACCAACCTCTATGGGCCCGGCGATAACTTCGATCTGGAGAGCAGCCACGTGATCCCGGCGCTGCTGCGCAAGATCCACGAGGCCAAGGCGGCCGACGCGCCAGAAGTCGAGATTTGGGGTAGCGGCGAGCCGCGCCGCGAGTTCCTGCACGTGGACGACTGCGCCGATGCGGTGGTGCACCTGCTGCAGCACTACGGCGGCGAGGCGCACATCAACGTCGGCTGCGGCGAGGACCTGACGATCGGGTCTCTGGCGGAGACCATCGCGACGGTGGTCGGCTACAGGGGCGCCTTCAGCTACGACCGCAGCAAACCGGACGGGGCGCCGCGCAAGCTCCTCGATGTCGGCCGGCTGAAGGCGCTGGGCTGGTCACCGCGGATCGGCCTGGAGGAGGGCCTGCGCCAGACCTACGCCTGGTACCTGGAGCACGCGGAGACGGTCCGGCGCTGAGCCATCCGCTATGCCGCCACGCGCGGCAGCTTCAGGCTGAAGCAGGCGCCGCCTGCAGGCGCATCGTCCACCGACACCTCGCCGCCGTAGGCTTCGGCGGTGCGTGCGACGATCGACAGGCCGAGCCCCGCGCCGCTCCGGCGCCGGCCGCTGCGCTCGCCGCGCCAAAAGCGCTGGAACACCAGCTCGCGCTGGTCGGGGGGCACCCCCGGTCCTTGGTCGCTGACCTGCAGCTCGCCGTCCTCGCGGACCGCGATTTCGACCGTCGTGCCGGGCGGGGTATGGGCGATCGCGTTTTCGACCAGATTGCGCAGGGCATGGCCAAGCACCTCGCCGTCGGCGGCCACCACGACGCCCTCGCACCCCGACACGGCCAGCGTCTTGTTCTCCCGCACGGCAAGCGGCGCAAGGTAGCCGGCGACATCGTTCACGATCACGCGCAGGTCGGCGCGTTCTTCCGGCGCGGCCACCAGGGTATCCAGGTGGGCGACCCGCAGCAGCTGCTCGACGATGCGGCTCATCGTGGCGACATCTTCGCGCAGCGCGCCGACGGCGGCGCGATTCTCCAGAACGTCGAGGTGAGCACTCAGCACGGCAAGCGGCGTGCGCAGCTCATGGGCTGCGTCGGCGGTGAAGGCCCGCTGCTGCTGGAAGCCCCGATCGAGCCGCTCGAAGGCAGCGTTCACCGCATGCACCAGAGGCTGGATCTCCTGCGGCATGCCCGCCTCGGGCAAGCGCAGCTCAGTGGTCGTCGGCCCGATCGACGCAGCCTGCGCGGACGCCATTCGGATCGGCGCCAGGCCTTGCTTCAGGGTCACAATATTGATCAGCAGCAGAACGCCGAGCAGTGGGATCAACATCCAACCCAGCTCCGGAAAGAATTCCTCGAGCAACTCGTCGAGGAGCACGTCGTCGTGCTGTCTTCCCTGCCCGACGCGCACCAACAGCGGGCCGGCCGGGCCCGCGACACGGAGCTGCGCGGCATAGACCCGTTGCTGTCCCGGCGGCTCGATCAGGAAGACCTCGCTGTCCGAGGCCGGGTCGCCGTCAATCTCATCCAGGACAGCTGCGCCACCGGCCGATGCGAAGAGCAGCTCGCCTTCGGCCGACCTGACCTGGAACATGAACCGGCCGTCAGCGCGACCGTAGGCCTGCGCCAACTCTTCCGGCAGCCCGAGCGTAAGCCGTCCGGCCTCTGTTAGGGTGATGTGCCGCGCGATGTCCTCGGCCTGGCCGGTCAGGCTGCGGTCCCTCAAGCTGTCGACCTTGCTGGTGAGCTGAAGATAACTCAGCCCGAGGAAGACCAGGATCGCGACCAAGGTAGCGAGGGTCAGGTGCAACACCAGCCGCCTCAGCAGCGACGGACCGGCGGTCCTTGCGGCAGGTGCCGTCATGCGTCGGCGGCGCGCGCCTCGTGCGCCTCTTCCGTAAGCAGGTAGCCGACACCGCGCACGGTGTGGATCGCCGGGCTGGCGCCGGCAGGCTGGAGCCTCCGTCGCAGCCGATGGACCAGAACCTCGACCGTATTGGCGCTGGTCTCATCGTCGAAGGCGTAGAGGCTTTCCTCGATCACGCTCTTGGCCACCACCCGCCCCACACGCCGTAACAGAAGCTCCAACAAAGCCATCTCGCGGCGCGAAACGGCGACGACCCGGCCATCGACCTGAACCTCGCGCGCTGTGGTGTCGAAGGACAGATTGCCGGCCGTAAGCAGGAGACCCAGGACCTGCCCGGGGCGACGCAGCAGTGCCTTGATGCGGGCGATCAGTTCCTCCATCTCGAACGGCTTGACGAGATAGTCGTCGGCCCCCCCATTGAGCCCGCGCACGCGATCGGTCAGGCCATCCCGCGCGGTCAAGATCAGGACCGGTATCGAGCTGCCGCCACGCCGCATCCCAGCGATCAGGTCCAGCCCCTCGCCATCCGGCAGGCCGAGATCGACGATCATGGCGTCATAGCGCGTCGTGGCGAGAGCGGCCCAGGCATCCTCCACGCGCCCCGTCAGGTCGGCGGCGAAGCCCGCCGCACAAAGCCCCGTCTTCACGAAGCCGGCGAGCCGTTCGTTGTCTTCGACGATGAGTAGTCTCATGGTCCGGGATCTTGGGTCGTTCTCTCCGCTGCGCTTGGATTGCGGCCATGGCGTCGACGGGTTGCGGTGCCGCCGACGAAAGCCCGTTACTCCGCAGCATGCCGATCCATCGGGCCGCGCTGCTTGTAACCCGTGATCATCGCCTTGGCCAAGTTTTCGCCATGCTGCAGCGATGCCAAGAGAACGCCAAGCAGGTGCAGCGCGACCAGCATCATCGTTGTGTTCGCCGCCACCTCGTGGAGGTCCTCGACGATGTCGTTGCCCCAAAAGCGATCCGTCGTCATCAACCAGCCGCTACCCGCGGTCAGCGCCACCATCGCAAGCAGCGCCACGATCATGGCGCCGCCGGCCGGGTTGTGACCGAGATAGCGTGCCGGGTGACCCGATGCTATCTGCCCGAGATAACCGAGGGTCGGCGCGGGCCCGCGGACGAAGCTCACGAAACGGGCGTGTTGCGGCCCGACAAAACCCCAGACGGCGCGGAATCCGACCGCACCCAGGGCCACATAGCCGGCCCAGTCGTGGAACCACTGCGGATCGTCGAACAGATAGGCGGCAAAGACGCAGACGGCCAGGGTCCAGTGGAGAAGGCGCACGAGCGGGTCCCAAACGCGAACCCGCCCGCCACCGCTATGGGCATATGCCGATATAGCGCTCTGTCCGACTCGCGGTCAGGACTTCTTGACCTTCACGATTTCACCGCTGTTCGGGTGGATGTAGACCTCGACGCGGTTGCCGGCGTCGTCCATGCCCTTGGCCTCGATGCAGCCGTCCTCCTCCTCGATCTTGCGAATATCGGTATAGCCCTGGTCGGCGAGGATCTGGAGAACCTCCGCTTCGGTCACGGTCGGCCCTTCGGTCGCCTCACAGAGATCCGCGGCGCTAGCCGCGCTGAGAGAGACCGAGGCCACTGCCAGGAACGCACCAAGTGCCACTGCCAAAGAACGCGTCATTTCTCTTCCTTCCAAGTTTAGAGAGCTACGGAGCGACGTCGTTCTGCGGCACCAGCCTTACGGCAAGCTTACGGGAACCGATCAAGCGGCCTGGCGGGCTGTAGCATCTTTGTGGCCCCTTCTGGTGAAGACAGACGTCAGGCCTTGCCCAGACGTTTTGTTAACCAAGGCAGCGCAGGCTAAGGCCATCCTTCGAACCCGCAGTACGTATTGCGATGGCGTCCCTCCGGGCGCAGCGATCGCGAGACAGGAATCAGAATGAACCGTGCACAGCGCCGCGCCGCGGCCCGCAAGCAGGGAAAAGCAGCGAAGCGGCCGCCGGCTAGGCGTCAGCGTGATGGCACCCGAGAGGCTGCGGCCGAAGGGTCCGGGGCGCTGGTGCGGCTGAACTATGACCCGGCCCAAGGGCCGGTGCAGATCTACCGGGCGCATCTGGACTGGGCGGCACGCCATGCCGCAGCCCTCGCCCCCTCCGTCACACCGCACGGCAACGACCCGGACCCGGAGCGACGCCTTCGGATCGGCTACGTCTCAGCCGATTTGCGCCGGCATCCGGTGGCCTTCTTCGTCGAGCCCATCCTCCGCTCGCACGATCCGGCGGCGGTCGACGCCGTCTGCTACGACGTGAGCGATCAAGACGACGACATGAAGCAGCACCTGCGCCAACTCGTCCCCAGCTGGCGCAGCGTGGCGAACTTGTCCGACGGCGAGCTGGCCGAAGCCGTGCGTGCGGATGCAATCGACATCCTGGTCGACCTTTCGGGCCACACGCCGGGAAACCGCCTGCTGACCTTCGCGCGCAAACCGGCGCCGGTCCAGGTGACGGCGATCGGCTATGTGGCGACGACCGGTCTGACGACGATGGACTACCGGCTGACCGATGCCTGGTGCGATCCTTCAGATGCCAACGACGACTGCTATAGCGAGACGCTCTGGCGCCTGCCCTTCGGCTTCAACTGCTACACCGCGCCGCAGGGCCTGCCGGCGCCGGGTCCCGCACCCCATTCGACGCGCGGCACCATCACCTTTGGCTCGTTCAATAATCTCGACAAGATTTCAGCGGAAGTGCTTGATGTTTGGGGAGAAATCTTGAGCCGCGTCGCGGGCTCCCGCCTGCTGCTCAAGACCAAGACGCTGTCCCAGACCGCCGTGCAGCGGCAGATCCTTGACCGCTTGATGCGGCACGGAATCGCGCCGGAGCGTGTCGATCTGGTCGAATGGTCGCCCACCTTGCGGAGCCACTTCGAGGCCTATCGCGGCATGGACATCGCGCTCGACCCCTTCCCCTACAACGGCACGACCACGACCTGCGAAGCGCTCATGATGGGCATCCCGGTGATCGCGCTGCTCGGCGACCGGCACGCCGCACGGGTCAGCGCCAGCATCCTGGCACGCCTCGATCTGGAAGTGCTGACGGCATCGGACAAGGCGGACTACGTAGCGCGCGCCGTGGCCCTGGCCGAGCGGCCGGAGACAATCGCCAATCTGCGCGCAGGCCTGCGGGCCCGGCTGGTTCGCTCGCCACTCGCCGATGCCCAGCGCTACACCCGCGGTCTCGAAGCGGCCTATCGCGAGATGTGGCAGCGCTGGTGCTCGATCCAGCGCCGGGACGACGTCGCTTAGCCGTCGCTTCGCGCCATACTTTCGTCGGCAAGCGGCCCCAGCGCTTCGATCAGCGGTTGGAGCTGCCGCTCATAGCGTCGCCAGCGCGCCACGGAGGAGCAATAGATCGGCTGACGCACCTGCCAGCGGCTGGCTGTCCGGACCGGCCGGTCGGTCTTGTGGAAGTCGGTGCAGGCCGGGTCCCAGTCGAGGCCGCAGAAGGCGAGCAGCGCGCGGCTGACCTGCTCCTGATCGGCGACCAGCGATTCGTAGGGCACCTCGAGCACGGCGGCGGGCAGCACCACGCTCCAGTGATCCATCAGGCGCCGATAGTCCCGATAGAAACGGCCGAGCTCGCAGAGGTCGAAGCTGTACTCCTGGCCCCGGCCGAAGTTCTGGAAGTAGCAGGAGAGGCAAGTGTCCAGCGGATCGCGGCGGCAGTGGACGATCCGGGCGTTGGGAAACATCAAGGCAATCAGGCCGATATGGCGGAAGTTGAGCGGCGCCTTGTCCACCACCCGGCTGGCCCCGGGCGCCTCTTCGGCCAAGCGCCGCAGATAGGCGTCCGCCAGGCCACGGAGAAGCGCCGGTCCGACCGTCGCCATGCAGCGGGGATAGGCGCTCTGCACGCCTGTCGGTCCGGCGGGCGCATGCTCGGGGAAGGCCCTGGCGATGGAATCGATGTCGGGCAGCTCGCTGGCGCCGTGCACCTGCGGATGGCTGGCCAGGATCTGCTCGACTAGGCTGGTGCCCGAACGCGGCATGCCGACGACGAAGATTGGCAACTCGCTGGAACTCCCCTCCCCGGCCCGGCGGCGTAGCAGATCGGCCGTGAAGACGGCGATGATCTCGTCGATGAAGGCACTGGCGTAGGCTGGATTAGGCTCGGCCCCGCGGGCCGCGTTGCCCTGGCGGTAGTGCTCGAAGGCCCGGTCGTGGTCCCCCAGGTCGTCAAAGACCTTGCCGGCGGCGAACTGCAAGAAGACCTGATCCTCGCGCGCAAGATCCGCTCTCTCCAGCAGCCCCTCCAGCGCGCCGATGATCGGATCATCCGGCCCGACCCGGAGGCCTCCGGCGAGGTTGAAGTAGGCCTCCGCGTAGTCCGGCTTCAGCGCGATCGCCCGGCGGTAATGGGTCTCGGCCTCATCGCTCCTGCCGAGCGCCCCGTGGATATAGGCGAAGTTGTGATGGAAGACCGCGCTCTCGGGCTTGAGCCGAAGGGCCTTGGAGATCAACACCAGGGCGTTCTCGAGGTTGCGCCGCTCGATCTCGATGGTGCCGAGCAGATGCAGCGCGCTGGCGTTCGCCGGGTCGGCTTGCAGCACGGCGGAATAGATCTTGGCGGCCTCCAGCAGCTTGCCGCTTTTCTGCAGGGCGACGCCGCGCTCGAGGCGCTTGTCGGTCGTTGGGCCGCTCATTGGGGTTGCCTTTGGGGGGTTGCCTGGCTCGTCCGGGAGGCGCCGGACACCAGCCATAACACCGCGACCCTTTCGCTTCGGTTAGCGCTGGCCCCAGTTTGGTAAGCGGTCGTTAAGGATTACCAAGCTCGGCGCAAGGCCGGGCCTTAGTAGGTTGTTGAAAAAATTCCGGTGACAGCCTCACCCTTCGTCAAGCTCAAGGTGAGGGTGATGAGCCTCCGGGTTAGCCTCATCCTGAGCTTGTCGAAGGATGACCGTGATCAAGCGCTCAAGACTTCTCAACAGCCTACTAGCCCTCGGTCTCCTCGTACGGCTCGGCGCCCAGGCCGCGGATCAGGGCGGCCAGCTTGCGGGCCGCCTCGTCCAAGCGCCCGCCGTCGATGCCGCGCAGCACCAGCGTGGTGCCGTAGACGCCGTCACGGTGGTAGGGATAGCTGCCCATGTCGATGTCGGCATAGGCCGCCTGCAGCTCGCCGAGCCCGCCGGAAATGACGCTCTCGGGCAGGGCCACGCTGAGGCTGCGGCTCTGCATCGGCGTGCCGCCCTGCAGGCGCGGGCCGAGGCTTTCGAACATGGCCCGCATGACGCTCGGGATGCCGGCCAGGACGAAGACGTTTTCGACCTGGAAGCCCGGCGCCGAGCTCACCCGGTTCTCGATTAGGCTGGCGCCCTCCGGCGTGCGGGCCATGCGCAGCCGGCGCTCGTTGAGCTCACCGGCCGGGTAGTAGGCCTCCAGGACGGCCCGCGCCTCCGGGTTCTCGATCAGCGGCCGGCCGAAGGCCTTGGCCACCGACTCGGCCGTGATGTCGTCGTGCGTCGGCCCGATACCGCCCGTGGTGAAGACATAGTCGAAGGCCGCGCGCACCTCGTTCAAGGTGGTGACGATGGTCGCCTCGACATCGGGAATCACCCGGGCCTCCATCAGGCGGATGCCGCGCTGGTTCAGGCCCTTGGCCAGATAGGCGAGGTTCGCGTCCTGGGTACGGCCCGAAAGGATCTCGTTGCCGATGATAACCAGGCAGGCGGTGAAGACTCTCTCGGTCATAGTCGGGGGGTGCGGCGCATCCCTAAACCCGGCACCCTAATTCCGAATGTATCCCTTGCCTTCCATGCAGTCGTTGATCAGCTCGGTGCGCCGATTGCGATGTTCGTAGAGGTTCATGCGTGTGGTGAGCTGCGTGAAGCCCAGACCGCTATCGTTGTCGCTGCGCGCCGCAGCGACGTCTTCCTCGATCCGCATATCGCGCTCGACCTGCGACTAGGCATAGCGGTAGCAGGCCTCGATATCCGCCTGGTGCTGCTCCGGCGTGACGTTGGGGTTCTGCCAGCCCGAGGCCTGCGGCCGGACCGAACCCCGGTCGTCCTCCGACGAGAGAACCGCGGTCGTTCCTTCGGACTCGCTCTGCTCGACGGTCGCCGCGGTCGGCGTCTCGCCGCCCGGACTGGCGGCCGATCCGGTCGCCTCGCCGGCCGTGCCATAGGGATAGGTGCTGACCCAGCCGCCAGCGGAGCCGCCTGTCGTCTCGCCGCCTTGCACAGCCGTGCCGCTTCCGGCAGCCGGCGCCGTCTCCGGCGGAGGCAAGGCGGTACCGGTGGCGGGGGCCGTCGAGGAGGACCCAGAAGAAGATCCCGAGGCAGGCGGATAAGACTTCTGGGCGCAAGCGCCTAGCGCGAGCCCAGCGGCGAGCAACGGAATCACTATGAAGCGGCGCATAATACCAGTCCTCGCAGGGGGAAATCGCCATGGAGCAATTAAACTTGCGCCTCATGCCGACAACTTGCAAGGCTGCGCTGCCTGCTCATCTGACCAGTATTTTCAAAGGAGTCTCATGAAGTTCCCCGACGCCCTGGTCTCCGGCCGCCTGCTCCGCCGCTACAAGCGCTTTCTCGCCGATGTCGAGCTGCAGGGAGGCGAAACCGTGACCGCCCACTGCCCCAACCCCGGCTCGATGATGGGCCTGGCCGAACCGGGCATGACCGTCTGGCTATCGCGCGCCCAGAACCCCAAACGGAAGCTCAAGTACTCCTGGGAGCTGGTCGCCGCCGACGACACCCTGGTCGGCATCAACACGGGCCATCCCAACGGCCTGGTCGCCGAGGCGATCAAGGCGGGAACGATCCCGGAGCTTGCGGATTTCGAGAACCTCCGGCAGGAGGTGCGCTACGGCAAGAACAGCCGGATCGATATCCTGCTCGAAAGCGAGGGCGCAGCGCCTTGCTACGTCGAGGTCAAGAACGTGCACCTGCGGCGCAGCCCGGGCCTGGCCGAATTTCCGGATTCCGTGACGGCGCGCGGCGCCAAGCACTTGGTCGAGCTGGGCGACATGGTGGAGAGCGGCGCACGCGCCGTGATGGTCTACCTGGTACAGCGGAACGACTGCGAGAGCTTCAAGATCGCCGCCGATATCGACCCGAACTACGACAAGGCCCTGGGCGTGGCGCTTGAGCGCGGCGTCGAGGCGATCTGCTATGCCTGCACGGTGGAACCCGAGGGTATCGAGGTCACCCGCGCGCTGCCGGTGGAGGTTTAGTACGAACGGCCGTCCGATTCAGAACACAATCGCTTGCTTTTGTCCGCTCCGCAGACGCCCCCCTCCCTGGCCCTCCACCTCAAGGGGGGAGGGCATTCTGGGTTCACCGCAGTGGTTTACACCTCCCCCTTGAGGGGGAGGTCGGCGCGCAGCGCCGGGAGGGGGGCCGTCGCGAAGCGACGCAAGTTAAGACCAACGCGGAGCGCCGCCGAAAGCCTAAGACCCCTCCGCGACCCGCGCAGTCACCACGTCGGTGGCGGCCGGCGCTGCTGCGCCGATTGTGATTGCCGTGCGCAGATCCGCCTCCGCTTGCTCTGCCGCCGCCTTGTCGCGGGCGTGGATCAGGGCTAGGGGGCGGTCGGGTCCAACGGCCTCGCCGAGGCCGGCGATCTCGGTAAAGCCGACGGCGTAGTCGATCGAGTCCTCCGCACGCCGCCGCCCGCCGCCCAAGGCCATGACCGCCAGACCGATGCTCCGGGTCTCAACGGCGGTCACGACGCCCGGCGCCTCGGGCAGCGCGGGCCGGATGATGGGCGCGGCCGGAAGGTGCTCGTCCAGGCGTTCGGTCAGGTCGGCCGGCCCGCCCAAGGCGGCGGCCATGCGGGCGAAGCGCTCGGCCGCCGCGCCGCTCGCCAGCGCCTGGTCGATCTTGCCGAGCGCGTCGTCGCTGCCGGAGGCCAGGCCGCCCAGCACAAGGGCTTCGGCGGCGAGCGCCTTGGTCACGGCCAGCAGGCGCGTGTCTTGCGATCCGCCGGTCAGAGCTTCGATAGCCTCGCGCACTTCGACGGCGTTGCCGGCAGTCCGGCCGAGCACCTGGTTCATGTCGGTGATCAGGGCGACGGTCGGCAGCCCGGCGCCGTTCGCCACGGCGACGATGCTCTCGGCCAGGGCGCGGGCGTCTTCCGGTTCGCGCATGAAGGCGCCGCTGCCGACCTTGACGTCCATCACCAGGCCGCCCAGGCCGGCGGCCAGCTTCTTGGAGAGGATCGAGGCGGTGATCAGCGGGATCGATTCGACGGTCGCCGTGACATCGCGGATCGCGTAGAGGCGCCGGTCGGCCGGCGCCAGGTCCGCCGTCTGGCCGATGATGGCGCAGCCCGCCTCGCCCACCACGCGGCGAAAGCGCTCCAGGTCGGGCGCCGTATCGTAGCCGGGAATGGCATCCAGCTTGTCCAGGGTGCCGCCGGTGTGGCCCAGGCCGCGGCCGGAGATCATCGGCACCGCGGCGCCGCAGGCGGCCAGGATCGGCGCCAGCAGCAGGCTCACCTTGTCGCCGACCCCGCCGGTCGAATGCTTGTCGAGGATTGGGCGGTCGAAGCCCGCCCAATCAAGCACTTGGCCGGAATCCTTCATGGCGCGTGTCAGCGCGACGGCTTCCGCTCGCTCCATGCCACGGAAGAAGACCGCCATGGCAAGGGCCGCCATCTGCCCTTCGGAGATCGACCCGTCGGTCAGGCCCTGCACCATGAAGCCGATCTCGGCTTCGCTCAGGGCCCCTCCGTCCCGCTTCTTGCGAATGATTTCCTGCGGGAAGAAGGCCGTGGAAGCCCCAGGGGAAGCCATTGTCAATAATCGCTTTCCGGGTCGTGGAGCTCGGCCTCGTATAGGGTCGAGAGAAGGTCGTCCAGCAGGCTGGAGGCGCCGATGCGGAAGGTCTGCGGCCCGGCCCAGTCGCGCCCCATCATCTGGTCGGCCAGCTCCAGGTACTCGGCCGCCTCGACCGTGGTGCGCACGCCGCCGGCCGCCTTGAAGCCGACCTGGCCGCCTTGCTCGCGGATCACGTTTAGCAGCACCTCCGCCGCCTCCAGCGTAGCTCCGGGCTGCCGCTTGCCGGTCGAGGTCTTGAGGAAGTCGGCGCCGGCGCCGATCGCATCCCGGCTGATCGCCGCTGCATTCTCCGCACTGCCGAGCGCGCCGGTCTCCAGGATCACCTTGAGCAGCACCCTGGCGCCGATCGCGTCCTTGACCGCGGCGACGAGCTTCTTGGCGGCATCGCGCTCTCCCGCCAGCCAGGCCTCGTAGGGCATCACCAGATCGACCTCGTCAGCGCCATCGGCGACGACGGCACGGGCCTCGGTCACCGCCAGCTCGCTATCGGCGCCACCGTGCGGGAAGTTGACCACGGTGGCGACCCGGATGCCGCTGCCGGCCAGCCGCCGTCGGCAATCGGCGACGAACTGGGGCCAGACGCAGACCGCGGCCACCTTGCCGGCCGGCGTCACCGCCCTCTTGCAGAGCTCCGCGATGTCATCGTCGAAGCCGTCGTTGAGACTGGTCAGGTCGAGCAGCGGCAGCAGCCGCCCGACGATGGCGGTGTGGTAGTCGGTCATGATTTCGCGCTCTCGAAGGCGAAGGCCTGGGGCAGAAGCTCGCCCAAGGTGAAGCTCGCGCGCAGCCCTTCCGGACCGCAGACATGCACCGGCGTCTCCGGCCGGGCGAACTCGGCCAGGCGCTGGCGGCAGCCGCCGCAGGGGGTGCAGAGCGTCTCCCCGGCGGCGACGATCACGACCTCGGCGATCTCCCGCTCGCCGCCCGCCACCAAGGCGCCGATGGCGCCGGCCTCGGCGCACTGGCCCTGCGGATAGGCGACGTTCTCCACATTGCAGCCGGCGAAGAGCCGCCCGTTCGGGCTGCGCAGGCAGGCGCCGACCCGGAAGCCGGAATAGGGTGCGTGCGCCTTCTCGCGGGTCTCCGCGGCGAGCGCAATCATTGGCGCGATTTGGGCTTCGAGATCGCTCATCGGTCCTTCACGTAGGGAATGCCGCTGGCCTTGGGTGCCACCGCGCGGCCGACGAAGCCGGCCAGCAGGATGACGGTCAGAGCATAGGGCAAGGCCTGGATCGCCTGCACCGGGATCTCGCCGATGCCCGGCAATGACACACCCTGCAGGCGGATCTGGAGGGCGTCGGCGAAGGCGAACAGCAGGCAGGCCAGCACCGTCGGGACCGGTTTCCATTTGCCGAAGATCATCGCCGCCAAGGCCAGGTAGCCCTTGCCCGCGGTCATGTCGCGCACGAAGCCGGCGGCGTGCGCGGTCGAGAGATAGGCCCCGGCGATGCCGCAGAGCACGCCGCAGATCAGCATGGCCTGGTAGCGCATGGCGGTAACCGAGATGCCGGCGGTGTCGACCGCGTGCGGGTTCTCGCCGACCGCCCGCAGCCGAAGGCCGAAGCGGGTGCGGTAGATCAGCACCGCGACCACCGGGATCAGGGCGATGGTCAGATAGACCAGCAGGTTGTGGCCGCTGACCACCTCGGCGTAGATCGGCCCGAAGACCGGAATGGCCGCGAAGCTGCCGGCGAAGGGCAAGGCGACCCCGGCGAAGCGCCCCGCCCCCTCCAAGGCTGGCGTCTGCCCGGCCAGGCCGAACCAGGCGATCGCCAGGGTCGGGCCCAGGCCCGCTACCAGGATGTTGATCGCCATGCCGGAGACCACCTGGTTGCCCTTGTGGGTGACGCAGGCGTAAGCGTGCAGCAGGGCCAGCAACCCGGAGGTCACGATGGCCGCCAGCAGGCCGATCCAGGCCGAGCCGAAGGTGGCGGCGGCCGCCGCGGCGGCGAAGGCGGCGGCCAGCATCTTGCCTTCCAGGCCGATATCGATAACGCCCGAGCGCTCGGCCACCATGCCGGCGAAGGCCGCCAGCACCAGCGGCGTCGCCACGCGCACCGTGGCGTCGAGCATCAGGAGCGCGATGACGAAGGCCTCTGCCATCAGACGGCCTCCCTGGGGGCCATCACATTGACCAAGAAAAGGGGACAGTCCCCCTCAAAAAAGGGGACTGTCCCCTTTTCTTGGTCGTTCGCACGGCCGCCCCGAAACATGCGAAGGTGCGCCCTAGGCCATGTGCGATAGCCCTCCCCCATCACGCGGACTCCAGCACGCGGCGTTGGAACAGGCCCTCGATGGGCTTGCGGAAGATGTTCTCCAGCGCGCCGCAGAAAAGGATCACCAGGCCCTGGATCACCACAACCATGTCGCTGGTGAAGGTCGGCACCTCGAAGGCAAGCTCCGAGCCGCCCTGGTAGAGCGCACCGAACAGCGCTGCGGCGAAGACGATGCCGAGCGGATGGTTGCGGCCCATCAGCGCCACGGCGATCCCCGTAAATCCGAAGCCGGCGGTGAAGCCGAGCAGCAGGCGGTGCTGCACGCCCATCACCTCGTTGACCCCGAGCAGGCCGGCCAGCGCGCCGGAGATCGTCATGGCCATAATCACGCTGCGCGCCGGCGAGATGCCGCCATAGACCGCCGCCGCCTCGTTCGAACCGACGCTGCGCAAGGCGTAGCCCCAGCGGGTGCGCCAGAGGAACAGCCAGACCACCGCGCAGCAGGCGAGTGCCAGCAGGAAGCTGATGTTGAGCGGCGAGCGGCCGGTCTCCAGGCCGATGACGGCGAGCATCTCGTGCGCATAGGGCAGGAAAGTCGAGGGATCGAAACGCTCGGTCTGCGGCGACTGCTGGTTCGGCGCGATCAGCACCCGCACCAGCAGGTAGTTCAACAGGATCGCTGCCAGGAAGTTGAACATGATGGTGGTGATGACCGTGTGGCTGCCCCGCTTGGCCTGCAGATAGCCCGGCAGGAAGGCCCAGGCACCGCCGAAGGCCGCCGCGGCGACAATCGCCAGCAGGAAGACAATCGGCCAGGGCCAGCCGCCGAAAGCGAGGCAGACCAACCCGACGCCGAGGCCGCCGATCATCGCCTGGCCCTCGCCGCCGATGTTGAAGAGGCCGCAGTGAAAGGCGAGCGCCACGGCCAGTCCGGTGAAGATGAAGTTGGTGGTGTAGTAGAGGGTGAAGCCGAACTGCTCCCAGGAGCCGACCGCGCCGAGCACCAGGGCGCGTAGCGCGACCCAGGGGGACTCGCCGAGGATCACCACCACGACGCCGGCAATCGCCAAGGCGGCCAGCAGATTGATCAGCGGAATGACCAACAGGTCGACCCAGCGCGGCACGGCGAGACGGGTCATGCCGCCTCTCCCGCGATGCCGGCCATCATCAGGCCGATCTCGCGCACGTCGGCACCCTCCGCCGGCATGGCGCCGACCACGCGGCCGTCGCACATGACCAGCACGCGGTCGGCCAGGCTCAGCACCTCCTCCAGCTCGGCCGAGACCAGCAGGATCGCCTTGCCGGCGTCGCGCATCTCGATCAGGCGGCGGTGGATGAACTCGATGGCGCCGATATCGACGCCGCGGGTCGGCTGCCCGACCAGCAACAGCAGGGGATCGCGCTCCAGCTCTCGGGCCAATACGAGTTTTTGTTGGTTGCCGCCGGAAAGCGCCCCGGTGCGCAGCAGCGGATCGACCGGCCGCACGTCGAATGAGTCCATCAGCTCTTGGCAATGGGCGACGATCTTGCCGCGGTCGCTGAGCAGCCGTCCGTTGTAGGCCGGATCGTCGTGATAGCCGAGGATCGCCGTCTCGCTGGAATCGAAGCGGGCCACCACGCCGCGCCGCAAGCGGTCTTCGGGTACGTGGGCGAGGCCCATGCGGCGCAGCAGTAACGGCCGCTCCGGCCCATGAAGCTGCGCCAGGTCTTGGCCGTTAAAGCGGATCCGGCCGCGCGCCGCGTCGCTCAGGCCGGCCAGCGCTTCCAGCAGCTCCGACTGCCCGTTGCCGGAGACCCCGGCGATGCCGACGATCTCGCCGCCCTTAACCTCGAAGCTGACCGCCTTGACCCGCTCGACCCCGGCCTCGTCGATCACGCTCAGGTCTTCGACCGAGAGCACGGACGCGCCGGGTTGCGCCGGCCCCTTCTCGACCCGCAGCAGGACCTTGCGGCCGACCATCAACTCGGCCAGCTCCTCCTTCGAGGTGGCGGCGGTGTCCAGGGTGCCGACCACGGCGCCGTTGCGCATCACCGTGACCCGGTCGGTCACGTCCATGATCTCCTGCAGCTTGTGGGTAATGAGGATGACCGTCTTGCCCTCCTCCTTGAGCCGCCGGAGGATGCGGAAGAGGTAGTCGATCTCCTGCGGCGTCAGGACGGCCGTCGGCTCGTCGAGGATCAGGATCTCGGCGCCGCGGTAGAGCACCTTGAGGATCTCGACCCGCTGCTGCACGCCGACCGGCAGATCGGCGATCCGCGCGTCGGGATCGACCTGAAGGCCGTAGTCGCGCTCCAGCGCCGCCAGGCTGTCGCGGGCCCGATCGAGGGTGCGGGCGATCCAGACGTCGTCCTCGGCGCCGAGCACCACGTTCTCCAGCACGCTGAAGGGCTCGACCAGCATGAAGTGCTGGTGGACCATGCCGATCCCGGCCTCGATGGCGTCCTGCGGCGTGTCGATCTGGACCGGCCGCCCGCCGACCAGGATCTCCCCCGCGTCGGCCTGGTAGAAGCCGTAGAGGATGTTCATCAGGGTGGACTTGCCGGCGCCGTTCTCGCCGACGATGCCGTGCACGCTGCCCGGCGCGACGCTCATGGAGATGTCGCGGTTGGCATGCACCGGGCCGAAGCGCTTGTCGATGCCCCTCAGCTCGATGGCCGCTGGGGCGGATTGGGGCGGTGCTGCCGAGACGGAAGCGGCGCCGTGCTCGCTATCGCCCGGCGCCGCCCCCCGCTCGTTCATTGAGACCCGTCCCGATCCCTGGGCCGATCAGTAGTCGCAGCTATTGTTCGCCGTGAAGTCGGCGACCTGCACCTCGCCGCTGGCGATCGCCTTCTCGGCCGCGGCCAGCTTCTCCTCCATCTCGGCCGTGATCAGCGCCTTGTTGTGCTCGTCGAGCGCCCAGGCGACGCCGTCCTCGGAGAGGCCGAGCACCTTCAGGCCGGGCTCCCAGGTGCCTTCCATGGCGGAGCTGAAGGCCTCGGCCACGGCCACATCGACCCGCTTCACCATGGAGGTCAGCATGGTGCCGGGATGCAGGTGGTTCTGGTTGGAATCGACGCCGATCGCCAGCTTGCCGGCATCCTTGGCGGCCTGATAGACGCCGGTGCCGGTGCCGCCGGCTGCGGCGAAGACCACGTCGGCACCGCGATCGAACTGGCTCATGGCGAGCTCGCCGCCCTTGGTCGGGTCGTTCCAGGCGGCCGGGGTGTTGCCGGTCATGTTGACCATCACCTCGGCGTCGCCGTTCACCGCCTTGGCGCCCTGCTCGTAGCCGCAGGCGAACTTGCGGATCAGCGGAATGTCCATGCCGCCGATGAAGCCGACCTTGCCCGTCTTGGAGGCCATGGCGGCCGCCATGCCGACCAGGTAGGAGCCTTCATGCTCCTTGAAGACGATGGACTGCACGTTCGGCGCCTCGACGAAGCCGTCGATCAGGGTGAACTTCACGTCGGGCAGCTCGGCCGCCACGGTCTCGACGGCGGAGGTCTGGGCGAAGCTCACGGCGACAATGATGTTGGCGCCGCGCTGGGCCATCTTGCGCAGGGCCTGCTCGCGCTGGGCCTCGTTGGTCGGCTCGAACTCCAGGTACTCTATGCCGGTCTTGGCCTTGAAGGCCTCGGCCCCGTTGTAGGCCGCTTCGTTGAAGGACTTATCAAACTTACCGCCCATGTTGTAGAGCAGCCCCGGCGAGGCGTCCTGCGCGGCGGCACTAAAGGCGGCGCCCACCAGAGCGAGGGCGAGGGCAACGCATAGCTTTTTCATGATACGGCTCTCCCAGCGTGTGGCCTTATAGATTCTTAGGCTTTGAACAGCCATTCCTGCCGAAGAATCAATCATCAACTGTAAGGCATTGCAAGCGGAGGCCAGGGCTAATCTCGGAAGCCGCCGGCGCCCGGCGGGAAAGCCGGCCCGGGTGCCTTTTCGTTAACCGTCAGTCACCTAATCTGGACCCTCTAGCAGCCTGCACCACTGGATTGCAGGGCGGGTTGCAATGTCGGCCGGTTCGTCCTTGAATCCCGAGTCATCAGGTGGGTCGTTATTGACGCCGTTATTGACTTGGGGGGCCGGTCTTCCCTAATTGCAGGAACGGACCGCCCGATGTTTCTGTCCGAGCAAGCCAGGAAACCCGTTATGTCCAGAGGTGAACCCGGAGCCATCTTGAATGCCGAAGAGCGCCGCATCGTGATTCACGGCGCCGAGGACTTCGAGGGCATGCGCAAAGCCGGGCAGCTCGCCGCCGAGACGCTCGACTTCATCACGCCGCAGGTGGTGCCCGGCGTCTCGACGGAGGCGCTGAACAAGATCTGCCACGACTACATCCTGGGGCACGGCGCGATCCCGGCGCCGCTCAACTACCGGGGCTTTCCGAAATCGATCTGCACCTCGGTCAACCACGTGGTCTGTCACGGCATCCCGAACGAGCGGAAGATCCTGCAGGACGGCGACATCATCAACATCGACGTGACCGTGATCCTGGGCGGCTGGCACGGCGATACCAGCCGCATGTTCTTCATCGGCAAGCCGGGCGTGAAGGCCAGGCGCCTGGTCGAGGCGACCTACGAGGCCATGATGCGCGGTATCCAGGCGATCAAGCCGGGGGCCACCCTGGGCGACGTCGGCCACGCGATCCAGAGCTACGCGGAGAAGCACCGCTTCGGCGTGGTGCGCGACTTCTGCGGCCACGGCCTGGGCCGCGTCTTCCACGACGCGCCCAGCGTGCTGCACTACGGCCACCCCGGCACCGGCATCGTGCTGCGCGAGGGCATGTTCTTCACCGTCGAGCCGATGATCAACGGCGGCCGCCCGGAGGTGAAGATCCTCGACGACGGCTGGACCGCCGTCACCCGCGACAAGTCCCTCTCCGCCCAGTTCGAGCACTCCATCGCCGTCACCGCCGACGGCTACGAGATCTTCACGCAATCGCCGAAGGGCTGGACCGCGCCGCCTTACGAAGAGGTGGCGGCGTAGCCCTGTTTGTCACCCCCGGACTTGATCCGGGGGTCCACGACGCCTTCGCCAGAACACAGATTATCCAGGCAAATCAACAGCATTCCGCACCTTCTGGATGCCCGGATCAAGTCCGGGCATGACAAGAGGATGGGGGGGATGGCGCTGTGTTTTTGCCTCGCATGCAGCGAACAGCCGCCCGCCAACGTTACTTCATCCTTCGCACTTGACTTCCCCGCCTCCTCCCCCCGCTAAATGGGCCACAACCGGAGAGGCGAAGGTGGGAGACGACAAGCCGCATTATCACGGCCATCGGGCACGGCTGCGCCAGCGGTTGCTGGAGAAGGGCGGCGAGAGCCTGGCCGACTACGAGGTGCTGGAGTGCCTGCTGTTCGGGGCCAAGCCGCGCGGCGACGTGAAGCCGCTGGCCAAGGCGCTGATCGAACGCTTCGGCTCACTGGGTGCCGTGCTGAGCGCAGCGCCGCACGATCTGCAGAAGGTGACCGGCATGGGCGAGGCCTCGGCCACCGTGCTCAAGATCGCCGCCGAGGCCGGGCGGCGCATGGCCCGCGAGGAGGTGATCGACCGGCCGGTGCTGTCCTCCTGGGACAAGCTGCTGAAGTACTGCCGCACCGCGCTCGGCCACGAGAAGGTCGAGCGCTTCCACCTGCTGTTCCTGGACCGCAAGAACGTGCTGATCGCCGACGAGGCGCAGCAGCGCGGCACCGTCGACCATACGCCCGTCTACCCGCGCGAGGTGGTGAAGCGGGCGCTCGAGCTCGGCGCCTCGGCGCTGATCATGGTGCACAACCATCCCTCGGGCGACCCGACGCCGTCGAAGGCCGACATCGCCATGACCGAGGAGGTGAAGGCGGCGGCCGAGAAGCTCGGCATCGCCCTGCACGACCACGTGATCATCTCCAAGAGCGGGCATAACAGCTTCCGCAGCTTGGGCCTTCTGTAGATGGGGCTTCTGTGAGCGCATCCCCCTTGGCCCCTCCCCCGGCGACCTCTCCCGGCCTGAGCCCCATGCTCGGCGCCAACCTGGGCCTGGTCGCTACGGTGCTGGTCTGGGGCACGCCGATCCCGCTGCTCGACGACATCCTGAAGCGATGGGACCCGGTCGGCATGGCGATGCTGCGCTACGTGCTCTCCGTGCCCTTCCTGCTGCTGTTTCTCTGGCTCATGCAGCCGCGGGTCTACCGGCCCGGGCAGTTCCTGCCGGCGGGCATCGGCTGGGGCCGGCTGATCTTCCTGGGCGCCTTGGGGCCCGGCGGCTTCGCCCTCTGCTTCATGGTGGCGCTGGCCTACAGCAATCCCATCACCATGGCGATCCTGGCCGCGATCAGCCCGGTGATCGCCGGGCTGGTCGACTGGGCCTGCTATGGCCAGCGGCCGGCCCGCGGCATCGGGCTCGCCCTGGTGCTGGCTGTCGCCGGCGGCATCATGGCCAGCGTCGAGCTCTCCGAACTCGCCTCGGGCCTGTCGGTGGAGGGCGGCGAGCCGATCATGCTGATCGCGCTGATCTGCTGGGCCTGGTACTCGATCACGGCGCAGCGCTGGATGCCGGGCGCGACGCAGCTCCACATCACTGCGGTCAGCATGCTGCCGACCGGCTTCGTCATCGCCGCCGTCTACCTCGCCGCGCTGGGCCTGGGCTGGGCCGAGCCCTTCCCGGCCGCGCCGCGCCTCGACGACATGGCGCTGATCGCCTGGATCGCGATCAGCAGCATCGTGCTCGGCGTGCTGACCTGGAACATGGGCGTTAAGCGCCTCGGCGTGGTGGTCGCCTCGATGTACCTGAATCTGATCCCGGTGGTCGCCGTGCTGACCGCCGTGGCGCTGGGCGTCGAGCCGCGCGTCGAGCAGCTGATCGGCGGTCTTCTGGTTGTCGCCGGCGTGCTGCAGGCGCAGTATCGCCGCCTCGCCAAGGCGAAAGCCGCAAAGGAACGCTGAGCATGCCCGCCGCAATAGACCAACGCCTGCCGCCCTCGCTCTGGGCCGCCACCGCGACCGACCCGGTCGAGGCGCCGCCGCTCGCCGGCTTGCGGCGGGCCGAGGTCTGCGTGATCGGCGGCGGCTTCACCGGCCTCTCGGCGGCGCTGCATCTGGCAGAGGCCGGCGCCGAGGTGGTGCTGCTGGAGGCGGCGGAGCCCGGCTGGGGCGCCTCCGGGCGCAACGGCGGCCAGGTCATCCCCGGCCTCAAGCTCGACCCTGAGGAGATCGTCGCCCGCTACGGGCCCGAACGCGGCGAGCGACTGGCCCAGCTGGTCGGACGCAACCCCGATTTCGTCTTCGAGCTGATCAAGAAGCACGGCATGGACTGCCTGGCGGAGCAATGCGGCTGGATCCAGGCGGCCCATGGCACCGCCGCCTTGCGGCAGGTGGAAGCGCGGGTCGAGCAATGGAGCGATCGCGGCGCCGACGTGACGACGTTGAGCCAGGAGTCCGTTACGCGCCTGACCGGCGCCAAGGGCTACGCCGGCGGTCTGCTGGATAAGCGCGGCGGCAAGCTGCAGCCGCTCTCCTACGCCCGCGGCCTGGCGCGCGCGGCGCTGAAGGCCGGCGCGGCGATCCACGGCGGATCGCCGGCCGTGTCGCTGTCGCAGAGTCCCCTGGGTTGGGTGGTGGCGACGCACGGCGGCCAGGTCATGGCCAAGCAGGTGCTGCTCTGCACCAACGGCTACACCGACGGCCTCTGGCCGGGGCTGGCCCAGAGCATCGTCCCGATCTACAGCTATCAGGCGGCCACCAAGCCGCTCTCGGACAATCTGCGGCGCACCATTCTGGCGCAGGGGCAGACCTGCGCCGACACCCGCCGCCTGATCGCCTATTTCCGGCTCGAGCCCGACGGCCGGCTGATCATGGGCGGCCGCGGCCGCATGCGCGAGACCAGCAATCCGCGCCATTACCGCACGATCATGGCCAGCCTGAGCGAGCTCTTCCCACAGGTCGGCGAGCCCCAGTGGGACTACTTCTGGGGCGGCCGGGTCGCGCTGACCACGGACCATGTTCCGCACCTGCACGAGCCGGCGCCGGGCCTGCTCGCCGGGCTCGGCTACAACGGCCGCGGCGTCGCCATGGCGAGCGTCATGGGCAAGGTGCTGGCCGACCGCGCCCAGGGCATGCCGCCGGAGGAGCTACCCTTCCCGACCGAGCCGGTGAAACCGCTGCCCCTGCACGCGCTGCGGCGGCCGGTGATCGCCGTGGCAGTCGCCTGGAAACGCTTTCTGGACACGCGCGAGCGGCGCGCCGTCTAAACGCAGGAACACCATGAGAGGCAGTTGCACGGCGGCCCTCGTGCTTCGACAGGCTCAGCATGAGGGCCTGTCCTAAACCCCGCCGTAAAGCCTCACCCTGAGCTTGTCGAAGGGGGAGGCTCAGCAGCAGGCGTCGCCCGCCTGCACCGGCGGGCAGGCCACGTCGCCGTAGGAGCAGAAGACGCAGCAGTCGCCCGGCTTCGGCCGCAACAGCGCGCCGCAGCCCTTGCAGTCGTAGAAGTAGATGCAGGCGTCGGTCGGCATGACCTCGCTTTCGCGGTGGCCGCAGTCCGGGCAGGTGATGCGCGAGGTCGTCTCGATCATGGCGAACGCCTGCGCCAAAGGGCGTAGCCGGTCAGGCCCAGGAAGAAGAGCAAGGCCGGAAACAGCACGAAATCGAGCCCGCCGATCAACCCGGCCAGCCCGAGCGCCGACAGGCCGATCACCAGAACCGGCGTGAAGCAGCAGATCGCCGCTATGATCGAGCCGACAATGCCGATGGTCAGCAGGCGCCGGTCAGTCATGGATCTCTCCTCGGGCCATATCGGCAAAGGCTGCGCCTACCGCAATCGTTCCGCCACTCGGCAGTTATAGGATATCACTTTCTTTTCCGTTTTCTCGTCCCTTGCCATACGAGCATTTCGCACAGCCCTTTTTCAGCAGTCCAGATTTTGAGATTTCAACGACTTGGAAAGCTGTGGATCAACGCACCAAAGGGGCCCCACTCGGTGCACCGCGAAAGGCGGCTGTGATCTCAACAGCAGACCATGGTCGGTCGAGGTCGGGACGGGGAGGATTGCGGCTAAGGACGGAGGGGTTGACAAGAACCGCTAAATCGAGATATCTCGATATATGGACCTGGACAAAGCGATTGCGGCTCTCAATAACCCTGTTCGACGCAGGATTCTCGACTGGCTCAAGGACAGATCGAATTTTCCGCCGGCGTTGCCGGAGCACGCGGATTTGGAAGGGGTGTGCGTCGCCTACATCCAGGAAAAGGCCGGTCTCTCGCAATCGACGATCTCGAACTACATGGGCCTCCTGAAGGAGGCCGGATTGGTGATCTCCGAGCGTCACGGGCAGTTCACCTTCTACCGCCGCGACGAAAACGCGATACGTGCGTTTCTGAGCGCGGTTGAGCGAGAGCTTTTGGAGCCATAAGGCGCGGCAGTTCGCGAGAGCAGACAAAAAAATTTGAGCATGACTCAATGAACCGAAAAATCGAAATATCTCGATAAAAGGAGCTGAGATGACCGAACAAAGCGTAGAGGGTAAATCGCCAAAGCCCCATCACATCCTCGGAAACCCACTGGACCTTCCCTGCGGCGCGGTTCTCAAAAATCGTCTCGCAAAGTCCGCGATGTCGGATTCGCTTGGCAACGGTGAGGGTGATCCCACCGAGGCGCAGGTTCGACTTTACGAAAGGTGGGCGGAAGGCGGAGCCGCCGTGTCCATCATCGGTGAAGTGCAAGGGGACCCGCGCTTTCCGGAGAAACCGGGGAATCTGGTGTTCGGGGCGCATAGCGACCAGCGGGCGATACAGTCATTGACCAGCCGAGCCGCGATCAAGGGGGCTCACCTCTGGTCGCAACTCGGTCATGCCGGTGCTCTTTCGCACGCGCCAATCAGCCGGCCAGATAACGTAAAAGATCTTTCGCACATTTGGATGGGGTTGGTGGCCCCGAAACCCTTCAGGCTTGAAGTCGCGAAACCTTTGAGCCAGAGGAGGAACCAGGAGCCACCATGGAAGAGGATAGCACCAC
>Ga0209458_1000097_pt1 | contig 49701 bp, 43 predicted proteins | sample WorMetLIZAISLAND_FD_187411 | JGI IMG/M metagenome (GOLD analysis project Ga0209458, IMG submission 187411) | Marine gutless worms symbiont microbial communities from Max Planck institute for Marine Microbiology, Germany - Inanidrilus manae... ...
TTGCTCAGAAAGGCCGATGCGCGCACCACAGATGAAGTTGCCGACCGCATCGGTCAGCTCCTCGACGCCTTCACGCCGCACGAATGCGCCAACTACTTCCGAAATGCAGGATACGCTTCAAACTAAGACAGACACGCTCTAGGGTCGATGATGGTGCAGACAGCAATGTCTGCAACCTTCACGGTCGTGGCGATTTTGGTATTTTCTACTCAAAGTCGCAAGACGAACCATCAGCACACGCCAGACGGGTTGACCTGACGGACCTCAGGGATCCGCAGCTGAAAGGGGCGCTGGCGGCCTGGGACGAGCTGTGCGGCCTGGACAACGCCTTCGACCGGGGCCGGCAGGCGGCGGCGGCGCTCTACCGCAGTTCCCGCCTGCTGACGCCGCGATCGACGGTGCTGCGGGTCACCGACGGCAACCCGCTGAACTGGATCTTCGTCTATTTCGGTGGCGGCCTGGGCGTATTCGACGGGCAGAGCTTTGTCGGCCGGCGCATGCGCGACTTCCCCGCCACGCCGACGACCGAGGTATCGGCCTACTCCTTCACCGACGCGATCATGAACCGCTGCCCGGTGGCGCATGAGATCGAAGGCGTCGTCGAGTGCTACTTCCTCAAGTACCAGCGCATCGCCTTCCCGATCCTAGACGATGGCGGCGACCTGTTCGAGATGCTGACGATCTCGTCGGAGGTCTTCCGCGTGGAGTTTAGCTGAGGTCGCCGAGCGCAACTCGCTCGGGTGCAGTTCGCGGTCAGCCAGGTCGGCGAGAATCTCGCCGCGGGTGAACCACACGGCATGCAGTTCGACGGCCTTGTCCAGGGCCGAGCAGTAGCCGTCAATGCACTTCTCAGCCCGCCCGTAGCCGTACGCACTCATCAGGCCGGTTTCCAGGTCCTTGGCGTACATCAGCCCGGTATGGAACTCGATGCCCATGCGCCACACCGCCAGCGCCATCGATAGGCTGTGCACCGGACCGACTAGGCCGCGGCCGCGATAGTCCGGCCGCACCCACATGCAGCCGCCGTGGCCAACATCGCCGACGATCGGCTGGCTCGGCCCGTCCCACAGACCCTCCGTGCGCCCGTTCTGCCCGACCGTGCCCCACAGCCGCCCACTGGCCAGCAGCTCGGCGAAGTCGGCGTCGCGGAAGACCGCGTTGGCATGGGTGCAGACGGTCTCACCGTCACTGTGCCGGACGTTGACCCAGAAGCCGTCGTCGATGGGGGCCTGCGCGGCCGGATCGAACGCGGCATAGAACAGCTGATCATGGGCATGAAAGCGGTGGGCCAGCTTGGACAAATCGTCCTCTACGACCACCTTGTAGCCGTAGCTCCAGAGCAACAGCAGTGCGTCAGGGATGTATCTGGTAAGAAACTCCGATTCCCGTCGCGACAACGGTGTCATTTGCGTCCCAGCCTCCCTGTTACGGAACTCTGCGGGGCCTTGTCGCCTAGGCTGCACGTCCGTAGCGCCTGCCGTCAACCGCAAAGGAAACCGAACTGTCGGCCGCCCATCGGGAAGGCGGCCAGCGCGGCGGCCGACGGCGTCGGGGGGCCGTTCGGTAACAGGCTGTTAAGCATGCCCGTGCAGTCTATCGGCACCATGATCGTGCCCGCGAGAGCCTGCCGGCCGTCTGTCGGCGCACTGTCGACCCGATGACGCCGCCCGCCAACCTGCGCCGCGATCGCAACGCGTCGTCCCTGGCCTTTTTCCTCAGCGGACCCTCGGTGGCCTTCGACCGGGCGATGATCGATTGGCTCAAGCAGGCTGCCGTCGACGAAGGCGCTGACAGCGCCCGGATCTGCCTGCATAGCGGCGCCGACGATCCATTCCACCAGATGGTCATCGTGCAACGTCGCGGCATCTACTGCCGGCCGCACAAGCACATGGCGAAGGCGGAAAGCTGCCAGATCATCGACGGTGAACTGGCCTTCATCGTCTTTGCCGACGACGGCAGCATTGACGGCATCGCCCGGCTCGGGGGCAACGGCATCATCGGCCGCGCCGGCAGCGGCCAATTCCACATGGTCTATCCGCTGTCGGACTGGTGCACCTATCACGAGGCCAAGCCGGGACCCTTCCTCGGCGACAAGGACTCCGTGTTTCCCGAGTGGGCGCCAGGTCAGGACGACGACGAAGGCCGGGCCCGGTTTCTCGACGCCATCGCCTCCAGGCTGGCCGCCCACGGCAACGGCCAGGGACGATGAGCCGGGTGCTGGTTACCGGCGCCGGCGGCTACATCGGCCGGACGCTGGTCGCCGACCTCGCAGGCCGCGGCCACGAGGTGATCAGCCTGTACCATCGCACCCCGCCGCCACTGTCCGCCGGCCCGTCGCACCGGCTGATCCGCGCCGACGTCGCCGATGACCTGGCCGGCCTGCCGCCGAGCGACTGGGTAATCCACGCCGCTGCGGCGACCCATCTCGACCCGACCTTGAGCGCCGTCGACTATGCCCGCAGCAACGTCTGCGGCACCCTCAACGTGCTGGAGCATGCCCGGCGGGTCGGGGCACAGGGCATCGTCCTGCTCTCCACCCTGACGGTCTATGGCCGCATTGACACGGGGCGGTTGACCGAGGCGACCGAACCACAGGCGGCGAACCTGTATGGGCGCAGCAAGCGGCTGGCGGAAGAGATCCTGCTTGATGCCGAAGACGAGCTGGACGTGGTCTGCCTGCGCCTCCCGGGCGTCACCGGTCCGGGCGATCATCGCGCCTGGCTCGGCCGCACCCTGCTGGCGCTGTACCACGGCGAACCGGTGCATTTTGCCAATGGCGACCGGCCCTTCAACAACATCGTCGAGATCAGCGAGCTGAACCGACTGATCCGGCACCTGGTGGCACAGGGGCCAGTGCGGCGACGCTGCCTGGTCAACGTCGCCGCCAGCGAGCCGCTGCCACTGGCATCGCTGCTGGCAGCGATGCGGGAGGCGGCCGGCTCGCGCTCCTGCATGACGACGGCCCGCGGTTGCCGTGCTTCTGGATCGACACCACGCGCTTGCAGCATGACCTGGGTTTCCTCCCGGCTACGACCCTGGACCAGGCGATGCAGTTCGTCCGCAGCGATCTGGCGACCGTACGCCCGCAGCCCGAAGCACCGCAGGAGGTCACATCATGATCCAGCCGGCGTCCCTGCCCCAGGCCGGAACCGACGCCTGCTATCTGTGTGGCAGCGACGACCTCGCGGTGCTGACGACGCAGCTGCGGCACGGTCCCGGCGAGGTGCTGCACTGCCGGCGCTGCGATCTCGGCATGCTGGCGTCAGGGGCAGGCGGCGCCGGCGACCTGCAGGCCTACTACGATGGCGAATACCGTCGCGAGTACGGGCCCACGCCCGGCCAAGGCACGGACTACCAGGCACTGTTCGATGCCCATGTCGGGTACCAGCAGCAACGGCTGGACTTCCTGGCACCCTTTCTGCACGAGGCGGCGCAGGTGTTGGAAGTCGGCTGCTCGACCGGACATCTGCTGCACCACCTGGCACCGGGTGTGGACCGGGCCGTCGGCGTCGATCTCGACAGCGGCGCTGCCGCCTTTGCCCGCGACCGCCTGGGCCTGGAGGTTCATGGCTGCGCCCTGGATGCGGCCGGACTGGCCGAGGCTTCGTTCGACCTGGTCGTCGCGGTGCAGACACTGGAGCACGTCGACGACCCGGTCGCCGCGTGCGCCACCTTCGCCCGTTACCTCAAGCCGGGCGGACGCCTCTTCATCGAGGTGCCGAACCTGCACGACCCGCTGCTCGCGCTGTACGACGTGCCGCGCTACCGCAGCTTCTACTATCACCGCGCCCATCTCTGGTACTTCGGCGAGGCGGCGCTGGCGGCAGTGATGACCCGGGCCGGCCTCGAAGGATCGGTGAGCTATGCCCAGGACTACAACCTGCTCAACCACCTGCACTGGGTCCTGTGCGACGCCCCGCAGGCCTCGGCACACAGCGGCCTGGGCCCGGCGCGGCTGCCGCTGCGCGAGGATGTGGACGCACCGCTGGCCGCTGCCCTGGCGGCGCTCATGGACGATACGGACCGGCGCTACAAGGCGATCCTGGCCGCCCACAAGGCGGCGGAGAACCTGTGTTTTCTGGGCACGCTGCGGCGCCCCACCTGACCCCTCATGACGCCGGCTGACGCAGCATGGCGATGCAGCGGTCGATATCGATGCGCGGAAACAACGTGATGTGGCTGTCGGGCGAGACCGTGTAGATCGGCGGCACCGGCAGGTCGAACAGGCTGGCGATCCCCTGGATGCCGAGGTCGGCGGCAAAGTCGAAGGTCAGCGTGTCGACCAGCAGGTTCTCCGCCAGAACGCGCTTCTCCCGGTCATCCGTGGCTTCGAAGCGATAGGCGGCATCGCCGCTGCCGAACCGTTCGTGGCCGCCGGCAGCATCACGACCGACCCCGTCGACGCCGAACAGGAACACCCGGCGGGCGCCACCCAGCACCAGGAACGGCAGGGTACACGACAAGGTGTTGCACAGCGGGAAATGCAGCGGCGAGGCCGGGATCGGCACTAGCACCGTGTCGGGTGGTGGAAACAGCAGCAGCTTGTCGCCGTGGCGGGCCTCGACGGCGCGGGAATCCGACCAGTCGGCGCCCGCCATCTCGAAGCAGTAGCGGTTGCTCAGCAGCAGATTGTCCGCGTCCCGGTCGAGGAACTCGGCGATCTGGTCGCTGTGCCCACGCAAGACCATGGGATTGCTGACCATGGCCAGTTCGACCCTGGCGTCGATCCGCGCCAGCATGCCCTGCTCGAAGAAGGCGAAGCTGTGTGCGGTGGCGAAGCAGACATCGAGGCCGGCAAAAGCTTCGATATGGGCGTCGAGCGTCCGCATCGACGGCCCATGCTGCAGGACGAAGACATCGCGCCCCGACACCAACGCCTGCAGGCGCGCGATCGCCGCCGCGATGTCCTGGGAATAGACACTCGACGCGTAGACGAAGTCCGTCGGCCCAACTTCGCCCTTCAGCTGTTGCAGGATCGCCCGGGCTTCGTCCTTGCGGCCCAGCCGCCATAGCAGGCGCACGTCGATGCAGATGTCCGCGAGGCCGTGCGCGGTGTGCGTCGCCTGGCCGCGGCAGGACTGGGCCAAGGCCTGTTCCCAGGCTGTCATCGCTTCGGTCCGCCGCCCGGATAGGTGCAGGTTGACGCCGAGACCGTGCAGCATGTCCCGCCGCGTCCGCGGGTCCGTGGGCGCGCAGCGGGCGAGCCCCTCCTGCAGCGCCTCGATGGCCGCGTCGAAGCGGGCCTGGATCCGCAACCGCTCTGCGAGCATCAGGTAGCGCTGCGGCGTCGCCTCGACAGCGAGACCGCGGCGGTACCAGTCGGCAGCCTCGTCCGCGGTCAGGTTGCTGCCGCCATAGATCCCGGCCAGGGCGTCGTACAACGTGGGATCCTGTGGCATCTGCGCCAACGCCTGCTGGAGCTGCGCAATGGCTTCCTCGTTGCGCCCGAGCGCCGCCAGCGCCTGGCCCAGGGTCTTGCAGATGGCGGGGTCTCCCGGCGCACGGACCTGCGCCGCCTCGAGCAGCTCCAGCCCGAGCAGGGCCAGGTCGAAGCCGGTCAGATGCGATCCCAGAGCGTGCAGGAACTGGGCGTCGTCACCGGTGTAGTCACGGGCATCGGCAACCACCCGCGCCACGTCGGCCCCGTCGCCGCTCGCGGCCACGGCACAGGCCAGCATCAGCCACAGGCCATGGTCGTCCCCTTCATGATAGGCCGCCGTGCGCAGACCGCCGACGGCCTTGCCGAAGAACTGCCGCGCCAGGTCCCGGTTGCCTGTCTGCCGTGCGACCTGACCGATCTGGAAGTTTGCCATGACATGATCGGGTTGCTGCTCCAGCGCCTGCTGGAACAGCGCCATGGCGCCGCTCAGATCGCCGCCGGCAAAGGCTTGTTGGCCGCGCTGAAACAACGCGTCCGCGTCATCGCCCGGCGGCGCGGCGGGTTCTCCCATCGTCACGCTAGGACCTCTCTGCCCGGGCGATGTGGAAGGTGCGCTCGCGTCCCTGGACGATCCGCGGCCGGCTGCCGGTGTAATCGTCGGTCAGGAACGTCGTCTCCAGGCCGCACGCCGCCAGCCGGGCGCGGACGTCGGCAAAGGCATAGACATTGGCGAACTTCATCGCGCCGGCGTCGTTGCCGGGGACCGGCGCGACATAGCTCTCGATCAGCTCCGCCTCGCCAAAGAAGGTGCGCAGCAGGAACAGGCGCTGCGCCGCGGCGGCCATGTTCTCCAGCGCAGGCGAGAGCGTCGGACAGTGCTCCAGCATGGCACTGCAGATGACGATGTCGCCGCTGACCTCTGCCGGCGCAGCCGTGATGTCGTGGTGCAGCAGGGTCACGTTCGGCTCGCCGGCGAAATGGGCCGCGGCGATGTCGAGAAGCGCCGGCTCGAAGTCGACGCCGACGTAGCGGACGCCGAAAGCGGCGAAGCTGCGATAGGCATAGGCGGTGGAACAGCCGAAATCGACGATCGTGATCCCAGGCCGCAACATCGGGCGCAGAATCTCGCGGAACTGGCGCAGCCAGGTCAGCTCCTCGATTTCGCCCGTCAGTCGCTGACGCGCGATCTCGGGGTAGTCGGTGCCGGCGACCGGGATGAAGCTCATTGCTCCACCTCTTCGACGATCTCCAGCTGGACGCCGTCCGGATCGCTGCAGAAGAACATATGGACCCTGCCGTCGGCCGAGCTTACTGGTGGCGAGGTGACGGCGTGGCCGGCGGCGCACAGCTGCCGATGGACACGCATAGCGTCATCCACGGTCAACGCTAGGTGCGTCAGACCCACTGTGGTCAGGGTTGGCGGCGTTCCCTTGATCGCTGCAGGCTCGCGGAACTGCAGCAGCTCCAGGATCGCCCCGCCGGCCGCCGGCCGCAGCTTCACTGTGCGCACCTCGACATCCGGCAGGGCCAGCTGCCGGGACAGCGCCGGCCCGCTCTCGACGGCGTCAGCCAGCGGCTCGAAGCCGAAATGGTCGCGATAGAACGCCATCGAGACGTCGATGTCGGAGACGACGATGCCGGCGTGGCGCAGTGCGTTCATGGCGCGACGTGCCCGGCAACGACGTCGGCCAGGACATCGTCGAGGACGTCCATGCCTTCGTCGATCGCCGCCTCGGTGATGGTCAGCGGCGGCCCGAACTTGATCGACTCGCGCCCCGTGTGCATGAACAGCACGCCGCGGCGCATCGCCTCCTCGCAGACCCGACTCGCGGTCAGGCCGTCCGGGTTGCCACTGTTCGGGTCGCGCAGGATCAGCGCCGCCACCAGGCCGCGGCCGTTCACTCGGGCGATATGCGCGGGGAAGCGCGCCTGCAGTGCCCGCAGCCGGGCCAGCAGCTGTTCGCCCTTGCGGGCCGAGGCCGCGACCAGGTCCAGGCGCTCCATCTCTTCCAGGGTGGCCAGTCCGGCGGCACAGGCCAGCGGATTGGCGGAATGGGTACTGCTGAGCAGGCCGGTCTCGGGCAGGTCCAGAAGCTCCGCCCGCCCCAGTATCGCCGACAGGGCAAGGCCGCTGCCGATGCCCTTGCCACAGCAGATCAGGTCGGGTTCGACATCGTAGTGCTCGAAGGCGAACAGCCGGCCGGTGCGCCCGAAACCCGCCTGCACCTCGTCGAACGCCAACAGTATGTCGTGCGCACGGGCGAAGTCGGCGGCGGCAGCGACATAGGCCGGCGGAAAGAACGCGGCGGCCCAGCCGATGTAGGATTCCAGCAGGATGCCGCTGAGCTCGCGCGCGGGATCGACACCGCGATCCCGCAGGTCCTGCAGATCGGCGTGGAAAGCCGCCGCCCAGTCGATGTTGTCGCCCTCGTTGGCGAAGGGAAAGGCGATGTGGTGGATGTGCGGGTCCTGGTAGCCGATCCAGCGCCGGCTGTCTTCGCTGCCGCTCATCGACGCCGCCCCCAGCGTGCGGCCATGGTAGCTGCCGTCGAACACGACCACGCCAGGTCCCTTGCCGCGATGCCGGCCGTGCAACCGCATCAGCCGCAGCGCCGCCTCGGTCGCCTCGGTGCCCGTGCACATCAGATAGGCCTTGGCGGCACAGGCCGGCGTCGCCGCCACCAGCGCCTTCAGGTAGCGCGCCCGGATCTCGGTCGGGTAGTTGTAGCTGTGCAGCAGGTCGCCATCGATCGCCTGACGCAGCGCCGCCAGCACATGATCGTTAGCGTGGCCCACGTTGGCGACAAAGATGGTCGAGGTGAAGTCGAGCCAGCAGTTGCCCCAGCGGTCCCAGACCTGGAAGTCCTTGGCCCGGTCCCAGACGACCGGCATCTGGCCGTGCATCGCCCGGGTTTCGCAGCTTTGCAGGTCGTCCAGTATCGACAGCGACTCGGGCACCGGCAGCGCCGTGGCGATGCGTCGGTAGCCGGTCTCGATCGGGCTGGTGTCGACCGGACGTCGGCAGAAGGCGAAGGTCATGCGGACGAGCGGGCCGCCGCCGGCGCCGCGAACTGCTGCCGCAGGCGGTCGAGCAGCGGGTCGCCATGACGGTCGATCCAGTACTCCAGATACGCCATGTCCTCCGGGTGGTCGATCTCGATCACCGGCGTGGTCTGGAACGCCATCGCCTGGGCGCCGTAAAGCTGCCCAGTGCTAGCGATCCGCTCGACCCTGACGACGTCGACATAGCCATTGGGCTGGTATGACGGCGGGAACGACTGCCGCGGCAGGTTGTAGTATTCCGGCCGCGGATCCTGCGGGAACAGGCCGGTCAGCCAGCCGTTGTCGATGCCAAGCTGTTTCTGCGGCGGCTCGGCCAGCGGATGCACCGAGCGCAGGCTGGTCGCCTCCGGCCGTCCGGCGAAGGCATCGATGGCGTTGTCGATCAGCGTCGGCTCACGCAGCGGCGTCGTCGGCCGCAGGATCACGATCCAGTCAGGCAGCTCTTCGCCGTTCTCCCGCAGCCAGTCGAGATAGTGGCCGACATAGGCCAGGTCGGGCGCGTCGTCGCGGGCGAACTCAGCCGGCCGCAGGAACGGCACGTCGGCGCCGAACCGGCGCGCGACATCGGCGATCTGCGCCGTATCCGTGCTGACCACAGTGCGGTGGATACCGCGGGCCTCGCGCGCGGCCAGGACGCTGTAGGCGAGCAGCGGGAAACCGCCGACCGGCCGCAGGTTCTTGCCCGGTACGCCCTTGGAGCCGCCGCGGGCTGGGATCAGCGCGTGCACCAGAGGCTGGTCCGGCTGGGCGCGGAGTGCATCAAGCTCGCGCCGGACCTTTGCCGCATCGAGACTGCGCTCGTCGGCCACGCACTGTCGCAGCTTGTCGCGTGCCGCCTGTTCTTCAGGCCGCACCGTCTTCCGCCCATCGCCGAGCGCGGCGTTGACGGCCCGCAGGGCCTGGGCGAAGCCGCGCAGCGCCGAGACCTCGATCGAGGCAGCCTGGTCCGAGCCGTACATCGCCCGGTCGAGCGTGATGTGACGCTCGATCGAACTGGCGCCCAGGGCCACGGCCGCGGCGCAGACCTTGACCAGCGACGACTCGTGACCCGAATAGCCGACGTCGCAGCCGTAGCGCGTGCGCAGCATCGGGATGCACAGCAGGTTGGCGTCGGCGTCCGCCATCGGATAGCTGCTGTTGCAGTGCATCAGCTCGAACGGGCAATTCGCCTGCCGAAAGATCTCCACCACCGCATCGATCTCCGACAGCGTCGACATGCCGGTTGAGATGAAGGTCTTGCGGCCCTCGGCGGCGATCATGCGCAACAGCGGCCGATGCCCCAGCATCGGCGAGGCCACCTTGTTGAACGGCAGGTCAAAGCCCTGCAGGAAAGCCTGGGCGTCTTCGTCCCAGGCCGACGCCGACCAGCCGATGCCGCGTGCCCGGCAGTAGCTGTCGATCTCCCGGAACTCCGCCTCACCGAACTCCAGGCCCAGCTTCTGGTCGCGCTGGGTGGTGCCCCAGGGGCTCTCGCGTGGGCTGTCCAGGTATTCCCGGGTGTAGACCTTGTCGACAGTGCGCTTCTGAAACTTGACGGCGTCGAAGCCGGCATCGGCGGCGGCGTCGATCAGCTGCTTGGCGACACGCAATTCACCGTTGTGGTTGATCCCGATCTCGGCAATCAGAAAAGGGATCATTGCAACCGCTCCCAGCGCCGCGGCACTGCGTGGCTGCCCGAGGCAACCGCCGGCCGCAATCCATACGCATTTGTTAACGCGGCGATGGTTAAGAAACGGCAAAGAGCGCACGGACGGCCCGCCCGGCAGGCCATGGTGAAGACTTTCTTTACCGTGATGCGGCCATAACAACGGCGGATTACCGGCGCGGTCCTCGCCGCCGGGCGAACGCCATGGGGAGCGCATGAAGACTGCACTCGTGATCGGCGGCGGATTTGCCGGCTGTTCGGCCGCCCATCTGCTGTCTTCGAGCGGCGCCTGGGACGTAACCCTGGTGGAAGCGGCGCCGTTCCTAGGCGGCGGCTGCCGGACCCTGCGCTACGGCGGCCATCCCTACACCTTCGGGCCGCGACACTTCCTGACCCAGAACGAGGCGGTTTACGAATACCTCAACCGCCATTGCCCGCTGCGCCGTTGCAACGAGCATGTCTTCCTCACCTACGTCGAGCAGGACGAACAGTTCTACAACTACCCGGTCCATATCGACGACGTCGAGCGGATGCCCGAGCGAGCACAGATCAACGGGGAGCTGAAACAGGCCAGGGCGCTACAGGGTGCCATCGAGGCCAAGAACTTCGAAGAGTTCTGGATCGCCTCGATCGGCCGCACGCTCTACGACAAGTTCATCAACGGCTATTCCAAGAAGATGTGGATGGTCGACGACAACCGCAGCATCGACGACTTCAACTGGTCGCCCAAGGGCGTGACCCTGAAAGAGGGGCCGCGGGCGGCCTGGGACACGGCGATCTCGGCCTATCCGATCGCCGCCAACGGTTATGACGACTACTTCGACATCGCCACGGCCGAGACCCGGGTCCGTCTGAAGACGCGTATCGAAGCCTACGACCTGCCGGCCAAGACGGTCGTCATCGACGGCGAGAAGTCGAGCTACGACGTCATCGTCAACACCCTGGCGCCCGACGTGGTGATGAACAACGCGCATGGCGAGCTGCCGTTCATCGGCCGCGACTTCTACAAATTCGTGCTGCCGATCGCCCACGCCTTCCCCGAGAACGTCTACTTCCTCTACTACGCCGGCGACGAGCCGTTCACCCGGCTGGTCGAGTACAAGCAGTTCACGCGGCAGAACTACGACCAGGACAGCACCATCATCGGCATGGAGATCCCGTCGCGGAACGGCCGCTACTATCCGGTGCCGCTCAAGTGCGAGTACGCCAGGGCACAGAAGTATTTCGACGACATGCCCGACGGCGTGTTCTCCATCGGCCGTGCCGGCAGTTACGAGTACCGGGTCGATGTCGACGACTGCATCGCCCAGGCCATGGACATCGCCGAAACGCTCGCCAACTGACCCGGCAATGGCGCGTGGCGACAACGTCCTGGTCCTGGGCGGATCGAGCTTCGTCGGCCGCCACCTGCTCAAGCGCCTGGGGCCGGACCGGGCCGTCGGCAGCTTCCGCACGGCGCCACTGGACGGCGGCCTGCGGTTCGATGCGCTGACCGACGACCTGGCCAGGCTGATCCCGCAGCCAGAGGATTTCTCGCACGCCGTCGTGCTACTCGGCGAAACCCATCCCGACCGCTGTGTCGCCGATCCTGCCTGGTCGCGGGCACTCAATGTCGATGCCGTCTGCCGGATCATCGACCGCCTGGTGGCGTGGCGGATCGTCCCCGTCTTCACCTCGACCGAGTTCGTCTTCGACGGCACGAAGGGCCGTTACCGCGAGGATGACGCGGCCAAGCCGATCCTGCTCTACGGCACCCAGAAGCTCGAGGTCGAGCGACACCTCAAGGGCTGCGGCCATCGGCACCTGATCGTGCGCCTGGCCAAAGTCTATGGTGACGACCCGAACGACAGCACCCTGTTCAGCGACTGGCTGCCGTCGATCGAACGCGGTGAGACGATCCGGTGCGCCGCCGACCAGGCGTTCTCGCCGGTGCATGTCGACGACGTCGCCGAGGCCATCACGCGCGGCATCGACCGCGACCTGACCGGCCTCTACCACCTGTCGGGCAACCGGCGGTACCACCGGGTCGACCTGCTTGAGCTGTTGCTGAAGGCCTACCGGGCGGTTCACGGGCCGGCCGGCGCCAGCCTCGAGCCCTGCAGCATTCACGATTTCTCCCTGCCCGAGCCCCGGCCGGTCGACGTGAGTCTGGTCGCCGACAAGCTGGCAGCCGCAACGGACATGTCGTTCCGCGATCCATGGTCGACCTGTGTCCGGCTGGCCCGGGCGGTGAACAAGACCCGCCACGCGACGGTCGGTTGAACCGTCACCAGACGCTGCGGCCGCCGTCCATCACCAGCACCTGACCGTTCATGTAGGCCGACGCGTCGCTGCACAGGAAGACGACGGCGCCGTGGTACTCGTCGGGTCGGGCCATTCGACCCATCGGCACGCGTTCGACGATACCCTCGACCAGCGAGCTGTCCTGGCCGGCCTCGACACCGCCCGGCGCCAGGGCGTTGGCGCGCACACCGCGATGGGCCCAATAGGTCGCCAGGTAACGGGTCAGGCCGATCAGCGCCGTCTTGCAGACCGAGTAGCTCGCCGGCTTGAAGCTGTCGACATCCTGCATGCGCCGGCTGGGCGCATAGATACGGTGGTCGGGAGCGATCACCCCCAGGTCGGAGGCGATGTTGACGATGACCCCTTGGCCGCGCGCCGCCATCGCCGCACCGAACACCTGCGCCACCAGCATCGCGCCGGTCAGGCCAACGGCGAGCTCGGCATTCCACAGCTCCAGCGGATAGTCCTCGAAGGTAAAGCCGGGGCTGCCCTGCGGTCCGCTCATCGGCGGATTCACGGCCGCGTTGTTGATGACCACGTCGACCGGACCGACGGTGTCCTCAAGCTCGCGGCAGAGCGCGACCAGGCCGGCCCGGTCGGTGACATCGCCGCGCCGGATCACGGTCCGTTCGGCACCGATCCGGCCGTCAACGTCTTCGGCCGCGGCTGCCAACGCGGCGGCATCGAGATCAAGCAGGATCGGGCGGCCGCCGGCGCGGCCGACGGCGACGGCATGCTCGCGCCCCAGCAGGCCGGCGCCGCCGGTGACGAGAACGCACCTGTCCTGCAGTGCGGCCGCGGTCATGGCATCCGCGTCTGGCCGCCGTCGACGACGACGACGGTACCGGTGACGAAGCCGGCCCGCGGCGAGGCCAGGAAGGCGACCATGTCGGCGACTTCCTCCGGCCGGCCGAGGCGGCGCAACGGCACCTCGGTCTCCAGCATCGCCGTCACCGCGTCGCCGCAGTCGGCCTGCTTGCGCTCCCAGACCGAGCCGGGGAACAGGATGTTCCCGGGGGCAACGCCGACAATGCGGATACCGCGCTGGGCCAGCGGCCGGGCCAGATTGACCACCATGGTATCCAGCGCGCTCTTCGCCGCGGCATACGCCGTCGGCGCCCCCAGCGCCTGACGGCCGGCGATCGAGGAGACACAGACGACGACGGCATCGGGGCCAAGGCAATCCTGCAGCTGCTCGATCAGGCCCGCCGCGGACAACAGGTTGAGTTCCAGCATGCGGCGCCATTCGGCCACTGATTCCTTGCCCGGCGCGACCGAGCGGCCGGAGCCGACATTGCAGACGAGAATGTCGACGGGCCGCTCGTCCGCCGCCACGCTGTCCGCCAGCCCGCGCAGGTCGGCCGGCTCGGTCACGTCGCAGACGGCGGTCTCGACCGCCAGCTCGCGGGCCAGCTGCGCCAGACCGGCGGCGCCCCGCGCCAGCGCCAGGACCTCGACGCCTTCGGCGCAGAGGCAGGTGCAGATCGCCCGGCCGATGCCGCGCGAAGCGCCGGCAACGACGGCACGGCGGCCGATCATCTGGAGGTCCATCAGGCCGTCACCAGCCAGTCGCAGACCATGTCCCGATAGTGCACCAGGACGCCGGCATCGTCGCCGTCGACGGCCCGCGCAGTCTGCAGGATCAGGTTGCCGTCGTAGCCGGCCGCACGGAGGCCGGCCAGCACCGCAGGGATATCGGCCGCACCGGTGCCAAGCGGCACCGTGTGACCGTTGCGCCGGCGGTCCTTCACATGGACGTTGCGGATCAGCGGCGCCAGCGTCGCCACTTCAGGCCCGGGCGCATGGCCCAACGCAGCGCTGTTGCCGATGTCGAGATTGACGCCGAAGCCGGTGGCGGGAAACCGGGCCAGGAAGTCGGCCAGGGCGTCCGGGGTGAAATCGCTCTCGAACAGGAGCGTGAAGGCGGTGCCGCGATAGCGCGCCTGCAGGCGCGTCAGTGTCGCCGCGACCAGGTCCTCGGTGCACGGATCGTCGATCCGGCCATTGTCGACCAGCGGCAGCACCAGGTGGGGGATCGCCATCTCCAGACAGGCCTCGACGGTCCGGGCCAGGTCGTCGAGGCGGGCCTGCCGGGTCCAGCCTTCGACCCGGAAGAACGGCGCCTGCATGAAGAAGTCGCCGGTGACGGAGGCGACGGTCAGGCCGTGATCGGCCGAGAGCTGACGGATCTCGGCCCGCCCCGGCGCCGTCAGCAACGGGTTTTCGCGCAGGCGCGCCGCGTCAAGGGTCCATTCCATGACCCGGAAGCCGTGCACCCGGGCCAACAGGAACTCCTCGCGCCAGGTGGCCCAGGGGAAGGCCTGGATCTGGCCGTCGACGGGCGGGCTCAGCCGGCCCTGCATGAAGCCGATGCGGTCACGTGCCTGCAGGCGCGCCGCCGCCGCTTCCGTCGCCGCCGGCCACGGCTGATCGGGAATCCAGGCCCGCCGTGGCCGTGCCTCGGCAGGCAGCACCGGCTCGGTTACACTGCCGGGCGGTTGGGGTTTCGAACGTGGCGTGTTGATGCCCATCAATGAATGGTCCCGGGAACGTCAGAAAGGGCTGCGCTTGCTGCAGGCCGACCTGGCGGCGATGTCGGATGCGGACCTGGCCGAGCGGCTGCGTGCGGGCAAGTTCACCGACCCACGGGTGCGCGCCCTGGCTGAGGCCGAGCTGGCCCGCCGGCAGCCAGGCGACGGTGATCGGTAGACCCGCATCATCTCAACCTCAGGTGTGCCGGAAGCCGCGGAAACTGCTGTCGCGCTCGCCGTACAGCTCGACGACCTCGGCCATGCTGTTGGCCCGCTTCTTCTCGAAGTAGTCGTCGACCAGGACCTGGTTGGCCTCCGACAGCAGGCCGTAGAACTCATCGTCGCTGAGCTCGGTCATGTTGACGGTGATCAGGTCCGAGTTGGTGTGCTTGTTCTCGTAGAAGTCGCGGCAGTCCTCGAGCAGACCGCGCTGGATGGCGGTGTAGTAGAGCGGTGACCCGGGATAGGGCGTGACCGGGCGGATGGTGCGCAGCTGCGAGCCGTCGCAATAGCGCAGCAGGAAGTCGATGCTCTTTTGCATCGTCGCCCGGTCGTCGCCGAGGTTGCCGTAGATGATGTTGAGGCCCGGGCTGATCCCGACCTCGAGCGTATTCTCCACGCCCTGGATGATCTGGTCGTAGTTGAGGCCCTTCTTCATGTTCTTCAGGACCTCGTTGTCGACGCTTTCGATGCCGTAGTTGATGAAGACGCAGCCGGCCGCCTTCATCGCCTGCATCACCTCCTTGGTGGCCCAGTTGAGGCGGCCGCTGCAGTTCCATTTGACGTTGATGTCGGCCTTGATGAAGGCGTCGCACAGCTCCAGGGTGCGGTCGACGGACGACATCAGCAGCTCATCGGAGAAGATGATGTAGGTGATGCCGTAGTCCTTCTTCAGAAGCTCGATCTCTTCGATGATGCCTTCCGGCTTGCGCGGCCGGTATCCGGGGTCGATGCGGTAGCAGAAGGTGCACCGGAACGGACAGCCGCGGGCCGAGAGCACCGGCATGATGAAGTCCGAGGGTTCCATGTGCGGTTCCCGCATCAGCCGGTAGTACTCCATCGGGAACAGGTCGTAGGCGGGGAACGGGATCTGGTCGAGGTCCTGGATCAGCGGGTAGCGCGGGGTGACGACGCACCTGTTGCCGTCCATGTAGGCGATGCCCGGCACGTCGCCCCAGGGCTGCTTGCGCTCGAGACGGTCGAGCAGGGCGACGATGCTCTGCTCGCCCTCGCCGCAGACGATGGCGTCGGCGCCGGTGACACCCAGGTAGAACTCGGGCTCGGGCGTCGGGCCGTGCCCGCCCATGACATAGAACGGCCGGTTGCGGGATTCGTTGATCGCCCGCGACAGCCCCTTCATCCGCCGGTACTGGTAGTAGCCGGCGATGAAGCTGCCGCAGACCACGTCGAACGGGTTCTCGTCCAGATAGTCGCGCAGGTGCTCGTCGGGCCAGTGGTGCATGTCCTGGCTGTAGACCACCACGTCGTGCCCGGCCTCGCGCAGCACCGCGCCGATGTAGGCGAGGCCCTGGGGGAACCAGTGCATGTAGGCATCGTTGTCGTAGACGACCAGCAGAACCCGCATGTCTCAGTGCCTCACCTCTGAACCAATGTCGTCATTGCTGCGGCCCGCTCACGCCACCGCCGACCGCGGCGTGCGGTCGATCAGCCGCAAGTTGGTCATGTGGAACAGCTTGCCCAGACCGAACTCGAGCCGGGCCCGGCGCTCGTCCGAGACCGACATTGCCGTCGGTTGACCGGAACCGATCGCCGCCCGGTCGTCCGGCGCCAGGTGGGGGTAGATCCATTGCTGGAGGGCGTAGCCGATCTCTTCGTCAGCGGCGTCGGAGAACTCGAAGCGCAGTTCGACGGGCGCGCAGCGCACCTCGCCCGGCAGCACATCGAAGTTGCGCCCGGCGGCGGCGATGAAGTCGAAGCTGAAACGGCCACTCACCGGCTGGCGGAAGCTGTTCAGATCGAACTTCCGCTTGCGGCTGTATTCGACCGCCTGCTCGACATAGAGGCGCAGTTCGTCGTCGAGCACGCCCTGTTGCTCCAGGTAGGAAAGCGTTGCCGCCTGCAGCGCCGCATGCAGTTCGTCCATGCAGCGGATGTAAGCCTGCGCCCGATACAGCAGCAGCTCATTGCCGCCGAGCTCGCCACGCGCGAAGCGCGCCACGGTGTCGGCCTGGCTGGTGAAGGCGACGATCTCGTCATGGCTGTCGAACAGCTTCTCGCAAGTCCGGTCGAGAAATCCGTCGATGGCCTGCCGCAGACCGGGATAGTCGGCCACGAAGCCACTTTGCAGATGTGCCAGCAGGTCCAGGCAGGACAGGCCGAGGCGGCGGACCAGGCCGAAGATCTCGATGAAGTAGTCGCGGTCGATATAGATCTTCGTGAGCAGGCTCATCACCCGGCAGTCGAGCCAGTCGTCGAACGACATCGTGTTGTTGCCGACCACGACCTCCTCGATCTCGGCAATCGAGCGACGCTGCGCACCGACCTGGTAGGTGCCGATGCAGCCGACGAAAACCCGATGACGCACGTCGAGACCGTACTGCTTGCGCTGCCCGGGCAGTGCCATCGGCGAACCCTGCAGCAGGGTCAGCTGGTGCACGTTCACGATGTTCATGCGCATGCGGTCGACGCAGTCGCGCAGACTGTCGAAATGGGCCTGCTTGGAGTCCCGCGGCAGGCCCAGGATCAGCTCGGTGAAGTATTCGGTGTTGTCGCTGCCATCACGACTGTCGGCATGCAGCAGCGGCAACAGCTTATCCATCGGCAGGTTCTTGCGTTGGATCGCCGACAGCACCTCGGGTGCCGTCGACTGCATCGAGGCGGCGAACTTGAGCACCCCGCCACTGTCGCCGTTTATGATCCGCACCGTCTCCAGCACCCGCTCGGGGTGGCTCTTGCCCGGCGCTGTGGTGATGGTCTTGGGCCAGCCATGTTGGTCGATCAGCCCGCGGATGGTGCGCGCCGTATCGACATCCTCCTGATACATGCCGAAGTTGAGGTCGGCGATCATCAGGTCGGCGGCGGTGGTCATATGGCTCGCGATGTAGGCCAGCTCTTCGTCGATGGCCTGGCGCGAGCGTCGCTTCACCTTGTTCCGGGTCGCATGGGAGTCGTTGCAGAAGGTGCAGGCATAGGGACAACCGCGCGTGGTCTCGATCAGCGGGCGCAGGCCGGCCGCGAAGAACTTGTCGAGGTAGCCGGCAAGGTAGGGCGACGGGATCTGCGCCAGATCGTCGATCCGCGCATCCGGCCCTTCGATCAACTCGCCGTCCGCCAGGTAAAGCAGGTTGGGCAGCACCCGACGTGTGGCCTTGAACGCCGCGACGTCGAAGTCGCAGTCCTGCAAGCCGCGGAACAGCTCGACGAAGGCGATCTCGCCCTCCCACTTGGCGTAGAAGTCGACGCTGTTCTTCTGGCCGAGAAAACGGGTGCGCCCCGACGTCGTCAGACAGATGTTGGGGCCACCCATGATCACCACCGTCTGTGGCCAGCGCTGCTTGACCATGTCGGCAAACGCCATGGTCAGCCGGTGGTTCCAGGTGAAGTTGCTGAGCCCGAGGATGTCCGGTCGCGCGGCGCCGAGGGCTTGGTTCAAATCCTCCGGCGTCTTGAAGATGTCGAACTCGAAGCTGTCGCCCAGAACCGCCTTGCCATAGGCGGCAATGCAGCCCAGGCCGTAGGGAAAGGTGTCGGCATTGGCGACCGTACCGGTGTGGGTGAGGTCGGCGAAATAGACCAGCTTGGGCCGTCCGGCCGCGGCCGCGTCGCGGATGTCGGCTGTCGCGGCGGTCATGCCGCAGCCTCCCAGATGTCCTTCAGCGCATCGGCGACGACTTCGAGGTCCGCCGGCCGGCCAGCCTGCAGATCCGCGCAGATCCGGTAGCAGGCAGCCGCCTGGTCCGAACGGCCGGCCGCAAGCAGGGCCTGCGCCAGCACGTCGAGCAGCGCCGGCGTGGCCTGACCCCGCTTGAGCACGCTCGTCGCCAGCATGATCGCCTGCCCGGCGTCGCCTGCCTGCAGCAGCGCCGTGGCCAAGCTAGGCATCAGCGTCACACTGTCGCCTTTCAGCGCCAGCGCCTGGCGGTAGCTGTCGGCGGCTTCGGCCGGGCGCCCGCCGCGCAGATGCAGGTCGCCCAGGCAGCGATGCAGACCCGGTTCCTGGGGGTGGTCCTGCAGAGCCGGCTGCAGCAACGCCAGCGCTTCCGGCTCGCAGCCGAGTGCTACGTAGACACCGGCCAGCTGCTCGCTGAACCAGGCCTCGCCGGCCATCATCCCGGTCAGTGGCTCCAGCGCCGCGCGGGCGTCCTGGTAGCGGCCGAGGTCGATGCACGCAAGACCGACGAAGACCCGGGCGTGGGCGTTGTCGGGATCGTCCGCCTGCACCGCCTGGTATAGCGCCAGGGCATGTTCCGCCTGGCCGTTCTCCTGGTAGCGCCGCCCCAGCGCCAGGCGGTCGACCCGCACCGGCGGATCGGCTTCGGGCTCGGCACGGCGATGCTCGCCGGCCTCGAGGCGCGCGACGATGGCCGCGAACTCGCGCCGCAGGTCGTCGAGATGATCGTCGCCCCAATAGGTGACCTGACAGCCGCGGGCGAACGGCATGTCCGCACCGACCGTGAAGCCGGAGCCGTCGATGTGATAGGCGTGCCAGTCGTCGTACATGCGGTCGACGATGTAGACGCACAGGTACGGCACCGACTCCAGGAAGTGCCAGAGCGTGAACGGGCCCTGGTTGATCCCGGTGTTGAGATAGGCTTCGGCGTAGAGCGCCGCGCGCAGCTCCAGGTTGACCGCGGCATGCGGGAATGCCGGCAGGCCGTCGAAGTCGGCGTCCGGGGTGAAGACCCGTTCGGTATCGCGCACGACGACGGGGCAGAAGCCGTCGGCCTGCATTTCGCGCGCCAGAGCCGCCCAGTTGGCGTTGGTGCTGCTGCGGTGCAGGTCGTAGCTGCTTTCGCGTAGCGTGATCGTCACCACCCGGCGCTCGCCGGCGACCTGGCGCAGCCAGTCGCGCACGTAGCCGCGCGCCTGCGCCGTCGCCCGCAGCCGATCGATGCGGTGGCCCGCCGCAGCGGCTTCGACGATGCGGCTGTAGTCGTGACAGCCCATCGGCTTGTCGAGGCCATAGCCGAAGGGGAAGACATGCCCGGCCCGGGCGGCGAGGTCGGCCGCATGGCCACGGCTGTCGCATAGGGTGTGGCCGCTGCAACTCGGCAGCAGACAGGTCGCGGCAATGCAGATCTGTCGCAGCCGCCAGGCCTTGTTGACCGCGTCGTACTCGATATCGCTGTCGCGGAAGCCATCGCTGGTGCCCGGCACGAAGACGACGTGAATGGCATCCAGGTCGAGCTCCTCTCTGGCGATGTCGGCCAGCACCAGGAAGTTCAGGACGTTGAAGCCTGGCGGCGCGACGTCGAGCTCGAAGAAGGCATGCAGCACGCGCTGCGGCACCGGCGCCGCCGTTACCGCCGTTGCGCCCTTCGCAGTCGGGGCCCCGGCGCTCACGCGGCATCCTCCTGCAACTGACTCAGCGCAAGGTTGACCGCGTCGAGGGCATCGTTGAGGCCCAGACCAAGCGCCGCCGTCGCGTTGCGGCACATCGTCGCCAGCTCCGATCGGCCGAGCCCTTCCAGAGCGTGAACAAGCACATCCAGGGTATCGACGTCGACCTGGCCCGTACGCAGGACATCGCGCAGGAGCCGAATAGCCTCGTCCGACCGGCCCATCGCCAGGCAGGCGCCCGCCAGCTTTGGCTGCACGTCCGACACCGCGGCGCCCAGCGACAGCGCCTGCCGGTAGCACGCAGCCGCGTCAGCCGCCTCGTTTCGCAGCATGTGGACGTCGGCCATCTGCATCAATGGCCTGGGATCGTTCGGGTAGCGAGCCAGCACCGGGCGCAGCAACGCCTCTGCATCGGCGTGCTTCTCGAGCGCGACGAACGTTCGTGACAGCAGGTCGACGAAGCGCATGTCGAGCGCGTGCGTCGCGCGCAAGGGCAACAGGAACTCGGCGGCACGGGCAAAATCGTGGGTGTCGTAGAACGCCGCACCGACATGGAACCTGACGTCGGCGTCGCCGGGGTGCCGCTCCAGCAGGGCGAGAAAGATCACCAGCGCATCGTGGTAGCGGCCATTGAGCTGGCTCTCCCTGGCATAGGCCATGCGCTCGCGGTCGACCTCGTCCTCGCCGGCTTGCGTGCGCGTGTGCTCGCCGGCGTCGATCCGGTCGATGAGGTCCCACAATGCGTCGCTGAGATCCGCTGCCGTTGCATCGCCGCGACAGATCGACTGACAGCCGCGCAGGAACGATGGTGAGACGTCCTTCCCGTCGCCGTACCCGTTGGGTGCGGCGACGTACAGGTATGGCAGCTCCTTCAGACCGCGCCACAACGTCGACGCCAGTTGGTCGCCACCAACGTTGAGGTGGGCTTCGGCATAGAACGCAGCCAGCAGCTCGATGTTGGCGACGCCGACCGGGAACTCCGGCAGTCGGTCGAGTGTCGTGCCGGTCGCCGCAGCCACACTGCCCGGACCGCGTACCAGCACAGGCATGAAACCGCGCCCGACCAGCCCGTCGCTCAACGACGCCAGCGCGCCTGTCGCCACGCCGTTCCCGTCCGGGGTGATGGCGATCACGCGGCGGTCGCCGGCGATGTTGCCCAGCCATCGGCGAACATAGAGCCGTGCCTGCTCGGTCGCCCGCAACCGGTCGACGCGATGGCCCGCCCCGGCGGCTGCTTCGACGGTTCCGTGCACGCTGGTCAGGGCAGGCTGGTCGACCGCATAGTCCGCCGGATAGGTCTGCGCAGACCCGGCCAGTCGCTGCGCCGCCTGCGCCCGGCTCTCGCAGGCGGTATAGCCGGTGCAGGCCGGCAGCAGGCAGATCGCCGCGATGCAGTACTGCGCCAATTGCCAGTCGCGATCTGCCAGGGGGCCGTCGCCGTCCTGCCCCCGCAGCGCGCCCTGGCGTGGCGGCACGATAACGACGTGGACGGCATCGAGCTTGCGCTCTTCGCGCGCGATATCGGCGAGGACCAGGAAGTCCAGAAACCCTGGTCCTGGCGCGGCAACCTCCATGTCGAAGACGGCGTGCAGCACGTCGCCGCGCCCGGGTCCGGGCACAGCCGCCGGCGGCTGCGCGCCGGCGCCGACGGTGACCACCAGCGATGGCACCTGGCCGCTCATGCGGCCTGCCCCCAATAGCCCTTCAGCGCCTCGTTGACCCGCCGCAATGCGTCGTCTTCGCCACCGCTTGCCGCCTGAAAGCAGACGCTGGCCTGTTCGCGCAGGCCGGCTTCCCAGAGCGCCCGGGTCAGGGTGTTCAGCGTGCCCGTCGAGACGTCTCCCCGCTTCAACAGCCCGACCAGAGCAAGCACCGCCTGGTCGGCCCGGCCGGCGGCCAGACACGCCGTCGCCAGCTTGGGCAGGATTTCATGGGCCGGCGCCCGGGCCTGCATGGCCTGCTGGTAAGCGGCCATGGCCTCGCTGGGCTGCCCGCGCAGCACGTGCAGGTCGCCCAGACGGGCGAGGATACGGGGATCGTTGGGATGACTGGCGAGCGCCGGCTGCAGCAGCGCGGCGACATCGGCGCTGCGCCGCTGGCCCAGATAGGCCCGAGCCAGGAGGTCGACGAACCAGGGTTCCGGGCCGAGGACGTCGCGCAGCGGTTCCAGCAGCCCGAGCGCGCGATCGAACAGCCCGGCGTCGAGGCAGGCACTGCCGACGTAAAGCCGGCCCTGGTGGTCATCCGGATCGACGCCGAACACCTTTTCGTAGAGCGCGAGCGCCTGATGGAACCAGCCCTTGACCTGATAGCCCTTGGCCAGCGCGAGGCGGTCGAGCGTCGGCCAGTCATCCCCGCCATCGGTACCGGCATCGTCATACTCGCCGGCTTCCAGCCGGGTCATGACGTTCCAGAACTCCCGCTGCAATTCCGCCAGGCCGTCGTTGCCCCAGTGCATCACCTGGCAGCGGCGGGCAAAGGGCTCGTTCTCGCCGATGACCCAGCCCTGGTCGACGATCCAGTTTTCGATCCACGCGTCGGACAGCCGGTCGACGACATAGATGCAGAACGAGGAAACTCCTTGGACGTAGCGCCAGATCTCCATCGGCCCCTGGTTGATGCCGGCATTGAGGTGGGCCTCGGCGTTGAGCGCCGCACGTATTTCGACGTTCACCGCCGCCAGCGGGAATTCCGGCAGACCCTGCAGGTCGGCCGGATCGCCATCGAACACCTTTTCGGTGTCACGCACGACGACCGGGAAGTAGCCGCGCTCGAGCAGCTCGTGGCCCAACGCCATCCAGCTGTCGTGGTTGCTGTTGCGATAGTCGTCGTGCGCGGCTTCGCGCAGGCTGATGGTCACCGCCTTGCGGTCGCCGGCATGCCGGCGCAGCCAGTCGCGGACAAAGGCTCTGGCCGGGTCCGGCGCCCGCAGACGGTCAATCCGATGGCCTGCCGCCGCCGCGTGCAGAATCGGCTTCTGTTCGACCAGAGCGATCGGTTCGTCGATGGCATAGCCGAACGGGAAGACATGCGTCGCATCGTCGTTGATCAGCCGGGCGGCGGCCGCCCGGTCTGGGCAGACGGTGTGTCCGCCACACGTCGGCAGCAGCCGCGTGCTGGCGACACAGATCTGCCGCAGCCGCCACTGCTTGTTGAGCACCGGGATCTCGATCAGGTACTTGCCGAAGCCGTCGAAGTCGCCGGGGACGAAGACCACGTGAACCTGATCGAGGTCGAGCTCCTCGCGGGCGATGTCGGCGAGCACCAGGAAATTGAAGAAATGATAGCCGGGCGATGCCGCTTCCAGGTCGTAGAAGGCATGCAGGACGCGGGCGGACATCGGACCGGCCCGCCTTCAGGCGCCAGCGTTGCCGGACGACAGCCTGGACGCGTGGCGCGAGTTCCTGAACGCCGCCGGCATCACGCGGCGACGCGGGCGCGTCCGTTCGGCGCCGTGCGGCGGCGCCTGACCTCCGCCGCAACCGCCTGCATGATCTCGTTTGCGTCGTACAGGCGCCGGCCGGCCTGGCTGTCGCCGAAACACATGCGGTGGATGACGTCGCAATCGCTGGCATGGTTGGGCAGCGGTCCGGGGGCCGCGGCGTCGAACCGTGGATGGCCCTGTTTGACGAAGACCCCGTTGCCGAGCGCCAGGCGCTTCTGCTGGCCCTCGTCGTTGCCGGTCAGGACGCCACCCTGGGGCAGCAGCAGCAGGGCCCGCAGGCCGACCGCATAAAGCCGCTCGATGACCTGGGCGTGGCTGCCGTTCACCGGCGAGCCGAAGCACTGCACGTAGAGGATGCCGTCGTCGGCCAGGATGTCGTGGGTCAGCGAGGCATAGTCGCTGAGCGCCTCCGGCGTGAACTCGCCCAGGTTGGCGTTGGAGGTGACGATGTCGTACTGCCAGCCCTGCTCGGCCAGGTCGGCAATGCGCCACCACGGGCTGTGCCGGCAGACCGGGACCACGTCCAGCGGCAGCACCGGGTTAAGCTCCGGCACCGCGGTCAGCTGCTGCACCGAGACATGGCCGGAACCGAGAAAGCAGTTGGCGGCCTGCTCGAGACCGCGCGGGCGCGCCCATTCGTCGAACTCGGGTCCGAACAGATAACCGTTGATCAGGCTCTGCAGCAGGTAGAAAGACTCGCACGCCTCGATCTGGGTGTAGTCCTGCAGGCCGGCATGCCGAGCCATGAAGAAGGACAACAGGCCGTTGCCCGGGCCGATCTCCAGCACGCTGCGGAAGTTCGGATCGTAGGCCAGCAGCATCTTGTAGATCGTCAGGTGCGACAGCATTTCCGACAGCGGCACCGTGACCTCGGGCCGACGGAACGTCGCGACGTAAAACTCGTAGAAGTCGGCCAGCGCCTCGACGAAGCGCTTCAGGTCGGCCTCGTCGAAACCGCCGAGCTGCTCCTGCAGCGGACCGAACTGGGCGTTGTCATGCATCGAACCGACGATCTGGTCGAGCTCGCCCATGTTGTTGAGCCGCACCGGAAAGCCGGCCTTCTCGAACGCGTCGACACGATGCACCTGGCCATAGCGCCAGGTCCGCATGGCCTGACGGGCAAGGCTCTCGCTCATGCGATAGAGCGGGATATCCAGCATGCCGTTTCCTTCCGAGCCGCTCGCAGCACAGCCTGGCCAGCGCCGCCCGAAGGCACCCGCAGGCAGCGCCGTTAGCGCTTCCGCGCTTACGCAAGTCTTATTGAGAATGCCTAATGAAGATTTAAGCGGCCGAGGTCGCGCGGGGCCCCAATGCGGGTCCGGTGGCGGCGTCAAGAACCCCTGTTCTCTGCCGCTCGCGCAACCGCAATGCGGCCCGGGATCAGGCCCCGGGCCCCCTCACGCGGCCATCTGTGCCTCGCGCGCCTGCACCTCGGCCGCCACTGCCTGGAGGATCTCCGCCTCCGACTGCGGTCGCCGCGCGGCGCCGTCATCGCCGAAGCACATGCGATGGACCGCGGCGCAGTCGCTGGCGACGTTGACGGCGGGTTGCGCCGCGGCCTCGTCATAGTGCGGATGGCCCGGCTTGACGAAGATGCCGTTGCCGAGCGCCAGCCGCTTCTCCTGACCGGGCTCGCCGCCGTTGAGCGCGCCACCATCGGGCAGCAGCAACAGCGCCCGGAAGCCGGCGTCGTAGAGCTTGAGAATTGCCTCGTCGATCTGTCGGTAGACGCGGCTGCCGAAGCACTGGACATAGAGGATGCCATCGTCGGCCAGGACCTCGCGCATCAGCGCGATGTAGTCGTCGAGCGCCGCCGACGAACACTCCAGCATGTTGGCGTTGGAGGTGGCGATGTCGTAGCGCCGGCCATGCTCGGCGATGTCGCCGATCCGCCACCACGGCACGTGATGGCAGCAGGGCGCCAGCTGCATGGGCAGGGTCGGGTTCAGTTCCGGCTGCCGGGTCACCTCGCCGACCGCCACGGCCCCGCTGCCGACATAGCAGTTGGCCTGCGCCGCCAGGGCCTGAGGGCGGGCCCGTTCGTCGAACTTGGGGCCGAACAGATGGGTGTTGATCAAGCTCTGCAGCAGATAGAACGACTCGCAGGCCTCGATCTGGGTGTAGTCGTCGAGGCCCGGGTGCCGGGCCATGAAGAAGGACAACAGGCCGTTGCCCGGACCGATCTCGAGCACGCTGCGGAACCTGGGATTGTAGGCCCGGATCATCTTGTAGATCGCCAGGTGGGCGATCATCTCGGCCAGCGGCAGGGTGACCGCCGGGCGCGGGAACATGGTGGCATAGAACGCATAGAAATCGGCCAGCACGGCGATGAACAAGCGCAGATCGGCCTCGTCGAAGCCGGCGATCTCGTCATGCAGCAGGGCGTAGCGGTCGTTGCTGTGCATCGAGCCGACGATCTGGTCGAGTTCGGCGATGCTGTTCACCCGAACCGGAAAGCCGGCGCCCTCGAACACATCCAGGCGGTGGGCCTTGGCCTGCTGCCAGATCCGCCGGTCCTGGCGGGCCAGGCTCTCGCTCATCCGATACTGCTCGATATCCAGCATCTCCGCGCCTCCGTGCCGCAGCGGCACCGGCAGTGTTCGCGGCGCATGGCTAAGGATCGGTTAAGGCGCTCAGGCGGCGGCGGCGAGCACGTCGTATTCGGCCGGCTGGCGGCGGCGAAAGCCCTCCAGCAGCAGGGCCGCGCGCAACGGCCGATCGAGCCGGTCGACGGCAGCCTCGACGGCGGCGCAGATCGCCGCCGCCTGCCCGGCCCGGGCCCTGGCGGTGATCAAGGGCAGGCCGGGCGTCGGCGCGGTGCGGTCCAGCACGCGCAGGCGGCGGGCGGCCGCCTCGTGCCGCAACGCCAGGCCCCAGCTGACCGCATCGATCGCCGCTACCGTCGCCTTGCCGGCAGCGACGGCACGGATCGAACCACGGTGCGAGCCTGTCCCGAGCATGGCGGCGAAGAAGCCGCCGTCGGCCGCGTGGGGCGCTACCGCCGCCAGCAGGGCGGCGTACCCCGATTGCGAGCCAACCGTGTTGTAGGCGGCGCAGCAGTCACGCAGCTCCGCCAGGCTCTCTGCCGGCTCGCCCGCCCGCACCACCAACACCGAGTAGTAGTCGCCGGGCGGACAGCCTTCGAGGCTGTAGACCGGCGTGCCCAGCAGGGCGACCCGGTCCTTCAAGCGGGTGACAAAGGGCAGGCCACAGGTCTGGCCCAGCACCAGGTCTGGCGACAGCCAGGCGGCCTCGACATCGCCGTCGCGGCTCAATGCCGCCGGAGCCGAGATGCCTGCGGCGACAAGCCGCTCCCGGACCGCCGCCCACAGGGCGTCGGTCTCCGCCCGCACCTCGGGCCAGTCGTACATCGGCAGCAGGGCCAGCGGCACGGCCGCGCTACCCGCCGACCGGCAGCAGCGGATGCACCACCGGCTCCTTGGCCCGGAAGGCGTAGCGGCGGATGACCTGCCAGTAGGAGCGGTAGACATAGCCGCCGTTCAGCGCCAGGAAGGCGCGCCGGTGCCGACGGTAGATGCCCGGCAGGGCGTACCACGGCAGCGCCGGATAGCGGTGATGAACCGCATGCAGGTTGTTGTTCAGGAACAGGAAGGCCAGCGGGCCCCGGTCCTCGATGATGACCACGCGCGCGAACACCGAACGCGCCGCCTGGTGCTCGAGAAAAGTGCGCAGCATAAGCAGCGACAAGCCGCCATAGCAGCAGATGAGATAGGCGCCCAGGGAAAGCCGGCCATGGAAGGCCAGGAACGCCAATACCGGCAGCGCCCCGGCCAGATGCAGCAGCCAGGCGACGGCGACGTCGCGCTCGCCGCACCGGATCCGACGCGCATCGCCAGCCCAGAAGGCAATCAGGTAAAGCGCAGGGCCGAGCAGCAGCAGCCCGGCCAGGGTGTTGTTGGCCAGCAGCAACCAACGGCGCGGCCGGCCATAACGCTGCCACTCCGCCGGATCACGGTAGCAGCTCTCGGGATCGCGGGCCGGATCGGTCAGGCTGGCGTTGTCGTGATGCGCCAGGTGCAACGCCCGAAACCGGTGATAGGGCACGAGCAGGTTCAGGGCCGGAAACACCAGCGCCGCGTTCAAGTGGCGGTTGCGGAAGGGATGGCCATGCAACGCCTCGTGCTGCAGCGACGAGAACAGGGTCAGGGTCACGGCCAGCAGCGGCCAGGCGGCCCAGCCCAGCCGGTCAGCGACAGCGACGACGCCGGCCCACGCCGCATAGCAAAAGACAAGCACGGCGATGGTGGGCCATTCGATCTGTCGCATTGGGCGGGAACCTGCGGGGTGTGTGGTGTCCCCAGGTGACCCTGAATCAGAAAGCTGTGCAATCTTACAATTAGTTGGTGTAAATGAGAGTTTCGACAAGAACATGACGAAATACATGTTCTCAAATATCTGTTGTGAAAACACACGAACAGGCGCATAAACGTGCTCGTATCGCGACCGATCACGGAGGGCGGGATGGACAAACGCGATCTGGCCGAGCTGTTCCGCGAGCGCCTCGCCCTGCTGCTGCAAAGGCGGGGGGACAACTTGGCGCGGTTCGCCGAAGCGGCCGGGGTGGACCGCTCGGCCCTGAGCCAGTTCCGTGATCCCGGCTCGACCCGGCTGCCGCGGGCCGAGACCCTGCGGGCCATCGCCGAGAGCGAGAGCGTCAGCCTGGACTGGCTCTTGGGTTTGACCTCGACAGAGGCACCGGGCACGGAGGTGACGCCGGCCATCGAGATCGAGCGCGCCATGGGCAGCGTCGACGACGCCCTGCTCGGCACCTGGCACAAAGAGGCGCTGGGCTACAAGATCCGCTACGTGCCGGTGAACATCCCCGACCTGCTGCGGCTCGACGACGTGACCCGCTTCGAGTTCCGCCCCGAAGCACAGGAACTGGCAGAAACCAAAAGCACCCTGGCACGCAGCCAGCTGGAATACAGCCGCCGGCCAGAGACCGACATGGAGGTCTGCATGCCGATGCAGACGCTGGACCAGCTGTACCACGGCGAAGGCATCTGGGCCGGGCTGCAGCCGGCGCTGCGGCAGGCGCAGCTGGCCCACATGGCCAAGCTGATCGACGAACTCTATCCCACCTTCCGCTTGTTCCTGTTCGATGCGCACAAGGCGTTCTCGGCGCCCTACACGGTGTTCGGGCCGATCCGAGCGGCGGTCTACATGGGCCAGATGTATGTGGTGATCAACGCCGTCGACCAGATCCGGGCCCTGAGCAACCATTTCGACGACCTGATCCGCATCGCCGAGGTGGGCCCCGAACGCATGCGCGCGCATTTCGAGCGCTACCTGGGCTGACGGGCGGGCTGCCGTGCAACAGCGCGCGCCGGGACCGGTCGACCGCGCCTGGCAGCTCGCCTATCGCGCCGCCTACGCTGCCCTGCGACTGTGGTGGCGGCTGGCCCACCCGGTGACGCACGGTGCCCTGGTGGCGCTGTGGCACCACGGCGAGGTGCTGCTGGTCCGCAACGCCTACCGGCGCGGATTGTCGCTGCCCGGCGGCTTCGTGAAGGCGGACGAGGACCCGGCCGCAGCGGCGGCACGCGAGCTGAGAGAAGAGCTGGGCATCATCGTCGCCGCCAGCGACCTGCGGCCGGCCTGGCACGGCCGACGGCTGATCGACCACCGCACCGACGATGCCCGCATCCTCGAGGCGGTGCTAACGCAACGGCCCCTTGCCCGTCCCGACAACCGCGAGGTGGTCTGGGTCGGCTGGTTCACCCCGGAGAACGCCCTGGCGACAGAGCTGAGCCTGCACGTGCGCGACTACCTGGCCGGACGCACGGCCGACGGCCAAGCGTCTCAGCGCTAGGCAACAGGCCTCATGTCCGTTCCCTCGAGGCGGGGCGGGGCAGCACGGGTGCCGGAACCGCGATGTGGCTGCCGGGGCATGGCGAAGCCCTGCTGGTGGCTGGCGCGGGTGATGACCATGAACTTCCAGAAGGCACCGCCGGCGATCGCCAGGACGCCGGCGAGTGCCGTCATGGCACCGAACGCGGCAGCGTTGCCGGCAGCGAACTGAATTGCGAACAGGAACAGCACCGCCGGCGCCACCCGGCCGATCGGCATCAGCAGATGGTCGACCTGCTGCAGCACGCGACGCGACAGCGGCGCGATGCCGTGCTCCGCCGCCGAGCGCAGATAGACCCGCCACAGCACCAGGTTGGCCAGCGCCAGCACGGCGGCGATGGCGGCGAACGGCCGCGCCGCCTCGCCCGCCACGGCCCCGCCGGCGGCCAACAGCGCCATCACGGCCATGAACAGGCCCATGCCCTCGAACAGACCGGAAGCCACGAGCAGCCAGGGGATCAAATGATGACGCCAGGCCGGGATACCGCGGGCCCGCCACAGGATCATCGCCTGGCAGACCAGGAACGCCAACGCGCCGAGGCCGGCGACCGCGAATACGGCCGGCCGGGGCCACACCAACCCGAGCAGCACGGCAGCACCGAACAGCGCGACGACATAAAGCTCGCGCGTCATCCACGACGTCTGCGGCCTAGATATCGCCCGCCAGAAGCGCAGCTTGCGGCCGATCTTCAGGAACACGAAGAACAGTCCGACGGCCATCACTGCACCGCCGGCGAAGTTCAGCCAGGCCAGCAGGCCCGGCTCGATCGCACCCTGCAACGAGGCCAGCCAGAGCGAGACCAGGAAGCCGGAACTGACGCCACCGAAGATCCAGTTCATCGCCGCTCGCCAGTCCCAGAAGGTCTGCACCTGGCCGACCAGGGGATTGGTCGGGTCGCTGAGGCGATCGTCGTCGTCGTCGCGCGTCTCGCCCTCGCGCCCCGGCACGGCGGACGTGGTGTACAGGTACTTGATCTGGGGATCGGTGCCGAGTTCCTCGTGCATCTGGAACGCCGGGCTTTCACGCACCATTTCGGACACGTTGCTGGCCGCATCGTTGAAGTCGCCGAAGCTGATGGCCTGGGCGATGCAGGCAGCCGAGCAGGCCGGCGTCGCCTCCGCATCGACGCCGGGCGTCAGGCCCTGGGCCAAACCGTCATCCACCCGGTCCATGCAGAAGGTGCACTTTTGCGCCACGCCGACGCGACCCAGGTCGAACACGCGCTCTTCCTGCCGGGTGATCGCGTCTTCGTAGTAGCCCTCGATCTCGTGCGCGATGGTGCGGGCCTGGTAGGGGCAGGCGACGGCGCAGTAGCCGCAGCCGATGCACACGTCGTAGTCCATGGTCACCAGACCATCGACACGCTGGCGGGTGGCGCCGGTCGGACAGACCGGCACGCACGGCGGCTCGGCGCAGTGCTGGCAGCCGGTGACCAGGAACTGCCGCTGCACGTTCGGGAACTCGCCTTCCTCGATGTCGATGACCCGACGCCACTGGACATCGGGCAGGGTGTTGTTCCAGTGCTTGCAGGCGATCGTGCAGGTCTGACAGCCGACGCAGCGGTTGACGTCGATCACCATCCCCCAGCGCGGCGTGTGCGCCGGGTCGTGACAGGGCGCGCGCTCGCTCATTCCGCCGCCTGACCGAAGCTGACCTTGGCGATATCGCCGTCGTAGCGCGCCATCTGTTCGAGCGCGAGCGGGGGCTGCTTGTCGCGCTCGGAGGCCTTGTAGACCTTGACGCAGACGATGTCGGAGCCCGAGCCGGTCGAGTCCGTCAGTTTCAGCGAGATGTCGGTCACCGAGTTCAGGCTCGGCATGTTGAAGTCCTTGGCCACCGGTGTCTTCCAGTGGTCGAACTGACCGATCATCAGCACCGTGTCCGGGCGGATGCCTTCGCGCAGCACCGCCGGGCCCTCGGTGCGGCCGGTGACCGACTCGACGACCACCTGTTCACCATCCTCGATGCCGAGATCGCGGGCGCGGCGGCGGTTGATGATGACGCCACGGTGGCCGGCGATGTTGTCGGCCACCTCCTTGATCAACGGCAGGCCGACGTTGGCGCCCCAGGCATACTGGAACGACCGCGCGGTCAGGGCCCAGAACGGATACTCCGCCGGGTCGCGGCCGAAATCCTTCACATAGTCGGTCCAGATCTCCGGGAAAGACTCGTAGGTCGGCATGAACTCGTACTCGCGCAGCTGGGTTTCCCACCAGTCGACACCCATTTCGCCCAGCCGGTTGGCCAGCTCTCGACCGTGCCGGGTCAGGCGCTCCTGGTAGGGCAGCTCGAAGCGCAGGTTCTGCTGTTCCAGTGCCGGATAGATGTACCAGTCGAGCTGCTTGAAATCCTTGAGCAGGTAGCCGTGCTCGCGGAACCAGTCCAGGTCGTGCACCTGCTTGCCGTCCGTCATGTCCCAGCTGGCGGCCTTGCACATGTTGTCCCAGACCTGCTCGCTCTGCGGTGCCTCACCGGCGGGCAGGCCAAAGTCGTACTTGCCATCACGGACCAGGCGGGTGCCGGCGGCACCGGCGTTGATGGCGTCGATGTACTCGTCGAGGATCCCCGCCTCCTCGGCGAAGCGGGTGACGATGTCAGACATGTCCATGGTGTCGTTGACCGGGTCGATCGCCTTGGCGCGGATCGCCCAGCCCTCGTGGTGCCAGAAGTTCTCCTGGAACTTGGTGCCGCCGATACGGATCAGCTGGGTGCTCTCGAAATCGGTCGATTCCGGCAGCAGCACGTCGGCGAAATGGTTGGTCTCGTCCATGGTGTAGGCGAAGGCGACGATGAATGGGAACTCGGCCAGCCGGTTCGCGACCTCCGGCGCGTTCCACGAGCTGATCGCCGGGTTCGTGCGGTAGCAGATCCAGATGTCCGGTGGCTCGTGCCGCGGCCACTGCTTGGGCTGGTGCTTCTGGAACAGCCAGGGCAGGTGAGCCGGTCCCAGGGCCGGCGACCACGGGCTGTCGGAAACCAGCGGCACCAGGGTCTTGTAGGCGTTGCGGATGTGCGGGTCGCGGTTCCAGGCGTTCGCCGACGTCGGGTTGAACTGGTAGCGCATGAAGCCGTCTTCGCCCGGCAGCACCGAGCCGACGCGGCTCGCCGCCGGACGGACCAGCTTCACGGTGGTGCCCAGCGTGCCGCCGGGCACTTCCAGCGCGCCCACCAGGACCGCCAGCATGGTCCGGGCCCAGCAGGTGTGGTAGCCGCCCCAGCCATTGTTCACGCTCTTGCCCAGCATCACGGCGACCGGGCGATAGGGCAGCGTCACGCCCTCGATCTCGATGGTCTCGCCGACGCAGGCATGGGCGATGTACTCGTCGGCGACGCGGCGGATGGTCTCGGCCGGGATCTCGCATTCGGCGGCGGCCCAGTCGGCCGTGTATCCGGCCATGTGGTCGAGGAAAAGCTGGAACGATGGCTTGGCCTCGACGCCGACATGCATGAAGCGCTGGTTGTCCGGACCGAGCTCATAGCCATCGACGGTGAATGCGCCCTCCAGGGCAGGATCGTCGATCTGCGCATCGAACGGCTTGGCGCGACCGTCGGCCAGGTCCCAGATCAGCGGCTTGCCTTCGGCGTCACGCACGAAGTAGCCGGTCGGCCCGACCAGGTAGGGCGAGTTCGAGCGGTGCTTGAGATAGGGCACGTCGCAGACCTCGGCCCAGCCGCGCTCGTGCACGATGCGATGGATCAACGCGAACAGGAAGGCCGCGTCCGTCTTCGGCTTGATCGGCACCCATTCGGCCGAGGCCGCCGCGGTGATCGACATGTGCGGTTCGACGTGCACCCGCTTGGCGCCCCGCGCCCGCGCGTTGGCTTCGCGCCAGATGCCGACGACGCCACCCTGCGCCTCGGTGTTGGCGCCGCAGTTCAGGATGAAGTTCACGTAGGGCGTATCCGGCGAGACGATGAAGGCACGGTGCCAGAGCTCGCCGTAGAGGTGCTCGGAGTGATAGCACTTCACGCCCTGGCCGGCGCCGAAGCCCTGGTCGATTTCCCCCCACGCCGCCATGAACGCGGGGAAGGTGCCCATGTACTGCACCGGCGTGCCGCCGCCGCCGGTCGAGGTGGCGAGACGCGGATGACCGTTCTCGTTCATCAGGCCCTTGGCGCGCACCTCGCGAAACTTCTCGCCGATCAACCGGAACGCCTCGTCCCAGCTGATCGGCTCGAAGCTTGGATCCTCGTTGCGGCCCTTGTTGGGGTTGGTCCGCTTCATCGGCTGCTTGATGCGGTTCGGGTTGTAGGTCTTCTGGATCAGGCCGAAGGCCTTGACGCAGATCCGCCCGCCGCCCGGGTGCTCTTCGGCGATGTCGAAGTTGGCCTCGACCCGTTCGGCCACGCCGTTCCTCACGTGCACCTTGCCGAGGTCCGGTCCCGCCACGCACTGGTAGCAGTAGAACGGGACCTTCTTCACATCGTCGGAGTCGCTGTTGGCAGCCATGTCGGATCTCGCTTGGGCGTTGATTGCGGGCTATTTGAGCATACGGTTTACGGCAAACACAGGGGAAACCAGCTTCGCCGCCGACGATGGCTGGCGTCTCACGGCAGGCGGTGCTGTCGCCGCCAGTCGGCGCGCAGCCGGTCGCCCTGGCCGCGGAAGTGCCGGGCAGTGGCTGCGCAGTCATCGATCCGGTCGACGCGAAAGTGCCTGAAATCGCGCCGCAGCCCGCACCACGCGGTCAGCACCACGGAATCAATGTAGTAGATGATCGCCAAAGGCTTGATCGTTCTTGCGCTGTGCCGGTCGTCGCCGTCGATATAGCCGATGCGCAGCATCTCCTCGTCGCGGATGGCGCGACGGAGCAGGCTCAGGTCGACCCGGGCCGCCGGGACGGCATTCCAGGTCGAGGCATAGAGCGGCGATTGCCCGGGGCCGGCCTCACCGCCCGCCGGCAGTACCGCAGCGATCTTGCCACCGGCCGAGGCTGCCGCCCGGGCCAGACCGACATCGCCGGTGCGGCCGAGCAGGGCCAGGCCGACGACGACCGCTTCGACCTCGTCCGCGGTGAACATCAGCGGCGGCAGGTCGTAGCCCTGACGCATGACATAGCCGATGCCGGCCGCGCCCTCGATCGGCACCCGCATGGCCTGGAGCGCGGCGACGTCGCGGTAGACCGTGCGCTTGGTGACTTCCAGCTCGGCAGCGATGGCGGCCGCCGTCAGTGGCACGTCGGCGCGGCGCAGGATCTGGATGATCTCGAACATGCGGATGGAACGGCGCACGGCTTCGGGTCTCCCCCAGTGGCGGGCGCAATCCTACCATCACTGCTGACAGACAGATGTCAGTAGCGGTCTGCTAAGCAGGGTTGGCACGCAACCGATGGAGACCGCCACCATGAGCACGGAGATACTGCGCGACGGCTTTGACACCAGGCCCATGGTCATGGAACCGCTCTGGCTCGTCGCCTTTCAGGCCCCTGCCGAGGACGTCGACCGCATCTTCGACAAGGTATGTGATGTAGCGCCGTTGACGCACGGCAAGACTGACCGCAACGCCTACCGCACGCCGGCGGGGTTCGAATACTACCGCCCGCGCGAAGGCACGCCGACCGGGGCCGAGGACGACGTACGCCGGCGTCCCAGCGTCGACGAGGTCCGCTTCTGCCTGTCGCGCGACCCGGCGCTGCTCGACCGGGTGGTCGAAGCGATATATGAGGTGCACAGCTATTACGAGCCGGTGATCACCGTGCAGGAGGTGCTGCGCAGCCGCTGCAAGGGCCTCGACGACCAGGACAATCCGCACCGCTGGTGGAACAAGGCCGGCGACTGGAAGGCCGGCACGGACGCCGGCTGACGCCTGCAGCGCCAGGCGCCGAGGCGAATGGCCGCGGTTGCCGGCGACGCATTTCACGATCGGGACCGCCCCTTTGTAGCGGCTCCCCGCAGCGTCGGCGCGCCGCAACCAGCGCGCGAACAACCACAGGTTTGATCCGCGCGCCAGCATTAACCGAGCGTTAGCTGCACATGCTTTAGAACCCGTTCCAGTCGCGAATTAGACCTATTCCGGTTGATCCTTTTGTAGTGGGTCATCACAGGCCGCTTGGTCCCGTACGTCTTCGCGACGGCAGCTTCCAGGGTTTGACTGAAAGCAATTGTTTTTGGGGAACGATATGGCTTTTTCAATGAAATCGAAGACGAAATCGTCTGCCGCCACGAAATCGCCCGCCACCAAGAGCCGCGGTCGGAACTTTCTGGCCAACGCGTCGGTAGGCCAAAAGCTGATGGCAGTCGTCCTGTTGAACATCGCCCTGCTGCTTGTCGTCGCCGGGACGAGCATTGTGCAGATGAACAACATCGGCGGCGAACTGGCCAGCATCGCCGAGCAGGATATCCCGCTGACCACCGCCGTGACCAAGATCGAGACGCATCAGCTCGAGCAGGCGATCTATTTCGAACGCGCCCTCCGCTACGGCGAAGAAATGGTCCGTTTGCCGAAAGCGCGCAAGGACTTCGAGCACTCGATGGAAGAGTTCGAGAAGCTGGCGCACCAGGTCGACAAGGAAATCATTGCCGGCGAGGAACTCGCCCAGTCGGCGTTGGAGCATGCTTATACGCCGGAACAGAAGGCGGAATTCGAGCACGTATTCTCGGCCCTGAAGAAGATCGAAAAAGAGCATGCCAGCTACAACACACATGCCCGCGAGGCGCTGCAGTTGCTGGCCAGCGGCCGCACGCACGAAGCGATAGGCATGGCCCACGATATCGAAGCCGAGGAAGACAAGCTCAACCATGAGCTGGTGGCCCTTGTCGACGAAATCGGGGCATTCACCCAGAATGCCGCCCTCACCGCCGAGGCGCACGAGAAGACGGCACTGCAGATGCTGATCGTCATCTCCCTGGTCGCCGTCGTCCTCGGCTTCGGCTTGACCGTGTGGGTGGTCCGACGCTCGGTGTCGGGGCCGCTGGCGCAGGTGGTCGGCGCGCTCAATACGCTGGCCGAAGGCGACACCACGGTCGACGTCAATGTGACCTCAAATGACGAGATCGGCCAGGTGGCCACCGCATTTCAATCGTTCAAGAAGATCACGCTGGACGCCCAACGCCTGGCCGAAGAACAGGCCGCGGCCGAGAAGCGCGCCGAAGAGGAGCGCCGCGCGGCCATGCTGGAGATGGCCGACGAGCTGGAAAGCGGCGACAAGACCGCCGTCGACAGCATTGCCGCAACCGCCAACGACATGCAGTCGTCGGCGCAGGACATGTCGGCGACGTCCAGCCAGACCAGCCAGCAGGCGACGGCCGTCGCTGCGGCATCGGAGGAGGCATCGGCCGGCGTGCAGACCGTCGCCGGCGCGGCCGAGCAGCTGGGCAGTTCGATCCAGGAGATCAGCCGGCAGATGGCGGAAACCGACCGGGCGGTGCAGAACGCCGTGGGCAAGGCCGGCAAGGCGACCGACACGGTCTCCGAGCTGTCCGAGGCGGCACGCCGCATCGGCGAGGTGATCGACATGATCAACGACATCGCCTCACAGACCAACCTGCTCGCCCTGAACGCGACCATCGAGGCCGCGCGCGCCGGCGAAGCCGGCAAGGGCTTCGCCGTGGTCGCCTCGGAAGTGAAGAACCTCGCCACCCAGACCGCCAAGGCGACCGAGGAGATCTCGCAACAGATCAACGGCGTGCAGTCGGTGGTCGGCGACACGGCGACGGCGATCGACGAGATCCGCAAGGAAATCGAAGACGTCAGTCAGGTCGCCTCCAGCGTCGCCTCTGCCGTCGAGGAACAGAGTGCCGCCACGAGCGAAATCGCCAGCAGCGTGCAGAACGCTGCCAGCGGCACGCAGGAGATCGCCAGCAACATCACCGGCGTCACGGACGCAGCAGCGCGCAACGGTGAGACGGCGACGTCCGTTCTCGACGCCTCCAAAGAGCTGTCGCAGCAGTCAGCCGCCCTGCGCGAGCAGGTCGAAGCCTTCCTGACGGAGTTGCGGGCAGCGTAACACCTGGACCTGCGGACCGATGCGGTGCCGCTGCCACAGGCCACGACGGTCATGGCAGCGGCACTGCACCGCGCTCAGGTTTGCGCGAACGGGCGCACGGCGGCGCACCGTCTCTTCAGACCCGTCGATCGACGAAACGCGGCGCCTTCACGCTGGTTTCGAATTCGCGGGCGAGCGTCCCGCGGGCCAGCACGGTCACTATCGGCGTCACCTCAAAAGTCCGTTTGGTGGCCGCAGCGACGCTGTCACGGACGACGGCCGGGTCGGCATCACGAATGACCTCGATGGACAGGCTGAGCCGCTCCAGGTCGTTCTCGGTCACCAGCTCGGCCTTGAAGTCCGCGACCTCGGCCATGCGGAACATGAAGTCTTCGAACTCCTGGTGATTGACGTTGACGCCGCGGATCTTGAAGAAGCCCACGGTGCGATGGGCATGGCGGATCAGCGGAAACACCGATAGCGGCCCGTCGCTGTCGCCATGCTCGTGATAGCTGACGATGTCGCCGGAACTCCAGCGGAGGAACGGCGTTGCATTGTTGGTCCACAGCGGCGTGACCACGAGGCCGCCGGGCTGGCCCGGGGCGACCGGCTCGCCGCTCGCCAGATCGACGACTTCGACGAAGTAGAGATCGGTCCAGATGTGAAAGCCGTCCCTGGCGGCGCCTTCGCTGCCCATCATGCCGGCCTCGGTCATCCCGAAGTTGTCGTGCACCGTGGCGCCCCAGGTGTCGGCGATCTTGTCACGCTTGGCCTGGGACAAGGGCTCGGCGGAACACATCACCGTGTTGACCGGACCGGCCGCCAGGTCGATGCCCTCGGCCTCAGCCAGGTTGGCGAGATGCAGGGCGTAGCTGCTCATGCCGAGCCAGACCGACGGCTTCAGGCGGTTGATCAGGTCCACCTGAAGGTGTGATGGCGTGGAGGCGCCGGCGCCACACCAGTTGACGCCGATGCCGAGCTGCTGCGCCGCACGGGCGTAGAGGTGGCCGACCGGATGAATGCCCAGCGGGAACGAGACGTGGGCGGTGGCGCCGGCCTCGACGCCCGTAGCCGCGAATGTGCGCTCGAACGACAGCCGGCCGTACTTCATGTCCTCGAAGGTGCGCGGGTAGAACAGCGGCACACCGGTCGAGCCGCCGGAGCGCCACAGTTCGGCGATCTCGCTTTTCGGCGCCGTGCAGAAGTCGTCGAAGAAACGCTCAGGCGGGATCTCCCGTAGTTCGTCCTTGGCCAGAATCGGGATCCGCGCCCAGACGTCGGGATCGTCGGCATGGTCCGCGTCAACGCCCGCTAACCGGTCGCGGTGGAAGGCCGACTGTTGTGCCCGTGCGACGGCGATCTTGCGGCGCTCGCTTTGGATCCGGTCGATTTCGCCCCGCGATTGCGGCCACGGCAAAGGCATCAGTCGTCTCTCCCGCGCGTTTGGGCACCACCGCCGGTGCGGCCGATCCAGCGGGCCTGGCCGTCATAGTCCGCGGGTCGCCGGCCGGCGCTCTCTTCCGCGACCATGGCATCAAGACGGCGTTGCTTTGCCGCCGTGTGTTCGGGGATGTCGTCCAGCACGTCCTTCAACATGGCGTCGTAGTCGGCACCAACGGGACAGACGTCCTGGCAGCGACGGCAGCCGGTCACGGCGCCAGCGCCGCGCAGGATACTCTGCCAGAGATTGAAGCTGTCTTCCGAACGCAGCATCGCCTTCTGCTCGGCGGCCTCCGGCGCCTCGATCACCCGGCCGAGGAATTCCGTCAGTTTGTTGAAGCCGTATGGGGCGCGGTAGATGTCGCAGGCAGCCCAGTCGCGCTGCCAATGGCCGATGACGTCGCCCGGACAGGCCTGCAGGCAGCGCCCGCACGCCGGGCCATGGCACAGCGCCGCCTCTATCCGCTGGTCCGGCTCGACCGGCACCGAGCTCAGCACGGCGCTCAGCATCACGCGCGGACCGAACTCTGGCGTGAGCAGCTGCAGGTTGAGGCCGAGCGTGCCGAGCCCGGCTTCCACCGCGGCGTGTTCCAGGGACAACAGCAGTGCCAGGTACTTTGACGGGTCACCATCGTAGCGCCAAGGATCGACATGGGTGGGCGGCACGATCAGGGCCGGATAGCCCTGAGTCTTCGAGCCACAGGACCAGCTCCAGCGCCGCTTCCTCGAGCGCCGTGATGGTCAGTTCGTCGTTGTAGTACTTGTGGCGCTCGTCCCAGGCGCGGATCCGCGTGGTGCCGCTGTTGAGCCGCTTGGCCAGAACAATGACCCTGTCGGCGTCGTAGTCGGTGATATCCGACGGCCGTTGCGGATTGCCGGGGTCCGGCGGATGCGCGTCCATCACCTTGCCGTCGGCGATCCCGACCAGGTCGACGCCGAGCGCCCGGGCCTTCGCCTTGATCGCCCCGGCATCGAGCGGCGTCTGATAGACAGCGACCATGTTGCTTCCTCAGGCTTCCGGCGAACCGGTGTCGTCTTCGGCCCGGCGCGCGGCCTGCTGCCGCTTGAAGGCTTGCAGCTGCCGGGCAACGATGCCCTGGTAGCCGTCCGGACCGACCCAGCGGATGTTCCAGTCGTCAAGCCCCGCGACCGGCGTGCCGGCCCGCCTTGCTTCCTTGAACGCCTTGGCGGTCTCCACTTTTTCCGGCGTTCCCTCCGGGATCCGCTTCTGCGGTTCGGTCAGGTAGGCGTGATAGTCGTTGCCGACCGGGCACACCGCGAGACACCGCGGGCAGTCGCCGAACGACCCGACCACCCGCAACAGTCCTTGCCAGAAGCCGAACACGTCACGGTCGGCGATCATGTCCTTCTTGGCTGCCGTGCCGGCGTCGACGAAACCGTCGAAGAACGCCGTCGCCGTCGCGTAGCCGAATTCCTGTGCTTCCGTGGCACAGCTCCGCTTGTCGATTCCGAAGTGGCGGACCGCGTCGGACGGGCAGGCATACAGGCAACGGGAACAGGATTCGCCGATGCAGACCTGTTCGGTGATCGGCGCATCGGCTTCGAGCTCGAGCTCGGTCAGGATGCCGGTGAGGTAGAGCCGCGGCCCGAACTCCGGGGTCAGGATGTTGACCTCCAACCCGAAGGTGCCGAGCCCGGCCTCGACGCCGAGATGGCGCGTGCTCAGGCGGCCGTAGCTGGCCCGTTTCAGGTTCCAGTCGGTCTCCTGCGCGGCGGTCACGAAACTCGGGTGGCCCAGACGCTCGAGGTGCTCGGCCAGGCGGAACGCCACCCGGTCCATGCGCCTGAGCACCAGCATGTCGAGGTATTGCACCGGGATGGTCGTCTTGCAGCGGAAGGCCGCGACCGGGATGCGATGGACGATGACGATGATGCTCTTGCAATGCGGCGAGATCCGCTCCGGCGTCTGCGGCCAGCGGGGGTCCGGCGGAAAGGCATTCAGCGTCTTCGCCGACGCGATGCCGACCAGATCGGCGCCCATGTCCCGAGCCAGTTGCTTGACCGCGGCCGCATCCATCCGGCATTTCCTTTGCGCCCTCGACAACGATGACGATTATTGCCGGCGACAGCGGAAAGACAAAGCGGGCGCCTCGGGCACCGACACCAGGCCGGTGCCGGTTGAGAGCAGTAACCCCGGTCGGCCCAGCCGATGGCTGCGGCTGCCGTCGGATCAGGAGACGTGCTGGACGATGCCGCGGTAGGGTCTGACGCCGTAGATCTCGAACGACAGCAGGCCGAGGCCGGGCAGCTCGGCCAGGAGCTGCCCGGCCTCGGCCTCGTCGGCGCACTCCATCACCAGGATCGCGCCCTTGCCGTCGGCACGGCTGTAGATCTCGCGCACCACCTCGTCGCGATAGAGGCCGAGGGCATGGTTCGCTTCCGCCGCGAGGTGCGGTGCGAACTCGTCCGGGCTGGCGTCTTCCTTGCGCGTGGCGACGACGATGATCTTCATGTGTCCCTCCCCTGGTGTCCTGGCGGCCGGCGTTGCCGCGGATCGTAGCAGACGGCCGGCCGCCGCCCCAGGCGATGGGATACCGTGGCGCGGTGGTACGCTATCGCGTCGCTACTGACCGCCCTGTCCCGGCTGTGGCTTGGCCTTGCCGAGGCCACTGACCCAGTCGGTCAGGCTGTCGACGACCCGCTCGAAGCCGGCGTAGATGGCGCGGATGCCAAGGCCCGAGAGGAAGGCGACAGCGGACGGGCCAAGATCTGCCACGGGATCGGTGCCGGCGATGCGGCCGAAGAACAGGTGGACGATGACGGCGCCGAACACGCCACCCAGGATCACCCGGGTCGACACGCCCTGCTGACGCTGGCGCTCGAACTTGCGGGCGGCGACCAGATCACCGGTGTGCTTCAGCAGGTAGACGCTGGCGCCGACCGCGCCCCAGAAGAACGGCTGCAAGTAGAGCAGGACCAGCCGGTACAGGTCCTTGACCCATGACGTCTCCAGGGTGGCCTGAATCCAGCCTGGGCCGACGGCAGCAGCCGTCGCGGGCTCGGCCGCGTCCGCCACGACCACCGATGCACCTTCGCTCGCCACCGTCCCGGTGGCCGATGCCGGCACACCCGCTTCCGCCGCCGTCGGCGTCACCGCCGGCACGGCATCGGCCACGGGCACCGACGCCGGGGCATAGTAGATCTGCATCGCCTCGGTGAGGACGGCGAGGGCGAAAGTGACGATCAGCCACGCCAGCGACTTGGCGAACACGGGCTTGATACTGAACCAGGCGACCTTCTTCCTGGTCGTGGACAGCGCTTCGGAATCGAGCACCGTGCGGCCGTTCACCCCGAAGGTCGGATAGGTCAGCGCCGTCAGCTTGCCGTACTGCTCGATCAGCTGACGGGTCTTGTCGGCTCGCGCGACCGGATCGGCACTGGTCTCCAGTTCCGCAATGGCCTGGGCCAGGGGACCGGCGACCGCCGCATCCTTGTCGATGCCGTGACGCGCCACATAGCGGACCAGGGCCCGGGCCTCGTCGGGATCGACCATGGCATCGGCAGCGGCATCGCTACCGGCCTGTTCCGCGACCACGCCGACGCCCTGGGCCGCCGCCGGGCGAAGCGGTGTCGCCGTCTGGTCATCGCTGCGCATGGGCTTCCCCTCCCCTCGCCTGGTCGGTCGGAACCTATGGTAACCGACACTGCGGCACACCAACACTGATCGTCCCGGCGCGACAGGACTGTGCGCCGGGTCACAGTCACGGCTGCGCCCCGGCGCCTTGCCCGGGCGACACTTGTGAAGTCCGGCGCTTCGTCCGCCGGTCGCCGTGGGCTAGTCCACCTTGGCGGCGATCGCCTCGATCTCGATCTTCAGGTCGGGGTGGGCGAGCTTGACGCCGCCGATGAAGGTCGACGCCGGTTCGTGGTCGCCCATGGCCGCCGCGCGCGCCTCGCGCAGGGCGACCATGTCGACGTCCGGGTCGGCGACAAAGACGGTGATCTTGATCAGGTCGGTGATCGCCATGTCGCAGCCTTCGAGGATCTGCGTGATGTTGGTCCAGATCTGCGCGGCCTGGCCGATGGTATCCGGCGGCATGGTACCGTCGTGGCGGGTGCCGACCTGTCCGGCCAGGAACAGCGTGCGCGCGTTCGGCGGCACCTCGGCGACATGGGAGTAGGCACCGAGCGGGGCCGGCGCTTGCGGCGGGTTCTTCAGCGTGACCATGGGTGATCTCCGGGGTTGGGGGCGGACCATTGTCGATCCGGGTCGCAACAAGGTAGCCCGCGCCCGATGACGGCCCGAACTGAAATTCAGGTCGCCTGCGCGCCCGCCTTGCCGGAGTCGACGGTGAACGAAGCCAGGGTGAAGGCCTCGGCCGTCGGCTCGCTCACACTGCGCACCGCCCGGAAGTCGGTACGCCACTGCTGCGGCGTGATCTCGGCCCGGGCGTAGCCGCGGTAGCGCCAGTCGACAAAGCTGACGTAGGGCCGGTCGCGGAAGTGCTTGGGCCAGTCGGATGTCGGCGAGGTGATCGACGTGGTCACGAACTCGGTCGCCAGCGCCGGCGCCCCATCGGCCATGAAATCACGCCTCAGCTCGGTGGCCCAGTACTGGTGGACGTCGCCGCTGAGCACCACGACGTTGTCGAGGCGCACGTCCTCGATCAACCCGAACAGGCGGTCGCGCGTGGCGGCGTAGCCGTCCCAGCCGTCCGACCAGGCGGTCTCGCGGCCTGCGCGGTCGCGGGCGACGGTCGAGGCCATGAGCTGCTGCTGGGCGATCACCCGCCAGTGGCCCGTCGGCTCGCGCAGATGACCGAACAGCGACGCCTCCTGCTCCCAGCCGAGCATGGTTCGGTCGCCGGACAGGCGCTCGGCGCAGTCGTGGACGATGCGGCCGGCCTTCTTGGTCGCGGTCTGGCACGGCTGGTCGTCGCGGAACTGACGGTTGTCGAGCAGGGTGAGCTGCGCCAGGTCGCCGAACTGCAGGGTGCGATGCAGCCTGACCCCGCCGTCGGCCTGCAGCGCGCCCGGGCGCAGCGGCATATGCTCGTAATAGGCCTGATAGGCCGCCGCCCGCTGCCGGACGAAGTCGGCGGTCGAGGCCGCGTAGGCCGAATGCTCGCCGGCGTAGTCGTTCTCGACGTCGTTGTCATCCCAGGTGACGGCCCAGGGAAAGGCGGCATGCGCGGCCTGGAGGTCAGCATCGGTGCGATAGAGCGCATGCAGGTTGCGGTACTCCTCGAGGGTGACCGCATTTGCTGGATGCGGGCGCACCTGATCGTCGCGGGCATAGGCATAGACGTAGTCGCCCAGATGCAGCACCAGGTCGATCTCGTCCGCCGCCAGGTGACGATAGGGGGTGAAGTGGCCGGCGCCATAATGCTGACAGCTGGCCCAGGCGAGGCGGAGGCGGTCCGCCGGCGCACCACGGCCGGGAAAGGTGCGGCTGCGGCCGATAGGACTGGCCTGCCCGCCGGCGGTGAAGCGGTACCAGTAGGGACGGTCGGGTTCCAGGCCGACGACCTCGACGTGAACCGAATGGGCAAGCTCCGGGTGTGCGGTAGCGCTCCCTTTTTGCAGCACGGTCCGCATGCGCTCGTCGGTGGCGATCTCCCATTGCACCGGCACGGCTTCGGGCGGCAGGCCGCCGCCGTTCAGGGGATCGGGGGCGAACCGAGTCCAGATCACGAAACCGTCGGACGCCGGTTCGCCCGAGGCGACGCCGAGGGTGAAGGGGTCGTCGCGGAAACGACGCGGTTGCGCGATTGGTGCCGAGACGGGTGCCAGGATCGCGCCAAGGGCGAGCGTCCTGGCGGCGGCGATGACCTGGCGGCGGCTCAGTCCCCTGTCCAACGATGCGGTCCTCCGATCCGTGCGATGGCGATCGTATGCCGTCACTGTGACGTTGGGGAGCCTGCAAGCGGCGCACGGCGCGGCCGGCAGCTCACCAAGTTATCCACAGATGAACTTGATTCAGCGCCCAATTGTTGCGCAGTTCTGTGCCAAAACGACACAATCTTACCAAAAAGGCGCTGGACGTGAAACAAGTGAAACAACAAAGGCATGCCGGCCGACATCACGAATGCTTGATCCCAATGGGAAAACGACTTCACAATACTCACAACATTACAGATCGATATTTTGCAAACTTTACAGCACGACCACTTTACTCGCTGCCGAAGCATCCCGATTGTGGACAACTCGACGGCTTCACGCTCCACTTGCCACAGGCAACAACGCCGGAGCGCAGGGGGACGCAGATCCTCTCAGCCCGGCTGATGTGGAGGACAACGGCCATGATCATGGAGGACACGTAACAAGGTTCTGCTCCGTTGGAGCGGACGGTTGTGCGGCAGACTTCGGGCGGCTCTCAGCAGGTTCTTGCTGAGAAAAATCGGCCTGCTGCTGATTGCCGGCGGCGGTCCCGTCGCCATTCGAGTCGCCGAAAGCATCTACGTCCATCGGGTCGAAGACCGCCTGCTCGACGTCTTCGACCGCCTTGTCACGCTCGCCGGTGCGATCGTCTGAAGAGCAGATCGCACCGGCGGGCACGGCAGCGCCCATCAGGTCATGTCTCCTCGACAGACGCCTATCCCAAGGCGCGCCGACCATGTCGCTTGGCGACGGGTAATCCGGGCCCACCGAAGTGCGCGATGGCGCGGCTAACCGGCGCCGTGCCGGCGCGAATAGGTGTTCGCAGCCGGCTGCCGCCATCCCGACAGGGCGTCGTCGCGCGGCCGGTAAATGACGACTTTCAGCGGGTAGCAGCGGGCCGCGTCGCTGGAGTGAACGGCACCGCAGTCGCCGCCGGGACAGGTCGACAGGGCGGCGAGCAGATCGATCTCGGCGAAGAACTCGATGAAATCACCGGGCCGGACCGGGCTGGCCTTCATGAAATAGCGGTGTTCGTCGCGGGTGAAGCCGGTGCACATGAACACGTTGAGCACGTCGTGCACGTGCGCCTCGGCCTCGAGCAGCGGCATGCCCTTGTAGGCGGCGAGCGCACGGGTCAGGTTGGAATGGCAGCAGTGGTGATACTCCGCGCCATTCAGCATCACATTGGTATAGGGATCGCAGCGGGTGCCGATGACGTCGTGCACGCCACCGCCGTCCGCGTCCCAGCCGTACCAGTCCAGCGTGTCGTGGGTGATCGTGGCCAGCGGGCGCAGGTTTGGAAACGTGCTCCACAGCTTATCGCCGGTGCCGACGTGGGTGGCGTGCAATGCCCGGGTCTTGCCGCTGTAGAAGCGCTCGGACAGGTCATGGGCGTTCCACAGGTTGAGGTCGCCAACCTGTGGGCCCTCGATGCTCTCGATCCGGAAGAAGCAACCGGCCGGCACCTCGAAGGCCGTAGCATCGCGCGGCGGGACAACGAGTTCATCGACGGGCGTCGCCCCTTCCCTGGCCGCGGCATAGAAATCGGCGTTGAAGGCGGGCACCTGGTCGACGGCGTAGACGACGACAGCCGGCCGCTGCCGGCGTTCTTGGGCGTCTTCGGGGGTCGGGGTCGTGGGCGTGCTGGACATGACGGGCGCTCGCTTGCGTTGCGGTTGGCCGGACGACGGAACTGCCGTGTAAACTATGCCGGCCAACGCCGCCCGGCGTCACCCCGCAACGGACGCGGCCGGCCCCGGGCGATCAGGAAGCGATGGTGATCACCACCTTGCCCTTGTGGAGTCCTTCGACGAAATGCCGGAACGCTGCCGGCACCTCATCCAGCGGATAGCGGCCGTCGACCACCGGCGTAATCTCGCCGGCCTCGAGCAGCGCCGTCAGCTCGGCCAGCCCCTTGTTGGGTCCCGCCGCGACCACGCGAATGCGCCGGCCCTCGTGCGTCACCATGCCCCAAAGGCCCATGACAAGGGCCTGCAGGATGCGCGGCAGGCGGCCACCGACCATCGCGTAGGTGCCGGTCGGGGCGAGCGCCCGCTTGTACTCGGACATCGCGCGGTGGCCATGGACATCGACGATCAGATCGTAGTGCCGTCCGGTGCGGGTGAAGTCGGCCGCGGCAAAGTCGATGACGTGATCGGCGCCGCAGGCGCGCACGGCGTCCAGCTTGTGGCCGGCATCGACGCCGGTGACGTCGGCGCCGGCGCGGTGCGCGAGCTGCACCGCGAAGGTGCCGACGCCGCCGCCCGCGCCGTTGATCAGGACCGCCTGCCCGGGCCCGACCGGTCTGCCGCAACGCAGCCCCTGCCAGGCCAGCACGCCCGCCTGGGGCACGGCCGCGGCATCGGCGAAGGACAGGTTGGCCGGCTTGCGCTCGAGGCTGTTTTCGGGCGCACAGGCATATTCGGCAAAGCCGCCCCAGCGGTCCGACAGGTCGCCGTACACGTCGTCGCCAGGCTGAAACCGCGTCACCGCGCTGCCGACGGCCTCGATCGTTCCGGCGATATCCGCACCGAGAACCCGCTTCGCCGGCTTCGGCCTCACCAAGCCGTAAAACAGGCGGTTGATCAGCGTCGTCCCGCTCAGGAACTCCCAGTCCCAGGCATTGATCGACGACGCCCGCACCCGGACCAGGACCTCATCGTCTCGCGGCACGGGTTTAGGCACGTCTCCGAGACGCAGGCGATCCGGCGAGCCGTACTCGGTGAAGACGATCGCTTTCATCGCTCGGCCCCGCGGCGGCACTGCGCACGGCCACCGCATCGTCTCCGCACAGCGCCTTGTCTTGAAGAAAACTGGTAGCGGGAGAGGGACTTGAACCCCCGACACGCGGATTATGATTCCGCTGCTCTAACCAACTGAGCTACCCCGCCACAGGCCGCGGATATAGGGATGCGGCGCCGATGCTGTCAAGCGCCCCGCCGGGCCAGGCCGGCAGCGTGATGTTCAGTCGCTCGTGGCAACGATCTCCCAGGCGCCGTCCGGCTGCCGGCAGGCGGTGCCGTAGGCCTCTTCCGTCCTGCCGCCGATCGTGACGGTCTGGCGGAACTCACGGCAGTAGCGGCCCGCCGTGCTGGTGCCGTCGCGCAGCACGGTGACGCCGCCCGAGGCCTCGTCGTCATGCCACACGATGGTCTCGCCGACGGCGGCAGTGGTGGCGTCGACCTGGGCCGCCTCGTGCGCGCGCTGCTGCGCTTCGCTGAGCAGGTCGAGGGACTTGAGGGCGATGGCGGTAAACGCGAGCCACTCATAGGCGTCCCGGTCCGTGGCGAAGGCACCATAGCCGGGATAGGCGTGGCCATACGGCCGCACCACGGCGACGTGGCGGTAGAACCGTGTGCGGCCCGGCGGGACGACGACGGCCCGGCCGCGATGCACCGGCGCCACCCAGCGGCCGTTCGGATAGGCCCGGTGCGCGGCCGCAGGCGCACGATGCTGCACCGTCACCACCGGCCCGGCCGGACCGGCACGCAAGGGGCCGACAGCCCATGCCGCAGCACCGCCAACGGCAAGAAACGAAAGCGCAGAGAGGAGAAGAAGAATCAATCTGGCGTTGATCATCCCGGACACCCTGGAACTGGTACGCAAAGACTGCCCCCGGAGATAGCGGACGGCTGTAAGGGCGCGATGTCCGCAGCGTTACAAATCGTAACGCGTCGGGGCGCCGGGTCCCGACGGCCCGGTCGATGACGGCAACAAGATGAGTGGCCCGAGACGTAGGTGATGTTCCGTGTCGTTTGATAGGCTCCGTGTCCCGAGAAGCAACGAGCACGATCGGCCGCGACGGAAGAACGATGCGTCCCAGTCCACAGTGGGCGTTGCAATGAAGGTGCCGCTCTCGGCTGCCATGCCGAGCGATTGACTTCAGTGGAGAGACGACATGGACCAGTTCACCGGCGGTTGCCTGTGCGGCAACGTCCGACTTGTGGCTTCAGGGCGGCCATACCGCGTCGGTCTTTGTCACTGCCTCGACTGCCGCAAGCATCATGGGGCGCTTTTCTACGCGTCCGCCGTGTTCCCTGCGGATGCGGTGACGATTGAGGGCGAGACACGCGACTACGCCGGGCGGTTCTTCTGTCCCCGCTGCGGCTCGTCCGTTTTCGCCCGCTCGAGCGACGAGATCGAAGTGCACCTGGGATCTCTGGATGCACCGAACCAACTGACGCCGACCTATGAGAGCTGGACCGTCCGTCGCGAGTCCTGGCTGCCGCCGTTTCCGCTCACGAGACGATACGACCGCGACCGTGACGCCACGGATCGCTTCGAGGACTAGAGCATGTCAGGTTTTGTTGGAAGCAGCTTGGTCCTTGGCCTTCATCCTTCGAGACGCGTCCGGAGTTTATCCTCGGGCGGGCGGAGCCCGACCCGTGGGGACGCTCCTCAGGATGAGGAGCAAACAATAGAGACCTCACCCTGAGGAGGCCGCGCAAGCGGCCGTCTCGAAGAGCGTCGCAGCAATAGCTTAAGCTCTGACTGCTTGATTCCAACTGAAGCGAACAGGGTCTAGGACGACCAGTCACGATGGCCCGTCTGCGCCGACCTCGTGCGCGGCACGCCAGAGCCGGGCCGTCCCGCGGCAGCACCGCAAGCCCGCAGGAACTGAAATACTGATGAGCGGCCCGAGACATAGGTGACATTTCGTACCGGACACATGGGTAACACTTTCGGCCTGTTTTTGCAGGCAGGAGGTGTTGATGCCGTGGAAAGAGAGTTCGGTGATGGAAGAACGCCTTCGCTT